>Ga0233425_10002191_pt1 | contig 39616 bp, 21 predicted proteins | sample Watercolumn_Towu_2_FD_181712 | JGI IMG/M metagenome (GOLD analysis project Ga0233425, IMG submission 181712) | Freshwater microbial communities from Lake Towuti, South Sulawesi, Indonesia - Watercolumn_Towuti2014_140_MG | ecosystem: Environmental > Aquatic > Freshwater > Lake | place... | reverse complement strand
AGGCTGCTCCTCCGGCCGCGATCACCTCATCGAGCACCGCGTCCTCGCCGAGCCCGGCGTCCCGGAGCCGGTCCGCCGAACGCTTGAGGTGCATCATGGTCCGGATGCAGGCCTTGATCGGCAGGGGCTCGAACACCTGCCCGACCCACGCGTCCACGCCGATCTCGTAGGCCTCTTCGATCAGCTCCGGGTCGGTCCTCGGCGGAACGACGAGGACCACGGGGATGTGGGCCGTGCGCCGGCCCAGCTTGAGCTCCCGGATCAGGGACAGCCCGTCGCTCTCTGCCCTCAGCCCGAGGTCCACGAAGACCACGTCCACGTCGCGTTGCGTGGCGATCATCAGGCCTTCGGCCGCGGTGGTCGCCAGGTGGACCGCGGCATAGGGCAGGTGCTGCTTCAGCATCCGCTCGAACGCATCGAGGTTGCCGTGACTGTCATCGATGGAGAGAACGACGGCGTGCTCCTCGGACATCCTCTTCACTTCTCTTCGACGTCTCAGGATTCTATCACGCAGCGCGGATCTAACCATGCGGCTTTTCGAACGCCTCGATGAGCAGCTCGACAGCCCGGGTAGCCGGCAGCTCCCCGCGCGCCACGGCCGTCTCCAGCTCGGGCAGGAGCACCCGGACCCTCGGGTGGTCGAAGAAGCGCCGCTCGAGGTACTCGCGCGCCAGGACGCGCACCCAGTCGACGAGCTGCGAACGCCGACGCTCTTCGAGCGCACCGGATCGGAGGGCGAGCTCGCGGAACTCCTGCATGGCGTCCCAGACCTCGGGCACACCCGCGCCCGTCAGCGCCGAGCAGGCGAGGACCCTGGTGGTCCATCCCTCCGTGGCAGGCTGGAGCAGGTGGATGGCGCGAGCGTACTCCGCGCGAGTGGCCTCGGCCCGGACCCTGTTGTCACCGTCGGCCTTGTTGACCACGAGGGTATCGCAGAGCTCCATCACGCCTCGCTTCAGGCCCTGGAGCTCGTCGCCTGCGCCGGGGAGCAGCATGAGCAGGAAGAAATCCACCATGGCGCGAACGGCGACCTCGCTCTGCCCGACACCGACGGTCTCGATGAGGATCACGTCGTAGCCCGCGGCCTCGCAGACCAGCATCGTCTCGCGGCTCTTGCGGGTCACGCCTCCCAGCGTGCCGCCGGTGGGAGATGGCCGGATGAACGCCCCGGGCCGCCGCGACAGCCGGTCCATGCGGGTCTTGTCGCCGAGGATGCTGCCGCGGGTGCGGGTGCTGCTCGGGTCCACGGCGAGCACGGCGAGTCGGTGACCCCGCTCGCACAGCAGGTCGCCAAGCGTGTCGATGAACGTGCTCTTGCCCGCGCCGGGCATGCCGGTCACTCCCACGCGGAGGGCTGTGCCCGTGTGCGGCAGGAGCTCGCGGAGCAGGGCGCGGCCCAGCTCCTGGTGCGCCGGCGCGTTGCTCTCGATGAGGGTGATCGCCCGGCCGAGCACGGTCCGGTCCGCGGCGCGCACGCCCTTCACGTAGTCGGCGAGGTCGAGCCGGCGGCGCCGAGGTCGTTCGGGCTCCGGGGAACGCGGCGCCACACGGCCGGCGACACCGTCATCGCCGCCTTCCACGCCGTCGAGCACGCGGGTCGCGAACTCGCGGCCCGCGGTCGCAGGCGCCCACTCGGGCCGCCTGTCTCGCCCCTCGTCGCTCACCCTGCCCCTAGTGTCGCAAATCCGCGGCCCCTCCCGCCAGTTCGCGGTACAATCCATTCATCCGTCGATGAAAACACTGTTGCACATCTGGATGATCTCGCTTGGGCTGGTTGCCGCGGCGTCGTGCACGCTCCAGAGCATGGGGCTCGGACCGGTCGATTCCGACGCCGACGCCGACGCCGACGCCGACGTCGATGTCGATGTCGATGCCGATTCCGACGTCGATCTCGATACCGAGGCCGACGGGGACGCCGACTCCGATGTCGATACCGATGTCGATGGCGACATCGACGGTGACGTGGACGGAGACCCGGACATCGACCCGGATATCGACGAAGACGGAGACGAGTGCGACCCGGTGGCCGAGGAGTGCAACGGCCTGGACGACGACTGCGACGGCGAGGTGGACGAGGACTTCGACCTCGCCTCGTCCCTGGACCACTGCGGCGCCTGCGAACACGCGTGTCCCGTCGATCCGCCGAACGCCACACCCGTCTGCGTCCGCGGCCTCTGCGACCTCCAGTGCCACGACGGGTTCGCCGACTGCGCCCCTGACGTCGAGGGGTGCGAATCGCAGCTCTCGGCGCCGACGACCTGCGGCGCCTGCACCGTGTCCTGCGCCGACCCGACACCGCTGTGCTCGGAGCAGGCCGACGGGAGCTACCGGTGCGCCGGAACCTGCCCGCGCGAGACCACGCCCTGCGGCGAGAGCTGCGTCGATACCGACACGAGCCTCCTGCACTGCGGCGCATGCGACAACGCGTGCCCCTCACCCGCCAGCGCGACCCCGGTGTGCCGCCGCGGCGTCTGCGGGTTCGAGTGCAACGAGGGCTTCGATAACTGCGACCACATCGCCGACACGGGATGCGAGACCGCCTTGGGCACGAACGACGACTGTGCCGCCTGCGACGACGCGTGCGGAGCCGGGGCGGCATGCGTGGAGGGCGCCTGCGTCGGGGAGTGCGCCGACGGGTGTGACTGCACGGCGACCTGTACCCTGGAGACCCCATGCGTTTGTGACGGCGGGTGCCATTGCTTCGGGCTCGAGTGCGCCGGCGACTGCGAGATGACGTGCGACCAGGCTGATACGGAGTGCGTGCTGGATGCGGCTGGAGACGGTGACATCGGTTTCAGGTGCGATCACACCGCGACCTGCGATGTCGACTGCTCCATTTCGGCGACCTGCGATGCGAACTGCGATCACGGCGCCCGCTGCGACCTCGATTGCTACGGCGCAGAGAGCTGTGTCGTGGATTGCCACCACACATCCGAGTGCGAGGTCGACTGCACTTCCGCGAGCGACTGCAACGTCAGGTGTCGCGATGGCTCCCGATGCCTGATCGACTGCGCGGACACGGCCGATGATAGCTGCGTGATCGATGACTGCGGCGCCGCCGACCTCCACGACTGCGGTGGCGGCCTCTTCGCGTGCAGACGGGATTGCCCAGTGCCGTGACGGGGCGGAGCGCTCCTCACTCCGGCCGGCACAGCCCGGTGGCATCGTCGCAGACCGGACGTTCGCGTGGGCAGCCGACCTCGCGACAGTCGGGCACGCAGCGGTCGAGCGCGGGCTCGCAGACCTGGCCGTCCGGGCAGCCGTCCGCGCACCCGCCTCCACCGCCCCAGCAGAGCTCCTCGGCCTCGGCCAACAGGTCGTCGTAGACGCTGAAGCTCTCGAGGCCGAGGCGGTTGGGCTCGCTCCCGTACCGATCACGCCAGACCTCGACGACGCTCTCGTAATCGAGGTACACGACACGCCCGATCGCGACGAGGTCCTCCAGCGCGTCCAGCGTCGAGCGGATACCCTCGAGGGTCGATGGCACGCCATCGAGCGACGGCTGGTCTCGCAGGTGGACCGCCGCGGTGTAGATCCGACCCGCCGGGACCTCGCCGCTCTCGATCTTGTCGGCGAGCTCGCGGATGTAGCCGGCGTCGCGGTACCAGATCGACGCGCCGCCGCTGTTGTGCTCGCCGAGGTTGAGCTGGTCCACGGGATACCCCTGGCCGACGTAGACCAGGCGTCCCGATGGCTGATCTGTGCGGAACTCCGCGCCGCTGCCCGGCCGCCACACGCCGGAGCCGAACTCGTCGAGGGTATGGCCCCGCATGGCCGCCTGGCTCAGCGCTCGAGGCTCCCACATCGCCTCCGGAAACTCCCGGCCGTGGATCACGCCGTCTGGGCCGAGCTCGATCACGTCCTCCCAGTCGAGGAAGTCGTACTCACCCTCGACAGCGCCGCAATCGAGCAACGCGAAACCGCCGACCACTCCCGAGGGCGTGATGCCGCACTGCTCGATCAGGTGGGCCAGGTCGGCGTAGTTGTACTGCGTCAGGTGGCCGTGGGGGTCCACGATGACGCCCATGTCCTCGACCAGCCAGCGCAGGAGGTTCTTGCCCCCGGTCTCGGCGAGCAGCGTCTCGTCTGGGGTCTCGACCTCGTGTGCGATGACGGACCGGATCACCGGGTGGTCGGTGGCGAAGTTGAGCGTGGCGCCGCGCTCGCGGATGAGGCGGACCCTGGCGATCAGGTCGGTCCGATAGACACGATATGCATCGATATCGGTGACCATCCTCTCCCAGTAGCCCCCCTCCTCGTTGTGAGAGAAGAACGTGACGTAGACAGGGTCCTCGACATCGCCGTCGGAGTCCGCGTCGCCGTCAGCGTCTCCGTCTCCATCGGCGTCTCCGTCTCCATCGGCGTCGACGTCGCCGTCAGCATCGCCATCGATATCACCGTCACCGTCGGCGTCAGTGTCAGTGTCACCATCAGCGTCAACGTCGCCGTCGGCGTCGGTCTCCGTGTCATCGTCACACGACAGGCCACTGACACTCACAAGGCCGACGATCGCGCTCACCTTCAACAGATCCATCCAGCTCGTTCGCATGATCCCTCCGGGTTGGCGGGGGATATATCACAGCGCGTGGAGGGATAGCCTTCGAAAAGCACAACGTGCGGTGAACGCGACACCTCAAGTACGATATGTTATATCCGTCACTTGCAGACGCTCCATGCGCCAGTCGAGATGCACGACCGAGGGATGCCATCGGTCGGCTATTCGTCGGAGGTGGGCAGCCCAATGACGGACGGAGAGCTCGAGCGGTTGCTCGACGACATCGAGTCAGACAGGGCAGAACGGACGGAGTCGACGACCGACAGCGACAAATTCCGGCAGGCGGTGTGTGCGTTCGCCAACGATCTTCCGGACCATCAAGAACCTGGCATCCTGTTCGTCGGAGTCGACACGAGAGGCCGGCCTACGGGTGTCGCTATTACCGATCAGCTTCTTCAGAACCTCGCATCGATGCGTGGAGACGGGAACATCCTGCCGTTCCCGTCTCTCGACGTTCAGAAGCGTGTGCTCAAAGGACGTGAAGTAGCCGTCGTCATCGTTTTCCCCGCCAGCGCACCGCCCGTGCGCTTCAAGGGAACTGTGTGGGTGAGATCTGGACCCCGCCGCGGCATCGCGAGCCCAGACGACGAGAGACGCCTGAACGAAAAACGTCGTCACCACGATCTCCCTGCCGACGTCAGGCCGATACTTTCGGCCGACCTCGACTCGATCGATGAGCTCTTGTTCCGGAGGATATATCTTCCATCGGCTGTTTCCGTAGAGGTGCTGGAGCAGAACATGAGGACGGTCGAGCATCAGTTGATGTCGGCCCGTTTCGCCGCCCCCGGACCGCCGCCGTGCCCGACCATGCTCGGAATCCTGACCGTTGGGAGATCTCCGACCGACTGGTTGCCCGGTGCCTACGTCCAGTTCCTCCGCATCGATGGCACCGAGCTCGGTGATCCGATTCGAGCTCAGCACGAGCTCCGTGCAGCGTTGCCGGACCTCATGAAGGAGCTGGAGCAGATCCTGCGTGTGAATATCGAGGTTGCAGTCGACATCACGTCAGGGCCCGTGGAGGTTCGGAGACCAGACTACCCGCTCGTGGCTCTTCAGCAGATCGTGCGGAATGCGATCCTGCACCGATCATATGAGAATACGAATGCCCCAGTGCGGATCTACTGGTTCAACGACAGGGTCGAGGTGCAGAACCCCGGCGGTCCGTACGGACAGGTGACCAAGGAGAACTTCGGAAGCCCAGGAGTCAGCGACTACCGCAATCCCAACCTGGCCGTTGTGCTCAGGGATCTCGGATACGTGCAGCGTTTTGGGACCGGTATTCCCATGGCACGCGAAGCCATGAACAGGAACGGCAACCCACCGCTCGAATTCCAGGTCGAAGACTCGTTCATCGCCGCGATCCTGAGGAGGCGAGCATGAGCGTTCCAGTCATCGCGTTTTTCAATAACAAGGGTGGTGTGGGGAAGACCTCGATGGTCTATCACGTCTCGTGGATGTTCGCGGAGCGTGGAATCCGAGTGATCGCAGCCGACTTCGATCCCCAGTGCAATTTGTCCGCTGCGTTCGTCGACGAGGATCGCCTCGAGCAGGTCATGTGGGTCAAAGACCAACGATCTACTATCTTCGGTGCCGTGCAACCGCTCATGCGTGCTCTTGGAGATGTTCGAGATCCCCACGTCGAAATCATTTCGGAGAATCTTGGGTTGATCTTGGGTGACATGGCAGTGACAGCGTTCGAGGATCAGCTCTCTGAGGTATGGCCGAAGTGCTTGGATCGTGATGAGCGGGCGTTTCGGGTCACCTCCGCGTTCTGGCGGATCGCTCAGAAGGCTGCCGAGCAGCATGGGGCTGACGTGATTCTCGTGGACCTCGGACCGAACCTCGGTGCGATCAATCGCGCCGCTCTCATTGCCGCAGAATACGTCGTGATCCCTCTGGGCCCCGACCTGTTCTCGCTGCAGGGCTTGCGGAACCTCGGCCCCGCGCTCGGCCGGTGGCGAGAAGGCTGGAAGGAGCGCTTGACGAAGAACCCGGTCCCGGATCTCGAGCTGCCGTCGGGAGAGATGAAGCCCATCGGGTACGTCATGCTGAGACACTCGATTCGGCTCGACCATCCGGTCAAATCTTTCGAGCGTTGGATAGAACGGATGCCGTCGACCTACAGGCAGTACGTCCTCGGCAGCAGTCAGAGATCGAAAGTGACGATCGACAACGACCCGAACTGCATCGCAAAGCTCAGAGACTACAGGAGCCTCATGCCGCTCGCGCAGGAGGCCCGCAAGCCGATGTTCTTCCTCAAGCCCGCGGATGGTGCTCTTGGCGCACACACGCTGGCCGCAGGTCATGCATACAAGGACTTCGAGGCCGTTGCTGTGGAGATAACCTCAAGAGCGGGCCTCGAGTAGCTCCGATTAACGTCATCAGCAGCCGTTTCCCGGTTCAGGATCGCCAAGGTCTGCAGAAGAATCGCTGATCCGGAAGCGTGTAGATCTCGCTCGCCCTCACCCCAGACGTCGTTCGAGCTCGTCGAGGACGCGGTGGGCGGCGACGGGGATGACGGTGCCGGGGCCGAAGATGAGCGATGCGCCGTGGCGACGCAGGAACTCGTGGTCCTGCGGCGGGATGACGCCGCCGACGATGACCATGATGTCGTCGCGGCCGCGGCGCCGGAGCTCGTCCACCAGCGCGGGGAGCAGGGTCTTGTGCCCTCCCGCGAGGGAGCTCATGCCCACCACGTGCACGTCGTTCTCCACCGCTTGCTGCGCCACCTCCTCGGGAGTCTGGAACAGCGCGCCGACGTCCACGTCGAACCCGAGGTCGGCGAAGGCCGTCGAGACCACGTTCGCGCCGCGGTCGTGCCCGTCCTGGCCCATCTTCGCGACCATGATCCTCGGCCTGCGGCCCTCGCGGCGGGCGAGGTCGTCGGCCCGCGCACGGACCACCGCCACTTCCTCGTCCTCGCCGAACTCGGTGGTATACACGCCGGAGATGGACCGGATGACGGCCTTGTGCCGTCCCACGACCTTCTCGATCGCGAAGGAGATCTCGCCGCAAGACGCCCGGGCCCGCGCCGCCCGGACCGCGAGGTCGAGCAGGTTTCCACCACCGCCCGCCTCGGTGGCGCTCGTGATGGCGTCGAGCGCGGCCCGCACCGCGGCCTCGTCGCGCCCGGCGCGGAGCGTCTCGAGCCGCCGCACCTGGGCATCGCGCACCGCCGTGTTGTCCACCTCCAGGATGTCGATCGGCGCGTCGGTCTCGGGCCGGTACAGGTTGACGCCCAGGATGCGCTCCTGGCCCGAATCGATGCGCGCCTGACGCCGCGCCGCGGCCTCCTCGATGCGCATCTTGGGCAGACCCGTCTCGATGGCCTTCGCCATGCCGCCCAGCCGCTCGACCTCGACGATGTGGCTCCACGCCCTCCGGGCCACCTGGTCGGTGAGCCACTCCACGGAGTACGAGCCGGCCCACGGGTCGACCACTCGGCAGATGCCCGTCTCGGCCTGGAGGTAGAGCTGCGTGTTGCGCGAGATGCGCGCCGAGAAGTCGGTCGGCAGCGCGATCGCCTCGTCGAGCGAGTTCGTGTGCAGCGACTGCGTGTGCCCGAGCGCCGCGGCCATGGCCTCGATGCACGTCCGCGCCACGTTGTTGAACGGGTCCTGTGCCGTGAGGGTCCAGCCCGAGGTCTGCGAATGCGTGCGCAGCGCCATGGACCTCGGGTCCTTGGGGTCGAACCCCTTGACGAGCTTCGCCCACAACAGGCGGCCCGCGCGGAGCTTGGCGACCTCCATGAAGAAGCTCATGCCCTCGCCCCAGAAGAACGAGATGCGCGGCGCGAAGGTGTCGATGTCCAGCCCCGCGCCAACGCCGGCCCGCAGGTACTCCAGCCCGTCGGCGAGGGTGTAGCCCAGCTCGAGGTCGGCCGTGGCTCCGGCCTCCTGCATGTGGTAGCCCGACACGCTGATGCAGTGGAACTTCGGCATGTGCCGGCTGGTGTACGCGAAGATGTCGGCGATGATGCGCATCGAGGGCTCGGGCGGGTAGATGTACGTGTTGCGCACCATGTACTCTTTGAGGATGTCGTTCTGGATCGTCCCGGTGAGCTGCTCCTGCCGGACCCCCTGCTCCTCCGCCGCGACGATGTAGAACGCCATGATCGGCAGCACCGCGCCGTTCATGGTCATGGACACCGACATCTGGTCCAGCGGGATGCCGTCGAACAGGACCTTCGTGTCGAGGACCGAGTCCACGGCCACGCCGGCCTTGCCCACGTCGCCGATCACTCGCGGGTGGTCGGAGTCGTACCCGCGGTGCGTGGCGAGGTCGAACGCGATGGACAGCCCCTTCTGCCCCGCCGCGAGGTTGCGGCGGTAGAACGCGTTGCTCTCCTCGGCCGTCGAGAACCCGGCGTACTGCCGCACGGTCCAGGGCCGGGTGACGAACATGGTCGGGTAGGGTCCGCGCACGAAGGGCGGGATGCCCGCGGCGAACCCCAGGTGCTCGAGACCGGCCGTGTCCTCCGACGTGTACAGCGGCTTGATCGGGATCTGCTCGTTCGTCATCCACTCCCGATCGACGTGCGGAGGCATCGAGCGATCGAGCCGCTCGCGCCAGGCGCCGAGGTCGCCGGCCGGCCGCGGCCGTTCCCACTGCGGGAGGGTCGTGAAATCCGGGTTAGCGGGCATCGCGCACCTCCCGCGTGCCGTCGTCTGGCACGAGCCGCTCCAGCACCTCGAGCACGTTCGACTTGACGGAGATGAAGTCGTCGAGCCCGGCCTCGCGGTAGGCCGCCTCGTGCTCCGGAGCGGGCTTCCCGGCCAGGACCACCCATGTCCCACGGCCGGCCGCCTTGATCCGACGCGCCAGGTCCGGGACCACCGCCGGGTAGGCCGCGTCGGTCGAGCAGACGACCACGACCTCCGCGCCAGACTCCGTAGCCGCCCTGGCCGCGTCCTCGGCCGACGAGAAGCCGTCGTTGCCCACGACCTCGAAGCCGCCCACCTCGAAGAACCCGCGCGTGAAGTCGCCCCGCGCCTTGTGCTGCGCGAGCGGGCCGATGTTCGCCAGGAAGACACGGGCTCGCTTGCCCCGCTGCGAGGCGACCCGCTCCATCCGTGCGCGGAGCCGCTCGAAGGGCTCGGCGGTGCGGGCGGTGTGCAACGGACGGACCTTGGGACCCTCACCCTGGCCCTCTCCCTCCTGATTCATCGCATCCTTCCCTGCGTGCAACCGCTCACGCTCACGCTCACGCTCACGTGGAACCGCCCCCCCAATCGCCGCGTAGAGCTCTCCGAGTGTGGCGCCGGCCAGGACGGCCTCGACCGCGGCCGCGACGTCCGGTCCGGAGCGCAGCGTGTCGAGGGCTCTCGCGCGCGCCGCGTCGGTGCCCGATCGGCCCGCGACGAACCGCGCCACCTCGTCGCGGCGTTGCCTGGCGAGCGCGGCGCGATCGGTCTTCGGGACATCGAGCGGCACCTCGGTCGGGTTGGCGTACTGATTCGTGCCCACGAGCACGTCGCGGCGTGAGGCCAGGCTCGCGGCGCGCCGCGCGGCCACGGCCGCCACCTCGTCCTGCGGGAAGCCCGCCTCGAGAGCCGCGAGCATGCCGCCCCGGAGCTCGACCTGCCGGAGCACGTCCCAGGCCCCGGCCGCGACCCGGTCGGTGAGCTCCTCGACGTAGTACGAACCGCCGGACGGATCGATCGGGACCGTCAGGTGGCTCTCGTTCCGCAGGAGGAGCTGCACGTTGCGCGAGACGCGCCGCGAGAACTCCGTCGGCGGCCGGATCGGCTCGTCGAACGGCCTCACGTGGAGGCTGTCGACCCCGCCCACGACCGCGGAGAACGCCTCGGTGGTGTTCCGGAGCATGTTGACGTACGGGTCGAGCACGGTCTTGGTCCTGGCCGACGTCCGGCCGTGCACGCTCATCTCCTGCGCCGCGGCGTCGCCGCCGAAGGCGTCGACCACCCTGGACCAGAGCATGCGCGCCGCGCGGAGCTTGGCGACCTCCATGAAGAAGTCGCCGCCGATCGAGAAGGTGAACCGCACCGAGGCCGCGACCTCGCCGACGTCGAGACCGCGGTCGATCAGCGCCCGCATCACGGCCACGCCGGTCGCCACGGCGAACCCGAGCTCCTGGACAGCGCTCGCCCCGGCGTCGTGATACGGGCAGCCCTGGACGAGGAGGGTCCGGAGCGATGGTGCCTCGGCCCGGGTCCACCGGACCACGCTCGCCATCACGTCGTACGCCTGGTCGATGGCGAGCGGGATCGAGCCCTCGCGCGCAAGCTCGCCCAGCGGATCCGCGCCCACGCAACCCTGGAGCGCCCTCGCGGGCACGCCGGTGCGCCCCGCGTGCGCCGCCAGGGCCGCGACGAGAGGCAGCGCCGTGGCACCCGCCGCGACCTGGAAGGGCGTCGTCTCGAGCTGCACGGCCGCCAGTGTGGTCTGGACATCCTCGAGGCTGCACAGCGACAGGCCGAGCGTACCCACCTCGTGGTCCTCGGCACGTCCGGGGTCGCGACCGCGCCGCGTCGGGCCGTCGAGCACGACGCCAAGAGCAGTCTGACCGCGGGCGAGGTCGTGGGCAGCCACGGCCGAGAACGCCTCCGGCGTCGAAGCCCAGAGCTCCTGGCACACGTCCCACGGACGCGTGACGTAGCCACCCGCACCGCAGCCCCGCACGAAAGGCGAGAAACCCGGCACCGATGCGACGTGGGTCAAGGCGGCGAGATCCTCGGCCCAGTAGATCGGGCGCACCTCGATGTCCTCGTACGAGCGGCTGATGAGCGCTTTTTCGTAGGGCACGCCTTTCAGGCTGGCGACGGCAACGTCGCGCCACTCGTTCCGGGTATGGGGTGCGAACTCCGAGAAGGTCGGCCGTTCATCGATCACGCCGTGACGCATGGGTGGCATATACCACAGGCAGGCGATCACTTGCCTGGGCAGCGTGGTATCGGCAGAATAGGGCGGCACGCGATGGAGGCCGGGTGAGTCAACGGGATGACGAGGGGAGCAAGGGACCCACCCCGCCGGGTCATCCCGGCCGCTCCGCTCGGAGGCACGCGGCCCGGCGTCCCATCGAGATCAAGTGCCAGCACTGGGACCAGTTCCTGCGCCTGTGCACCGAGAACGTCAGCACCAACGGCCTCCTCGTGCGGATCGCGCAACCCCTCCCCCTCGGGACCCCGATCGAGATCCGCCTGAGCACCCCTGACGGCTCGGTCGTGCAGCTCGACGGCGAGGTCGCACGGCTCGCGGAGCCATCCCGCGAAGGCGGGCTCCCGGGCATGGCGATCAAGATCGTCGAGAGCGACCTCGAGGCGCTCGAGCAGATCGCCGGCTTGTACAAGAGCTTCGGCGCGGCCGAGGCCTCGGTCCCGGACACCCCGGCGGTGAGCTCCGTCCCCGGTGTCGCGCCCCCCGAGTCCTCCGTGCCGAGCTCGGTGCCACCAGAGCCCAGAGGTCTGGCGAGATCACGATCCGGGACGCTGATGGGCCAGCCGGGACCCGGCGCTCCGCGAGCCGGAGAGCACCGGCCGGCGACGGTCCGGCGGCCCGCGGCCGCACCGTCCGCGCCTCCGATGGACAGACGCCCGCCGTCGCCCCCGGCCGAGAGGACCGAAGACCCCTCGGTCCCGCCTCCGCCGCCCTGGCTCGCCCACGACTCCGGCTTCTTCGGCCTGATGGGGGCGAGCGCGCCCGGCTCGGGCCCGGCCCGCTCCGTCTCCGTGCGAGATGTCCCCAGCGTGCCGCCGCCGGCGGAGGAGCGAGGCGTCCACCGCACGTCGCGCACGGCCGATGGCCGGTACTCGGCGACGCCCGATGCTGCGGATCGGGTCGACACCAATCCGCCGGCCGAAGCGTCGTTGCAACGACCGGCGTCGTCTCCCAGTATGTCGCTCGTCGCCCATCTCGCCGGCGACGGGGGAGAGGGTCAGAACGTCGATGGCGTTGACGACGAGGACACCGGGCGCTGGCGCATGCCGCCTCGGCAGCCTCGAGGCACCCCGATCCAATACAAGGAGCACCTCCGGACATCGACTCCGGAGCCGCCCAGGGTTCCGGCCCTCCCGGGCAACACGACCCCGATCGTGGGGCTCGATTTCGGCACCACCTACTCGAAGATCGGCGTCGTGCTGAACGGCGATGTCGTGCTCATCGAGGAGGACGGGTGCCAGGCCGCGAACCCCGCGGCCGTCCCATCGATCGTGGCGTATCCGGACGGAGCGAGCACCCCTCTCGTCGGGCATCGGGCCCGCGAGTACCAGAACGTCGATCCGAGCCGGGTCATCATGTCCGTCAAGCGTGTCCTCGGGCGTCGCTACCACGACCCGGCGGTCAGCGGCGTGCTCGGGTCCATGGCGTGCCGGAGCATGGCCGGCCCGGATGACTCCATCCTCTTCGAGGCCGGCGGGAGACGGCTGACCGCCGTCGAGGTCACGAGCCACATCATCCGCCACATGAAGACCCTCGCCGACACCTTCGCCGGCACGAGCATCCAGAAGGCGGTGATGACGGCTCCGGTGGACTTCGACGACCGCGCGCGCCGCGAGCTCAAGCTCGCCGCGCGGATGGCGGGGCTCGAGGCCGTGGCCATCATCCCCGAGCCGACCGCCGCGGTGATCGGCTGCGGCCACGACGGGAGCTCGCCTGCCACCGTGGCCGTCTACGACTTCGGCGGCGGCACGTTCGACGCGGCGGTCATCGAGGTGGGCCAGAACCGCTTCGACGTGCGTGGCGCGTCCGGAGACAGATGGCTCGGCGGCGCCGATATCGATGCCGCGATCGCCAGGTACGTCGCCGACGAGTTCTTCCGATCGACGGGGATCAACCTGTTCAACCAGGCGGAGCAGTGGATCCGACTCCTGACGGCGTGCGAGGAGGGCAAGCGCTGGCTCTCGACTCTGCCGGTGGCGGACGTCATCCTCCCCGAAGCCGGCCGCAGGGGCGACGCGTCCGTCACGTTGTTCGTCCCGGTGACGCGCGCCTGCCTCGAAGAGCTCGCCTCGGAGCTCATCCAGAGCTCGCTCGAGGTCTGCTCCGTGGCACTGGCCCAGGGCAAGCTCCCGGCCGAGCGCATCCAGGAGGTGCTCGTCACGGGCGGCACGACGCGCGTGCCCGCGGTCCGGGACGCCGTGCGCCGGTACTTCGCCCGCGAGCCCCGCTCGGGCGTGCACCCCGAGCACGCCGTGGTCATGGGCGCGGCCATCTACGCGGCCATGTCCTCGGGCGAGAAGTTCTCAGCCGAGGCCCTCGAGCGTCTCCGTGGCAAGGGCGTCGTCAGCCAGACCATCGGCATCGCCCTCGCGGACGGGAGCACGGAGCATATCATCGAGAGGTCGAAACGCCCTCCGGTGGCCGCGTTCCGGCTGTACGGGACCTCGAAGGACAACCAGCGGGCGTGCGGTATCAAGCTGTACGAAGGCGACGCCCCGGTGACGGCCGAGAACCGGTTCATCGGCGGCTTCGTCATCGACGGCCTCCCAGAGGGGTCGGCCGGGACCGTTGACATCGAGGTCTATTTCGAGCTGAGCTCGACCGGGACCCTGTGCGTCACGGCTCAGGAACGTTCCACCGGCCGGCGACAGCGCAAGACCTTCGAGGTCAACCTGGTCTAGGGCAGCCGGCGCGCAGGCACGAGGGTCTCACGTCGGTCGCCCGGCCACGCCAGGAGGGGGAAACAGAAGGTGCGAACATGAAGACCGTCATCCTGCTCCACTCGACGACCGGGAACACGAAGCTCGTCACGCGCTACGCCGCGAGCTGGCTGAGCGCGCAAGGGCACGAATGCACGGTGCACGACATCGTGAAGCGGGGTCACGACATCGACCTCTCGGGTGCCGACCTGCTCGGCGTCGCCTGTCCGACCATGTACTTCCGGCCGACTCACGCCATGGAGAAGTTCATCGTCAACATGCCCGCGACGACCGGTCGACCCAGGCCGGCATTCCTCCTGGGGACCGCCGGCGGTGATCCGGGTTCGCACTTCGTCATCCTCTCAGACCTGCTGGCGCTCAAGGGGTATGTCGCGCTCGACGCGTGCTGGTTCGCGTTCCCCGACAACTGGCCGCCCCACCGCGCTCCGGTCGAGCCGTTGACGCTGCTCGAGCCCCTCGCCGCGCTCGCGGGACGCAGGTTCCAGAAAGCGGCGCCCCTGCTCGCGCTGGCCTGGCCCGACCTCGGCGTCCCGGGGCCCGATGACCCTCCGAGGTTGCGGCGATTCCTCGAGCGGATCGTACAGAGGGCCGGCACCGCCGACCTCGCGTGCCCGCCGGACCCCCAGGCTTTCCACAAGGGCATCAAAGCCCTCGCCCTGGCCGGCCGGATGATCACTCGGTCCGAGATGGAGAAGTACACGGCGATACGCATCGACCGCCGTCGCTGCTCGACGTGCGGCACCTGCGTCAAGGTCTGTCCCTCGGGCACGATCACGCGCGCCGCGGACGACGAGGTCCCCAGCGTCGGTGTGGGGTGCACCGGATGTTGGGCCTGCTTCAATCGCTGCCCCGAAGCAGCCATCTCGGGGTGGAGGTCGCCGCACGGACGCGGCCAGTACCGCGGCCCGGCCGCGAACGTGCGAGCCCTGTTCACACCTCCGAAGACCTCGTGATCCGCTCCCTCTCCCGCTCCCGGGGATGAATCCCCGGGCTATGCGACCGAAGCCCTACGGGCTGGGAACGATCCCGCTCCCTCTCCCTCTCCCTCTCCCGCTCCCCCTCCCGTTCCCTCTCCCGCTCCCGGGGATGAATCCCCGGGCTATGCGACCGAAGCCCTACGGGCTGGGAACGATCCCGCTCCCTCTCCCGGGGATGAATCCCCGGGCTATGCGACCGAAGCCCTACGGGCTGGGAACGATCCCGCTCCTTGCAGCCGTCGATCCGAGCCTCCACAATCCTTCCTCGACATGGACGCCTTCACCCCCCCGACCCGGAGTTGGTTCGAATCGACGTTCGATGCACCGACCCCCGTGCAGGTCGGGGGGTGGCCCAGGATCGCCAGCGGCGAGCACTGCCTCCTCATCGCACCGACCGGCTCTGGCAAGACCCTCGCGGCGTTCCTCTGGTGCATCGACCGTCTCACGGGGCGCGATGAACCGCAGCCGGGCGTGAGGGTCCTCTACGTCTCGCCGCTCAAGGCGCTCGTGTATGACATCGAGCGGAACCTCCGCATCCCGCTCGAGGGCATCGCTCGCACGGCCAGGGGCCTCGACGGCCCCGCGGGACAGGCCACGCGGATGCCCCGGGTCGCGGTCCGTACCGGTGACACCACGCAGCGCGAGCGACGGCTCCAGGCGCGAGATCCCGCGGAGATCCTGGTCACCACACCGGAGTCGCTGTATCTGATCCTCGGCTCGGCCGCCGCGCAAACGCTGACGACGGTCGAGACTGTCATCGTTGACGAAGTCCACGCGCTCGCGCCGACGAAACGCGGCGCTCACCTCGCACTCTCCCTGGAGCGCCTCTCCCGCTTGACGGTCACGGATCCCCAGCGGATCGGCTTGTCGGCGACGGTCCGTCCGGCGGCGCTGGTCGCACGCTTCCTCGGAGGCGACCGGCCCGTATCGATCGTGGATACCAGCGAGAAGCCTCGTCTCGATCTCCAGATCGAGGTGCCCGTGCCGGACATGGGACACCCCGGCGCCGGAGCCGCGCCGGACGCCGATGGACGGGCCGACGACCGCCACAGCCTCTGGCCCTCCATCCACACGCGGCTCCTGGAGCTGATCCGAGCCCACCGGAGCACCATCGTGTTCGTGAACAGCCGTGGGCTGTGCGAGCGCCTGTGCCAGCGCATCAACGAGCTCGCCGCGGAGGGCGAGGAGCCCGGCGGCGAGGTCGCCAGGGCGCACCACGGCAGCCTGGCCCACGAGCGGCGCCGCGAGATCGAGGAGGAGCTCAAGGCGGGTGAGATCCGGGCCATCGTGGCCACGAGCTCGCTCGAGCTCGGCATCGACATGGCCGCGGTGGACCTCGTGCTCATGGTGGAGTCGCCCGGTTCCGCGTCCCGCGGCCTGCAACGGGTCGGCCGCTCCGGCCACAGGGTCGGCGAGGTCAGCCGCGGCCGGCTGCTCCCCAAGCACCGCGGCGACCTGCTCGAGTCGGCCGTGGTCGTCCGGCGCATGCTCGACGGCGAGATCGAGCCGATCCGCGTCCCGAGCCACCCGCTCGACGTGCTGGCCCAGCAGATCGTGGCCCAGGTGTCCACGGGACCGGTGGGGGTTGACCAGATCGAGGCGATGTGCCGCCGGACGGCGAGCTACGCCGAGCTGCCGCGCGCGGTCCTGGAGTCGGTCCTCGACATGCTGAGCGGCCGGTACCCGTCGACCGAGTTCGCGGACCTCAGGCCGCGGATCATCTGGGACCGCGAGTCCGACCGCCTGTCGGCGAGGCGAGGCTCGAAGACCCTCGCCCTCGTCTCGGGTGGAACGATCCCGGACCGCGGCATGTACGCCGTGACGCTCGGCCCTGGCGGGCCGCGGCTGGGCGAGCTCGACGAGGAGATGGTGAACGAGACGCCGGTCGGGCAGCCGATCACGCTCGGGGCCTCGACCTGGAGGATCGAGGAGGTGTCGCGCGACCGGGTGATCGTCAGCCCTGCTCCCGGCGAAGTGGGCAAGCTCCCGTTCTGGCACGGCGACGGACCGGGGCGGCCGATCGAGCTCGGCCTGGCGCTGGGCGAGCTGCTCCGCACCCTGGAGGGCATGCCGGGGGACGAGGCCGAGCACTGGCTCCGGGAGAGGTTTCTCCTCGACTCGCTGGCCGCGTCCAACCTGGTGCGGTACGTGACGGAGCAGCACGCGGCCACGGGGACCCTGCCCACGGACCGCGCCATCACGATCGAGCGGTTCCGCGACGAGCTCGGCGACTGGCGTGTGTGCATCCTCACGCCGTTCGGGGGTCGCGTGCACGCGCCGTGGGCCCTGGCCCTCGAAGCCAGGCTCGGGGTCGCGGCGGGCTTCGAGGTGCAGGCGCTCTGGAGCGACGACGGGATCGCCCTGCGGTTCGTCGGAGAGGGCGAGATCCCCGGCCGGGACGTGCTGGTCCCTCGGTCCGGCGAGGTCGAGGACCTCGTCGTCGAGCAGCTCGGCCACTCGGCGCTCTTCGCCGCCCAGTTCCGCGAGAACGCGGCGCGGGCCCTCTTCCTCCCGCGCCAGCGTCCCGGCAAGCGCATGCCGCTCTGGGCGCAGCGGATCAGGGCACAGCAGCTCCTGGCCGTGGCGCGCGGGTACCCGTCGTTCCCGATCGTGCTCGAGACCTACCGCTCCTGCATGCAGGACGTGTTCGACCTGCCGTCCCTCGAGTCCGTGCTGGCCGACGTCGAGCAGCGGCGGATCAGGGTGGACGAGGTCGAGACGCCGAGCGCATCACCGTTCGCCCGGTCGCTCGTGTTCGCTTACGTGGCGGCGTACATGTACGCCTACGCGCACGACGGCGACCTGCCCGTGGCCGAACGCCGGGCCCACGCCCTGACGCTCGACCGCCGGCTGCTCAGCGAGCTCCTCGGCCGCGAGACCCTGCGCGACCTGCTGGACGCGGCGATCATCGACCAGCTCGAGGACGAGCTCCAGCGACGCGCGCCGGGGTTTCCTGCGCGCGCGCGGCACGCCGACGAGCTGCACGACGTGCTCCGGTCCGTCGGAGACCTCGACGACGAGGAGGTCGCCGAGCGGTGCGCCGAACGCCCGCTCGAGCTCCTGGACGAGCTCGAGCGATCGAGACGCGCGGTCCGCATCGAGATCCGCGGGCAACGGCGTTGGATCGCGACCGAGGACGCAGGGCTCTACCGAGACGCGCTGGGCGCCGCGCCACCGCCCGGAGTCCCCGGCGTGTTCCTCGCCGCGGTCGCCGAGCCCCTCGAGTCGCTCCTGCGCCGCTGGGCCCGGACGCACGGCCCGTTCGTCACCCGGGTCGTGGCGCGACGGTACGACCTGCTCCCGGCTCACGTCGATGCCGCGCTCCGGGGCCTTGAAGCCCGGGACCTCGTGCTCGCGGGCGACTTCAGACCCGGGTGCCACGAGCCGGAGTGGTGCGACCCCGACGTGCTCCGCACGCTCCGCCGGCGGACGTTGGCGAAGCTGCGCGGCGAGGTCGCGCCGGTCGAGGGTCCGGTGCTCGCCCGCTTCCTTCCCCGATGGCAAGGCGTGGGCGAGCCCCTCGCCGGGCCGAGCCGGCTCCAGCGCGTGGTCGAGCAGCTCGAGGGGCTCCCGATGAGCTTCACGGACCTCGAGCGGTCGATCCTCCCGGCGCGGGTGCCCGGGTTCCAGCCACGGCACCTCGACGATCTCGGCGCCACGGGCGGGCTGGTCTGGATCGGATGCGGCTCGCTCGGCGGCAAGGACGGGAGGATCGCCCTGTTCCGCCGGACCCAGGTCAACCTCCTGTGGAGCCAGCCGCAACCCTTCACCCCGGCCGATACGCGGCACGAGCGGCTCCTCGAGCACCTCGAGCGACACGGCGCGTCGTTCCTCTTCGAGCTGCTCCAATGCTGTCCCGGCGTGCCCGAGGCCGAGCTGGTCGAGGCGCTGTGGGACCTCGTCTGGGCCGGCCACGTGACCAACGACACCCTCCATTCCATCCGGGTGTTCGGCGCGCCCGCGAGGTCGAGGAGCAGGAGGAGCGGGTCGGCGTCGTGGAGTGCGGGGGGCCGGTGGTCTCTGACGAGGCACCTCGTCGTCGGTTCGCCCTCGCCGACGGCGAAGGCGCACGCGCGAGCGCTCGCCCTGCTCGGGAGATACGGCGTCGTCAGCCGGGAGGTCGTGGCCGCGGAGAGCTCACTCCAGCCCTCGGGCCAGGTCCAGGAGGGCGCCGCGCAGGTCTTCGCGGTGCTCAGGGCGCTCGAAGACGTGGGGAAGGTACGGCGAGGGTTCGTGGTAGACGGTCTCTCGGGCGCGCAGTACGCGTTCGCGGGCGCCGTGGATCAGCTCCGAGCGGCCCGCACCTTGCCCGACGACGACCAGGCGCTCGTGCTGGCGACCACAGATCCGGCCAACCCGTACGGCGCGATCCTGCCCTGGCCACCGGTCGCCGACCCGACCGGCGGGCTCCCGCGCCGTGTCGCCGGCTCCGCCGTGGTCCTGGTGGGCGGAGAGCCGGTGCTGTTCCTCGAGCGAGCCGGGCGGCGAGCCCTCACGTTCGGCGCGGCCCGCGACGAGGCGAAGCTGGCTGTGGCGGCGAAGGCGCTCGGTCAGGTCGCGGCCCGCAGGCGCGGCAAGTTCATCAGGCTCGAGACGATCGACGGAGGTCCGGCTCGTTCATCGTCCTGCGCCGACGCGCTGCGACGATCGGGCTTCACCGAGGACCCGAAGGGCCTCGTGCTCGAGGTGCGCTGATCGGCCGGGGCCAGGTCGGAGAAACGCCCCCTCGAAGCAGGCACCCGGTATACTCTCGGTTCATGACGGCAGGCACGACGGGGGCTCACTCGGCCCGGATACACGCCTTCGACCTGGCTCGCGCGCTGGCGATCTGCGCGATGATCCTGGAGAACTACAAGGTCGACATGCTCGGCCAGCGGCAGGAGCCGCACTTGCTGGTCTGGCTCGCGGGCCTGACCGACGGCCGCTCGGCCCCGCTCTTCGTGCTCCTGGCCGGTGTCGGGATCTCGTTGTTCGTTGGACGTTCTCGAGCATCGTCGAGCCCGGACGACATCCGGGCCGCCCGCAAGGTCCTGCTCGTCCGCTCGCTCTTCTTCTTCGCGGTCTCGGACCTCTTCATCCGGGTCTGGCCGATGGACATCCTGCACTTCTTCGCCGCGTACTTCTTCCTCGCTGCCGTCTTCTTCCTCGGGGCCTCGGGCCGGACACTCCTCTGGTCCGCCGCCGGGATCACGGTGGTCTCGACAGTCGAGATGGCCTGGCGCGGCGAGTCGTACTTCGAGCACCTCGACTACTCGACCTTCATGGGCTGGGCGCGCGACACCTTCCTCGACGGCATCCACCCGGTCCTCCCCTGGCTGGCGTTCGTCCTCGTCGGAATGTGGCTCGGGCGCCTCGACCTGCGCGACCGCGTGCTCCGGCAGCGCCTGCTCCTCGGCGCCATCGTGACCGCCACCCTCGCCGAGGTCGCGTCGGTGGCGCTGTGTCACCTGTCCGTGTCGGGCATCGCGGATCTGACACCGGCGAGGTTCCCGCACCTGTTCACGACCCGTCTGAGCCCACCGGGGCCGCTGTACGTCATCTCGGCATCGGCGACGGCGATCGCCGCGATCGTGATCTGCTTCGCCCTGGTCGAGCGCTTCCCCCGGAACGTTGTCGTCCGCTCCCTCGTGGCCGCGGGACAGCTCTCGCTGACCCTGTACATCGGCCACGCGGTCGTGGGCGCGGGCGCCCTGTACGCCCTCGGGCGTCTCGATGACCACTCGATCTGGTTCGTGCTCGCGTACTGGCTCGGCTACTTCGTGCTGTCCGTGGCCTTTGCGACCTGGTGGCGCGGACGCTACGCGCTCGGCCCGGTCGAGTGGGTCATGCGCGCCGTGTCGGGCAACGGGCCGAAGCCGGCCGGCGGCGCCGGGGCCGAGGAGCCGGGGCACGAGACGGAGCGCGCGCGCCGCGGCCTCGTGTGGGCGAGCGTCGTGGCCGGCGCGCTGGGCCTCGGAGGTGTGCTGTCGATACAGCTCCTCGGTCTCCCAGGCGCGCCGTCGGGTTGCGGCGAGCGAGTGGTCCTGCGGCCTGGAGATCGCCACGTCGGAGTGCTGACCGCGACGTGCCACATGCACTGGCTCGAGGTCGACCTCGCCCACCGCCAGACCCTCACCATCACCGTGGACTCGAACCTGGACAGTTACCTCGAAGCCTTCGATGCGACCGGTGAGCACATGATCGCCGAGGACGACGACTCCGGGCCGGGGTACAACCCGTTGATGCGCATCGACCTCGAGCCCGGACGCACCCGGCTCCTCCTGCGACCCTACCGTTCGGGGACCGGGACCTACGCGGTGCAGGTCCGGTGAGAGCGCTCGATGGCCACACCATGGTGCAACATGGAACAACTCGGCTTGGGCAAGAAAGCGCAACACAGCGAAAATACACCGTGGCACGCGCCATGCTCAGGGAGCGGGGTGACCACCAGCGAGGGAGAACGATGAAGCTCACACCGATCGAAACGAAGGACACCCCCAGGTACCCCGCCCGGAGCGCCCGGTGGCACCGCGCCTGGACATGGGCACGGCGCCTCGGCACCGCAGCCTCCGCCTCGGCGCTGCTGACCTTCTCGGCGTGCTCGGACGCGACGACCATCGACACACCCACGGAGGACGCGGGGCTCGTGGACAGCGGTGACGATGCCGGCGACGACGGAGGGCTCGACGGCGGCACCTCGGACGGAGGGACGTCCGGCGACGGCGACATGGCTCTTCCGGAGGACGGCGACGTCACGGACGACGGCGACGTCGTCGAGGACGGCGACGTGACCGGAGACGCCGACATCGACGGCGACCCGGACCTCCCCCCGCTGTCGTGGTGCGAGGTCGACTACCGGCTGTCCGGTGACATGGCGCCGGTCGAGTACTTCGCGTGCGCCGCCGCGCTGCCACCGGACGCGCCGGTCCACGAGGTGCCCGTCTTCATCGGCGCCGGCCACGTCTGCGGCGACGAGACGGCCTGGATGCGGCTCAACGTCACCGAGGCATTGCGAGCCCGGATTGGCCTCCCCGGGAGCGGGGTCAACATCGAGGTGATCGATCCGGAGGGAACGCCGGTCACAACGGTCGGGTCCGAGCACGCCTGCGTGGAGCTGGACATGACGCCCGGGCTCTGGGTCCTCGCGGCAACCCCCGGACCCGAGGGCTCGCCCGACCAGTACTTCGAGTTCTACGTCGACCGCATGGACGAGTAGCGGCTCAGCCGGCCATCCCGAGCCAGCCGAGCAGTGACAGAACTCCCACGCCCGCGCCCAGCGTCAGCATCACCTGGAACGTGGCTCGTGTGAGGTCGCTCATCACTCCCCTCCTTCCTGATTCACTCATCGATCATTGAACGCACGTCACGAACGATGTGTTCCCTGTTTCATTGGTGGCTTCGCAAGCCGGGAAGTTCCCGGACCCCCGGAATCCCGATCTCGATAGACGCGATTGACACCACCCGGACCGCACGCCTAAGGTGCCCCGACACTGGCCGAGCCTCCTCTCGACAGGGGGGAGACAGGTGGAGATCCGATGATCAGGACATCCGTCGGCATCTGCCTCGGCGCATCGAACATCAAGCTCGTCGAGCTCACGGACGACGGGGGCGAGATCCGGGTCACTCGCCGTTTGATCCGCAACCACGAGAGCAACCCCAGGGAGGTCTTCCGGGCTCTCGTAGGAGAGCTGGAGCTCGATCGGGTACGGTTCGGTGTGCTCACCGGCAGGAAGTTCCGCGACATCGTGCGGGCCACGTCCATCACCGAGCCCGAGGCCATCGAGCACGGCCTGCGGCTCACCCGGCTCCTCCATCCCGACACACCCACCCTCCGCGCGCTCGTCAGCCTGGGCGCCGAGAGCTTCATCGCGTACCGCCTGAGCCGGGAGGGCACGGTCTCGACCATCGAGACCGGCAACAAGTGCGCGTCGGGCACGGGCGAGTTCTTCAGGCAGCAGATCCGCCGGATGGACATCGACACCGAGCAGGCGATCCACCTGGCCACCGACTCGCCCATCTACTCGGTCTCGGGACGGTGCTCGGTCTTCTGCAAGAGCGACTGCACCCACGCCTTGAACAAGGGCATCCCCATCGGCCGCGTGACGGCGGGGCTGTGCCGGATGATGGCCGAGAAGATCGCTGACCTGCTCGAGAAGCTCGACCGCAGGGACGTCATCGCCGTGGGCGGGGTCACCAGGAACACGGTCGTCATGGACCACCTCCGCGAGATGGTGGACCACGTACACATCCCACCCGATGCCGACCTCTTCGAAGCCCTGGGCGCGGCCCACCACGCGCTCGCCGGCGAGGTGCCGCTCGATCTCGATCCCGAGCGGCTCTTCCAGGACCGATCGACCTCGTTCACGTTCCTCCCGCCCATCGCCGGGGCCAGGGACCTCGTCGAGTTCAGGAGCTTCGAGCGAGGGGCAGCCGAGCCGGGCGACGAGTGCGTCGTCGGCCTCGACGTGGGATCGACCACGACCAAGTCCGTCGTGCTCCGGACCCGCGACGCCGCGGTGCTCGCCTCGACCTACCTCCGGACCAACGGTGACCCGGTCGGCGCCTCGCGACGGTGCTACGCCGAGATGGCGCGGCAGGTCCCGGTGGGGATCGACGTCGTGGGGCTCGGCGTCACCGGCTCTGGCCGCCACATCTCCGGGCTCCACGCCGGGACTCACGCGATCATCAACGAGATCATCGCCCACGCCACCGGCGCCGCGTACTTCGATCCCTTGGTCGATACCATCTTCGAGATCGGCGGCCAGGACGCGAAGTACACGCACCTCACCAATGCGGTGCCGTCGGATTACGCGATGAACGAGGCGTGCTCGGCCGGCACCGGGTCGTTCCTCGAAGAGTCGGCCCAGGAGAGCCTGGGCATCGACTACCGCGACATCGAGGCCATCGCGCTGCGAGGCTCGAGCCCGCCCAACTTCAACGACCAGTGCGCCGCGTTCATCAGCTCCGACATCAAGACCGCGACGCACGAGGGGATCGACAAGCAGGACATCGTGGCCGGGCTCGTCTACTCGATCTGCATGAACTACGCGAACCGGGTGAAGGGGCAGCGGCCCGTCGGCGAGCGGATCTTCATGCAGGGCGGAGTCTGCTACAACAAGGCCGTCCCGCTGGCCATGGCGAACCTGATCGAGCGGAAGATCATCGTCCCGCCCGACCCGGGGCTCATCGGCGCGTTCGGCGTGGCGCTCGAGACGAAGAACCGGATCGAGATGGGGCTGCTCGAGCCGCAGCCGTTCGACCTGGCGACGCTCGCCGCGCGCGAGATCCGCTACGGCCGGTCCTTCAAGTGCAAAGGCGGCAAGGAGCGCTGCGACCGCGGGTGTGAGATCAACGTCACGATCATCGACGGTAAGAAGACGCCCTTCGGCGGGGCCTGCAACAGGTACTACAACCGGCGGTTCAAGATCTCGCTCGACACGCGGTCCCTGGACATCGTCCACAGGCGGCAGGAGCTGGTGTTCGACCGGGAGAGTCCGCCCGTGCGACGGCGCGGCGGGCCGCGGATCGGTCTGAACAGATCCTACCTCGTCAACACGTACTACCCGCTGTTCCACACGTTCTTCACGAGGCTCGGGTGCGAGGTCGTGCTCGCCGACCGGGTCGCCCCCGACGGGGTGAAGAAGAGGCGGTCGTCGTTCTGCTACCCCGGCGAGCTGGCGCACGGCTTCTTCCATTCGCTGCTCGCGCGCGACGACCTCGACTTCGTCTTCCTGCCCAAGGTCATGAGCCAGGCGGTGGGTGGCGCGTCGTACACGGCGCGCGAGCGACAGTCCACCTGCGTGCTGCTCCAGAGCGAGGCGTACTATCTCAAAAGTACGTTCAAGGATCAGATCTCCGCCAGGAGGTGGAAACTCCTCGAGCCGCTGATCGACTTCGCGGAGGGGCTCGATTCGCAGGCCGATGTCTTCATCGAGCTGGCGCGCGAGGTCGGGCGGAGCCGGGGCGAGGCGCTGGCCGCATACCGGCTCGCTGTGGACGCGCAGCGCGATTTCGTGCGGCGCATGAAGGGCACGGCTCGCCGCCTCGTCCGTGAGATCGAGCAGACCCCGGACCGGATCGCGGTGGTCCTCTTCGGCCGGGCCTACAACGCCTTCGCGCCCGAAGCCAACATGGGCATCCCGACCAAGCTCGCCTCACGCGGAGTGCTGGTCATCCCGTGGGACGCGCTGCCGTTCGAGGTCGAGGAAGGCCAGGAGGACATGTGCTGGGCCATCGGCCAGGACCTGATCAAGGCAGCCCAGCACGTCAAGCGGCACCCCCAGCTCTTCGGCGCGTACGTGACCAACTTCTCGTGCGGCCCGGACTCGTTCCTGCTGGGCTACTTCCGGGACATCATGAAGGCCAAGCCCTCGCTGACGCTCGAGCTCGACAGCCACACGGCCGACGCGGGTGTGAACACACGGATCGAGGCGTTCCTGGACATCGTCCAGCGGTACCGAGAGCTCGGGAAGCAGGACCCGGTGGCGAAGCCTTTCACCCCGGCGCGCGTCACGTTCGACAGGGGGATGCCAATCTACATCACCTCGGACGGCGAGCGGGTGCCCTTCGTGGACCGGCGAGTCCACCTCATGGTCCCGTCCATGGGGCGGCTGGGCAGCGAGGTGCTGGCCGCGGGGTTCGAGGGTTTCGGCGTCAGGTCGGACCCGATCCCGGTGTACACCTTCGACGACCTGAAGCTCGGCCGGGCCAACGCCTCGTGCAAGGAGTGCCTGCCGCTCTTGCTCGTGACCGGCGGGGTCCTCAAGTACCTGCGCGACCGCGAGGACCCGGACGAGCTGCTCGCGTACTTCATGCCCTTCACGCCGGGAAACTGCCGCTTCCCCCAGTACTGTGTGTTCCTCAACAAGCTGATCGAGAAGCGCCAGATCCGCAACATGACGCTCTTCTCGCTGACCGCGGAGAAGGGCTACACGTACGCGGCCTTCGGGCCGGTCGAGCGGGTGAACATCCTCAAGGCGTTCATCACGTCCGACGTGATGGAGGACGTGCGCAACGCGCTGCTCGCGCTCGCCGTGGACCGGGACGAGGCGATCCGGGTCTTCGAGGAGCAGTGGGACCGCGTGCTCGCCGTCTTCCGCGAACGCCGGGCCGGCGAGCTGTACGAAACGCTGGAGGACATCTCGCGCGTCCTGTCCCGGGTCCCGCTCAGGCGTCCGCTGTCGGACGCCACGAAGGTCGAGCTCATGGGCGAGGTCTTCGTCCGGCGCGACTACTTCTCCTGCGGCGACCTGATGGACCGCCTGGTCGAGCGGGAGATCGTGGTCAAGAAGGCCCACTTCTACGAGTGGCTCAAGTACGTGGACACCATCATCAAGAAGGGGATCTACGAGCCGCACTTCGGGGTCAAGGACCGTATCCAGTTCGAGGTGAAGACCCAGCTCCAGCAGCGCTACGAGCATCGGATCAAGCAGATCCTGGCCACGTCGGGGCTGTACGAGTACGAGATGGCCGACATCGAGAAGGTCCTCGAGTACGGCCAGAGCTTCTTCGACGTCAGGTTCCGCGGCGAATCGATCCTCGTCACGGGGAACTTCTTCAAGGACATCCTGCACGGGTGCCACGGCGTGATCTCGATCGGCCCGTTCGCGTGCATGCCCACCCGGGTGATCGAGTCCGTGCTCTCGGCCGAGGCGACGATGGACGTCAAGCGGGCCGTCGAGCCGGACCACGCGGATTACTGGGCCCAGTTCGGCGACGTGACCGAGCTCCCGTTCCTCTCGATCGAGACCGACGGCAACCCGTTCCCCCAGATCCTCGAGGCGCGCATCGAGGCGTTCTGCCTCCAGGTCGAACGTCTCCACCGGCGTGTGCAGGGCGTCCCACCTCTCCCACACGCGACGCACCCCAAGCTCCTCGACCTCCCGATCCTGCGGAACGTGTAGGGCTTGAAGGCTTTCAGTCAAGGTGGATGTGTTGCACAAGCCACGCGCATGGACTAGGCTGAGAACAGTTCTTCGAGACTTGATAGCATGACTCAAGTGAATATCCAGGAAGCCAAGATCCACCTCTCTCGTCTGGTTGACCGAGCCGCCGGGGGCGAAGAGATTGTGATAGCCCGGTCAGGAAAACCCATCGCCAGGCTCGTGGCTCTCGGTCACGGTCGAGAGCCCCGGAAGTTGGGCCTCTTTGTCAACGAGCAATACTGGATCGCTCCCGATTTCGATGAGCTCCCGGACGATGTAGCTCGCGCTTTCGAGGGTGACGGATGAAGCTACTCCTCGATACCCACATCGTCATTTGGGCCATGGTGGAGCCTGACCGGATACCGCTCGATGTAGCGACAGCCATCACCGATCCCGCGAACGATGTATATGTGAGTGCCGTTTCTGCTATCGAGGTTGCGATCAAGATCTCGCTCGGCAAGCTCAATCTTCCCGGCCCAGCGAGAAGCTGGCTCCTCGATGCCTGTACCCGAACGGGATTCGAGTGGATCGACATCACACCTGAGGATGCGCTACGCCTCGCAGATCTGCCCTGGCATCACCGGGACCCGTTCGACCGACTGCTCGTGGCCCAGGCTGGCAGAGGGTACACGCTCGTCACACATGATCGGCGGCTCGCAGCATATTCCGGTCTGTCGTTCATGTGGGTGTGAGTGCTGACACTGCCGGATCTGAAGACCCCTGGATAAGCGTTTCAAGTCAGGTAGCCCAACGCGCGGAGCCTCATGCGGAGCAGGTCGGCGTCGGCCGGGGTCAACTCGCCGACGCGGGCCCGCGCGAGCTCTGCGGAGAGCCGCTCCCAGCCTCCGGCGAACGCGTCGCCCGGACCGTCTGCCAGGTCGGTCGTCTCCCCGGGGTCCGTCGTGAGGTCGAACGCCGACCTTCGTCCCTCGCTGAGGTTCCAGATCAGCTTCTGGCCGGTCGCGGTGGTGAGCGCGAACCCGGTCCAGAGGTCTTCCGACCGGTTCGGCAGCTCGGGCGCCCGGAGCACGTCGCGGTTCATGACGGACACGGCTTCCGGCGCGGGAGCGTCTCGACCGTCGAGGATGCACGGGAGCAGCGAGCGGCCGTCGAGGGCGTCGAGGTCCGGGGTCCCGCTCCGACCGAGGACGTCGGCCACGGTCGGCATCAGGTCTACTGTCCGAGCAAGACCGCCCACACGGCGGGCCGGTCCACCGCCCGGAGGCCGCACGATCAACGGGACGCGCAGCACCTCGTCGAAGAGCGCGTTGCCGTGGAGGTCGAACACGTCGTGCACCGACTCCGGGCCTCCGCGCTCGCCGAACGACTCGCCGTGGTCCGCGGTGACGAACACCCAACTCTCGCCGAGGTCGACTGCGTCGAGCACCGCGGGGAGCCAGCTTTCGCTGAACTGCCGCACCGCGTGCTCGTACAGGCGCTTGACCCCGTCTCGTGCCTCGGGGCTCAATCGGAGCGCGGCCAGCACCTGGTCGGTCATGTGGCGCCAGACCCTCGTGCTCATCGGCCGGGCGATGTACGGGATGTGGGTCCACCAGTAGTGGACCAGCACGAAGCACGGACGCCCGCGGTGCGCGCGGAGCCACTCGAGCAGGGCTCCAGTCTCCTGCGACGACCCGACCACGGCGGCGCGCGGCTCGTGGCAGAACATGAACCTCGGATCGAAGACGAACGACGCCGTCTCGAGCCCGGCGTCACGGGCGACGTCGAAGATGGTGCGAGCGTCGCGTGGCCACGGCTGCTCCCACTTCGCCAGGCCGAGCCGGTGAGAATAGATCCCAGTGACCATCGCGGCGAATGACGGCACGGTCCAGGGCGCGGCCGTGATCGTGCGCTCGAAGACGACACCCTCATCCGCGAAGCCGTCGATGACGGGAGTCGCAGGCCCGCCGTAGCACCCGAGGGCGTCGGCGCGGACGCTGTCGGCCACGATGACGAGGATCACGGCCGACCCGTGGCGTCGCTCGTGCGCCGCAGGCAATGCGTGGTGCCGAACGGGCTGCCGGTCGTGGCCACCGCAAGGCTGGTGCAGCCGCCACGGCAGATCCGGCCGAACGGGCAGCCCGCGCACGGACCGTCGAGGCGACCCGGATTGAACCGCCGGTTGTAGGAGAACGCGGACTCGTCACGCCAGATGTCGGCCAGCGGCCGATCGCGGACGCTCGCCGGCTCCTCGAACGCCTCGGGTAGCGAGAGGCAACCTCGGACCTTGCCGTGGCTCGTTATACCCACGACCGTGAGCCCCGCCTGACACCCCGTCCAGAAGCGGCCTGGCCGGCCCGGGTCCGACCTGAGGACCGGCTCGCGGCGGCTCATGTACCCGATGTTGTCGGCTACCTGGATCGGGAAGTCGCCGCTCCGTGACTTCAGGTCCAGGATGACCTGCTCCAGCCCCGTCAGCTCGTCGGGCGAGAGGCAGAGGTCGTTTTCTCGCTGCGCGGCGCGCCCGTGGCGCATGGTGAGCTGGAGCTGCCAGCCCTGGATGCCCGCGGGCTCCAGAGAGCCCCGGATCTCGGAAAGCAACCCGACGTTCCGGCGGTTGATTTGAGTGACGGCGCCGAGCCGTACGCCGCGGCCCGAGAGCGCGCGAGCCCCGTCCATCAAACGCTCGTACGCGCCGGCAACTCCCCTGAGCGCGTCGTGGATCTCGCGGGGCCCATCGATCGAGACGTTGACCGCGTGGAAGCCGGACCCGGCGATGTCGTCGGCCCGGTCCGCCACGAGGAGGCCGTTCGTGATCAGCTCGGCCAGCACCCCGCGGCGCACGACGGCTTGCGCGAGCTCGGGCCAGTCGTGCCGCAGGAGCGGCTCGCCGCCCGAGAACGTGATCGACCGGCACCCGAGGTCCGCGAGCTGATCGACGACGCCCAGGGCCTCGTCCGTCGTGAGCTCGTCGTCGCGCGGCCGGCCCGCGTCCGAGCCGCAGTGAGCGCACCGCGCGTTGCACGCGAGCGTCAGCTCCCAGACACAGAACAGTGGCCGCCAGCGGGGGGAGGACTTTTCTGGAGAAAAGTCCTCCCCCCGGACCCCCCTCTCAAAAGACTTCAACATTTCTTCTCGGGGCACGCACGGGAGTTTTCCAGGGAACGCTGGACGCAGAAGGGGTTGTCGTAGATCGTGCCCGTGGCGCCGAAGGCCATGGTCGTGCATCCGGCGCGGCACAGGCGGCGGAACGCGCACTTCCTGCACCCGCCCTCGAGCAGGTCCTCGTCCCAGGCCGTGTTGTAGTCGAACCCGCCCCGAGGGTCCGCCCAGATCTCGGCGAAACGGCGCTCCCGGACGTTGCCCACGACGAACTGCTTCGGGTGCGACGGGCACCCCTTCACATCGCCGTTCGAGCAGATCGCCACGACCCGGCACCCCGCGAGGCAGCCGACCCAGAAGGACTGGGTTCCGCGCAATGACCCACGGAGCACGGGCTCCTCGCGGCTGTAGTAGCCGATGTTGTCCGCCACGGCGATCCTGAGGCGGCCCGAGCGCACGAGACGCGCGAGGCGGGCCGTCAGCTCCGGGAGCTGGCGGGGGTCGAGCAAGTAGTCGAAACGGATGCGCCACAGCCGGCCGAGGGGCATCGCGAGCTGCACCTGCCACACGTCCACGCCCCGGCCTGCGAGCACATCGTGCATGGCCTCGAGGTCGTCGATGTTCCGCTTGTGGACCTGGGTGATGACCGCGGTCCGCAGCGGTGAGGCCGCGAGCCGATCGATGGCGCGCATGGCGTCGCCGAAGCACGAGCGTTTTCCCCTCCTGGGCGCGGCCGGGACGCGGATCGTGTCGTGCGCATCACGGAGCCCGTCGAGCGAGACCGCCGCACCCGTGACTCCGGCGTCGATCATCCGTGAGATGCGCGCCTCGCTGACGAGCAGGCCGTTGGTGATGACCGTCACCTCGACGCCCCGGTCCGCGAGAGCTCGTGCGATGAGCGGCCAGTCGCGACGGAGCAGCGGCTCGCCGCCCGTGAGGTTCACCGACGCGCAGCCGGCCGCGGCCAGATCACCGGCCAGGTCGATGGCCTCCTGCGTCGTGAGCTCCGCCGGGTCGCGATGGCCCGCGTCCGCCTCGCAGTGGATGCATCGGAGGTTGCACGCGTCCGTGATCTCCCAGAAACACGCGCGCGGCACCCTCTCGACGCGGGCGGCGACGTTGGTCATCGGCCGAGGAAGGAAACACCCTTGTAGGCGGGCTGAGGCTCGAGCTCGGAGCACAGCGAGCGGTCCATGAGCTGGGACTCGGCGACGTCGTAGTCGCAGTCCAAGACCTGCGGGTTGTTGTCCCAGCACTGGGCGAGCTCGTCGAGCGCCGTGGCTATCTCCTCCGCCGATCCGTGCTCGAAGAGGTCCTCGAGGCCATCGACCCAGCTCTCGTTGAGCCGGGTAAAGCACGCGCAGAGCTGCTCCTGTCCGTATTCCGACAGGTCGGACTGCTCGAGGGTCTGCTGCAGCACGGCCGAGCCGCAGCGGCCGTCCCAGTCCACGTCCGGGTCTCCAGAGCCCACACAGCCCGCAGCGGCCAGGCCGAGGACCAGGAAACAGGCCATGGCGGCGGACGAGAGCCGGGTGGTGAAACAGCTCACCGTCGAGGGGTCCTTCGGCTGGTCCCCGCCGGGGAGCGCAGCCCTCATCGATCGGACCAGGTCGTCCACGTCCCGCGCGCGGAGCAGCTCGGCCCCGGGAGCCGGCAACCGCTCGTGAGATTCGCGATCGCCGACGTCGCGCAGGACGTCGTGCAGCAGCGCGGCAAGCGGCTCCCAGAACGCCGGGTCGTCTCGTCGCTTCGCCAGGAGCGCATAGAGCTCACCGTAGGTCTGGTCGAGCCCCGACCACGGCCTGAGATCGACTCCCTGGCTGCACAGGAACGCCCTCACCCGATGGGTGGTCGTCGGTCGCAACGCGTCCATCTCAACTCCTCGCTCCTTGAACATGCCCCGGTTTCGTGCCTGCCGTCAAACAGCGGTTCGTCCCTCGACCCACTCACGCGCCAGGGCGGCGAAGCCGGACAGGGGACGAGCCCCCGTACGACGGCGCCGGGCGAGGGCGGACCGGAGGCTGGCGATCTCGGACTCGAGCATGGCGTCCAGGCGGCGCACGAGGTCGCTTACCGCACGCTCCACGATGTCGTGTACCGCGGAGTCCGCGCCCTCCCACCAGGCGGCGATCTTCGCCGAGACCTCCTCGCGCTCGAGGTCGAGCCGCGGGAGCTCGTCGTCGAAGAACCGGTCGGCCCGGCCTCCACGAGCGAGACCGCGCAGGAACGCCGACAGACCGAAGGCCACCGCGCTGCCGAGGTCGCGGTCGTGATCACGGGGGAGGAACTTCTCTGTAGAAAAGTTCCTCCCCCGGACCCCCTCTTCAAAAGACTTTTGACCAGGTCTTTCCTCTTCACCTGCTTGGAAGCGCGCGGATCCGATGCAAGGTGCGGGTTCGTCCCCCCGTGGTGCGATTCCCGCTTGCTCGAACATCCGCCGGACGCGATCGGCGGCCAGGTCGCCGATGTCGCGAGCAATGGAGTCCAACCCGGTTTCCAGCCGCTCCTCGATCAGCTCGACGAGATAGCGGCGGTCCTCGGGACCGAAAGCGTGGCTCTCGAGCAGGTGCCGCCGGGGCCTGACGAACTCGAGCACCTCGGACGCCGCCTCGGAGGCCACGTCGCGACGCACCTGCGCCAGCGCGCCGGTGACTCGCTCTGCTGCCTCGCGGCCAAGCTCGGTGGCGAGTGGAGCCACGCCGCGCCTGATCTGCGCGAGCGCCTCAGCGTCGCGGCGCAGGTCCGCGGTGGCCCGCGCCTCGCGGGCGATGGCCTGCTCGAGCACGGCGACGAGCCGTGCGGCACAGCCTCTTCGTTTGATCAGTCTAGCCTGCGAGTAGAACCGCTCCTCGAGCGCCGACTGCACCGCCGGGAGGCCGCTGGCCGCGAGCGCGGCGGGGTCCACGGCGCCGCCCTGCTTGGCCGCGAGCGCGCCGCGCGCGCTGAGCGGCACCACGGCCTCGACGTGCGCGGTGAGCTCCGTCTGGTCCAGGTGCGCAAGCACTTTCGCCAGAGACGCCGGGTCGAGCCGGTCTGCCTTGTTGAGCACACCGAGCACGCGCTTGCCCTGGCTGGTCACGCCGGCGATCGCGGCCCGCTCGCTCTCCTTGCCCGGCTGTCCCGCGTCGAAGAGCCAGACCACGGCGTCGGCTCGCTCGATGAACTGCCGCGCCACGGCCTCGTGCTCGGGCACGATGGAGTTGAAGCCGGGCGTGTCGACCAAGTTGACCCGCACGAGCTCCTCGGCGGGGTAGAGGATCTCGACCTGGCGGACCTCGGCGGCGGCGCTGCGCGACAGCGACTTGAGCCAGCCGGCGAGGGCGTCGTACTCGAGCTCCTTCACGGTCCCGGTGCGGTGGAACACCCGGACCTTCTTCTCGGGGCCGAACTTGAGCACGTTGATCGTCGCGGTCGTCGGCGTGACGCCCATCGGCGCGACCGGCGCGCCGACCAGCGCGTTGATGAACGTGGATTTTCCCGAGTTGAACTCGCCCATCACGGTGAGGAGGAGCGGCATGTCGTAGTCCTCGCGGATCCTCGCCACCTCCACTCCGAGCTCGCCGAGGTCGCTGCGACCCGCGAGCAGGCCGTGCACTCGCTCGAGCACGTCGAACAGGTCGGGCTCGACGTCCGCTCCCGACGTGGCCACGAGGCGGCATGCGCGGGCCGCGAGCCTGTCGGCCTCCGGACGGTCGGGTGCGATCGACTCGAGCTGCTCGAGCGCCGACAGCGCGGCCTCGCCGTCGCGCCGGCTCAGGGCGAGCTCGGCCTGTCCGAGCCACACGTCGGCGACGTGCGGCGCCGATCCGACCAGCTCGTCGAGGACCGGCGCCGCGCGTTCGTTCTCGCCCCGCGCCAGCGCGCTCCTCGCGTCGACCGCCCTGGCGAACGGATCGCCGGGCGTGAGCTCGAGCAGCGCGGCGGCCAGCGCTCCTGCACGCCCGAGGTCCACGCGCGACGCGGAGTCGAGCGCGAGCCGCAGCGTGTCCTCGTGCCGCGGCTCGGAGGCGAGCGCCGCTTCGAACGCGGAGAGCGCGGCGGCGTGGTCGTTGATGCGCAGCGCGGCCCGCGCGCGGAGCCGGTGCGGCTCGGCCGCCGTCGGGTCGGCCGACAAGGCTCGCAGCGCGTGCTCGTTGGCGCCCAGGGTGTCGCCCGCGGCGAGGAGCGCATGGCCGAGCTGGAGATGAGCATCGATGCCGGCGGCGATCGCGCGCTGGAAGAGCTCGACGGCCTCGGCCGTGAGACCGGCGGCGGACGCGGCCTCGCCAACCTCGACGAGCACCTCTCCGCGCGGGGGAGACGGCTCCGCGCCCGTGACGAGCTCGACGGCTCGCCGCGCCACGGCGCGCGCCGACTCGGGCTCGTCGAGGTCGTCGGCGAGCAGGCGCGAGAGCCGGGCGTGGAGCGACGCGTCGTTCGCGCCGAGCGAGATGGCCTTTCGCAGCTCTCGCGCAGCCCGGTCCGGGCGTCCGAGCGCGAGGTGGCACTCGGCGAGCTCGGCGAGGACCTCGGCGGCGAGCCCCCTCTCTCCGGCGCTCACGAGGTGCGGCGTGGCCTTCCTGAGCTGCTCCGCGGCCTCGTCGACCTGGCCGGACGCGCGGAGCAGACGCGCGAGCCCGACCCGCGCAGGCGCGTGCTCGGAGTCGATCTTCAGCGCCTCGCGGAACAGGCGCTCGGCCTCGGCGGTCTCGCCGACACGCCGGAGCGCCTCGGCGGAGATGGAGAGCACCTGGGGGTGGTCGTCCCGGATGGCGAGGGCGAGCCCGGCCTCGGTGAGCGCGGCCTCGGCGTCGCCCTCGTCGAGCAGCTTACGCGCGGCCTCGACGTGAGCGCGCGCCTCCTCGGACAGGAGCAGGCGGTCATCGATGTACCTGGTCAGCCTGGCGAAGAGTCCCACGCGCCGATGGTGTACCGACGCGATGGTCGGGGGCAAGGGGTCACGCCTCGACCAGGGCGAGCAGGAAGCCCAGCTCGCGCCGCGGGAGGCAGGCCGCGGGGCGTTCGATCGACCAGATCCGACGGTCACGGCCCGGGACGTGGTCTCTGGAGGCCACGGAATCGCCGAACCGCGCGCCGATCTGGTTGGCCGCGTCGAGCCTGGCGTTGTGCGTGCCGGGGATGCCAGTGGCCGAACCGTGGTAGATGAACGCGTTGCCCTCGTCCGAAGATGGGTTGTCCTGGCGGTAGGCGCCGACGATGATGTCGGCGTACCCGTCTCCGTTGATGTCGCCTGCCCAGGCCACGGAGCAGCCGAACATGCCACCCGCCTGGTTGTCCGGGTTGTCGAGGGTCCTCGCTGGCGAGGCGGGAATCCCGGTCGCCGAGCCGTGATAGATGAAGACGTTGCCTTCCGAGGTAGCTCCGTTGGCTTGCTGGCTGGCTCCGACGACGATGTCACTGTATCCATCGCCGTTCACGTCGCCCGCCGTGGACACGGAACCGCCGAATCTGCCGTCGACTTGGTTCGCCGGGTTGTCGAGGGTGCGTGACGGCGAGTCGCCGATGCCCGTGGACGAGCCGTGGTACACGAAGACGTTGCCCTCGTTTGATGCGCCATTGTCCTGCTCCGACGCCCCGACGACGACGTCGGAGAAGCCGTCGCCGTTCACATCGCCGGCCGAGGCCACGGAGATACCGAACTGGCCGTTCGCCTGGTTCGCCGGGTTATCGAGCGTACGCGACGGTGACGTGGCCAGGCCAGCGGCGGAGCCGTGGTAGATGAACGCGTTGCCCTCGTCGGAGGCTCCGTTGTCCTGAAGCGGGGCTCCGACGATGACATCGACGAAGCCGTCGCCGTTCACGTCGCCGGCCGAGGCCACGGAGTAGCCGAACCCGCCGTTCGCCTGGTTGGCCGGGTTGTCGAGCGTGACCGAGGGAGAGGCCGGGATGCCCGTGGCCGAGCCGTAGTACACGAAGACGTTCCCTTCGGCGGCTGCCCCGCTGGACTGTCCCAATGCCCCGACGATGACGTCGGCGTACCCGTCGCCGTTGACGTCGCCCGCCGACGCCACGGACTTCCCGAAAAGGCCCATTGCCTGATTGGTCGGGTTGCAGATCGTGGTCGTTGGCGAGCCGGGGAGGTCAGGATCCCTGGCATGAAACACGTAGGCACACCCCTCGTCCATGGCCCCGTCGTCCATGTAGCCCGCGCCAATGATGACGTCGGGGAATCCGTCGGCGTTGACGTCGCCGGCCGGGGCCACGGACTGACCGAACCAACTGCTCACCTGGCCAGTCGGGCTGTCGATGACGCGGGTAGGAGTCGGTTCAATGCCGCTCCAACGACCGTAGAAATGGAAGACACTCCCCTCGTCTGTCGATCCGTAATCGAAGAAGGGGGCCCCGACGAGGACGTCGGCATAGCCGCCGTTGAAGTGGTCCTGCACCTGGCGGCCGACGTCCACGTACCGTACCCGCGTCCAGGCCGAGCACCCAGCCGCGTTGCAGGCACGCATGCGCCAGTAGTAGCGCCGGCCCACGGGCGCGGATCCGGCAACCGCCAAGTCCGACCCCGGGGTGTATGAGGTCGCGGCTACGCTCACGTTGATCTCGGGGCTCGCGAACCCGCAGGTGACGAAGCCCGGGGTCGAGCACGAATCGTCGACCTGGAGCTCATAGGTCGTGGCCCGGGCCGCGGCCTCCCAGCGGAACGTGGGCCGCCGGGGCAGGTTCACGCCGGATGTGGCGTGGTGGCTTCCCGTGGTGTAGCCGTTCCACGGGAAGCGCGCCACGACGTCGGCCGGCGGGCACCCCTCGTCGGTGGAGCCGTCGCAGTCGTTGTCCGCACCGTCGCAGACCTCGAGGGTGTCGGTCCCGGTCGAGCAGACCGTGGCATTGAGGCCGCTGCACTCGTACGTGTCGTCGGTGCAGAGGTCAGAATCGGCCCCATCGCACGCCGAACCAGGGGCGTGAGTCAGCGTACAGGCGCCACCGCAGGCGTTCGAGCCCTCGTCAGTGGTGCCGTCACAGTCGTCGTCCACCGAGTTGCACGTCTCCGGGTTGTCCGCGCCGACGGAGCAGACAGTGGCGTTGCGACCGCTGCACTCGTACGTGTCGTCGGTGCAGAGGTCGCCGTCCGACCCGTCGCAGGCTGCCCCCGGTGCGTTTGCAAGCGCGCAGGCGCCTCCGCAGGCGTTCGAGCCCTCGTCGATCGTGCCGTCGCAGTCGTCGTCGACGCCGTTGCACGTCTCGGGGTTGTCCGCACCCAGGGAGCAGACAGTGGCGTTGCGGCCGCTGCACACGTACGTGTCGTCGGTGCAGAGGTCAGAATCGGCCCCATCGCACGCCGAGCCAGGGGCGTGAGTCAGCGTACAGGCGCCGCCGCACGCGTTCGATCCCTCGTCGGTGATACCGTCGCAGTCGTCGTCCACCGAGTTGCATGTCTCCGGGTTGTCCGCGCCGACGGAGCAGACAGTGGCGTTGCGACCGCTGCACTCGTACGTGTCGTCGGTGCAGAGGTCGCCGTCCGACCCGTCGCACGCGGTCCCGGGTGCATTGACCAGCACGCAGGCGCCGCCGCACAAGTTCGAGCCTTCGTCGATCGTGCCGTCGCAGTCGTCGTCGTCGCCGTCGCAGGTCTCGACCGGCGGCGTGCACGACGTCCACTCGCACGTCCTGCACGTGTGCGTTCCGGTCGAGTCACACTCCGTGGTGCAGGGTCCGCTTCCCGTGCCCTCGCACTCCTCGTCGTGAGTGATCGCGCCGTCGCCGCACACCGCGGGGCAGTCGGCCGCGCAGCTCGACGCGTCTTCTTCAGCGGAGGCGCAATACCCGTCGCCGCAGTCGGCATCGCAATCCCGGCTGCACGTCGCGTTTGTCTCGGCGTGAGTACAACAGCCGTCGCCACACCGGGCAGTACAGTCAGACGGGCACGAGCAGGCGCCCTCCGTGTGGGTGCAGCACGTGTCACCGCACGCCGCCGCGCAGTCATCGGGACAGCCGCAGGCGGTCTCGGCATGAGTGCAGGCGTCGTCACCACACACGGCCGGACAGTCGAGGGCGCACGAGGTCGCATCCTCCTCGCCCGGCGTGCAGAACGAGTCGCCGCACTCCGCCGGGCAGTCGTCGAGGCACGACGCCGCTGTCTCGTCGTGCGTGCAGAGCCCGTCGCCGCAGTCAGCGGGGCAGTCGTCCTCGCATGTCTCTGCTGTCTCCTCGTGCGTGCAGAAGCCGTCGTTGCACACCGACGGGCAGTCATCCGGACATGACGCAGCGGTCTCGACGAGGTCGCAGAGGTCGTCGCCGCAGCTCAGCGGGCAGTCCTCGACGCAATACGCTTCGGAGGTCTCGTCGTCCTCGTCGTGTGTGCAAGCGCCGTCGCCGCATTCCGGTGGACAGTCCCCCGGACAGGTCAAGGCTCCCTCGGTGTGCGTGCAGTAGGTATCGCCGCACTCCGCCGGGCAGTCGCCCGGGCAGCCGTCGGGGGTCTCGTCGTGCGTGCAGTACGCATCGCCGCAGAACGCGGCACAGTCGTCCGGGCAGTTCCACGCCGCCTCGGTGTGAGTGCAGGCCCCGTCGCCGCACGAGGCGGGGCAGTCGTCGGGGCAGGACTCCGCATCCTCCCCGGCCTCGCAGGCGCGGTTGCCGCATATCCACGGAGCGTCGCCATCGACGTCGCCATCGGCGTCGCCATCGCCATCAACGTCGAGGTCGCCATCAACGTCGAGGTCGCCGTCAACGTCGAGGTCGCCGTCAACGTCGGAGTCTCCGTCGCCGTCGGCCCCGTCCGGCAGGCAGTGCTGGCCAGACGGGTGGTAGCCGGGCTCGCAGTCACAGAGCTGGCCCCCCGGCTCGCCGGCCACGCAGGACCCATGATCGCTGCACGTCACATGGGCGCAGACGTCGAACGTGGTCGTCTCGTGGCACCCCGAGGCCACGAGGCACACGCCGATGAGCGCCAGTGACACCACCCACACGACGAGCTCGCTACGACGCCGTTCATCCTTCCTGGTTCGCATCTCACGCCTCCTCGCCGGCTCGGCCGTCACCACCGCATCGCCAGGGACAGACCGCCCGGCCGGGGGACCACCGCGGTCTCCACCTGGCTGCTTCGGCCCGCTCGGTATCCCAGCACCAGCAGCACCACGGAGGTCGCCGCAGCGGCTCCGCCAACCGCCATCAGGACCCACGACACCACATCCACCGTCGCGATCGTGTCGGCGAGGTCGTCGTTGTCCTGTACCCACGTGCTCAGCTCGGCCGGGTCCACGGGGTCGGTCCCGGCAAGCGCCTCGCTGATCCGCGCGTCCTCGCTCTCCCAGGTGTCGAACTGGCTGTTGTTCCACAGGACCAGGGCCACCGCGGCGCCGAGGGCCGCCAGGCCGACCCCGAGGCTCGCCCAACCGCCTGCGCGGAGCCGACCGCCTCCGCGGGCCGGCGTCGGTTCGGGCGCCGGCTGGGGCTGCTCGGCGGGGGGACGGCTGATCGGCTCGTCCTCCGGCTGTTCGCTGCTCTGCCCTTCGCTCACGGGCGGGGCCGCCGCTCCCGGATCGATGGTGATCGATACCTGTTCGCCCGCGCCCA
>Ga0233425_10002190_pt1 | contig 39634 bp, 42 predicted proteins | sample Watercolumn_Towu_2_FD_181712 | JGI IMG/M metagenome (GOLD analysis project Ga0233425, IMG submission 181712) | Freshwater microbial communities from Lake Towuti, South Sulawesi, Indonesia - Watercolumn_Towuti2014_140_MG | ecosystem: Environmental > Aquatic > Freshwater > Lake | place... | reverse complement strand
CAATACCAGCGCACCGCCCACAGGATCACATCACCCTGGAAATGGCGCCACTTGAAATCCGTCATCGTTCCGTCCGTCCAATCTCCGCCAAGCATGCTCAAGCTTCACGATTTTTGCAACAGAGCCGGATTTACGCCGAGAGGGGGCTCTGTTAGGCTGATCGCGATGGCACGCGACCTGCTTCCATTATCGACCGATCTTCCCGCCAATCTTCTCGCGGAAATTGGGGGTGCGCGCGAAACGCTGGCTGCTGCCAAGGCCAGCTCGACGCAAAAAGCGTATGCCAGCGACTGGGAACGCTTCTGCGCATTCTGCGATGCGCGCAACGTCGAGGCATTGCCAGCCCACCCCGACATCGTCGCGCTTTTTGCCCATGTCGAGGCCGAGGCTGGTATCGCGCCGGTCACGATCGGACGCCGCGTCGCGGCGATCAATCATCACCATAAAGAGGCTGGCTTCGCTCCGCCTACGGCGCGCGACGCGGCTCGTATCATTGCCCAGATGATGGCGGGCGTTCGCCGACGCTATGCGCGCAAGAAGCTCCAGAAGGCGCCGGCGGAGGCTGATGTCCTCAAGGCCATGCTCGCCACGATAAAGGGCAATGGTTTGCGAGCCGTTCGGGACCGCGCGATCCTGGCGATCGGCATGGCCGGAGCCTTCCGGCGTTCTGAGCTTGCCGCGATGCAGCTGGGCGATCTCGTCTTCACCGCCAAGGGCGTTCGCATTACCATCCCGAAATCGAAGCGCGATCAGGAAGCACTCGGACAAGTTGTCGCCATCCCCGAGGGCCGGGTGATACAGCCGATCCGGCTCTTGAGGGCCTGGATGTCCGCCGCCGCCCTCGACGGCGCCGATACGAAGACCGGCGAGGCGCAGCAGGCGCCTCTTTTTCGGCGGCTGACCCGCTTGGACGGGCTTACCGATCAACCGATGACCGACAAGACGGTCGCGCGGCTCGTCAAGGCCTGCGCGACTGCGGCAAGCCTCGATCCTGCCCTCTACTCAGGCCATTCGCTTCGCGCGGGTTTTCTCACAGAGGCAGCATCCCAGCGCGCCAATCTCTTCAAGATGAAGGACCACAGCCGGCACAAGTCGCTCGATACGGTCGCGGATTATGTGCGGGACGCTGCGATGTTCGACGACCACGCGGGCGACAAGTTTCTGTAAATGCTGCTCTTCACTGATCTCCTCGAAAAGGCCGGGCTTGACCCGGCCGATGTTCGCCTCCTGCGGCACCAGACCAAGGCGTCCACGGGGCGCACGCCCTATGGTTTGTGGCGCGACGACCGACCGGCCTTCGAGGACTATCAAAGCGTCCAGACCGCCGGAAATCGGGCCAGCCTGGCCGCGCCGATCTGGGCGAGCTTTGTCGCGCCGCCGACAGGAGGCTCGTTGTTTGCCGGAATCTATACGGCGGAGCATATCGGCGCCGCGCCTCCAGGCTGGCTGGACCCGCTCCACCAGGTCGCCGGCATCACCTTGACCGCCGACACGCTCGACCAATACCGTACGGTGCTCACCTCGCATCTGGAGCCCTATATCGGCCGGCTCTGGATTGAATGGGGCGCGGGCGCGCGCAAATGGGTGCAGCGTCCCGACCGTCAGAACAAGCCGATCATCGAGCTCACGCGCGCATTTCGTGAAGACGCCTTTCCCGGGTACACGCACTGCGTGACGAACGTATCGCAGGTGCAGAGCTTGCCGGCGACATGGGTGTCAGCGTTGCGCGCCGCACGCGGAATTTACCTTCTCACCTCCGCCAAAACGAAAGAGCAATATGTAGGCTCTGCGACGGGTGAAGGCGGTTTTTTCGGCCGCTGGATGAATTACGCTCAGGACGGTCATGGTGGCAATCTTGGCCTGAAGAGCAGCGAGCCAGGCGACTATCAGGTCAGCATCTTGGAAGTCAGTGGATCGGCGGCGACTGTCGACGAGATTCGGAGCATCGAGCAACTCTGGAAACGCAAGCTTCAAAGTCGCGAAATGGGCCTCAATCGAAATTGACGTTGCTGCCCGGCCATTGTGCTGCAAACCATGGCCGTTCTGGATCACCCCGCTCGTCTGCGCGTGTTTTAGCCGGCTCGGGGGCCGACGATAGGTCCCGCATCGTGGGCGTGCCGGAGCATTGAAGATGGCTACCGCCCTCGCACAACCGGGATGGGAACCAGCGGCGCTGGTTTTGCGTCATTAGGATATTCAAAACGCTTTGAAGTGATTTTATACTGGTTAAGCCGAGGCAGAGCCTGGCCGCGTCGCGACAGCTGCGGGCGCTGGTCACAGGACCCACGCAGACTGGCCGGCGGCAAGGTTCGCCCGCCAAACATGTAATTGCGTGAAGAGCCATGACAGACATTGCACTCAAGAACGCCGTTATTCCGGCGCCGGCCGGTGAGGATGGACTGAACCGGTATCTGGCGGAGATCAGGAAATTCCCGATCCTCTCGCCCGAAGACGAATATATGCTTGCCAAGCGCTTCAAGGAGCATGGCGATCCGGAAGCGGCCGCCAAGCTCGTGACCAGCCATCTTCGCCTGGTTGCGAAGGCCGCGATGCGCTACCGCGGCTACGGCCTGCCGGTTGCCGACCTCATTTCGGAAGGCAATGTCGGCCTGATTCAGGGGGTCCGGCGATTCGACCCTGATCGCGGTTTTCGTCTTGCGACTTATGCGCTGTGGTGGATCAAGGCCTCGATCCAGGAATTCATCCTGCGCAGCTGGAGCATGGTCAAGCTCGGCACGACGGCCGCGCAAAAGCGCCTGTTCTTCAATCTTCGCCGGATCAAGAACTCCCTCCAGGCCTATGACGACACCGATCTGAAACCTGATCAGGTCCGCCAGATCGCCGACACGCTCGGGGTCTCGGAAACCGAAGTCACCAGCATGAACCGGCGGATGATGCAGGGCGGCGACGCCTCGCTCAACGTGCCGCTCGGGGAAACGGGCGAGGATCAGTGGCAGGACCTGCTGAGCGATGACAGTCCGCTCCAGGACGAGGCGCTTGCCGGCGCGCAGGAACGCCAGCGCCGCCAGAACATGCTGTTCGAGGCGCTCGGCACGCTTTCCGACCGCGAGCGGGATATCCTGGTCCAGCGTCGTCTGATCGACGAACCCAAAACGCTCGAGGATCTGAGCCTCGTCTATAAGGTGAGCCGTGAGCGCGTCCGCCAGATCGAGGTTCGCGCCTTCGAAAAGCTCAGCCGCGCCATGCACCGGATCGATGATGAGCAGCGCATCGCGAAACTGGGCGGACATCGGGAGAACCAGGCACGCGAAGGCCATTGACCGGGGGGCGGGTGCACAGAAGGTCGCACGCGCCTCGCCCTCCCCTCGCGGGCGCTTTGCCTGTCTGCGCCGCTAGTAGCGGGCCGATATCTCGATGCCGAAGGTGCGGGGCTCGGCCGGAATGAACGTCGGGTAGCCGAACGAGCCGCCGACGTTGCCAGCATCGAGCAGGTAGCGCTTGTCAGCAAGGTTGCGCACGAAGCCGGCGATTTCGAGGCGGTCGCTCCACAGGCGCGCTCCGGCCCGACCATTGATCAGGGTCACTGCGGACTGGCTGATGGCCTCGCTATTGGGCACATCGAAATAGAGCTTGGAGCGGTAGGTGACGTTCGGCGCGGCAAAGAGGCTGACGGCATCTGATACAGGGTGTTCGATCAGCATCCCTGCCGACGCCTGCCAGCGGGGCTGGAGCCGAAAGCGATCGCCGGCATAGATCCCGTTGGCCGGCCGATCGTCGATCCGCGCGCCCGTGTAAGCCATGTTGCCAAAGAAGCGAACGCCCCGGACCGGACGCACGTCCAGTTCCGCCTCCACGCCCGCATTGCCTGCCGACCCGGCATTGTCGATGCGGACCGCGCCGCTCGAGACATCGAGGACAGTGACCTGGAAGTTGCGATAGCGGTCATAGTAGACCGAAACCGCGCCGTTGATGGCGCCGCGCGCGATCTTCAGACCCGCTTCGTAGTTCCAGACCGTCTCGGCGGGGACGATCGACAGTTCAGGTACAGGCCCCGACGCAGCCGAAAGCTCCACAGCAGGTGAGCGACGGCCTTGCGAGATGGTGGCGAACAGCGTGCTCGCGGGCGACAGATGATAGAGCAGGCTGAAGCGCGGAAGGAGAGCGGCAAAGCTGCGCTTGGCGGTATAGGTGGCCCCGGCCGTATCGACCAGTGGCAGCAGCGGGCGGCCGTAGAGCAGCGCATTGGGCTGCTGCGCGGCATAGCCCGAGCGCCGGTCCTCGATCAGCAGCCGAGCGCCGGCAAGAAGTTCCAGGCGCGGCGCTGCTTTCCAGCTCACGTCGCCGAACAGCGACCAAGTCGTATTGCGGCCTGAGTTGCGGTACCAGCTCGAATAGGGAATGACGGTCGCGAGCCCTCGCGAGAGGAGGGCGGTTGCCCGCGATGCAATGACCTGGTTGTTCGCATCGACACAGCCGAGCCCTGGGATCACATTGGCAGTGCACTGCAGATAGGTGCCGACCTCGGTGGAGAAGGGGACTGTCTGCGATCCGTTTTCGATGAAAGCGTTCCAGCCGAAGATCGCCCGCCACTGATCGTCGCGATAGGTGAAGCGGCCTTCATGGCTTGCCTGCCAGCCTTTGGCCTGCTCGGCGAATTCCAGATACCATGCTGCCGACCCGTCGGCGTCGAACACCTCGCGCGAATTGAACCGGCGATAGCCATTGGTCGTCGTGAAGGACCAGCCATCGGCGATGTTCGCGGTCACCGTGAGGTTCACATCATAGACGTGGCGGTCGATCCCGAGCTTATCGCCCCCCAGCACTGCCCCGGAGGCTGGCGAGCTACCGAGATAGGCTGCCCCAAAGACGCCTTGCGCCGCCGTCGAGCCAAGCCGCCGCGACAGGAAGGGCGTTCCGGAATTGCGCTGCCGGTCGTAGGTCAGAACGAGATCCGCGGAAAGACTTTCCGTCGGCTGAAAGTGGAGAGCGCCGCGCAGCCCGAGCTGGTCCTGCGCATAGAGATCATCCTGGCCCGGCGCGAGATTTGGGACGTAGCCATCGCGCTTCTTCCACTGCCCCGCGAGGCGAGCGGAGATCCGCTCGGAACCGATGTTGAGGAAGCCTTCCTCGCGCAGGGCGCCGAGATTGCCGATGGCGCTCGTGAGGCCGGCCGAGAAACCCGGACGCGCGAGATTGGGGACCAGGCTGACCGCGCCGATGGTCGCGGCCGTGCCGAACAACGTCGCCTGCGGTCCCTTGGCGACCTCGATCCGTGCAAGGTCGAAAAGACCCTGATAGGCCCCGCGAGCACGGGAAATGTCGACCCCGTTATAGTAGACGCTGACGCGCGGCGGCTGCTGCGCGGAGCCATTGTCCGACGTGATGCCGCGGATCACGAAACCGGGGCTATGCGGGCTTTGGATCTGGATGTTGAGGCCCGGCACATAGGCCGAGAGTTCGCCGATGTCGGTCACCCCGAGCTCCCGAAGGCGCGGGCCAGTCGCGACCGAAAGGGTGATCGGCACATCCAGGTCCCGCTGCTCGATCTTCTGCGCAGTGACGATGATAGCGGCAGCCCCGGCGGTCGGCTCGGCGGCCCGCGCAAAGGCCGGAAAGCTCGACGAGACGATGGCGACTGTAAGGACGAGAAGGCGGCGCATGCTGTCTTTCAAAAATCGAAGTGGTCCCAGGGCCGGGTTCTGGCCTTCAGGCATTCACGGCCTTGAACGGCACCACCGTCGAGGCCGTGCTGTCCGCCCCTATCCCGTCGTCGGTCTCGATACGATCACGTCCCAAGGTCTTGGCTCGGTAGCATGCCTGGTCAGCGCGGCGCATGAGGTCGGCCAGGCTGTCGCCCGCCTGGTATTGCGCAATTCCCGCGCTGAAGCTGAAAGTAGGCAGGTCGGCCTGGCCATGTTCGCGGGTATGGGCGCGCATGGCCTCGACGATAAGACCAGCCGCGGGCGCGGAGACCCGATTGAGCAGGATCACGAATTCCTCGCCGCCGGTGCGCGCAAGATGGGCAGACTTGGGCGCCGTACTGCGCAGGATATCAGCGAAGGCCTGGATGACCCGATCGCCCATATCATGCCCAAAGCAGTCGTTGATCCGCTTGAAATGGTCGAGGTCGATCATCACGGCACAGAGCTGGCGCTTGCCGATTGGAGCCGATGCCAGCAGCGCCTGCGCCTGACGGTCGAAACCGCGGCGATTGAGGAGGCCCGAGAGATGGTCGGTCTCCGCCGTGCGCACATATTCCTGAATGGTCGTCTGGATGACGATCAGCAGGACGGTGAGCCCGGCAGCCGTCAACAGGATGGCCGTGCTGGCCTGGGAATAAAGCGCATAGGCGCTCCCGGCATAGTCTCTTGCGGTTTGCCCTGACCCCAAGGCGGCAGCAACGAAGGGTTTGATGAAAAAGTTGAGACCGCTCAGGAGAAACAGCCCGGCCAGGCTGTGGTTGAGCTGGCCCTTGCCGGTGCGAAACGCCGTATGGCTGCATAGGAGAATGCCGAGGGCCAAGGGCAGCTGGAAGGCCAGCTCATAAATGAGATCGTCTCGCGTCCCGCCCCAAATCGCAATCCGCGTGTTCAGGCCTAGCACGGCAAGAGCGGCGATCGCTGTCCAGGGCGGGAGCTTGCGATGAAAGATGCTGAGCGCGGCCGCCATGGCAAGGAAACCGCCCAGAAGCGCCATGTAGCTCGCCAGCATGAAGGGCGCGGGATAATCGGTCAGCCGGATCGCGATCTCGCTGATCGGCGTCACCATGCCCAAAAGGTAGCTGACCCCGAACGCGATGACCGGACGTTGTCCCCGACTGATACGGGCGATCAGGAAATAGCTGAGCGCAAAGAGGCCTGCCACCACCGCATTGACGATCAGCAGAACCACTGCCCCATTCATACGCACACGAACCCTTTGCCTTGCGGCAAGGGTAAGCGAGTCTGGTTAAGATTATCCTGATCCCGCAGCGTTCTGCCTACGTGCGCAGCTCCCGTTTTCGCAGGATCGCGACGGGTGATCGCCCGAGACTAAATCGGCTGGTTCAGTGAGCCTAAATTTCTTCAGGCCTCTGTTTCCTTTCCTTTTTTTATCTCTTGAATCTGCGTTTGCCGAAATTACGTCTGGGGTGCCGGACGCCGTTCGGGTCCGGTTGGACATAGAGAGCGTCGGCTCTACTGTACCGGCGCTTCTCATGCCCAAATTGCTCAACCGGAGGATTTGGAAATGAGAACCAATTTTGACTTTGCGCCCTATCGGCGCTCCACCGTCGGCTTCGACCGACTCTTCGATCTGCTCGAGACGGGCATGCGGGGCGATGGCTCCGATGGCTATCCACCGTTCGACATTCTGCGCAACGGCGAGGACAGCTATCAGATCACGCTCGCCCTGGCAGGTTTCCGTCCCGAGGACGTCGAGGTCGTGGCCCAGCAGAACCAGCTCACCGTCACGGGCAAGCGCGCCGATGACGACGGCAAGAGCGAGTATCTGCACCGCGGCATTGCCGCGCGGGCTTTCGAACGCCGCTTCCAGCTCGCCGATCATATCGAAGTCGGCGAGGCTTCCTTCGACAATGGTCTTCTGACCATTGCTCTCAAGCGCGTCGTGCCCGAGGCGATGAAGCCCCGGCGTATCGCGATCGGCGGGTCGTCCCCCGAGCCCGCGCAGATCGAGACGCAGCACCAGGAAGCCAAGGCGGCCTGATCTCGTGCCCCAAGTGGTTCTGCCGGCGTCGTTCCTTCGGGAACGGCGGCCGGCAGGCCATGTCCCACAATCCAGCCTCAAAAGGAGATGATCATCATGTCTCTTCGTGATCTCATTCCCTGGAGCCGGCAGGAAAACCGGCTACCCGCGGTCGTAGGCGCCGAGCCGGAGCGGGATCGGACCACCCATCCGCTCATGTCGCTTCATCGCGATGTGAATCGCCTGTTCGACGATCTGTGGCGGGGCCTGCCTTCGTCGCTCACGGCCTTTGGCCATGTCATCGACTATCCGCGTATCGAACTCAGCGAAACCGAGAAGGACATCCGCGTCACGGCCGAACTGCCCGGCCTGGACGAGTCGCAGGTCGATCTGTCGATCGCGGACGGCGTCCTCGCCTTGAAAGGCGAGAAGAAGTCCGAACTCGAGGACAAGGATCGCGGCTATTCAGAACGGAGCTACGGCCGCTTCGAACGGCGGATTCACCTGCCCAAGGGCGTGGAATCCGACAAGGCGCAGGCCAGCTTCAGCAACGGCGTGTTGACCGTCACCATTCCGCGTAAAGAGGGAGACGGCGACAGCGTCCGGCGTATTCCGATCAACAAGAATTGACCAGGAAGAGAGGGCGGCCCGATCGGGCCGTCCTCATCTTGGAGGATAGGATGGCAACGCAACCCAGTCTGATCAGTCCGGTACCCGCCGCCCCCGGGGTGCGGCCGACTCCCAAAGGGGCCAACGACAATGACGATGCGATCGCCATGCAGCCGACATGGCAGCGCTATACGAGCGCGCTGCCGCCTGATGCGCAGGCGATCATCGAGCCCGATCCCTATGCCGACCACCCCGGGCGCGCGCGGCGGGGTCGCTGGCGCATGCGCTTTAGAGAGCGGTTCGCGCCCTCGCCCGATCCGCTGACGGGATGGACCGGGGCCGGAGATCCACTTTCTTCCCTGACGCTTGATTTTGCCACGCGCGAGGCTGCGGAGGCCTATTGTCGTGGGCGCGGGCTCAGCTTCGTCGCCCATGACAAGCCCCGCCGGCGCCCCGTCCAGCCCGCCCTTCAGGCCTTCCAGCATACTGCCATGGCGCCGCTTTGCTGCTGGCCCACGGGGCCGCATGCCCGGTGTTGCGGAAACTATCCGGTGCTTGCAGATCCCGACGCCATACAAGGCAAAGACACCGCAGCCGATCCGTGTCACCACCCGGGCCTGTCATGAAGCGTGGGAGGCTTTTTATCGGCGCCCTCGGCTGTGCCTTGCTGGCCGTCCTCCTGTTCGGCTGGGGGTTCTCATGGGGCGGCGCAGCGCGAGATACCCCACCCGTTTCCGCAGCCGAGCCGGTGCCGATCAACCGGCTCACGGTCGCCCCGCTTGTCAAGCGCATCTCGCCGGCAGTGGTGAACATCGCGGTGGCCTACCCCTCCCCCTATGCGCAAAACCCCCTGCTTCGCGATCCCTATTTTCGCCGTCATTTCGGGGTCCCGGACGTGGCGCTCGAGCCGCGCCTGTCCGCCGGCTCGGGGGTCATCGTCGACGCCGCACGCGGGCTGGTTCTGACCAACGCCCATGTCGTCAAGGACGGCCTGGTCATCGTCGTCATGCTCCAGGATCAGCGCAAGCTTGAAGCCCGGCTGGTCGGCGTCAGTCCCGACGCGGACATCGCGGTTTTGCAGATTCCGGCTCGGAACCTCAAAGCCGCGCCGCTTGCCAGTGCCGATGCCGCCGAGGTCGGTGACTATGTCGTGGCGATCGGCAATCCCTTCGGGCTTGGCCAAACCGTCACAGCCGGCATCGTTAGTGCGCTGGGCCGCGGCCTGACGCCGCAAAGTCCGGTCGGTCTCATTCAGACCGATGCGCCGATCAATCCGGGCAATTCCGGGGGACCGCTCGTCAACATGCGCGGGGAGGTGATCGGGATCAACACGGCGATCCTGGCGCCGTTCGAGGGTAATGTCGGCATCGGTTTCGCGGTCCCCGCCTCGGTGGTCCGCGACGTCCTGCGGCAAGCGCGCTCCTGACCGTCAGGGGACCGTGCCCGGCTTGGGCGCCACGCGGATCTGGTTCCGGCCCCCGGTCTTCGCCGCGTAAAGCGCTTCGTCGGCGGCCTTGAGCGCAGCGGGGATCGGGATGATCAAAGACATCCGCCAAACCCGCCGAGAAGGTAATCTGGCCGAAGGGCTCGTCATTGTGTCGGTTGACCAGGCGTCGCTCGGCAAGGCTCTCGCGCATGCGATCAAGGCGCTCCTTGGCCTCAGACAGGGTGCATCCCCTGAAGAGCATCACGAACTCCTCGCCGCCATGGCGAGATACGTGACATTTTTCGTCCGAAATCCCCGAAAGCAGCTCAGCGATGAGGCGCAGGACACGATCACCCGCCTCGTGGCCATGGGTATCGTTGATGCGCTTGAAATGGTCGATGTCGCAAAAAGCCAGGACAAGCGTATCGAGCGCTGCCCGGGCGGCTTTGTGCTCGCGCTCGAGCACCGCTTCGAACGCGCGGCGATTGGGCAGCCCGGTAAGGTGATCGACTTCCGCGTCGCGCCGAGCCTTTTCCAGGCTGCGCCGCAGGCCCTTGGCTTCCGATTCGCTGGTCCGCATCTCGGCTTCGAGGCTGCGGGTTTTTTCCAGCATGGCCTTGGCAAGATCGGCCAGGGTCGAAATGATCTGTCCGGTCTGCTGGACGCCTGCGAGGTCTGCCACCTGCTGCTCAAGTTCGTCGCCGTAATCAGACGTCGCACGATGAGCGGCGGTCGTGTTCGTCGAGAAGGTATCGAGCGTGTGCTCGAGACGCGCTATCAGCTGCTTGATCTCGGTCGGTTCCTCGTCAGACCTGGCCGCTGCGGTGACTTCATCCAGCCAGACCTGCGTCACGGCACCGCCATCCGCCAAGCGCTGCATTACCTTGCGCGCCAGCGCAGGGTTGCTTCCGCTCGCTATGCCATGGGCCGTGGCAAGATTTTCCACACTGATATCGAGTCCATGGTCGAGCAGGAAGGAGGCGATCTCTCCCAGGATGTGATGGCGGGCGGTTAGCTGTCGGTCTTGCGCAGGTGCAGCCGGACGAGAGCCGGCGCCCTCGTCGCCGCCATGCCTCGAGCCGAGCCAGCCCAGCCACTTGCGTGGCGATCGCGAAGATGCATCAAGATCCGCCAAACATAACCCCCAAACGCTGCGCGCCCGTTCCGCCTGTACTTGCCCACGTGCCTGCCCCGCCCCGGCGGCCGACATGCTCTCATGCCGACAAGCGTCCTCCCATAAAAAACACAAATCCGCGATTCCTCGCAACAGCCATCTTTCGTGGGCGCCTCAAAGCATAGGCAAATCGCGCGAGGAATGATGTTTCACCCATCAAATTTGCGCGACGAGCGTGAAGTTCGTTTAACCCTCATCAAATCGCGCCAAGACGAACTTCCCGGCGGATTGGTTGACCGACTTGACTCATCGGCGGGAGCGCGTTTTCTTTTCAATCGAGGTAGTCAGCGAGGGTGAGGTGTCGACGCATGCCACCGAATCATTCCCAGCAAGGCCGTCCGCGAAACTTTTCATCACGGACGAACTGAGCGCACGTCCGCACAACCGCCACAAACCCGGCGCGGAACGGCTCGCTGTCCGTCAGCTTCTCGGAAAAATGGTGGATGCTCCGGACGAGGTGATGCCGCTCATGGTGGCCCAAGCCCTCGATTTGACCCAGGCTAGCGCGTCCGGGCTCAGCATTCTCGATGACAGCCAGGATCCCCCGGTGTTCCGGTGGCAGCATCTGAACGGGGCTCTCGCCCGCTTCGAAGGCGCGCTCACGCCGCGCGATAACAGCCCGTGCGGAGAGACGCTGGACCGCAATGCGCCGCTTCTGTGCCGTCATCCCGAGCGCGCCTATGATTGGATCGCCGCACACGATCTCGTCATTCCCGAGGTCCTGCTCGTTCCCATTCGTATTGGCAAGGAGCCCGCGCATGGCACCCTGTGGGTCGTCGCGAGCCACGAAGATCAGTTCGATAGCGAAGATCTGCGGATCCTGACCGAACTCGCCGACTTGGTCGCGGTAGCCAGGAAAATGCAGCAGGATAAGCTCCGACTGCAAGAGGCGCTCGAACAACAGGCGATGATCGCGCGCGAAATGGATCACCGGGTAAAGAACCTCTTTGCCCTCACCCAGGCGATGATCGAGATGAGCGCGCGCCATGCCACCAGCCCGGCCGAACTGGCCCGTACCCTCACGGGGCGGCTGCAGGCCCTCGCCCGTGCACATGCGATGCCGGAGCAAACGGCGGAGACACAGGACCAGCGCCCGGACGGTATGAACCGTGCCGAGCTCACCACCTTGATTCAGGCATCCCTTGAGGCCCATACATCGCTTTCAGACCCGGGCCGCGTCTCCTGCAAAGGCGAGACGATCCTGCTTGGTCCCCAGTCGACCACCAGCCTCGCACTCCTGTTCCATGAGCTCACCACCAACTCCGTCAAATATGGGGCGCTGGGCAGCGAGCATGGGCGCGTGCGGGTGGTATGGGATCCTTGCGACAACGAGCTCGTCATCTGCTGGAAGGAAACAGGTGGCCCCCGCCTCGAAGGGCCGCCCGCGCGTCAGGGATTTGGCACCAGGCTGATGCAGCAGGTCTTGCGCGGTCCGCTCAAGGGCAAGCTGGATAAGGCCTGGCAGTCCGAAGGCCTCATGGTAACCGTCAGGGTCTTGCGCGACCGCCTCGCCAACTAGAGGGATCGATGCTGGATCAGCGGTCCTCGGCGGTCAGGATGGCGCGAACCTTTTCGAGCTTTGCCAGGCGGGGCTCATCCTTGGCACGCGCAGCCTGGAATATCTCGCTGACCAGTCGCTGCAAGGCGTTTCGCCCGTGCTTCTCGCGCCATGCTCTGGCTTCCCGCAAGGCCATGTCCATAGGGCCCTCTCCATCCGCCCATCGACCGATAGGAACGCGGATATGGCTAGCTCTCTCCCCTTAAACACTGGTTAGCGGCGATCCTTTCTGCCGAAATAATCATCATGCCAGCTAGTATGGCCGGCGGTGCCTTCACGGCGCCGGCGCGACGATCAGCCAAGGACGATCGCGCCGAGAACCTTGCGCAAATCGTCCATGCAATAGGGCTTGAGCAGGATGACCGCGTTCGGGAATTCGGTCGATGATATGCCGCTATCGTCGCCGCTGGCAAAAACGATTGCTGGCGCAGGCGATCGCGCCATTACGCTTCGGGCGAGGTCGATGCCGGACGCCCTGGGCAACCCGACATCGGTCAGGACAAGATCGACCTCGTTTTCCGCAAGCAGCGCCTCGGCGGCTTCGGCATCTTCCGCCTCCAGGACACTATGGCCGAGATCTGCCAGCATGTCCGCGGTGTTGAAGCGGATCAGCCCGTCGTCCTCAACGAGAAGAATGCGAAGAGCCCGCGCCGCACCTTCGGCCGGGGAAGCCGCCGGGGGCGATGGTTCCTGCCCCTGGTCGGCGTCCTGCGAACTCAGCTGGCGCTGCGCCTCGTTGGCAAGCACATGCCGGACTTTGCGGGCAAGCGCTTCGCGCGTGTAGGGCTTGGAAAGAAGCTCGACGCCCGGGTCAAGCCGGCCATGGTGGACGATCGCATTCTCGGTATAGCCCGAGGTGAAGAGTACCGCCAGGTTCGGTAGACGCTCCTTGGCCCGGCGCGCGAGCTCGGGACTGCGCAACGGGCCCGGCATGACGACGTCGGTGAACAGGAGATCCATCGGCACGCCGCTCTCGATGACGGTGAGCGCGCTCTGCGCATCGCGGGCCTTGAGCACGCGATATCCCAATTCGGCAAGCAGGCTTACGGCGGTCTCGCGGACGGCGTCGTCGTCTTCCACCACCAGGATCGTCTCGGAACCACCGCGCACCGGACCCGTGCTCGTATCGGTCAGCAGATCTTCCGTGGCGGTCTCGCGACGGAGATACAGCTTGATGGTCGTGCCCTCGCCCACCTCGCTGTAGATCTTGATATGGCCGCCGGACTGCTTGACCAGGCCATGGACCATGGAGAGGCCGAGCCCCGTCCCTTTGCCTTCGGGCTTGGTACTGAAGAAGGGCTCAAAAACCTGTTCGATGACGTCCTCGGCCATGCCGGTGCCGGTGTCGGTCACCGCCACCATCACATATTGTCCCGCGACAACCTCGTCGTGCTGGCGCGCATAATCATCATCGAGCGATGCGTTTGCCGCTTCGATCGTGAGGCGCCCGCCATCCGGCATCGCATCACGCGCGTTGATCGCGAGATTGAGGATCGCGTTCTCGATCTGCCCCGGATCGACGAGACAGTTCCAGAGGCCGCCGCTCAGGATGGTCTCGATCTCGACATCCTCGCCGATCACCCGGCGCAGAAGATCGTCCATATTGTTGATGAGCCGGCCGAGGTTGACGACCTTGGGCTCAAGCGGCTGCCTGCGACCGAATGCCAGGAGCTGCGAGGCGAGCTTCGCGCCGCGCGATACGCCTGCCATGGCGTTCTGCACCCGCTGCTCGGCGCGCTCGTTTCCTGCAAGGTCGCGCGAGAGCAGTTGGAGGTTCCCACTCACCACCTGCAGCAGATTGTTGAAATCATGCGCCACGCCGCCCGTCAGCTTGCCGAGCGCTTCGAGCTTCTGCGACTGGCGTAGCGCCGCTTCGGCGGCCTCCCGGTCCAGCGTTTCCTGCTGTAGCCGGCCCAGCGCCGTGCCCAGCTCTTCGGTGCGCTGCTCGACCCGGTGCTCGAGCGTCTCGTTAAGATCGTGAAGCTGATCTTCCGCCCGCTTCTGATGCGTCACATCATAGCCGTCGACGAATATACCCGAGACGCTGCCATCGGGCTCGACAATGGGTTGATAAATGAGGTTCACGAAGCGGATCTCGAGCGGTCCGTCCGGCGTGCGCTGCAGATGGGCTTCGAGATTGCGGCCCACAAAGGGCTCGCCGGTCTGATACACCCCGTCCAGAAGCTCGATGAAGCCTTGGCCGGCAATCTCGGGAAGTCCGTCGCGCAGGGGCATGCCGACCACGTCGCGATGACCGACGAGCTGCAGATAGGCGTCGTTGACCATGTCGAAGACATGATCGGGACCACTGAGGATGCACATGAAGCTCGGGGCCTGGCGGAAGAGCCGGCGAATGCGGTCACGCTCCTGCGTTCGCAGTTCCACCTCCGCGATCAGCTGGCGGTTCGCCTGTTCGAGGACGCGTGAGGCTTCCTCGCGCATCGTGGCGACTTCTGCCAGCGCGGCGGCGCGCTCCCGTTCCGCCTCGAAGGCATAGCTGCTGGTCAGGCCTGCGGTAATCTGGCCGGCAAGCAAACCGAGGAAACTCAGATACTGCTCGCCGGCGGGACGATAAGGATTGAGGCCAACCACGAGGGCGCCCAACGGCCGGTCGTTTCCGCGATCGACCAGGGGAACGACGGCGATCTTCGTGGGCGGACGGTCCCAGGATCCGGTTGGGAGATCGGAGTGCGTGCACTCGTCGATCAGGGGAGCGGTCCAATCGAGCTGAACCCGCTTGACTCCCCAAGGATCTTCCGCCGAGCCTACTGCATGCGCGCAGGGATGATCAGGGTCCATCCCCGCGAAGTTTCGCGCCAGGACAGGGGCGCCGGTTTCGTCGAACAGGTAGATAAGCGCAAAGGGCATGTCGCGATCGTTGCGCGCGAGTTCCGCCTCGACAGCGTCCAGCACGGCGTCATGCCCTTGGGCCCCCGCAAGGGCCAATGCGAGCTGGCGCAGCGATTCCAGCCGCCGTTCGCTGATAACCCGGTCGGTCTCCTCACTGACCGCGCAAAACACGCCCTCGACCGTCCCCTGGTCGCCCAGCAGGGGGCTGTAGGAAAAGGTGTGATAGGTCTCCTCGGGGTATCCCGCGCGCTCCAGGATGAGCAAAAGAGCGCGGTCCCAGGTCGCCTCGCCCTTCTGATAGACCGTTTCGAGACGTCCCTTGATGTCGTCCCAGATCTCGGCCCACAGCTCGCGCGTCGGCATGGCAATGGAGCGCGGGTGCTTGTTGCCCAGTGTCGGCCGGTAGGCGTCGTTGTAGAAGAAATGGATGTCCGGCCCCCAACCGAGCCACATCTCAAATTTCGATGTCAACAGCAGTCGAAGTGCGACCTTAAGCCCATTTGGCCAGTTTTCCGGCGGGCCGAGCGGCGTTGCGGCCCAGTCATGGACCCGCAGCAGGCGGGCCATCTCACTGTCGCCCACGAATATGTCTTCATAGGGTTGTGGTATTTTTGAATGTTCGGTCAAGCGCGGCTCCAGACTATGCATAGGAGTTACGCCGAGAAAGTTCTGGTAGCCAGTAGCATCTTTACCCCCTCATCGCACGGTCGCTGGTTTACAGGCACACGCCCACCTCGCGTTCCATGGCCATCGCGATGGAAGGCAAACGGATGACGCCGGATTTGGTTTCAATCCGGGGTCGAGATCGGCAACAAGTCGTCGCGAAGGATGATCAGCGCGCACCGGCTCAGATCCTCTGCGGCAGCAGCTGTTGCTGCCTCGGTGTAGCAGCGCAGTTCCGGAGCATTGCCGGACGCGCGCAAATGGATCACCACGCCGCGATCGAACGTCACGCGCAGACCATCGGTGGTGTCGATCTCCACCACGTGGCCGCCAATCGTGCCGAAATAGGTTTCGATGCGCGCCCTTTGCTCCTCGGCCGATCCCTCCCGGAGCCAACCCAGAAGCGCCGCGCTTTGCGCCGGCGCCACGTTCGGGAGGCGGTCGCTATGGGTGGCGCGTTGCGGCAGGCTCGCGACCAGTTCCGCGACGCTGCTTCGCCTGGCGGCGGCAAGCACCGAAACGATCGGCAAGACAGCGTCGCGCGTGGGAAGGGCATCCAGCGGATGGTCACCGTCGAGCACCGTCGAGCCGAGCAGGACGCCGCCATTGGCCTCATAACCGCAGACAATCGCGGCCGGGTCGGCCGCGATCTCCTCCTGCATCGCGGCGATCACATAGGGTGAACCGATCCGTGTCCGCCGAACCCCGACAAAGGCGCCTGACAGTTCGGCCGCAGTGTTGCTGCTCACCGGGGTCACGATACGGTCCGCGCCAAGCGCGCGAGCGCACAAAAGGGCGGTAATATCGCCGCGAAGCCAGGTCCCTTGCGCGTCGGCGACGAGCGGCCGGTCCGAGTCCCCGTCTGTCGACACGATCGCATCGACCCTGTGCTCGCTCGCCCACGCCTGCGCCAGAAGGATGTCCTCATCGCGAATGGCTTCGGTGTCGACCGGCACAAAGGTTTCGGATCGGCCGAATGGCAGTACGACGGCGCCGAGAGCCTCGAGCACGCTCACCAGGACGTCCCGTCCCACCGCGGAATGTTGGTAGACCCCGACTGTCATGCCCTTGAGCGCGTCCGCGCCGAAGAAGCCGACATACCGATCGCGATAGGCGCTTGTGATCTCGACGGTCGGAGGCAGCGGTTCGGCGCTTAGGAGCGCGCCCGAAGCGTCGAAAAGGCTGTCGTCGGGTGAGACCCGCTGCTCGAGTATGCCGGCCTCGTCCGACTTGAGGACTTCGCCGGTCGGCCGATAGAATTTGATCCCGTTACGATCAGCAGGAATATGGCTTCCCGTCACCATGATCGAGGGCATGTTGCGGCCCAGCGCGTAATAGGCCAGCGCCGGTGTCGGCACGAGCCCGCAGTTCACCACCACGCCGCCGGCGACGCGGACCGCCGCCGCACAGGCGCGCACGATCCGCGGCGTACTGGGGCGCAGATCGCCGGCCAGCGCGACGGGCTGGCCGGGAGCGAACTCACCAATCGATCTCAGATACTGAAGGAAGGCGCGGGTATAGGTAAAACAGAGTACGTCAGTCATGGCCGAGACGGGCCCCCTCACGCCGCTCGTGCCGAAAGGAACACCGCTTTGCGTCATCAGGGTACGCACGCTTTTGAGAGCGGCACCCTCGCTTGGCCGGCTCTCCGCCGCCTCCAGTTCATTCGGCAATGCGTTCATGGCCCTGCCACTCCCGTTCATTGTCATTGAGCGACCCCATGGCGTCGGGCGCGCGTAGCGCGGCGAGCAGATCGGCTATCTCGATCCTGGCAAAGCTCACCGACGTATCGGCAACGCCATAGGGCATGAACAGCCTTCCGCCATGCGCGATCGCCCCGCAGGTATAGACGACATTGGGAACATAGCCTTCCCGGTCCTCATCGGAAGGCGAGAGGAGCGGCACCGCAGAGCGGCCGATGACCCGCGCGGGGTTATCCCGGTCCAACAGGACCGCGCCGATGGTATATTTGCGCATCGCGCCCACGCCATGGGTGAGCACGAGCCAGCCTTCATCAAGCTCGATGGGCGCGCCGCAATTGCCCATCTGAACCAGTTCCCAGGGATAATGCGGTCCCACAATCCGCTCGCCTTCCTCCCAGTGATGCAGATCGGGCGAGCGCAACAGGAACAGGCTTTCATTGTCCTGCCGGCCGATCATCAGATAATCGCCGCCGAACCGGCGGGGGAACAGGGCCATGCCCTTGTTCCGCGCCGCCGGACCCGTCAACGTCTGCAACGCGAAGGTCTCGAAATCGCGGGTGACGAAAAGCTCCGAGGCGATCGCCGCACCGCTATAGGCGGTATAGGTACCATAATAGCAGGTCGAAGCGTCGTCATCGGTGAAGCGGACGAGGCGAAGATCCTCGAGCCCGTTGCGCTGGGCGGGCGTTGCGGGAAAGAGCACGGTTTCATCGAGCCGCATCCCCTCAACATGGCGTGTGAAGCGGACTTCACCGCCGGGCCCGGTCTCGGGCCGCGCGGCAATCGCGAAATCGGGTTCCGGCGCCATCTCGATCGTGCCGCATGGCCGGATGAGTCCCTCGCGGAAGGTGATCGAGGAGATATGCCCCTCGCCCACCGCCCGCAGCGACAGAACGAAACGCAAGCCGCCCTCCGGCACGCCATTCTGGTCGGGATGTGGCACGATGCTGGGGTTCATCAGCGCCGCCGCGCCAAACGAATATTCATGGCAGAAATAGGCACCGATCAACTGGCGAACCGGGGGCGATAGACTGTCTGCCAGCCCCACCTCGCGCGCGACCTGCTCGAAGCGCTCTTCGAACACCGTGCGGATTTCGCGGTGGCGGTTCCCGAAATCGGCGAGGATGACAGCCAGTTCGCGGTCCACCGTCGCGCCCTCCATGGCCCGCACACCATTGATGATGCGATGCATGCGCTCATTCTGGACGGGATTGAGATCGCGCGGTTCAGGCGCAATCTGCAAGGGCCGGACGACCACCCGCGCCGGGTTGGGCCGCAGCCGCAAGGGAATCGACTGGATCAGCGACATGCAGCGACGCTCCCCTCTTCCTCTCCCTCTTCCTGGTTCTGCGACCCGTCGCTCCTGGCCCTTAGTCGGCGCACAGCGAGCGCTGCAAACTGCCAGGCGAGAATGGATTCGGCGCCCTGGTTGAGGTTGACCCGGTCAACCTGCAGGCCGTCGAAACAGCCGCCATCGGGCAAGGCCAGCCGCAGGCCCAGATCGTTGGCGCCCAGATACCAGGCATAGGCGGTCTCGACATGGGTGAGCCATTGGGCGTCGCCGGTCGTCTCGAACGCTAGGGCGCAGGCCTCGATCGTGGCCCAGGCTTCAAGCGGCTGCTGGTCGAACGCCTGCGGCGTTTCATGGGGGAGCCCGAAGCTCTCTGTCCCGATCGGACGGAAATGGCCTTCCTTCGCGGTTTGGCGCTCGGCCAGCCACGCAAGCGCCTCGATCGCTTCATCGACCATATCCGGGCGCGAGAGCGCACGGCCCGCGCGCAGCAGCGCTTCGGGCAGGCGCGCATTGTCATAGGCCAGCACCGGCTCGAACCAGATCCAGTCGTCCCGGCGATTGGCGCGCAGCAGTTCCAGCAGGCGGACCGAGAAAGTCTCCATCAGCAGACGGGCGGGACGATGGCCGGGATAGACCGCCAGGAAAGCGGCAAGTCCGGAAGTCGCGAAAGCCTGGGCGCGCGGGCTCTGCAGAAAGCTGCTCGCCGGAATAACCTTGTCGGCGAGCGCCGTGGCCCAGAGCTTGAGACCATGGTCATCAGTTGCCTGCGCGGTCCGACCCAGCGCCCAGAGCCCGCGGCCGAAGCTGTCCTGCGACCCTTCCGTCTCGAGCCAGTCCCGATCATAACCCATGAAGTTGCGGAAGCGGCCCGCATCCTCATCCCAGGCGAAATCGACAAAGGACGCGTAGATGTTGGCAAGGCGCGCGGCGCGGGGCGTATCCAGCCCTTCCAGGGCAAATTCGCTTGCGAGCATCAGCGCCCGTGCATTGTCGTCCAGGCAGTAGCCGTGTCGGCGGTCCGGCACCTTGGAGCGGCTATGCTGCAGCATGCCGCAACCATCCGTCATGCGATCGATCGCATCGAGCGAAGGCTCTGACGCCGGCGTGACGGACGGGCGCAAACCGACGAGCGTGGTCGCCAGGGGAGAGCCCAGCCGGGCCTGGGCGAAGAGCGACAGATAGCTGCCGCCGACCACCGGCCATGTCATGGCGCGCCCCGCCTGGTAGGCGCTGCGCCGCAATTCGTCGCGGCGCCGGCCGTCACCCAGCAGGTCGCTCACCGCCTTCGCCAGGGCGTCCGGCGAGGCGAAGGGAACCAACACGCCGCATCCGTCGGACAACAGTTCCTGTGCGTGCCAGTAGGGCGTCGATACGACCGCCTTGCCGAGCCCCACGCTGTAGGAGAGCGTGCCGCTCGTAATCTGCGCTTCGGTCAGATAGGGGGTGACATAGATGTCGCAGGCCGACAGCCAGGCCTGCAGCGTGGGCGTATCGACATATTCGTTGACGAAACGGACGTTGCGCTCGAGCCCCAGCGCGCTCACCTGCCGGGCAAGGTCCTCACGATAGGCTTCGCCCTCGCGGGCCACCAGATGCGGATGGGTCGCGCCGAGCACAACATAGATGAGATCGGGATGATCGCGCACCAGCTGCGGCAGCGCCGAGATCATCACCTCGATGCCCTTGTTGGGCGAGAGCAGGCCGAAGGTGAGCGCCACGCGCCGCCCGTCGAGACCGAAGCGGTGCTTTTCGAATGCCGGATCGAGGAATGGCATATCGGGAATGCCGTGGGGAATGACCACGATCTTGTGCGCCGGGACGCCCATGTCGCGGGCAAGGATCGTGCGCCCCATCTCGGTCATGACGATGATCCGCGAGGAGGCCTGCGCCAGCGCGTTCATCACGCGCCGCTGGTCGGCCGTGGGATCGGTCAGCACGGTGTGCAGTGTGGTCACGATCGGCGCACGCAGTCTGTCGACGAGGGCAAGGAGATGGTCGCCCGCCTCGCCCCCGAAGATACCGAACTCGTGCTGAAGGCATACGATGTCGGGGTTGAGCGCGTTGATATGCTCCGCCGCCGCAACATAGTCGGAGAGATTGTCCTGCGCGATCTCATAGCCGACTTCGCGGGGATAATCGTGATGCACGCCCGGGTCGTTGAGCGCGATCGTCGAGATGGTGAGATCCGGATCGCCAGCTTTCAGCGCGGCGTGCAGATCCGCCGTGAAGGTTGCGATACCGCAGCGGCGCGGGGGGAAATTGCCGATGAGCGCGACATGGCGCACCGGCGGCGGCGTCAGATCGATAGTCATGGCAACAGATCTCCTTCAGCAAGTGCGGACCGAGCGGAGCGGGGCTCGGCAAGAACGAGGCGGGCCTGCGTGTCGGCATGCAGCGCGACCGGTCCGTGCGTGAGCCAGCATTGGTTGGCCGCGAAGGGCCGGCCGGCTATCGTGCCCTCACCCGACAGGACGGCCAGACAGGCTCGCTCGGGAACGAGGACGACCTGGCCGCCCGGGGTGAGGGCGAACTGCGAGAGCGCGAAGGGCGCGCCTGCGCCGGGCAAGGCTTCCACCGGCTCGACCTCGGTGCGCGCTTCGAACAGGGCCTGGGCGAGGTGAAGCTCGCGCGGCCGCCCATAATCGAAAAGGCGATAGGTCACATCGCTGTGCTCCTGGACCTCGAGGACGGTGAGGCCGGGCCCGAGCGCATGGATCGTCCCGGCTTTGATGTAGAAGCTGTCCCCTGCCCGCGGATGAATTCGCCGAAGCAGCGAGGGTAGCGTTCCGTCGCGGGCCGCTTGGGCGATCGCCTGGCGCGAGGCGGGCGCCTCGAGCCCGAGATCGAGATAGGCGCCCGGGAGCGCTTCGGTGACATGCCACCATTCATGCTTGCGGCCGGCCCCTTGTGGATGGACCTGGACCGACAGCGGCTCGCTCGTCTGCAGCCATTTGATCGTCAGGCCCGCGTCCGGCGCTTCGAAGATCATTTCGCCCAGCGGCTGCGCCCCTTCTGGCGCCGGCAGGCCGTCGCGCCGGCCCCAGGGCTTGGCGACATAGCGCGGTGTCAGCATTCTCGCCAAGCCCGCAGCCTCGGGGGCGAGGTCGGCCGGCTCTTCGCGTTCCAGACAGGTTTCTGTCAGCATCGGTCGGTTCTCCCAGGGATGATGCGTTTGAGGGTCAGGATGCCGTGGCGGCCTCGCGGGTGGCGGAAGGGCTCTCCTGTCCGGCAAGGCGCCGAACGTCCTGCGAGCGCCCGCGCGGCGCGATCAGCACGGTGTCGCCGGTGGCTACGACGATGAGATCGGAAACGCCGATCGCGGCGATGCGTGGCCCGGTGCTCTTGAACAGGCAGTTTCGGCTGTCGAGCGCCTTTACCTCGCCCTCCGAGAGATTGTCGGCTTCGTCGCGGCTGCCGATGGCGTGAAGCGCGTCCCAGCTGCCCAGATCCGACCATCCCATCGCCGCCGGCACGACGGCGACGCGTGCGGCCTTTTCCAGAACCGCATAGTCAATCGAGTCCGCGGGAATGGCGGCAAAGGTGTCAGCGTCGGGATCGATGCGATGGCCTTCCCGCGTTGCCGACGCCAGCGCGGCCTCGACAGCAGTCAGCATTGCCGGGGCATGCAGGCGCATGGCCTCGAGGAAGGCATCGGCGCGCAGGAGGAATATGCCGGCGTTCCAGCAGTGACCGCCTTCAGCGATCATCCGGGCAGCGCGGTCGCTATCGGGCTTCTCGACGAAGCGATCGACCTGATGAACGCCTTGGCAGATCGCTTCGCCGCAGCGGATGTAGCCATAGCCCGTCTCGGGATGGTCCGGCGTGATGCCGAAGGTGACGAGCCATCCGGCGGTCGCCTGCGGTGCCGCGCGTTCTATGGCGGCGGCGAAGGCTGGCACATCGGCGATAACATGATCGCTGGGCATGACAAGGAGCAGCGCGTCCGGACTGGGCGCCTCGAGCGCCGCCATCGCGATAGCAGGCGCCGTATTGCGACCGACGGGCTCGAAGATGAGCCGGGCGGGCGTGCAGTCGATGGAGCGCAATTGCTCGCCGAGCAGCGCGTCGTGACCGCGATTGGCGATGAGGATCGGCGCCTGGACAAGGCCCGCGGCGCGGGCCCGCCGGACCGTCTGCTGGAGCAGGCTCTCCTCGCCGGCGAGCGCGATGAATTGCTTGGGGCTGGCCGCGGTCGAAATCGGCCAGAGGCGCGTACCGGACCCGCCGGACAGGATAACAGGAATAATCGAGCGCATATCCGAGCCACTTTGCCTGGGCAGCACGCACGAGGAGGCCGCGCGCAATCCTGTCAGAAAGCCCGGAAATCCCTCTCGCTATGCTGAATGATGATGAGGTGACAGGGCCGGCCGCGCCGGCCCTGTCGGTGGAGGATCAGTAGTCCATGGCCGGCATGGGCGCGGCCTTCTCATCCTTGGGTAGCTCGGCGACCAGCGCTTCGGTCGTGATGAGCAGGGATGCGACCGAGGCCGCATCCTGCAGCGCGGTGCGCACGACCTTGGCGGGATCGATGACCCCCGACTTCACCAGGTCCTCATACTGGCCGCTCGCGGCATTGAAGCCCCAGTTATAGTCGTCGCTTTCGAGCAGCTTGCCGACGATGAACGCGCCGTCTTCACCGGCATTGTCGCAGATCTGGCGCACCGGCGCGCGCAGGGCGCGGCGAATGATGTCGATACCGGACTGCTGGTCGTCATTGCCTGCCTTGAGGCCGTCGAGCGCCTTCAACGCGCGGAGCAGCGCGATGCCGCCGCCAGGCAGAATGCCTTCCTCGACAGCGGCGCGGGTCGCGTGCAGCGCGTCGTCGACCCGGTCCTTCTTCTCCTTGACCTCGACCTCGGTCGCGCCGCCCACGCGGATCACGGCGACGCCGCCGGCAAGCTTGGCCACGCGCTCCTGGAGCTTCTCGCGGTCATAGTCGCTGGTGGTCGTCTCGATCTGCGCCCGGATCTGCGCCACGCGGGCGTCGATCTCGTCGCGCGCGCCGGCGCCATCGACGACCGTGGTGTTGTCCTTGTCGATGATGACCTTCTTGGCGCGGCCGAGCATGCCGAGCGTGACATTCTCCAGTTTGGTGCCGAGTTCCTCGCTGACCACGCTGCCGGCGGTGAGAACCGCGATGTCCTCGAGCATGGCCTTGCGGCGATCGCCAAAGCCCGGCGCCTTGACGGCCGCGACCTTGAGGCCGCCGCGCAGCTTGTTGACGACGAGGGTGGCGAGCGCTTCGCCTTCCACGTCCTCGGCGATGATGAGCAGCGGCCGGCCCGACTGCACCACCTGCTCGAGCAGCGGAATGAGCGCCTGGAGGTTCGAAAGCTTCTTCTCGTGGATGAGGATGTAGGGATCCTCGAGCTCGACCTTCAGCTTCTCGGCGTTGGTCACGAAGTAGGGCGAGAGATAGCCGCGGTCGAACTGCATGCCCTCGACCGTCTCAAGCTCGGTCGCGAGGCTCTTGGCCTCTTCGACGGTGATGACACCCTCATTGCCGACCTTTTCCATCGCTTCTGCGAGGATGGTGCCGACTTCGGCATCGCCATTGGCCGAGATGGTCGCGACCTGGGCGATCTCACTGTTGGCCGAGACCTTCTTGGCATGCGCCTTGAGATCCTCGACGACCGTCGTCACGGCGAGGTCGATGCCGCGCTTCAGGTCCATGGGGTTCATCCCCGCCGCGACCGCCTTCGAGCCTTCGCGCACGATGGACTGGGCCAGCACGGTGGCGGTGGTCGTGCCGTCACCGGCCTTGTCGTTCTGCTTGTTGGCGACCTCGCGCAGCATCTGTGCGCCCATATTCTCGAACTTGTCCTTCAGTTCGATTTCCTTGGCGACGGTGACGCCGTCCTTGGTGATACGCGGCGCGCCGAAGCTCTTCTCGATGACCACATTGCGGCCCTTGGGACCGAGCGTCACCTTGACGGCGTTGGCCAGCGTATCGACGCCGCGCAGCATGCGATCGCGCGCGTCCGAGGCGAACTTCACTTCCTTGGCAGCCATCTGCCTAACTCCTTTCCTTTGTCCTTCCTGATGTTCGAGGGATGGGGGCGACCCGTCAGGCGGCCTGCTTGAGCTCCGCGACGGGCTCGATGATGCCGAGGATGTCGCTCTCCTTCATGATGAGCAGATCCTCGCCATCGATGCGAACCTCGCTGCCCGACCATTTGCCGAACAGCACCCGGTCGCCGGTCTTCACCGTGGTGTCGGTGAGCTTTCCGTTTTCGTCGCGAGTGCCAGGGCCGACCGCGAAGCTCAATTTGCCCCTTCAAGACCTTCCTGAAAATTTTTTGGCACTCGATGGAACGCAGTGCCAATCCCGTCGATCTCAATGGCTTGGAGATGAAAAAACGTCTTGACGCGACTCCGCATCGTACCAAAATCTGGTGGGTGCGGATGAGGATGTCCGCCACGAAAGACAGGAGCGACAGGAAAGGAGGCTGACTATGTCGCAACCATTTTCCCGTTTTCTTCATCCCTTCGACGTCGCGCACCATCCGGATCTGGAGCCCGAGGTCAAACGCGCCATCCTGGCGTCGTGGGCATCGGACAGATCGGCCGTGCGCGACAAGCCAGCGCTGCGCAAGCCGCGCGGCGCCAAACGCGCCGTGCCGATCGACGAAGTGCTCGCGGCCATGCGCACGCTGGACGAGGGGGATTCCGGTCAAACCCGCTTACAATGAGTGACCGCGGTTTTCTGGCGCAGCTGCAGGGCTACGGCATGACTACGGCGGAAATACACTATTACCGCCCTGACGCGCCGTCGCTCCTGCAGCTCTTTGTCTGGCAGGAATATGATCTCGCGCCCGATTTTCCAGTGTTGTTCGACTTCCTGGACCATTGGCGGCACGAGATCACCGCCGCCCTGCATTCCGTGCGGATCGCCCATGAGCAGATGATCCGTCCAACCGAATGGAGCGCGGTCGACGGGATACTCTCGATACGATGAAACAGGCGCTGATCCATAGGCTCAAAGGCCGGGGCAAGGGTGCCCGCCTCACCTTGCCCTTCGACGATATCATGGAGTTCGCGATTGCGTTGCTGACGGTTGGTCCCGAGGATCTGAAGGCGCTGGGCTGGACCTTCGCAGATCGCAAGCGCTTCCTCGATCATTTTCTTGCGTCCGGTCGGGCCGCGCAGGGCGTCGCTCCCGAGCATCTCGGGCAAAAATCCATCGAAATCGTGGTGCCCCGCAAGGATCTCGATCGCCTGCATCGATTTGCGGTCCGCGAACTGCCCAAGGCGGCCAGCAATGCCGCCATGCTCGACCGGGTGATCCGCGCGCTTAACGAGGCTGCGCAGCGTCAGGATGCCGGTAAAGGACGAACTTCCGGTCGACCCTGATGGCGTGGCCAGCTCCATTCAGTAACCGACCAAAGGAGACATTTCATGCGTTATCAGCTGTTTCGCGACAACGACCACAGCAAGCCTGTCGCGCAAAGCGATGAATTCGACAGCGAGTACAAGGCGACCGAATGGGCACGCGCGTGGGTGAAGTCCCAGGGCGATCACGATCGCTATCGCTTCCAGCAGATCGATGGCGGCCGTCCTATGCTGTTCCTGCGCACGGTCGCCGGCCAGTGGTACGGGATGCCCCTTGCCGAGGAAGCTGCGGCATAGGCGGCTCGTCCAGGCGCTTGTCCTCTCGCATGGACAAGCGCCGTGCGTTAGGCTTCCTGTGCACCACGCTTCGTCCGGTGCGCCACAGGACCAACGGGGGCGCACCGAAACCTGCAAGCGGACAAGAGAATGCCCGAACCCTTTCGCTCCACGCCTGTGTTCGACCAGAATACGATACCGGCTAGGCTGCGCGGCAATCATCGCACCAAGGTGGGGGTCTGGGGCGTCATCCGCGTCCTGGAAGGCTCCCTGAACCTCACCTATGTGGAGCCGCACAGTCAGATCCTTCTCACCCAGGAGGTTGTCGGGGTCGTGAAACCCGACCAGCCCCACTTCGTTACACCGCTCGGCAATGTCCGCATGCAGGTCGACTTTTACCATGAACCGCCCAAACTCTGATCGTGTCCGTGCGGCGGGCGTTTCGGGAGCACAGCCGCTCGACTGTCTGGTCATCGGCGGAGGCCCGGCGGGGCTTACGGCCGCGATCTACCTGGCACGCTTTCATCTCGCGGTCACCGTCGCCGACGCAGGCGACAGCCGCGCCGCGCTCTCATTCCCAGGACGCGCAATCATGCCGGCTTCCCCAAGGGGATCGCGGGCGCGGAGCTGCTGTCGCGGATGCGCGAACAGGCCCTGCTCCATGGCGCCGTCTATTCGCAGGTCCGGATCGAAAAATTGGACAAGGACGGAGATGTCTTCCTGGCTCGCGGCGGGCCGCATCGCTTCGCAGCACGCTCCGTCCTGCTCGCCACGGGCGTGTCGAACCACCGGCCCGATATGGACGAGGTGACGCATGGCCAAGCGCTGTCTCGTGGGCTTTTGCGCTACTGCCCGATCTGCGATGGTTATGAGGTGACCGACCAGCGTGTCGCGGTGCTCGGTACGGGAGCGCACGGGTACAAGGAATCGATATTCCTGCGCAGTTACACGAGCGACGTTACGTTGATCGCGCCAGATGGCAGGCATGCCCTGTCGGCGGATGAGGAGACGGGCCTGCGCGCGGCCGGGATCAATCTTCTCGAGGGGCCATGCACGGCCTTCCTGCTGGGCGAGGATGGACTAGAGATCGCGCTGCCCGGAGGACATCACCGCTTTGCGACCCTTTACCCCGCGCTGGGCTCGACGATCCACTCGCAATTGGCGGTCGATCTCGGCGCCGAAGCTTCGGGTGATGGATGCTTAGTGGTGGACAGCCACCAACGGACCAGCGTGCCGGGGCTCTATGCGGCCGGCGACGTCGTGCTTGGGCTCGACCAGATCAGCCACGCTATGGGGGAAGGCGGTGTCGCGGCAACAACCATCCGGAATGATTTGGCGCAAGCCTCACCGCTTCGGCGGTAACGCTTCGCACACCGGGCGGCTCTTAGCCGTCCTTGCCCCCGGAAATTACCGTGAAAGGCGGCCCATCTGCGCCGCACTTTCGGATTGCCTCGGCAAATCCTTGCGTACAGGAGCCTTCATAGCCCGGCACGAGCCGGCCGCATTCCTCGATAAGGTCGCCAAGGCTCGCGGGACTATGGCGACCCGACAGTAAGGCATCGCGGGCGAACGCGCCCTGCAGCCGAATGAGATCGCTCTTCAGGCTTTGGACGACCGAGGCCAATGCATCGAGTTCTTCTTGAGCCATACGCCAGTATAACGCCTTAAGGATGGCCTCGAAAGCGCGTCCTGTTAGGGGCAACGCGGGGCCACAGCCAAGCTTTTCGGAAATGTGCCTTCCGGTTGCGCATGGCTATGCCGTTTGCGCTCCCCTATCCTTAGCCGGCACGATCCGATCGAACGACGAACTATGCCTGCCTATCGCCTCGACCTCTGAGCTCGACCTGCCGTCCAATTGAACTGAACCACGTTCTAGAGCCACTTGAACCCGGCGATCGCTTCCAGGTCGCCAGGGCCTAGCGAGGCAGTTGCAATCCACCCTTCAGCGCCTCTGGCGAACTCGCCGTCGCGCAGAACATAAAGAACCGATTTCGAGGGGGTGGTTCGTGGATCGAAGTTCGCCGGGACCGAGCCGATCTGTCGGCCTGACTGGAACACTCCCACGCGTTCTTCCGGCAGCTGCGTCGTCTTACTGCGCTGGAGGCCCGACCATTGCATGGAACCTCTTCCTTTTCTGCTGGGAGGGGCAGGATAGTTTCGTCCAACGAGATGCGGGTTTCAAGCCGTGATTGATCCAGAGAGGGGCAATGGTTCAAGGGTCTTGCCACCGTTGGGCAGTCTGCACGTGTCGCTTAAACGATGCATGAAGGCACTGTGCAAAGCCGGTATCGGGGCAGGGATCGCATCCCCTCGCACTGTCAGGGCACGGCTTGGACTTGGACAGACTGGCTGTTGAGCACAGCGCTGCCATAAGCGGTAAGGAAGGCAATGTCGGCCGCGTCGCGGCCGATCCCTATCTTGGCCATCGCAGCTTCGCGTGCCATGCCCGTCGCGTCGACCAGATGCCATTCGCCGCCGAGGAACACCTCAGCCACGGCGTGAAAATCCTGCGGTTCGACGCCAAGCGCGTAGACGCTCGCTATGCGCGCCGGAATGCCTGCGGCGCGCACGAGAGTGATGAGGACGTGCGCATAATCCCGGCAGATACCCTGCCGTCGAATGAAGGTATCGGCAGCCGTCGTGTCCGATGTGCTGACGCCGGGCACATAGCTGAGATGGCTATGCACCCAGTCGCGCATCGCGATCACCTTCCGGCCGCCTTCCAGCGCATCGAATTCGGCGCGGACGAAGGACTGGAACTGGTCAGAGGGACAATAGCGCGACGGCATCAAATACTGCACCGTCTCGCCCGGCAACTGGTGGGGCGGGACGGCAGGCAATGCCTGGCAATCGTTGAGGATCCGGTTGATCGAGACGGTCGCCTGGTAATCGACGCGCAATTCGCTGCCGACGCGTACCCAGATTCTTTCCCCAATCAGATCGTGCGCCGAAACGCGCGCAAAATGCTCGGTCTCGGACAGGTCAATATGGGCGTCATCGATTATCTGCTCCGGGATGGCCGCCGCTTCGAGCTGCAGGAGGACGTCGGTCGGCCGGTCGAACCGATAGTCGAGCTGGGCATGGATGGCGATCTTCATCAGGATCCTTCGTTAGCAAGGCGCAGCCCTGCACGACGCGCGGGGTGGCTCTCACGAAACCCGCCCTTGCTCCCTACGTTCCTGCCGCGCACGGCGCGGTCTCGAAAACGCCGCCCCTTCGTTTCCGGTGTACAGCCCCTATCTCTCACGCCATGTTCAAAAGCTTGATGGTAGCGGCCCGGGACCGGGAGCGTCTTGGTGAGGTCACCGGGGTCCTGGCGCGTTATGGCCTCGACACGGCGATCGACCGGCTCGGGCTGGGCGCCAAAGATTTTCCTGCGGGCGAGGCAGCGGCGCTGCCCGCACGCACGCGCCTGGCGCTGGAGGAATTGGGTCCCACCTTCGTCAAGCTGGGGCAAATTCTCGCCACACGCAGCGATCTTCTTCCGCCCGACTGGATTACCGAATTGGAGCGGCTTCACAGCCAGGCGGCGACGCTCCCCTTCGAAACGGTGCGGCCCGCCATCGAGGAGGCCTTGGGAGAATCTGTCAGTAAGGCATTCGCCGCGTTCGATCCCGAGCCGCTTGCCGCCGCCTCGATGGCGCAGGTCCACCGCGCCCGCCTGCACGATGGTCGCGCCATCGTCCTCAAGATCCGGCGGCCCGGCATCCGGACCCGCATGGAAGCGGATCTGCGCCTCATCGCCCAGTTCGCGGCGGTCCTCGAGCGGGCCAGTACGGAAATCCGGCGCTTTGCTCCCACCGCGCTCGTCCAACAGCTCGCGTCCGCAATCCTGGAGGAACTCGACTTCACCAACGAGGCCCGCAATGCCGACCGCCTGCGCGGCGATCTCGCCGGCAACGCGCAGGTCGTCATTCCCGAGATCCACTGGGAATGGACGTCGGAAACGCTGCTGGCCATGGACTATATCGAAGGGGTCGCGCCGCGCTCGGCAGAGGCCCTCGTCGAGGCAGACATCGATCCCCACGCGATCGCATCGCTCGGCGCCCAGGTCGTGCTCGACATGGTCCTTCTCACCGGCCGGTTCCATGCCGATCCCCACCCCGGCAATCTCCTGTGCTTGCCCGGAAACCGCCTCGCCCTGCTGGACCTCGGCTTGATCGGCCATGTCAGCCCCAGGCGCCGGGAAGAGCTTTTGCGCTTCGTCCAGGCTATCAATATCGGAGATCCGCAGGCCCTGGCGGAGACGCTCGCCCTTTGGTCCGCCGGTGAGAGCCCGCCTCGCGAGCGGCTCCTTCTGGCGGCCGAACAGCTTGTCGCCCGCCATGGCGGCACGCGCCTGGTGCTCGCCACCCTGGTCAATGATTTTTTCGCGCTCATGCGGCAGGAGCGGCTGACCGTCCCGCCCGACCTGCTGCTTATCTTCAAGGCACTGGTGACGATCGATGGCGTCCTCGCCAACATTGCCCCCGGCTTCGACCTGACCCTTGCTCTGCGGCAGGCTGCAGTGCGCATCGTTGCCTCGCGACTAGATCCCGCTGCTTGGACCCCGGTGCTGCAAGGTCTGCTGCTCGAGATCACAAGGATCGGGCAGGATGGCCCGCGGCTGCTGAGGTTGATCATCGAGCGGCTGGAGCGCGATCAGGTCATCCCACCGCGGCGTTGGGGCACGGAGATCGCTGCGGCCGGGCGGTGGATCGCGGGCGCTATTGTCGCAGGATCGCTCATCCTCGCGGCGGCTGTCACGCTTTTCTAGGCGCCCCTGATGTGGCTCGCCGCTCCGCGCGCCCTGTTCTCAGGCGGCGGAGAGGCGGTCCTCGATCACGCGGAGCAATTCGCGATGGTCGACCGGCTTCGAGAGAAAGACAGCATCGTCGGGCAACGCGTCTTGCTCGGGCCGAACGGCGCCTGAGGAAACGATCAGAGCAATGGGAGGATAGGCATCGCGAATATAGCGCGCCAGGCGCAAACCATCCATCGACCCCGGCATCTGGATATCGGTGACGACGATCCGGATCGAGGGCAGCGCTTGCAGGACCTCAAGAGCCTCGGCGGCGTTAGAAGCCTCTTCGACCGCATATCCCTCGCCCTCCAGGAGATCGACAAGGATCATCCGGAGGACCGGCTCGTCATCGACAACCAGAACATGTTGCCTATCGGCCATCATGCAATCCTCGGTAATACAGCAACACATATGCCCCGTTTCCCTATGAACGGCGGCAGGGGGCCATGGTTCACGGACAAGGCCGCAAAAGCGCAGAATTCTTTCTGATTTTCGACGAACTGTGACGGTTGCGACCGCGCCGTGATTACTGGATCGCGTGGCCGATAAGGAAAGCTTCGGCGCAACGTACCTGTTTGACGACCTCGTCCGGGGACAAGCCAAGCCGTGTCGCCACCGTTACGACGTCCAGTCCATTATGGCGATGCAGGCAGTAGACGCGGCTGGTGAGGTGCGGGAGCAAGCTGATCAGGTCCCAGTCCTCGGGTGCGATTTGGGACCGTCTCGCAGGCGGCATGAGGCGGTCGATCGCGGTCTGGAGGTGCATCGCCGCATCCTCGTTGACGCCGTCGACCAGGGTCAGCGCACGCTCCAGCAGGCGCAGCGCTTCGTCGACCCTGCATTCCCGGTCGGCCTCGTCCATGGCCCGCTCCTCCTTTTCTGTTCTTGGCTCCGTACTGTCCTGTGTCGACCCGTCAGCCGAGCTGGGCCGCATGGCGGGCTTCCGCGAGATCAAGCTCCCGTATGAGCTTGCGCGCAAGCTCGCTGCCAAGCTCTCGCTTGCGAACCATGCGAAAGATCTGGCTCCGTTCCGCTTTGAGCGCGGCGATGCGCAGGCGCCGTTCGATCGCCTCACCTCGCCGCATCTCGGCATTTTCCTCGCGCGTCCCCACCCTGCTTTCGATCCGCTCGCGGTAGCCGTCCATGATCCGCGCGGCAGCCGACACATAGAGATCGGCATCCGCCCGGCCCTCGGCCAGTTCATGCTGGACCTCCTCGATCCGGGCGATGGCCGCTTCGGCCGCTTTGATGCGCGCGGCATCTTCGACGCTCTGCTGGTCATGCTCGGGCGGCATGCGCAGGCCGCGCAGCAGGACGGGAAGGCCAAGGCTCGCGACCAGCAGCGAGACTATGATGACCCCCATCGCCAGGAAAATGGCGAGGTCGCGCCCAGGGAAGGGCGACCCATCGCTGAGCACGAGCGGTAGCGTGAGTACGCCCGCAAGCGTGATAGCGCCGCGCACGCCGGCAAAGGACATCGCTGCGACTATGCGCCAGTTCGGGGTCGATTGTCCCTCGCCCTGCCGGAAGAAACTCAAGCGGAACGACAGCCAAACCCAAAGAAAGCGCAAGGCGGCCAGTCCAAGATTGATCGCAAGCACATAAACGCCGAGCCACCAGGATTCATGATGACCGGTGAGGCGCACCGTCTCCGCCGCGCCCGCGAGGATGGCCGGCAGCTGTTCACCGAGCAGCACGAAGATCACGCCATTGGCGGTGAACTGGATGACATCCCACACCGTGTTGCGGCGAATGCGCGTCGAGGCGGCAAGTTCGCCGCTCCCCTCAACGAAACCCATCGTAAGGCCTGCGGCCACCGCAGCCAGGATGCCCGAACAGTGCAAGTGTTCGGCAACGAGATAGGACCCGAAGGGCAAAAGAAGGCTAATGAGGATCTGCGCTCCGCCCTCCTCGCCATAGCGCCGCGACACCCAGTTCTTGGCGTGCGAGACGAGCCAGGTCAGGCCCGCACCGACCGCCAGCCCGCCCAGCGCGACCCACACGAAGTTGATGGCGGCCTGGTGAAGCGAAAAGGCGCCGGTCAGCGTCGCTGCGATGGCAAAGCGCAGGCAGACGAGGCCGGAGGCGTCGTTGAGCAGCGACTCCCCTTCCAGGATATGCATCATCCGCTTGGGAATGGGCACGCGCTGCGCGATCGCCGAAACGGCGATCGGATCCGTCGGCGAGACGACCGCCGCCAGCGCGAAGGCGACGGCAAGCGGCATGGCCGGGATCATCCAGTGGATGAAAAAGCCCATTCCGACGACCGTCGCCACTACAAGGCCCAGGGCCAGTTCGACAATCGTCTTGCCGTCCTTGAACAATTCCTCGCGCGGAATACGCCAGCCATCCAGGAAGAGCAGCGGCGGCAAGAAGAGGAGGAAGAAGATTTCGGGATCGAGCGTGACCCGCCAGTCCGCAGCAAGCCCGATGAGCGCGCCAAGCGCGATCTGAAACAATGGCCGGGGGAACGGCAGGGGGACCATTCGCGAAAGGATGCCGCTCAGGATCACCGCGAGCAGCAGAAGCAGAACGATCGAGATGACTTCCAACAGGGTTCCTCTATCTGGCGTGCAGTCGCTCAGCGCTTGCGGACGAATTCGGCGCGCAAGACGAGGCCCTTGATACCCTCGTAGCGGCAATCGATTTCCTGGGGATCGCCGGTCAGGCGAATGGACCTGATGAGAGTGCCGCGCTTGAGCGTCTGGTTGGCGCCCTTGACGGTGAGATCCTTGATCAGAGTGACGCTGTCGCCATCGGCAAGGATATTGCCCACGGCATCGCGCACTTCGACCGCATCGCTCAGGCCTTGTGCCTGGGCCTGTACATCCTGCGGGCTGATCCACTCGCCGGAGGCTTCGTCATACACATAGTCGTCCGAACTGCTCATCATGGTTCCCTGGCTCACTGCGGCGGTACGGCGCCGAGATCTTCCTGATCATAAAGCAGCGACGGCACGGTCCCGGCCGAGCGCCCAGCCTTCGTCTCGCGCAGGCGAACCCCGCGGCCCACGCCGCTGCTCGGCGCGTTCTCGCCAAGCAGTTCAATGCCAGCGCTTTCGAGCGCCCCGATCACTTTCACCAGGGTGTCGACCACGCCGCGCACCTGCCCTCCCGAGGCTTCCATGCGCTGGATCGTCGGTAGCGAAAGGTGCGCGAGTTGGGCGAGTTGGCGCTGGTCAATCCCAAGGAGGGCGCGAGCGGCACGCATCTGCTGCGAAGTGATCATGCGCTCTCATGACGTATAAAACATCAAACTGCAATCTTATCAATCATAGATCATGTGTGATAAGGCCTGCCACCGATGCCGACGTCCGCAATGCCGGGCGGGGCATCGATCGGGACGTGGCGGCGTGTAATCTCCGCGCGCCCCGCTTACGGCCCAAGCCCTTTGCGCTCCATCATGATATGAGAAGGCCCATGACTACCGCGATTCCCCACGCTTATGAGATCGGCATCGACCCGTCCGACATCGACTTCATGGGCCATGTCAACAATGCCAGCTACCTCAAATGGGTGCAGGATGCCGTTCTCGACCACTGGCGTTCGCTCGCGCCCAGCGAGGCCGTCGCAGGGCATCTTTGGGTCGCGCTCAAGCATGAGATCACCTACCGCCGCCCGACCTTCCTGGACGACCGCGTCATCGCGACGGTGCTGCTGGAAAAGGTTCAGGGTGCCCGCGCCTTTTACGACACGGTTATCCGGCGCGGTGAAGAGGTGCTCGCGGAAGTGAAGTCGAGCTGGTGTTGTGTCGACGCCGTGACCAGGCGGCCCGCACGGCTCGCCCGGGAGGTCATCCAGCATTTCTTCACGCTCGACTCTCCCGCTCAGCCAATCTGACAGGCAAAAGACGCCGCGCGCCGGGGTTGCCGGCGGGGTTATACAGTCTGCGTGGGGTAATCAGCTCCCCCGCACTCTTCGCGCATGCCGACCGCGCCTTTAGCCCGTTCTTAACCGGAATTTAGGGCGCGGGGGGTGAAGACGGGGCGAAGGGGTGCCATGAAGCGCAAGATCGCGATCGACCAGATTAGTGCCGGAATGTTCGTCGTCGGCTTCGAGGGCTTCTGGTTCAAGCACCCTTTCTGGCGCACGAAATTCCTCCTCTCCCCCGCGGACGTGGACGAGATCCGCGCCTCTGGCGTCAAGGCGATCTATATCGATGATGCGATGGGAGCTTCGCCGCCGCCGCTTCCTGTCCCGTCGGCCAATTTAGCCAAAGGCCCTCTTCCCGCTGCCCGAGAAGCTGAGGCGCCCCGCCGCCCTCAGGCCATTGCCCCGCTCGCGCCGGTGCGACGATCGATGCCGATCGAAATGGACGAGGTTCAGCGCGCCACGGAGTCGATCCAGAGGTCGAAGCGGGTCATCATGCGCATGTTCGGCGAGGCCCGCATGGGCAAGGCGGTCGCCCTGCGCGACGTCGAGCCGCTGGTCGATGAAATCGCAGCATCGGTGATGCGGGACGCGGCCGCCATGATCAAGGTGACGCGCCTCAAGCGCAAGAACGAGTATACCTATCTGCACTCGGTGGCCGTCTGCGCGCTCATGATCAATCTGGGCCGCCAACTCGGCCTATCGGAGACGCTGACCCGTGACCTCGGCACTGCTGGGTTGATGCACGATATCGGCAAGATGGCGGTGCCAGGCAGCGTCCTCGACAAGCCCGGTTCGCTCAGCGACGACGAATTCGAGATCATTCGAACGCATCCGCAAAAGGGGCACGATCTTCTCAAGAAGACCGAGGGCATCTCCCCGATCGCCCTCGACGTGTGTCTCCACCATCATGAGAGGGTCGACGGCAAGGGCTATCCGTTTGGTCTCACCGCCGACCAGCTCTCGCTGCATGCCCGGATGGGCGCGATCTGTGACGTCTATGACGCGGTGACGTCCCGGCGACCCTATAAGGACCCCTGGACGCCGTCCGACGCGCTGGCCAAAATGCTCGATTGGGAGGGACATTTCGATCCGGGCGTGCTGGATGCGTTCATTCGCAGCATCGGAATTTACCCGGTGGGCACGCTCGTGCGCCTGCGCACCAACCGGCTCGGCATCGTCATCGCCGGCAACAACCGCGAGCCGACCATGCCGATGGTGCGCGCCTTCTTTTCTACGATGGAGCGAGAATTCGTGCCGCTCGAAAGCTTCATCTGCTCGGCGACCCTGAAAGGCGATGCCGCAATCGGTATCGAAACGGCGAGGCGTGGTTTGGTCCGCGATGGCCGGTCATCCAGGCGTTCGTGCTCGATAATCGCATGCCGACGGCCGATCTGATCGGGTCCGGCCGAGCCATCATCGCTTCGCGGGAAATGGACCAACTGCGCGTAGCGGCGAGAAACTGATCGTTCTGGGTGACAACTGCCACCACTGATGCCGACGGCGTCCTTATCGCCAAATCCTGATGCAAATGTCTGAAGCACAGGTCAGAGTTCCGGGATTGCCTGTCCTCTTTGAGCCGCCCAGCTCGCGGCGAGTTTGCGTGACGGTGCGGGCTCTAGCGTCTAGAGAAGAGCCAGAGAATGCCATGCGGCATCCGCCAGCATGGCCCGCGGGCAAAGACATGACCGATACTGCTACGCGCGTTGCAAACCTGATTGCCCAGCAACTGGGTGTCGACCCGACAAGGTGACGCTGGAATCCCACTTCATGGAGGATCTGGGTGCGGACAGTCTGGATGTCGTCGAGCTTGTCATGGCGATCGAGGAAGGCTTCGACGTCCAGATTCCCGACGATGATGCTGAGAAGATCGCGACGGTGAGGGATGCCGTTCTCTATATCGAAGCCGCGATGGTCTGAGGCACCTGCGGCGCCACGCTCGGGATCGATGCGGCGAGCCCAAGTTTCGACTTGGGCCGCCGCACGCTTCCTTTTACGCCGCCACCGCCTCTGGACCAGGTCCCTTGTGGCCCTCTCGCGAAGCCCGCAGCCGCCAGGCAAGGCTGATCAACAGCCCGCCCCCGAGCAGAGCCCAGGCGCCGATAAGCCATGCGACGGACAGGATCGAGGCGATCGGCTGCAGATAGAGCAGGACCAATATCGCGACGCCTAGCCCGACGGTGATCGTGCCGGAAAGGGCGAGGAGCACTTCCCCGCGGATTTCCTTGCGCAGCCGAACCGCAGCGACGATCTCGAGCAGGCCGACCGCGATGGCCCAGGCAGCAACCAGAACCAGTGTCGCCAACGCGTAGCTGACGGTGAACTCCAACGGCAAGGCCACAAAGAGGCCGGCTGCTACGAGCCCGAGAACGCCGCGCAGGACCAAGGCGATCCACCGGTCCGCCTTGTGCGCGGCACCCTGTATCCCGGCAATCAGCGAGGCGATGCCGTCGACGCCAGCAAAAGCGGCAAACAGCATCGTGAAGGCAAAGAGTGCGCCCGCGGGGAACAGCAGCGCCGCTATGCCCAGCGCCAGAGTCAGGACACCGCGAACCATCATCCATTTCCAGTTTTGCGCCACCAGCGGGACGCCGCGCCAAAGCGAAGTATCGTGCATGCCGTCCTCCTTTACTCGCGCCGCTGGCCCATGAAGGTCAGCAGCAACTGGAACAGGTTGATCAGGTTGAGATAGAGCGAGAGTGCGCCAACGATGGCGAGTTTGCTCGCCTCTTCCTGCCCGGCATAGGCGTAATACTCGTTCCTGAGACGCTGCGTATCCCAGGCCGTCAGGCCGGTGAACACCACGATGCCCGCGATCGAGAACAGCATCTGCAGCGTCGAGGATCCCAGGAACAAATTGACGATGCTGGCCGCCACGACAGCGAGCAGACCCACCATCAGGATCGGGGCCCAACGCGACAGGTCAGCGCCGGTGGTATAGCCCCACAGACTCATCGCTGCGAACACCGCCGCGGCCGTAAAGAAGGCGAGCGCAATGCTCTCGCCCGTGAACATCAGGAAGATGCTGGCCATCGAGACGCCCATGACGCCGGCAAAGACGAAATAGGCTGTCCGGGCCATGGCGGCCGATATCTGATGTAGGCCGAACGATAGCAGAAGTACGAAGGCCAGAGGCGCGAAGATCGCCACCCACTTTAGCGGCGTGCCGAAGATGGGCTCGTACAAGGCCGGCGTGGACGCGACGCCAAACGCGACCAGACCAGTAAGGGCAAGACCAAGCGCCATGTTGCGATAGATGCCGATCATGTGGTTTCGCAGGCCGGCATCGAAGCCCCGGTCGATGGGGCTTGCCCTGCGCTGCGAAGGCATCGTCCGATTGAACAATGATTCCATAGCTCTCTCCATCGATTAAGACGACAGATCGCGCTGGCGCAGCGAGAGGCTTATAGCGAACCGCAACACCGAGCACGCCCGGTGCGCCGGCCTGTCGTTCAGCGCGATAAGCCCGGCCCACGATCCGAAAAATGTGTTCGGTTTCCGTGGTTTCAAGACCTGTGCCCTGCCTCTATCCGGCCGTATAAAGGACACCCGCAAGCGAAACGCAGAACACGGACAGCCACATGAAAATCTGGCTGAAGACGTGCATCACGAGGCCAACCCAGCTGTAATACCGCCTCAGCACGGCGGCCGAACCGACAGCGACGAAAAACACGATCAGCGCCGACGCGGAAGGTGTGGGATCACGTGGGAGCGTTTCGTCGAACAGCGGCAGCAGCCCTAACGCTGAAACGAGGAGCCACGAGAACATAAATGCCAGGTTGCTCGACAGGTCGAGATCCTTAGCAAGCGTGTCGCCAACCGGGGTTGAATTTGGCCTAAGCAAGGTTCGTTGTCCGTCGCCGGGACTTGAGAGGTGGCGGCGTTTCGGGTATATTTTCTGTGCTTAGGAGATTTCCATGTCGTTCGACATCGATACCTACATCCGCACCCAAGGTTTGACCGGTGGCCCGATAATCACGGGTAAGGTTGATGAACCGATTCCGAGCCTCGAGCCATTTACTGACGAAGAGGGGAAAGTTACGCTCGGGGGCAAGATTGGCTATCTGCTTGCTTACGCAGTGGCAGCCGGCGCCCTCGGCTATTGGTTTTTGATGTAGTTCATCACTCATTTCCGAAGCTCAGGATTCAGGAAAAAACCTTTATCGTGGCCCGCATTCACCTCGGACTGAATGCGGGAGGCGCCCTGCATATTGGAAGCTCTGCCCGCTTGTGCGGCTGCTCGATCCCCGTCTAGCGCAGCTTTGCCTGACGAAATCACAGCAGCTGCTGCGCCGGGATCGCCTGCACTAGGCCCTGCCGGAATGCCGCCTGTCAACGGCGGAGCAAAAGTCGGCCATTCGGCGGCGTAAAACCAGGCCATCGTGTTACATGCCGGGGGGAGTGGCGTGAGGGCGTAGCCCGAGGGCCACTCCCCCCGGCATTGGTGTAATTT
>Ga0233425_10002189_pt1 | contig 39659 bp, 26 predicted proteins | sample Watercolumn_Towu_2_FD_181712 | JGI IMG/M metagenome (GOLD analysis project Ga0233425, IMG submission 181712) | Freshwater microbial communities from Lake Towuti, South Sulawesi, Indonesia - Watercolumn_Towuti2014_140_MG | ecosystem: Environmental > Aquatic > Freshwater > Lake | place... | reverse complement strand
AGTCGACGGCCCGGGCAAACAGATCACGTTCGGCTGACGCCGGTGAGGCCTGTGCAGCCTGGGAGATACGTTGTTCGAGCGCCTCCAATTCCGCGATCAGATCCGGCCAGGGAAACCACTCGGATCGGACCGAGTACGCCTCTTGTTCGAGCGTCTGACGTTTCACGAATTCGAGCGTCTTGCGTGCCAACTCCAGTCGCTGTTGGGCATGTTGGCGATAGTAGCCAGGGGGCGCCTCGTTCCCCGCCGGCGCATACACGGCCCAAAGCCCGTCGCGCCGTTCCAACTCCATTTCGATCTGCGATTGCCGGTCGCGGAAGTCGCGGGCCACTAGTTCCCACAACGCATCCCGCACCTGCGCGTACTTGGCGGCCAGGGCAGCGTCCCCGGCGGAGTCCGCCGCTCCCAGCGCGGCTGCAAGCGATGAGCGCATCGTCTCGTGCCAGGTGTTCTTCCTGACATAGCCGGGCATGGTTCCCAGTGAGGTGACGGCCTGCAGGGGCGTCTTGTACCCGGGCAGGTACAACTGTCTCGGTGGCTCGGCGCCGATCGCCGATGGGTGACCGCTGGCGCACGCGAGCATTACCGTCAGCCACATGGGGAAGGCGTTTGCTCTCATGGTTGCCCATCCCTTTTCAATGGCAGGATCGCCGTCGAAGTCGCCGGCCGTCACGGCGACTTCGGCACCTACAGGCTACCAAGGCGTCAATTCCTCGCGCAACTGCGCGAGGCACACAGCCCGTATCCGATTCGCCAGGTCAAACGACTGACCCAGGAAACGGTGCGTGGCACCATTGGCGCGGCTGTCGAGACAAGTTAGGCAATCTGTCTCTCCGACCCGATAAGCCGTCGCCAGGAGCAGGAACAGGAACAGCGTCCGCGACTCTAGGTGCCAGTGGGCGCGTTTGGCTCTGCGTGCGTATCCGGCGTTGTCCCATTCAAAGAACGCACTCCGCGGCGCTTTCGGTCAGACGTTGTTTTGCATTTAACAACGTCTGACCCAAGTTCGCAATGCCGTTGAGAATCAGTGGCTCTCTGCGCGGAGTCGCTGTCAAATCCTGGGGGCAAACCGCTGGTTCATTTCTCCTTCGCCCGTTCCGCCATCCTCTTCTGGCCGGCGGCAATGAACTCCGCGAGTTCAGCGCTGAGTTTGTCACCGTGGTCGGTACGACCTTGAGCGATGGCGTCGCGAGCGGCCCGGATGGCAGCTTCCGCGCCGTCAGGGACCTGACCCTGCCACCAGTTCATCCGCTCGCTGTAGCACCAGACATATTCATCGCTGGTGGTCAGGGCATAGAAGACATTGTGCTCGAAGAACCGCAACCGCTCCGCGGGCGTCAGGTAGTGACTGAGGTATTGTTCTTGCGGCGGGCGCAGGTCCAGCATCTGGTCCACGTACAACGCCATACCTGCTTGAACGTGCACGGCATGCTTGGCGCGCAGCCCGTCCGAAACGAGGCTGAGCGAACGTTGCCGTGTCGTGTGATAAGCGCGAAAGAACTGCTCGCGATTCGTCATGTAGTAAGCCAGTTCATTGCCGTCGATGATCCGTGCCTCCGGGGCGGCGGCTTCGAGCGCCCCGTTCCAAAACGCGGAGAGCAAGCCCCAGTGCTGTTGCGACAGCCGCTGCTGCCGGTCTTGCAGGTCGGGGTTGTCGAGCAATGCGCCGAACAGGCTTTGATGGAAGAACGTCAACAGCCGGACCTTGGGCAACTCCGCCTGGAGGGCCGTCATGAATTGAGCACCCCGTTTGTGAACCTGGGCCTCCACGTCGGCAAAACTGCGATCCCCGTTCTGGCCCGGGTAAGCCCAAGGGTTGTCGCCGTACGGTTCGGGATCGAACACGAGGCCGACACAGCGGCCGATCCTGGCCGCTTTCGCACTCAACCGCAGGTTAGCCGTGATGCTCGTCCACTGCTCGTCGTTGAACCAATCCATCTTCCAGTTATTGGCGGCATACAGGCAGAGGAAATTGTCCGTAAACGTCTGCCATTCGATGGCCGTGAGGTCGTCAAGCTGTGGCTGGAGTTGCGTCTCGTCCCACGGCCGCGGATCAAACGCGTGGTTCCATTCACGCAACCGGAAAATGATCCCGTCAAAGGGTCTCTTCTCCATGGCGCGAATCTCTTTCCGCACTTGATCGGGATAGGGTACGTCCCATCCGTATTCGATCAGCTTCTTGGCCGGACGTGCCGGTATGGGGGACTGAGCGTGCAATGTGGCCGCCGGAACCAACAGCCAGGCTGTGAGGAGGAGGATGGTGTGTTTCACGTTGACTCTCCTTGTTTCTTGCCAGCAGCGCGGACGATCGACGTCGGCTATCTGATTTCGACGGAGCCCTTGTTGCGCGTCTGCTGACGGACGACGGGAGCAGGCAAGAACCTCTTACGGCTGAGTTAATGATCGCAGAAAACGAGTCTCGTGGCACGATGGTGACCTCAAAGAACCGCACGCAGCAGGCAAGTCCCACCTGGCACAATGAGGGGATCGAGAAGGGCTACATGGCGAAATTGGCGGGCATCTGCCCCCGCGTGATTTCATCGAGCGGGAGGACCGTGTCGTTTGTGGTCGTCAAGCTCGCTGCGGCCCTGCCGGCAGGGCCGCAGCAGGAACTACTCGCGCACCAACTCCCGTTCCGTCTGATTCGTCACGGCTAACGCATATCCGGCTGGAGTGCTGAGTCGATAGCGCAAGCGATTGCCGTCGCGCCGCCAATGCAGGTTCACCGGACCATCCGGTGTCGGCAACGAGCCCTCGCACCATTCCAGTTTCGAATCGGTGAAGCGCAGTTCGACACGCTTCTCGGTCGTGTCCAATGCAGCCAAACCAAGGACGTCGCGATTCAGCACGCGTACGGCGTGCGAGGCGAAGCCATGATTGCAGCTCGCGTAATCGCCGTCGTTTTCCCAAAGCGTGCCGGTCTTGTCGGCCATGTAGAGCCAGTAGCCGAACGCCTCGTCGGCTACCTGCTGGCACAAACCTGCGTGGGACAGCAGTTCGAGCCGGAGCACGTTGCCGACAAACTGATTTGCCGGATGCACCTCGGGAAACGCCTTGGTCTCGCGGCGTTTCGGACCGAAGTCGCGCACAAGCGTCTGCCAAAGTTTGGGATGCGATTGCGGCGTGGCCACTCCGAAGAAGAACGCGAAGTACTGGCATACTTCGCTGCGGTTGCGCGTGACCTGCAGCTTGCCATCCACGCGTAGTGCGTTGTCCACGAAGAATTCGCCGTCAAAGGACTGTTTCAGAATCGTCGCACGCATCTGGTCTGCGTCGTGCGCGTGTTCAGGCAGATTGTAGAGTCGGGCGATGGCTTCGAGCGCGCGGGCATAGAGCATGTTCGATGGGTAGTTCACGTCCTGCACAAACTCGTTGGCCTTGGACCACTCCACAAACACCCAGCTCGGCAGTTTTTCCAGCAACCCGTCGCTGTTGCGATACTGCTTGAAGAACTCCAGCAGCTTCAGCACGCGCGGGCGCAGGGTCTCGAGCAGTTCATCGTCACCGCTCCGCTGGTGGTATTCCTCCAGTTCGAGGACGAACCACAGCGCCCAATTCGGAATATAGACGCCGTCATTGTGATCAGCCGGGTAACACATCGGCAGCATGCCCTCAGGCAGATGGGCAAACTTCGGCGGCAGGGCGAAGTTCTCCAGGAAGTTGCGCTCGATGCGCGTGTCGCCGCACAGGTCTTTCGCGACGCGCGCCGTGAAGAAGCTGTCGCAGAGCCAGCCAGCACGCTCGCGGGAGGGGCAATCCATAAAGATGTCCACAGCGTTCTGCCGGAACGTTTCACGCGCCGCGGCAAACAGGCGGTTCAAACGCTCATCGCTCGCGGCGAAGTGCGCGCGCGCGGCGTCCGGGCAGGTGTATTCGCGCACATACAGCCCGCTGAGATCGCCTTCGCCCTCCAGTACGAAAGCTTTCAGATAACGCAGGGTGTAAGGCTCGAAGGATTCGATCTGGTAAGCGCCGGGTTCGAGTTCGTAGGCGAGGGCGTTCACGCAGCCGAGGCGTTTGAAGTCCACGTCGTCCCCGCTCAGGATTTCGTCAAATGTGAAGAACAAGCACGCTTTGCTCCGGCAAACCACCTTGGCGCCCACGAAGCCGGTCAGATTCGTGCCGAAGTCCACGATGTGAAATGCCTTCGGTCCGAGAGCCAGTGTCTCGTCGGCGGCGAGCGACCGGTTGGCCGTGTGATTGGTGGCGTTGGCGACCGTCTGCAACTCGAGCGAGGGAATGGTTGCCAATTCCTTTTCCGGGTAGCCGCCGAGGGCCGGTCCGATCTGTGTCAGCGAACGGTCCTTCCACGGCGGGTCCACCTTGAGGCCGGTTACGAGTTCGCCCGAGCAAACCAATGCCGTGGCACCGCGTCGGGAGAATTCCGAAAACGAAACCCTCCGGGGCAGCGATGCCTTGGCTTCGGTCACGGCGCATTTCGCTTCTTCGATGGATGCGTCAAGGCAAGTCCGCCAGGCGTCGAAACCGGGCGTCAAGCGATACACCTCGGTGAACGGTCGCTGGAAGCTGTAGCGCTGCACCTTCTGGACGCGCTCCTTGAGGATGGTGGCACTGAACGCCGCTCCGCTGCCGGCCGTGGAGGCGAGCACTTTACCTTCCGACACTACTTCCGCCTGGAGGAACGACGGTTGGTCGAGCAGATAATAGCTGTTGGCGTTGTAGCCGGCGACTTCGATGGCCAGGAGGTTCGTACCCTTCGCCAAGCGCTCAGTGAGGTCAATCTCATCCATGCGGTAGAAGCCGTGCGGACCGCGCGCCGGACCGTGGGCGAGGAACTGACCGTTGAGCCAAACGCGGTAGAGCGTCGCCCCGGCAGCGCGCAGAATGACGCTTTGCCCTGCGGGGGCGGCGAAGGTTGTACGGAAACCGACAGTGAGGTTCTTATCTGTTTCACGTCCTTCCGGCCAAATCGGCTGGGCGGATGCAAACCTCGACGAGTCCGCCAGTAGCGGCGCACAGGCGAACATGATCGCCGTCACGATAGTCGCGGTGCAGGTGATCCCCCGCAGGCTCTGGATTCTCATTGCGCAGCCTTGTCTGAAATGAGCCTGAAGAAACGGTTATTGCCGGCTTCGGAGAGACCCGCCGACACTTACGCACGTCACGGCCGGCAGCCGGCGCGTTCGAGTAGGTTCCGAGTGATCTGCTGGACGCGCGGATCGGGTCCGTGCGGCCGGCTCCAGTGCGACCAAGGGAGCGTGTGGCCGGGTGGCATACTCAAGTCCTGTGCCCAAAAGATGGTCGACGCATTGAATACGTAGTTGCCCTTGGGACCGGGATAGATCGTGGCCACCCACGGCGACGGATTCACGCCGCCCTGCCAAGCCGTCCCTTGAGCGACAATCTCCAGACCGGGCAGGTCTGCCGGCGGATCGCCGTGATACTCCCAGCCGATCAGCCCCGGCACGCTGTCTCCCTGTTTCATCCCCGTGCCGGCAAAAACCCAGTGCTCGGGCTTGACGCAGATCCAATCGCCGCCGCCGTTGACGATGTGATGATTCCGCGCGCCCATCAGGTAGCCTTCATCGGGGCCGCGCTCGGGGAACGGGCCGTGTTCGCGCTCCCGCTCCTCGGCCCACTGGTTGGAACCGCCATACGGACCGCCGCGGAAGATCACGCGGTTCGGCTGCCCGTTGCCGCTGGGCTTGAACGGACTGACCCAGCACACCGCATTGCCCGACAGGAACAGGATGTTCACACCTGTGTCGCGCATCTTCACGACGCTTTCGTACTGGCGGATGTCCCAGTATTCGTCGTGGCCCACGCTCAGGAAAGCCTTGCATTTCAAGCCGCGCTCGGGCGAGATCATATCGCTGTTGGAACAGTATCTGACGTCGTAGCCCTGCTGTTCCAGCCAGTACGCCAATGGAAACTCGAAGGTCAACCACGCGCCCGAGCCGACGGACAGCGGATCGTTGACGATCGCCGCAGACTGGGCCTCGCGTCCGTAGGGCCGATCGAAGCTGACATCGGCCCACGGACCCTGGCCGCCCTTGGGATGCGTGTAGACGGAGAACTTGTACGGCCAACCGTTGTAAGCCTGCCACGTGTTGTCGCTGCACTGGAACAGCACGTCTGCCGGACTGTCGTCGCGGACAATGAAGACCACGTAGCTCTGCCAATACGGCCGTTCGTCCTTGGGCGGCAGCGTGGTGAGCCGGCCCAGATAGACGCCGCTCGTCCAGTCGGCCGGAATCGTCAACTCCGTTGCCGGTTCCCAGCGGCATTCGTGCATCGTCCGCTCGTCAGGCTGGGGCACCGGCTGGGGCTTGCCGTCGAACGGACCGAGCGTGGTCATCAGTCGGGCTCCGCGTCCGCCGTAGTAGCCCGTGCGAAAGATCTCGATGCGGAACTTCTCGGCCGGGTCCGTCGAAACCATGATCTGCAGTGTCTCGCCCGCCGCGACGCTCTGCTTCGAACAGTAGCCTTCGATCGCCGGGCAGCGGCAGCCGTCGCTCTTGTCGATGCGGACGCGCGTGAGCTGCCAGTCGGTCGAACCTTCGCGAGCGTTCTCCTGCTGGATCACGTTCGGCCCGGCCACCGGCTCTGCAGCCAGCCCCTGCAGCCCGCCGAGCATCCCGCAGAACGCCAACGTGGCTACGGCTGCCGCGTACCGGAGGAGTCCAAGCCTGATTCGGCGCCGCTCTCGTTCGACGGAGTTCATCGAGTACCTCCCATCGTCTCGCCATGAGGAACGTCGTTGTCAGCCGCGGGAGATAGTCTACTGCACTCCGATCCCGCATGGCACTCGGGGCGGCCAAGCTTTGCCCGTCGATTGCCGATCCTCGGCCTCGGGCAAAACGCCGAAACGGCGGAGAGATGACCAACCGGTCAGGCCGAGTACGTGCAACGTTGACACGCTCATCTCAGGGCGTGAGAATTGGCGCGGTCACCAAGACCGTACGCCCCGGTCCTCGTGTGGCTGCAGCTTGCTGCCTGGAGTCACTCTCATGACTACCCCGCGCTGGGCTCGTCTGGGGACGCAGAGCATCTGGCTGGTCCTGCTCTTGGCTGCCCTCGGCACCGTGACGCTGGGACTGGCCGGGGCAGCCGAAAACACCGACGGGCCAACGAATCTGATCGGCTACACGGAAGGACGCAACGACTTGCCGATGGGTCAGTTCTCGAACTGGGTGACCAACCGCGCGTGCCTCGTCCGCGCGGATGGATTGGGGCGGCGCGTGCTGGCCGAGGAACTGGCTCGAGAGGAGAACTCGTGGACGCAGTTCGGCGGTTGGGCACCCGATGGAAACCAAGCTGTAATCCTGAGTCTCTGGGAGAGTCCTGAGAATGCCGCGTGGGAACGCGCTAACAGGACGTTCCGCATGACGGAAGGCTGGCTGGTTGATTCGTGCTTGCTCGACCTGGCGACAGGCAAGATCACCAACCTCACGGCCATCGACCGCGTCAGCATCTACAACACGGGATTGTTCTTCCTGCCGGATGGAAGCGGCTACGGCTTTACGCCGTTGATCAACGGCGTCTCCAAGCCTTACATGATGGACCTCGACGGCCACAACAAGCGCGACGTCTCCGGAAAGGGAGGCGGCTTCGCCTACGGCTACAGCGCTTCGCCGGATGGGAAGCGGATCACCTACCATGAGGACTACCAGATCTATATTTCCCATGTGGACGGCAGCGACAAGCGGCGGATCGAAACCGGCAATCCGTTCAATTTCGCGCCGCAATGGTCTCCGGATGGCGAGTGGCTGCTGTTCGTTTCGGGCGCGCACTACGATTGCCATCCGCATGTGGTGAATAAGGACGGAACCGGACTCCGGAAACTGGCGGATCGAGGCGGCTACCGCGGTGTGGTCGAGCGGTTGAAGTATCCCGACTTCCACAGTGAGAGCAGCGATGTGCCAGTCTGGGCGAGAGACGGCCGGTCTGTCTACTACACGGCGATGATGGGCGAGCGCATCGAACTGATGCGCGTGTCGCTCGATGGCCAGGTGCAGCAACTCACGGACTCTCCGCCCAGCGTGCGGCATTACCACCCGAGTCCGTCGCCCGACGGCCGGTGGCTTCTGTTCGGTTCGGATCGCAGCGGTGTCATGCAGTTGTATGTCGCCCGCGCCGACGGCAGTGCCGCCCGTCCCGTGACCGACGTGCCGGCCGGGTCGTGCGCCATGCATGGTCACTGGCAACCTGCCGACTAGCCAACGGACGGACAACCGCCTGGTTGACTCGGTACTCACCGCCCTTCCCTTGGGCACGTTTGAAATACGCAGGAGGGGCAACCGGGTCGCGAGTCGGCCTGGTATGATTGCACCTTGCGCGACCAGCCTAGGAACCAGACCTTCGCGTGAACGATTTCCCGACCCTGGAGAAGAACCATCACAACTCGAAACCTGCGGGAGCGTGTACTCCATGAAGACCCCTCTCACGCTGATCTCCGTCCTGTGCTGCACCCCATGGACGATGCTGCAGTCCGCAGAACTAACAACGCCGGCCCGGAAGCCGAACGTAGTGTATTTGCTGGCCGACCAGTGGCGAGCGTCAGCCACCGGCTATGCGGGCGATCCGAATGTCAAGACACCCAACCTGGACCGACTCGCGCGGGAGTCGTTGAACTTCCGCAACGCCATCTCGGTGTGCCCGGTCTGCACACCCTATCGCGCGGCACTCATGACCGGCCGTTATCCAACCTCGACCGGCATGTTCCTCAACGATGCCCATCTGCCGGACGAGGAGCTCTGCTTGGCGGAGGCGGTCCAGCCCGCGGGCTACGCCACAGGCTACATCGGCAAGTGGCACCTCGATGGCCACGGGCGCGCCTCGTACATTCCGCCTGAACGCCGGCAGGGCTGGGAGTATTGGAAGGCGGCCGAGTGCGATCACGCGTATAACCACTCGCACTACTTCACGGGCGATTCCGACGAGAAGCAGTTCTGGGATGGCTATGACGCGTTCGCACAGACTCGCGATGCGCAGCAGTACATCCGCGATCACGCGCGAGGGCCGCGCCCGTTCCTGTTGCTGGTCTCGTTCGGCACGCCACATTTTCCCCACCACACGGCGCCCGAAGAATACAAGGCGCTCTATCCGCCGGAGAGAATCCGGTTGTCCCCCAACGTGCCCGAAGAGATGCAGGACAAGGCGCGCCGCGAATCGCAGGGATATTACGCCCATTGCACGGCGTTGGACAAATGCATCGACGACATCCTCCACACCCTCGTCGAGACCGGCATTGCCGAGAACACGATCGTGGTCTTCACTTCGGACCACGGCGAGATGCTCGGCTCGCACGGTTGTCCGCCACTGATGAAGCAGGTCGCCTGGGACGAGTCGGCGCACGTCCCCTTCCTATTGCGGTATCCGGCGATGCACGGCAACCTCGGCCGCGACATCGACACACCGCTGACCACGCCGGACATCTTGCCAACGCTGTTGGGCCTGCTAGACATCGCGGTACCCATCAGTGTCGAGGGTGAGAACCTGTCGGGCGTGATTCGGAATGGGCGCGAGGTACCTGGTCGCGTAGCGCTGTACATGGGGGTGGCGCCGTTCATCCCGCCGCCGTTCGCCAAGGAATATCGGGCCATTCGAACCAGTCGCCATACCTATGTCCGCGGCTTGGAGGGTCCGTGGCTGCTGTTCGACGACGACCAGGATCCTCACCAACTGCACAATCTGGTGGATGCGCCGGAGCACGCTGCGCTGCGCGAAGAACTCGACGGCAGACTGATGGCCGAATTGAAGAGAATCGGCGACGACTTCCGGCCTGCGAGCGCCTACATTTCCGAGTGGGGTTATGAGATCGGCGCCCATGGCAGCGTACCCTACGGCGAAGAGGAATTGAAACCACAGACACCGAGACGCAAGACATAAGGTGACTCGCCAGCCACCGCGACAGCTGCTGGTTTCCCAAACCGTCCTGCACGGGAACTGATGATGGATTGCTTGCGACAGTCGTAGATCACACCGGGAAGCGCGCGAGCGTCAGAACAAGGCTGCCCGCGCGAGTGACGAGGTATACAAGTCGCTGCCAATCTCGAGCGACGTGGTTCGAACGCCGGTCCGCTGGAAGACGAAGAGTGATGTGACATCACTCCGCCGGGAAACGGCACGAGTTGACTTACGTATTCGTGGTCATGCTATCGTGTACGCATTGGTTTTCGCCGATTCCAACGACACATGAACGGGAGACAGATCATGCGCAGGGTCATTCGGCTTGTCGTGTGTGCGGTGATGGTAATCGCGATATGCCAGCCTGCAACCTGTTCAGGGCAAGAGGGCAGCGAAGAAGGAGCATACCGCACGTTCACCGACAGCCGCGGTCGCACGATCCAGGCTCGTGTGGTGCGCGTCCAAGGCGATCAGGTGACCATCCAGCGGCGCGATGGAAAACAGTACACGGTCCCCATGGAAACCTTCTCGTCCGCCGACCAGGTGTTCCTTCGCCGTTCGGCCCCGGCGAAGACCGCTGCAGCAAAGACGGCGCATACCAGGCAGGTAGAGGGGCGCGGCCGGAACTGGGACCGGTTTCGCGGTCCTACCGGTATGGGCGTCGCAGATTCCGCGGGCCTGCCAATCGAATGGAGTCAGTCCGAGGGACTGGTCTGGAAAACCGCGTTGCCTGGCGCGGGAGCGTCGAGTCCGATCACGTTCGGGGACCGCATCTATCTGACCGCCTACACCGGTTTCTTCGTGCCCGGCGAGCCGGGTGGCAGTCTGGAGCAGCTCCAACGACATCTGATCGCCCTGCGTCTCGACGACGGCCGGATCTTGTGGGACAAGGCGATACCGGCCAAGTTGCCGGAAGAGGAATCCATCCGCGACCATGGGTTCGCGGCCAGTTCGGTGGCGGTGGACCAGGACCGGATCTACGTCTTCTTCGGCAAGACAGGCGTCTTTGCCTTCGATCATGAGGGCAACCAATTATGGCAGGCTGACGTCGGATCGCGGACCAACGGATGGGGCTCAGCCGCTTCACCAGTCCTGTACAAGGATCTGGTCTTCATCAACGCCAGCGTGGAGAGCGAGTCGCTCGTGGCACTGGACCGGGCCACGGGCGCGGAGAAGTGGCGAGTCGGGGGCGCAGGCCGACCGAACGCCATCCGCGAAGCATGGAATACACCACTGGTGGTAACTGCCGATTCCGGTCGGGAGGAGCTGGTCATCCCGACGGCGGGCACCGTGTACGCGTTCGATCCGGAGACGGGCCAGCCACTGTGGTCCTGCCAGACCGACATCGGCTGGTACATGGTGCCCAGCGTCGTTGCTGCTGATGGCGTGGTCTATTGCCTGGGAGGAAGGTCGGGCACGGCAGCGCTGGCCGTCCGTGCCGGCGGCAGCGGCGACGTGACGGAAACGCACCGGTTGTGGACCAGCCAGAAAGGCTCCAATGTCTCGTCTCCCGTCTTCCTGGACGGGCACCTGTACTGGGCCCACGAATCGCGCGAGATCGCCTACTGCGTCAAAGCCGCCACGGGCGAGGTGGTCTATGAGCAGCGGCTCAATCGTGCCGGCCAATTCTACTCTTCGGCGCTGTTGGCCGACGGCCGGCTCTACTATGTGACCCGTGCCGGCAAGACCTTCGTGATGGCCGCCCAACCACGATTCGAACAGTTGGCGGTCAACGATCTGTCCGACGGCGGCGTCTTCAACGCCAGTCCTGCCGTGGCCGGCCAACGGTTGCTGATCAGGTCGGATAAGTTCCTGTATTGCGTAGGATCGAAGTGAAGGCACGCCGCAACCGCGGAGTCCGCCAAGTGCGACATTTCCGCCGGCGGACGGCCGGGAATCTTCGCCTGGATCAATCTCGACGGCACGGCCAAAGACTGGCTGCCAGTGGATCTGCAAAGCCATCACAATCAGTTCCAATCGGCAGATGCCACCTTCAGGCCACATCAGACAAACACGACGTCGTACACCGAAGTCGTATCGCTGGACGATCGTTCGGTGCTCATTGTCTACGACCACATTCCCCAATGCTGGAAGGCTATACCCAAAGACTCGCCGCAGACCAACAGCATCTGGATGGTCAGAATCCCGTGGACCGCGCCATGATGTTGAGCAGAGGCCAGGTCGCGGCTCTGCCTGCGGCTCCAACGCTTCGCCAGAGAGTCTGGTTACGATTGCAGCGTGACGCGCTGGTTTACCTCGAGCGGTATCGCGTCGAACTCGAATCCGTACGCCTGCCACGGAATGCCGGTGACCGCCTCGCCGTTCACGCGTACGGTTTCCGGCGCATGTTCGGCGCGTGGCAGGAGCACCATTACCTCACGCGTCGGTTGGGCTGCACAGATCGTGAGAACATCGCCTTCGCTCGCAAAAGTGAGGCCGCGGCGAAGCATCTCCCATTGATAGATCTGCTCATTGGTCCACCATTCCAACCCCTGTGAGCGCCCATAATCCACCAATCCGGCAAGCGCGTCGAAGACCAGGGGTTTCTGGATATGGGCAGGGTGAAACAGGAAATGCGCTACACCAGAATGCCGCACGGCCGAATCCATCAACTGCCTGCCATACTCGACGGGACAGACGACGACCAAATCCTGCGTCAGCATGTTGACTTCGAGCACCGGAATGAAGCGGGGCGCGTCCCGCTCGTCGTCCAAAGGGAAATAGGGCTGAGAGCCACCCAAGGGGAAGCCGATGGAGCCTTTCTTGCTGGGACCACGCGTCTGATCCGATTGAATCCCCACGTCCTCGCACCAGCGCAGGAAATCGAGACGACCCTCCCAGCGCGTGTAATGGTTTTTGTTTGAAGTAATGTGATCAAGACCGGCCTCTTGCAGCAGCCAGCGGTGCTGCATCACGAAGTTGTCTTTGGACCACGACGTGTCCGGACCGCCGCTCTTGGCATCGTAATGCAGAGCGATCTCGTAGCCTTGCTCGCGCAGCTGTCGATAGAAATCCCGCGGATATCCGCCTGGATAGAGTGTGCACCAGGTGCTCTTCACGCCACAGCGATTCGTGGCGTCCAACATGGCAGTCGCCAGGTTCGGATCATTGCCATCTGTGTCGTGCGATAAGTGCGCTACGGCTTTCAGGCCACGCGGCCAGTACCACAGCAGCGGGACAACGACACCTTGCTGCCGCGCCATATGCACAATGCTCCGCACGATGATTTCCCGCAGATCGTCGCTGACCGGCTCCAAGAACGCCGGTACGTTATCCGGCTGCATGGGCTGGCGATCGCGCACCCAATCAAGCACCATGCCGTCTTCCGCCTTAAGCGCGCCGTCGTTCGTAAGCGCCGATTGATCCGGCGCGGCAGGGAGGTCCTGCAACACGGGGCGTCCTTGCTGCAAATGCACGATGGAAAACAGCAGGTCGGCTGCCAGCAACAGCGAGCGGCCCTGGCCGAAGACGTTCTCGACGATCACACTACCTCGTGCGGCCTGAGGACCACCTTCCAGTTCAGCCAGCGAACTGCCCCCATTCGGTGTCACGACATACCCGCCAAATACGTGCAGCGAACTGCGCAAACCGGTGGTCACTGGATGATCTGCCGCAGTGACTTTGATCCAACCTTCGGCCGATGGCCGGGGGTTCTGGACGCCGAACAGGTCATCCAGCCCCGATGTTCCGCCAATCGCGATCAGCCCGCTGCCGTTCTTGACCCGTTCCGCAATCAGCTGTCGTTGGTCCGCCGTGAGACGCAGATCGCCTGCCAGCAGCAAGATCGCCGGTCCGCGCATCAGCGGCTCATCAGCCAGCACATCCGGCAACGCGGACACATTACGCTCCACAAAGGGCACGCCGGCACGCTGCAGCACCTCCCGCACGTACATCCAAGCTGCTGACCGCGGGTTGGCCTCGCGGGACGGTGCCTGCGTGACAACCGTAATGATCGAGTTGGGTCCGAACCGACGGAGTTGTGGGGAGGCAGTGCGTGCCAACGAGACACTCGCCGCTCCAGGCGCGATGTCCGCCGCAGATGCCGATGTGGCCGTGGCCGGCAACAGGACCAACCCCGTTCCTGCCGCAGCTTGCGCCAGGAATTGGCGGCGATGCGTCCGATGTTTCATGTAATGACTCCCTGGCCCGGCAGGAAATTGTCGACAGCCCGGTGGCAATCCTTCAGGGCGCCACAGTCGCCGGGCACCTTGCTCGGCGAACCGCCCACGCCGATGATCCACCATTCCATCTTCATAAACCGACAGCTCGCATTGGCAGTGAAACTGCAGGCGATCTGGGCTCGTCCAGCAGGCCGCTCTAACATAGCGTCCCTGCGTGTTCGACGGCCAGAGGATCTCGTGCTGCGTGCGAAGCACAGAGGGTGTCAGAATCCAAAATTCGCAATGGTTGCTGACAGTGCTTTTCTGCCAGAAGTGGCATGGCACCTATTGGGTCAAATGGCCTTCGCTTCCCTGGCAGGTGGCTGGTACAGCGGGATGTCGTGTATGCTGGTAGGTGCGAGAGCCGATTTATGAGGAGGCAATCATGAGCGCACACGATACATCGCGACGGCGGTTCTTGAAGAACGCATCTGCCGGTTTCGTGGCGGCTGCCGTGAGCGGAGGGGTCGGCACTTCGGCTTGGGGTACCCAGAAGGCCGGCACGCTCGCAGTACTTGGCGGCAGCCCCGTGAGAACCAAGCCGTTCCCCGCCTGGCCGCCCCTCACTCCCGAGATCGAGCAGTCGCTGCTATCCGCCTTGCGTTCGCGCAACTGGGGCCGGAGGCTGCAGGGCGCCATGCAGGGCGCGGGGCAAGTCGTGGAGCTCGAAAGACGACTAGCCGAATTGGTCGGAGCGAAGTGGTGCCTGGCGACAGGCTCCTGTACTCAGGCGCTTCACACCGCCTTGCACGCAGTGGGTGTCGCGGCGGGGGACGAAGTGCTGGTCAATCCCTGCACCTTCATCGCCTCGGTCCAGGCGATTCTCATGTGCAACGCGCTGCCTGTCTTCGTCGATGTCGACATCGATACGTTCCAGATGGATGCCGGCCAGCTCGAGTCGCTCATCAGCGCCGACACGCGCGTCATCGAGCCGGTTCACATCGCCGGACTGCCCTGCGACATGGACCCGATCATGGCGGTCGCGCGCAAACACAACTTGCGAGTCGTCGAGGATGCGGCCCAGGCTCTCTTGGCCGAATACAACGGAAAGAAATGCGGCACGTTCGGCGACCTGGGTTGCGTGAGCTTCCAGTCCAGCAAGCAACTGGCCTGCGGCGAAGGGGGCGCCATCTTCGGCAACGATGAAGAACTGATCGAGAAGTGCTACACGTTCCACAACATGGGCCTTTCCAGCAAGCGCGGCGGCATCAGCGTGGGCACCAAGTACCGGATGCATGAACTCGAGGCAGCCGTCCTGATCCCCCAGCTCGCGACGATCGCCGACCAGACCCGCGTGCGCAATGCGAACGCCCGTTATCTCGCGGGCCGACTGGCGCAGATCCCGGGTATCGCGCCGCAGAAACTGCACCAGGGGACCACGCAGGGAGCCTATTACCTGTACGGGTTCCGGTACCAGAAAGAGCACTTCAACGACGTTCCCAAGGACCAATTCCTCCAAGCGCTGCGGGCGGAAGGAATCAGTGGCCTCACCACGATGTATTTCGACCAGCTGAACAAGCAACCGTTCATCGAGCAGACGTTGAATTCGCGGACCTTCCAGAAGATCTACTCCAAGCAGCGGCTCGACCGATATCGCCAGCAGAATCACTGCCCCCGCAACGACCAGCTGTCGGCCGAAGGCGTGTGGTTCGGGCAGAGCGTGTTTCTCGGTGACCAGAGCGACATGGACGATATTGCGGATGCCATCGCCAAAATCCACGACCAGAAGGACCAGCTCGCCCGGCCGAATCGTTCCTGACAGCTTTTCTGCCAATGGTAGCGCCCCGTAAGCAGCGTGTAGCGCGAGGGCGAGCAGCAGCCGGAGCTCAAATGGCCGTCCGTGAATCGCATGCCCTCCCATGCGCGCCGGTCCATCTTCGGCGTGGAGATATTGCCGCGCTCGGGATTGTTCGCGTGCACGTCGCCATAGCCCAGATCATCCGCGAGGACGATGACAAAGTCCGGCTTCGCCGCAGCAGCAGTGACGGATTGGCCGCAACAGACCGCTGTGAGGACCATCATAATGACGAGGCTTTTCATGCCTGTCAGGGTCACGGTCATTTCATTTCCGTAACGGTGATCTTCCGTCGCCAGAGTGAATCGACGCTGTAATTCGTCGCGCTCTTGTGATTGATCAGGAGAAAGAACTCGGCGCCCACCGTGTTCATGTCGTCGGTTTCACGATCCTGTTCGTCTGTGAGAAAAGTGGAATAGGGCATCCACTGGCCGGGTTCCTCGTCAATCAGGATGGGCGGCTCGAAGCGGATCGCGTCGTCCGACACGTGCAGATACAGCCTCCCCACGCCGCCGCCAGCGCACCAACTCGTGACCATGTACTTGCCCAGGGCGCGGTTCCAAGCCGCATCGGCGTGCAGGTCGATCGGATGCCCCGCGCCAAGATCCGGTTGCGGCAGTATGGCCGAACCGTACCCGGTCAAGCCGTCCTGTTCCCATGCTCCGTCGCTGAACTTTCGCCACGGGCTCACCGAGCCGCGGCGAGCCGCGTCCAGCACATCGGCAACCGGCGCCCGGGCGACCGCCATCCGACGACCGGCGGGGCCCTGATCATTGAAATAGACGTGGAAGTAGTTACCGACCACCAGCCAGGGTGCACCTCCCACGTTGCTGTGAGGATTCCGGGGACGTACGATCTCACCGCAGAAGACCCAGCGATCTCCGCCGTCACTGGAAAACACCAGCCCCAGCGCGTACTCCTCGCCATGGTTCACGGCCGGTTTCTCTGGATGCAGCTCAACATGCACGACTCCCAGCAGGTTTCCGTCGGGCATGCGATGGATGTTGACAAGCCAGAGGCCCGTGTGATGGACCTCGTTGTACCAGCCGTGGAGGTCGAATAGCTCGTCGCGGCTCTTCTGCCAGACCTTGGCTTGAAACGGATTGGTTGACGTGCCGCGCCATTTCTCGATGCGGTTCCCCCAATCCACCGTGTGGTAGAAGAACCACGATTCTTGATCCCGTCGCAAGGTGGCCAGCGACGAGTCCATGACGAACGGCATGTCCTGCCGGGCGCGGACCGGCTCACGTGGTCCAATATTCACTTTCGCTGGGCGCGATGATACGACTGTGTGACCGCTGCCGGCGTTGGGTCCGTCGGCGGCGGCGGCAAGTGGCCGCCCGAAAATCATCGGAAAGACTATATGGAAGACGAGGAGGAGTCGCGTCGTTGTCTGGTTCATGGTCATCTAGTCGGATGTGAAAAACGGAGTCTGCCTCAATATTACAGGGTCCGCGGTTGGGTGCACCACCTTCGTCTTTGGAGTTTCTGCGGTGGTTGCGAGATTGCGAACCCGATCAGGTGGAGCGACTGAAGGACGGCGAACTCAATGGCCGGACGGTCGAGCGCTATCGAGTGCTTCCAGAGTCCCCATTTTCCGAGGGCGCTGACGTACTTGTCACTGTCGATCCGCTCACGCATCTGCCCGTTCGCATCGAACAGCGGACTGACAAGTTCGGCGGACTGCTGCATGTGGTGTGCAAGGATTTTTCGTTTGCGAGTGTGATTCATCACTGTTTACAGTGGTTCCACCAGAAGGCTATCGAGTGGAATCGTACCCCCATCAGGAGCCTCAAAAACTGATACTATTGCACTGTGCGGGCTGGTAATGCCGGCCCACCGCCGCATGTGAGGACGCGAGCGACATTGGCTGCGAGAGTGTTCACCATGGAGAACTGGATGGAACCAACACCCGAAATGGTCGCGTTCTTTGAGCGCCGAACCAACGAACATATCGATCGCGTTCGCAAATGCCTGGCTGTGATGGCGTCGGTCACCAAATACGCTGACGAACTGCAGCAACGGGCATGCGTTCACGATGCGTCGAAATTCACCCCCGAAGAGCGGGTACCGTACATCTGGCTTACGGAATTCCATCGCTGCCGCCGGACCGGTGAACCATTCGCCTACCCGGATGGAATGGAGGCCCGAGTCCGCGCCGCGATAGACCACCACACGGCAACGAATCGTCACCATCCGGACTTTCACGCTGACCCAAATGACATGACCGACGTTGACTTGATCGAAATGGTATGTGACTGGACCGCGATGTCACAGGGCGCGCTCAGAAATAGGTTGTCGCATCGAACATCGTCGCACGGCTCTCCGAGCCGTGATTTCTCGACTCGGAGAGTCGAGCGACGGACGGCAATTCGGTAACTCATTGTTGAGCGCGCTCACAGGAATACGGGCAGGATGGCGGCAGCGCTCGCGGCTGGGCAGACAGGACTATTGGCCAACGTCTAGAACTGAATGATGACCGCCGAGACTTCGTCTATCGGATGATCGACCTTCTCGACGCGAATCTAAACGGTGCTCTCGAATGAAAGTGGAATCGGGCCAGGCCCGCCATTACTTCCGCTCGATGAGCTGCATCATGTCTGCCGAGATGGGCATGACTTCAAAGTCCTTGAAGAACATTTCGCAGTCGGTTCCGCCGTGCATTTGCAGCCCGATCTTACCCGTCTTCTCGCACTCTTTGTCGACGATATCGGACGTGCAGAATCCGTTAAGCATCTGGACCAGACGGTCGCCGTACGCGGCAGTGCAGGTCGTATTCCACTGGTCGTCCTTGTAGCGGACCTTTTCGATGAACTCGTCGTTCGTGACGACCCACCCGCGACCGGGGACCGTCTTGCCGTCGATAATGCCCGCGGTATGCCAGAGGGCGGAATCCTTGCCGTTGTTGGCGATTTCGTTTTGGAATCCGCGCAGGACCCACGGGGCGGCTGTTTCTTCGGCGCGGAAGTACAGCGCGCTGTTGCCACCGTGCATACGGTACGTGACACGGGCGATGAAGTTGTCGTAGTCCTTGGTGGAAATGACAAGGCCGTCCTTTTTCTGGTTCTTGGAGTGAACGCCGTGCAGAACACCGTCTTCCGTGAAGGACCACTCTTCGGGGAGAACAAATCGGGCGCCGACGAGCCCGTACTTGCCGTCGTCACCTTTAACGAAGAACGGCTCCCACTCACTCGCGCCCAGATCCTTGACACGGATATTCCTCCAGGCGACGGATCCGGAAGTGCCCGCGTGAATCTGCAGGCCGAAAAATCCCTTCATCGAAAAACTATCGAAGATATCGACGACCGGCTTGCCGTTGAGCCATGTCTTGATCGACGGTCCAACGCATTGGATTTCCACCTCGTTCCACTCGCCTTCCCTGCAGCTTGCCTGGGCGGCGTCGAGGCGTTCTTGCGTGGTGTAGGCGTCGAGCCAGATGATGCCGAACTGATGGCCGCGACGGCCCTCGTCGTAGATACGACCGGTCGTGTCACCGCCGGGAGTCAACTCGTACTGATACCCGTAGACGCGCTGGTGATCACCCTCCGGACGGGCGGAGGAGCGGAACTGGACGCCCGAGTTTCCAGGTTCCAGGAACTTGTACTGCAACCTCAGAATGAAGTTGCCGAATTCCTTTTCCGTACAGAGAAACGTGTTATTTGGCGTATTCGGCACGCATTTCCCGACGATGCAGCCGTCTTTGACTTGGTACTCTGCCGACCCGCCGCGTTTGACCCAGCCGGCAAGGTCCTGGCCGTTGAAGAGGGAAACGAATCCTTCCTCCACATCCGCCGCCGACGCGCTCAGACCGACGGAAGCCAATAGCCCGAATACAGCAGCCGCTGCCAAGATCTTTCTCATGGTTGCCTCTCGTACAAGTGATACGGACGGACGGGGATTCGGTTCAAGGCCGCCTTGACCGTGTTCCTAAAGGGCGCCAGTGGTGGTCGTCATAGGACTAGCTCTCCTCAGAAAGCAATCATACCAAGCTTCTCCAAAGCGCGGACCCGCCAGCCGAAAAAGCGCTGTTGCAGGCCGGTTCGCGGGGCGTCAATCGTCGATTCGCATGAGCCTCGCGGGAGACGACGACACCGCGAAACGGCATGGCACCACTGGGAGTGCGGGCCATCTTCTCGAGGCTGTGCGGGTTGGCGGCGGTGGCGTATTCGCTGATAAAATCACCGGAACGACTGCGACCGCGAATCTGGTCAGTCGCCGTCGTCCGAAACTCGGCACTACGATCGAACGGCGATCGTAGGACCGTCCTGCGATGACATGGCAAGCTGTCCGGCGAACCCGCCCGTTAATGAAGCGGTACCGGCCCCGCGCGCGGGACTGACGCGACGTTGTGTTTGAATGTCAGAAGCGGGAAACTATCGGCGCGACGGATTTCCCACGTGCACACGATCGGAGTCTACTGATGAAGCGATCTACATTTTGCAGAACATGGCGCGGTCCTCTCCCGATTTGTATTGGCTTGTTGTGGTTCGCGGCCCACCTGGCGGTCGGGAGCGAACCGGCCGTGCCGGACGACGGCAAGCTCCGCATCATCTGCTTCGGTGCCCATCCCGACGACTGCGAAGTGTTTGCGGGTGGCACGGCGTGCCTATGGGCCGGGCAAGGGCATCACGTCAAGTTCGTGTCGGTGACCAATGGCGACATCGGGCACTGGAAGATGGCGGGTGGACCGCTGGCTCTGCGACGTCGCGCGGAGGTCCAAGCGGTCGCCAGGATCCTGGGCAATACGGTACAGGTCTTGGACATCCACGACGGCGAGCTGGAACCGACGCTGGAGAACCGCCGCACCTTCACACGGCTCATACGAGATTGGCAAGCGGACATTGTGATTTCGCACCGCCCGAACGATTATCACCCCGACCACCGCTATACCGGCATCCTCGTGCAGGACGCCGCCTATATGGTGACGGTGCCGTACTTCTGCCCCGACACGCCGGTGTTGAAGAAGAACCCCGTGTTCCTTTACGCCGCGGACAACTTCCAAAAGCCCAATCCGTTCAGACCGGACGTGGTGGTGTCGATCGATTCGGTGGTAGACCGAAAAATGGATGCGATGGGGGAACTCGTGTCGCAATTCATCGAGGGGGGGGTCGAAGGCGGACCCAACGACGTGCCACGCGACGAGGCCGACCTCAAGCTTCGCCAAGACAGTCTCAAGCGGGGATGGCTGTCGCAGTACAGCGTGCAAATCGCCGACAGCCATCGCGACCTGTTGCGGAAGCTGTACGGTGACCAAGCCGGCAAACAGGTGAAACACGCCGAAGCCTTCGAGGTTTGCGAGTACGGTAGCCGCCCGAGCCTGGAGGAGTTGAGGAGACTTTTCCCATTCTTCGACTGAGAACCAGACCCGGCGGACCCGACTTGAAGGCGGGCGCTGACCGTCCTCAAGAAAGTTGACTTCGATGACCATTGCGTCGCCAGGGCTGCTTTCAATCGTGGCGATCGGCCGGGCAAGACCCGCACGTCGTGGAATCCACTGCTGGCTCGGTTGATGGACCAGTTGCTCTCTGGCGGCCATACGGTCCACGAAGACGTGCTGGTCGGCCTGCCATCGCAGCGAATTCACATCGAGAGGATCGGATACCCGTCGTGTGTGGCACCATCGCTGACGGCGCGTTGAGCAACGAGTAGACTGGCGTGTTGGAGACGGGCAATCTCGTGCAGGGGACTTTCACGCGATAGGATCACGCCGGCGACCGGCGTGCACCAGACAGTGCAGTTAGTGCGGCTGGGCTGCATCGCTGACTTCGTCGTTCCGTCGCTACGTCAGATTTTGGGTAACCCACGTGTCGTGGTTCTGGAAAAAACTCGGTGCTGTTCCGCCGGAAGAAATGGCTGGCCTTCAGCTGTGCTTTGATGGTTGCTGGGCAATCACCGCACCACGGTGGGACGCAGTAATTGGATTCGCCGCGTTGTCGAAACTCGTTGGAAACGATGCCACCTTATATCTCGAAGGCGGATCCCATTCAGACGAAGTGGCGGCATTCCTAGCCGCCAAATCGATTCCGGCTTTGGAACAGATCGCCCGGGGGACAATTTGGCCCCGCCAACAGGTCCACCATCTTCCTGCAACTCCAGCGGTACTTGAAGAACTTTCACGGCTGGCGGATCACCATGCTCTTCCAGAGATCTGCGATCATGTCGTCGTCTACCGTCCATCGCTGGTCTTGGTGGATTGGTACGATGCGTTCGATCGCGACGCGTATGCGAGTTCAACGATACCAGAACAGGTCATCCGGGACTTTGCCGAGACGGTGGGCGGATCGTACCGCATTGAGACAAGCTGACCATGCTCTACAGATTGTTCGAAATTCGTTGCAGCACAAGTTGGCACCACCGGACGTAGACGTTCACGGGCCAGTAGGGGGATTGGCGCATTTTTCGGCGTTGACGGTTTACCGTCAGGACCAAACACTGTCGGAGAATATGGGCCGATCCCCGTCTCGTCGCCGGCCCGTGAATGCTTGCCACCGGATGCTACAGCGAATGCGGCTAGAGTGGACCAGCTCGAACTACGGGAGACAACCATGGGTAACGTCGACGGATGGCGGCCCGGAGCGGGCCGGCTCCTATTACTGGCACTTCTGTGGGTCTCATTCGGGATGCCGTGCCGGCAGTCACGCGCGGCGTCACCCGTGACGCTTTCCCCAACGCAGTGGACCGCGAAGATCCATGCCGGGTGGGTGGGAAAGGTGGCCGCCGGATCGGGCGCATTGCCAACAGAACTCTGGCCGAAGGAACGAGTTCAGGAGAAATACGGCGAGCTCGCTACTCCGCCTCAGACGCCAGACCCGCGGGGGCCATTGGACGATACCACACTGGCATTCCTTGGCTGGCATGCTGCGCGGGAGCACGGGTCGCAGTTCACAACTGCCGTCATCGCTCGCGAGTGGGTCACCCATCTGACCGAGGCCGATCTGAAAGGAGGAGGCTTCGGGAAGGAGTTCCTGGGTGCGCTGGCAGAGATGCGCTCGGGAGCATCACCGCCGATTCGGACCGGTTCGCCACGCGAAGAGTGGATTGCCGCGCAGATGCGAGCTGAAATCTGGGGACTGCTCGCGCCGGGTGATCCACAGCGGGCCGCGGAATATGCGGCTCGGGACGCCAGCGTCTTCAACACGGGCAACGCCATTTACGCGGCACAATTCGTGGCCGCTCTTGCCAGCCAACTGATGGTCGATCCCGATCTTCCGAGAGCCGTTGGCGTTGCTCGTCAACAGATCCCGGCGGAATCGGTTCTGTCCCGTTTGATCGGCGACGTGGTTCATTGGCACAGCGAAGCCCCTCAGGATTGGGAGAAGGCGTGGCAGAAGTTTACCGACGCCTACCGCGATCGCTCACTGGAGAAACGGTTCGAGGAGTGGAGCCGGGAGTGGCTGGTCGAGACGGGGGGATGGCCGGAGGCCGATGTGCTGTCCGAATATCGAGGAAGATCGCACGTCTTACGCAGCCATCCGTTCAGCGACACGGAACCGGCCCGGCTGACTACCGAAGTCACGGTTCCGACTGGGGGAGGGACTATCCGGTTGTGCGTGACGTGTAATGAACTTCCCGCCAACGTTGACTGGCTTCTTCGTGTACGGATCGGTGCGTGGACCAAGGAATGGGACATCCGCTGGATCAGCGGCGAACCGCGCTGGCAAGACATCCATGTCGACCTGACGCCTTGGGCGGGGCAACACATCACCATCGTCCTGGAGAACGCGGTCCTGGGAAAGCAGGCCTGGGAAGCTGGATTCTGGGCAGCTCCGGAACTTCGCGGCGCCGACGGCGGTGTATTGCGAGGTCAACGGCCGGAGGGACGTGCGTATCGTTATCCCCTGGAGTTCAGGCCGATGGTGCTGCCGGAAACTTTCAGCGTGTTGGTGGGTCTGCTGTATGGCGCGGGAGACTTCCGCCGCTCCGTAAGCCTGACCACCATGTGCGGCTTTGACACGGACTGCAATGCCGGAACGGTTGGATGTCTGCTGGGGGTGCGCAACGGCTTGGAAGCGATTCCGGATGATTGGCGGGCTCCGCTTCGCGACCGTTACGAGCTGCAGGTCACAGGCTTGCCGCGCCAATGGCAGATTGCCGACCTCGCCCGTCAGATGTCGGCAACCGGCGCAGCGTTGGCAGGTGACCGTCCGTCCGGCGCAAGCCCGGGTGCGAAAAGATCAACAGAAGAAATCCCCCAGGGTCGTTCGGAGACTCTCGCTCGACTGCTGCTTCGGGGCCCTGCGGCGGAACGGAACAGCCATGAGTAAAGCTGTATCGCGACGAGGCTTTCTGCGTTGTGTGGCTGTATGCGCCGGTGGAGCGCCGGCCGTTCTGGCAAGAGGCAGCTGCCCCGTCGCCGACAATGCATCGCTGGTCTCTGGCACCTGGGTGCTGCAACAGGCGGGAAGTGTCCAGGAGTTGGAATCCGGCCGGGCCCGGTGGATCGACACCGCGCTGCAGACGCCCTCCCTGCGCGGCTTCTGCCTGCGCGTACCGTGGAAGGCTATCGACGGGGACTTTTCCCTGTTGCAGTCCGGGCTGGCGATCGCGCGCCAACACCGCGTGGACTATTCCCTGCGGTTCATGGCCGGTCGGCACACCCCGGCTCGCGTGTTTGAGCAGGGCTGCTCGAATTACCGCAAGAGGAACCCGAACGGCGCAATGGAAAAGGTCCCTGCACCGTTCCTGCCGGACGGGACTCCCAACGAGATCTTCGAGCAAGAATACGAGGAGTTGGTGGCACAACTGGCTCGCTGGTGTCGCGAACAGGATGTCCATCTTCTGCACCTGGCCTGGTACGGGCAGGACTGGGCCGAGTTGAATTACGGGCGGGAGGTCCGGGCGTTGCCGGGTTACACGTTCGAGAACTGGCTGCGAGCGCACAAACGTCTGGTTGACATCGGACTCAAACACGCCGGCGAAGGACTGGCGGTGGAATTGCCCTTTTCGGGTTATGGGCCATGCTGGGAGGCGGCCGGCGCGCTGGCCGATCATGTGATTGCCAAGATCGGACCGTGGCGGCCGTTGTTTTTCTGCCAAGCTAATGGTTGGGGACCGCAGGGTGACTGGGGCGCACCTAATTCGGAGACGGAAGCCCGCTTCGACGACAGTGTCTGGACAAAACCCATCTGTCGCGGCCAGCAGATGATTCAACCCCGCGACTACGACTGGCCGGTCGTGTTCGAGAAGCTCTACCAGAATCAGGCCACCTATTGCGAAGTGTACGCGCCGAGCTTCACCCTGGCTCGCCGTGCGCGGTTAGCCGAGGAAGTGCGCAAATTCGCGGAGCATTGCCGGAAGTCCACCCCACTGCCGTAAGATCGGTAAGCCCGAGTTCGTCATCCTCACGGCAGAAGTGCGTGAATCAGCGACAATGTCCGTGGAGGCCATTTCCCGCCGATGAAGGAGGTCCCCGTGATGAGCCGCACGCTACTCGCCTTGATGTGCTTTGTCCTGCTCGGCAACGATCTCGCCGCTTCGCCCCCGACCGGCAACGGCAGTCAGGTGTTTCACGTTCGCGACTTTGGCGCGGTGCCGGACGGCAAGACGGAGTCGGGCACCGCGATCCGGGCTGCCATCGCGGCGGCCGTGGGCGCGGCGAAGACGCCATCAGCGGTTGTGGAGATCGTACTGGAAGCAGGTACGTATCGCGTGCGGCCTGAGAATCCGCGCGAGCCCTGTTTCCCCGTGCAGCAGGCGGCCAATTTGACGGTGCGCGGTGCCGGCCGAGACACGAAGATCGTGATCGCAGATCCAGCAGCCGGCGGTTTCACATTCGGCCTCTGCCGGAACGCCTGCGTGGCAGACCTGGCCCTGGACTACGATCCGGTTCCCTTCTGCCAAGGTCAGGTTCGCGCTGTGAATGTCGAGGCCGGTTCGTTCGATCTAGAAATCGAGGCCGGCTATCCGACGCCGGACGCCGAGAACTTCCTGCGCGCCGTCGAGCCGTACGGCAAATGGGGCATGATCATCGATCCCGCCACGCACCGGATTCGCTCGGGCACTCCGGATCACTACATGACTCCGCGATGGGAACATCTTGAGGGTCGCGTGTGGCGATTCTTCACCGCCGAGGAGCATTACCGCCGCAACCTGACCCAGATGCGAGTGGGTGATGCCTATGTGCATCTGGCTCGCTGCCACGGATCCGCCGTGTTGGCGCTGGGCTGCGACGGCATCCGGATTGAGAATGTCACGGTTCATGCCGCTCCCGGCCTGGCAGTCGGCCTCGTGGGAAACCGGGGCCCGATCATCGTGCGTGGACTGCAGGTGCGTTTCGTTCCGGGCTCCAACCGCCTTCTCACGACGGATGCTGACGGCGTGCATTGTCAGCAGAACCGCAGCGGACCGCTAATCGAAAACTGTTACTTCGAGGGTATGGCCGACGATGCAGTCAACATCTATGCACCGCCCAACGTCTTGCGGGAGGTTCGTTCGGCCACGCAGTGGTTGGTGTCCGCCGGTTGCCTGGTGCTCCCCGGTGACCGGCTGCAGGTCTTCGATCCCCAAACCGGCCGTCTCCGCGGGGAAGTAAGGGCGGTGGAAGCAAAAGTAGAGCGACGGTCTTTGCTGCTCACGCTCGACCAGCCACTCGCCGGGGCGGTGGCCGGGACCGATCATCGCTCGGCCGATACGCTGTACAATCTCGATGCCTGCGGGGCAGGCTTCCAGATCCGCGGGAATCATATGTTCGGCCACCGGCGCTACGGCTGCCTGCTGCGCGCTGGTGGCGGTGTCGTTGAGGATAACGTCTTTGAGGACACAACGGGTGCCGGAGTTGTCTTGGCAAACGAGCCTGATTGGCCCGAAGGTCCGATACCCTGGGGGACGACGATTCGCCGCAACCGTTTTCTCCGCGGCGGCACGTGCCTGGGCTACGCAGACTCTCCACATGGTGCGGCGCTATCGGTGCGTCCCGCGCGACTCGGTCACGGTCTGGCGGAGGCAGAGGTGATCCGCGACATCATCATTGAGGACAACGAATTTCAGGACCGGGCGGGAACGGCTCTGTTTATTGGAGACGCGAGCCACGTCAGCGTGAGCAACAACCGCGTCAGCGCGGCTCTGAATGCCGAACTTCGGCGCGCGGGTCCCGCCATCCGCATCGAACGCAGTTCTGATGTTGTGCTGGCGGACAACACGGTTTCCGACGCTCGTCCCGGTACAACCGCGGCCATCGAGGTCGGCTCGGATGTGGCGCTCGGAGACGGTGGCGTGCGCATCTCCGGACTCAACGCGCAGCTCCATTCTCAATCGCAACCCGTCATCGACCAGCGTTCTCGCAATTGACCAGCTAGCCGCGCAAGCGGCTTCGATTCGTTTGGCTTAGGAATCCTCAGACCAGCATCCCCAGGTGAACAAGATGAAACGGACACTCGCATTCTTCCTTGCGCTTTCGTCGTTTTTCACTTTTTTCGGCCAGGTCCCCGCCACCGAGAGCAAACCCAACATCGTCTTCTTCCTCATCGATGATCTCGGCTATGCTGACTGTGGCTTCAACGGCGGCAAGGACATCCAAACACCGGTCATCGACCAGCTCGCGCGCGAGGGAACGATTCTCGATTCGCTCTATGTGCAGCCTGTTTGCTCGCCGACGCGCGCGGCGTTGATGACCGGTCGCTACGCGACCCGCACGGGCGTTTACACCATCGTGCGCCCGCACGCGACGTGGGGTCTGCCGCTCGCCGAACGCACTCTCGCCACCGCGTTGAAGGACGCCGGCTACGAGACGGCCATCACCGGCAAGTGGCACCTCGGCGAATTCGACCGCGCGTACCTGCCGACGTCGCGCGGCTTCGATCACCAATACGGCCACTACTTTGGCATGATCGATTACTTTACGCACACGCGCGGCGACTCACATGACTGGTATCGCGACGACAGACAGTTGAAGGAGGAAGGCTACAGTACCCACCTCATCGCGCGCGAGGCGTGTCGCCTCATCGAATCGCGACAGCAAGAAAAGCCGCTGTTCCTCTACGTGCCGTTCAACGGCATTCATTCGCCGCACCAGGTGCCCAACGAATACCTCAAGCCATACGGCGCGCTGAAAGGCACCCGTCAACAGCTTGCCGGCATGCTCGCCGCCGTGGACGAGGCCATCGGTCAGATTGTTGCCGCGCTGGAAAAAGCCGGCATCCGTGACAACACGCTTGTGATTTTCTCCACCGACAACGGCGGTCCGCCGGGGACTGACAACGGCCCGTTGCGAGCGCGGAAGGGGACGATCTATGAAGGCGGCGTGCGCGGCTGCGGTTTCATCAACTGGCCCGGAAGAGTCGCCGCCGGCACACACGTGAAAGAAATGATGCACACGGTGGACTGGTACCCGACGCTCGTCAAACTCGCGGGTGGTTCGCTCGAGCAGCAGACGCCGCTCGACGGCCACGACGTGTGGCCGATGCTCACGCAGGGCGCGAAGACGCCGCACGACGCCATCCTCTCCGTGCGGTCGCCCGAGCACGCAGCGGTGCGCATGGGCGATTGGAAACTGATCATGAACCCAAGCGAGGCCGACGCCGAGGAAGCACCCGCTGAGAACGCCAAGCCGAAAGCCAAAGGCAAACGTAAAGCCGCGACCAAGGCCGGCTCCGAAACCTACGCGCTCTACAATCTCGCCACCGATATCGGCGAGCGAAACGACCTCGCTTCGACGGAGCCAGAACGCCTCGCCGCGATGAAGGTCAAGCTCGCCGAGATGCTCAAGGGAGCCGTGCCGCCCGGTCACTTGGGCAAGGAGGAAGGTGCCATCGGTGCGCCGGCCACCAAGTCCGCGCCGAAACGAAACCTGAATAGAGACTGAGCCCCATGATACAGGATCGAATCCAGATCAGGCTCATCACCGCCGCAACCGTGACCCGTCGATTGCTGTCGGTGCCGCTACTCCACGCCGCGAGGAACCAGACCAGCCTTGCGGTGCCGGGCCTGATCCTGGCTCCATAAGTCGATATCGCACTTTGGAATCATCATGAAATACACACCAACCTGCCTGACGTTCCTCCTCGCCGGCGGGAGATGGGACGTGATCCATTTCAACTTCGGCATTCACGACCGCAACACACCCAGCGACGATTACACCCAGCGACTCGAACAACTCATCTAGCGCATGAAGGGGACCGGCGCGCACCTCGTGTGGGCGAGCACGACGCCGGTTCCGGATGATCTGCCGAAGAAGCAGACTGCGGCATCCATCGTGGAACGCAACAAAGCCGCCGCCGAGCTGATGAAGAAACACGACGTGGACATCGACGACCTCTTCACCGCGGTCACGCCGCATCTCGCGGAGATGCAGAACCAGAAGGATGTCCATTTCAACGCCAAGGGCTACGAGTTCCTCGGCCAGGTCGTAGCCGCCAGCATTGAGATAGCGCTGCGGAAGGGCTTTTCGCGAGATCCAGCTCAGAGTGGCGGGCGCTGACAGCCCCGCAGTCCCTACTTTTCCGATGCCGGCCGAGCCAGCGGGCGGTAGAAACGCTCGCGGAAGGACGCCTCGCGGAGCAACACCGCCTGCAGAAAACGGAAACTGTCGGCCAGGTAGCCCTCGTATCCCGATGGCTTGCCATCCCAGGTCGTCCAGTCGATGCCAGCCCCTCCCGCGTCGCGCACGCCGTTCTGAAATTCGCCGCGCCCCTGTCGCTCCAGCATGGCGCGGAGGATCCTGTCGGCGGGCTCCGGATTGCCGACGACATAGTGCGCGGCCAGGAAGTGGAGCACGTGCCCGGCCGTAATGCCGCCATTCTGGTACTGCCCGAACGTATCCGCGCCGTCCTCCTGTTTCGGAATGCCTAATCCGTCCGGCTGCAAGTAATCGGCGCGCAGCACGGGCACCAGCATCGGCGGCACGCCAAGGTCGAACCGCGTGAAACCAACGGCTGACATCTTCTTGCGCAGTTTGGCGAGGATCTCGCGCCCCTGGGCTGGCTCCACAAGACCATACTCGATGGCCAAACCGTTCACGGTCGGTGCGGCGTAGTCGTGCAGTTCGCCGTCGGCGCTCTTCCACCAGGCCAGCCAGCCGGTGGCCGAATTGAGGAGCGCCGGCGCATAGGCCACCTTCAGTTTGTCGGCGAGTTGTGTGTAACGGGCCTGCCGTTCGCCGCGGCTCAGTTTCTTCTCCAGATCGGCCAGGCACCGCCACGCGCGGTAGATGAGCGCGTTGCAGTAGGCATCCTTGTGTCCGCAGTTCAGCGCATCCCACCAGGCACAGGAGCGGGCCGGTTGTTTGAGCGTGCCGCGGTTGCCGCTCTGCGTCGCCTCGACCAAACCGTCGTTGTCGATGTCGCGCGCGGCGAGGAACTCAGCGACCAGCTCCAACTTCGCGATGTGCGCGCCAAGCCATGCCGCATCGCCGGTGGCTTCTACGTAGTCCCATGAAGCAATCAGCGGTCCCGCGTTGGCATCAAGGAAGTTGAGGTAATCCCAATAACAAACGACTTCGCCGGTCGGCTTCAGTCGCGATCCGGTGAGCCAGAACTCGATGCTTCTGCGAACCTGCGGCATCACGGAGACTCCAGGCGCCACCTCGGGCGTCCAGAAGGCCTGGTCGGCATAGAACCACAGCGAGCAGCTGGCGGGATCGCTGATGACGTTGTTGGCGAGCATACCGGCCGGTGCGCTGAACGGACGGGCCTGGTCGCCCCACTGCGCGCTTGGCTGCCAGATGTTGAACCAGCCGCGGCGGGCCTGCGCCCACAGCGCGGTATCAGCGAGGCCTGTCGGCGGTGCCAGGAAGTGCGGCGAGATCTCCAGTGTGTCGCTGGCGCCGGCTTGCGGTGGAGCGAGTTCCAACACCAGGTTGACCGTCTTCGCTGCACGGTTGCCCTCGAGGCGGGCCTTCACGATCAGCTTGCGGTCGGGGTCGGCGGAGCTACCGGTCAGCAGCATCTGCCCGAAATCAGGCGCACTGACGAGCGCGGGCAGGTGGAAGTGCCCGTCAGCGTCCCAGGTACTGGAAAGCGCGGTCACGGGTGTTACGCTCGGCGCGAACGGGAATACGAGTTCCACGCCTTCGATTTTTCCGAGATCCGCACCCTTGCCGCTGAATTGCATGGTCAGGCCGCCGCCGGCCGGTCGGATGCGCCAGTTGATTTCGGTTTCCGGCGCCATGGTGATCCAATAGGACGTGCCGTCTCCAGCGTCCGTCTCCAAGCGTGTCGGCAAGTCGATGCCGTTGCGCCATTGGCCGGCAGTGCGGATGCGCAGACCCACCATCGTCTGGGGCCTGAGGAGATTGATCTTCTCGCGGCCGGTGCCTTCCGTATCCCAGCTCAGTGCAGTGATCTCAGCGCGTGCGGGCCCGGTTTCGATCCACACGGCGGGCTCGCCCGCCAGCGCCAGTCCGCAAACCAAGGCAGTCGCCCCAGCAACACAACTTGTTTTGATCCGGTTCATCAGAATTGCCTTTCTGGCAAATTCAGTGGCGATCTGGCGACGGCCTGTAAAGCCACGCGCCGAAGGAAGGCTCACGCAACAGGACGGCTTGGAGGAACGTCACGCACGTCACTCGAGATCACTCTCGAGCGTGACGCGCACTTCCGGTGGCGTGCGCGGGTGGTCGATTCCACCATACGTATCGTACTGAATCGGTGCATGGGTGTCGGCATGCCAGCCTTCCGTGTTCCATTCGGCCGACACCGTCGCGGGTGCCGATACGGTCACGCGCAGGGCCTTGTCCTTGCGGCGGAGTTCGAGCCTCGTCCCACACACCATCGCCAAGGCGTCGTTGTCCCGCACGACGCTCAGCGGCGCGTCGCTGATCAGCTCCACACCGTCTTCGAACCGGCTCTCGCCGGCTCCGCTCAAGACAAAGTAGGTGTGCGATGTGGTCTGGATCCGAAGGGACGCATCGCATGTTCCTCTTGTCACGCGCTGGAGATTGGGTTCGTTCTTCCACGCATCCCACACGGCCACGAATGGCACATCGTTTTCGCGGCGCACGCACAGCGTCTGACAGGGGGGCGAATCGGGCGTGATTACCGCGTTATCCACGGGATACGTCTCCAGGCCGAAGACGCTCGTGCCCGGCGCGTCCAGCATCGTGAGGCGCGACGTGACGTCGTCCACCGTCCACTGGGCCGTCCATTGCGCGTCGGTTCGCGCGGTGCGGATGCGCGACGTGCCGTTGTAAAGCCACTCGCGCGGCTCGAACACACCATCCTGCATCGGGAGCGAGAAAGCGGGGGGGCCTCCGGCGTGATGCAGCATCCAATCGTGCGTTGCGCCCCCTTCGACGCAGAAGACGTCGACGATGACATCTTCGATGAGGGCCACGGAACGCCGATAGATGGATGTCTGCGGGTAGAGGTTGTCGGCCCGCAGTTCGGCGAACCTCGCAACCGGCCCTGCGTGGAACAACGCAACGTGGGGAATCTCTGCGCTCTTCAGGCTCTCGCCCTGTTTCTGGGTGACCCGGTCGACGATCACCGTGTTGTGCGATTGCGCGTAGGTGCCCAACACCCGCGTGCCGTTCTCGTTATAGGGCGTCGCCTTCTCGAGCGCGAGCAGTTTGCCATGCGCGTACGTCACGAGCGTGAGCCGATCGGCGTGTTGATGACCGCCGCCGGGCTGGAGCGCGTTGAGACCGACCCACACGTCGTTGTCGCGCCAACGATTGCGCAAGGAAACCCATCCGCTCGATAGATACGAACTGGTGTCGTGGGACGGGTGTTGGACGATCTCAGGTGCGCCATAGAGCAACGCGCCCCAACTGCGGTTTCCCTTCCTCAGGTTCTCGTAGTCGCCCACGGCACGCAGGTCGAAGAAGCGATAGCCGACTTCGGCCGTTGGGAAGTAGGAGTCCATACCCGCGCGCGGCGCCATTGAATCGCCCACCGTCGGCATGGAACGATCGGGCATGGCGAGCGACACAAACCAGTGGAGGGCGTTGCGAAGGACGGTCCCGGACGGCGCGCCCGAGTCCGTCATGTCGTATTTTCCGGGAGGGAACCGTACGGGATCCATCTTCGAGAGATTGCGCGAAAGCACGGCGAATTCGCAGAAGAAGTGCACCGGATACAGGTGGTAGCCGCTGCACAGCTCCCAGTACGCGCCGTCGGGTAGAAAGTGTTTCTCGACCAGCCTGCACAGGCTGCGGTGTTCCGGTTCGCGTTCCGGATCGAACGGTCCATAGCCGAAACTCCAGTCGATCAGATCCTCGCGTTCGAGGGCGAGCGCCGTCTGCACGATGGTGCGATGCCACTGGTAGACGTTGTTCCAATCCATCGTGTAGATGCGTTCGAGGATGACGTCGTCGAGCATCCGTTGCAGGACGACCTTCTCGAAGCGGGCGCGTTGTTCGGCCGTCATCGAGTCGCGCAGGAGTTCGTACGCCTGGGCCAGATCAAAGAGGACTTTATTGTCACCTTCACGGTGGTAGGTAAGGATCCGCGACGAGGCCGCCTCTCCCGGTCTGTCCAATGGAAGATGCTCGATTGTATCGGCGTAGATCATCAGGATTTCGACGGCGCGCCGGGTGTACTTGTCAATTTGTTCGACACGATCCGCAAGCGCCATGTCCGTGGCGACTGCGCCCGCCATCTGGTAGAACAGGCACGCCCAACCGTCGTACATCGATCCGTGATAGCAATCTCCTCGTTCGTAGACGCCCGGATCGGTCTCTGCCGGGAACGTCTTCTGGCATTGGGGACACGTGAACATGTCCGGGTTGAACGGGTCAAACGTGAGCCGATTGCGGTCGTCGGGACAGGAGAAGTTGTGGTAGACGTTGCCGCGCTTCCTGGGAAAGACGCGCGCCAATTCCTCAGCGGGAACGGCCAGCCACCTGTCCAGTTCGTTCTTGTGTGCAGCGTACAACGCACGCGCCCACGCTTGGCTGTCGAGTTTGGCGCGAACCTCGGAAATCGTTTCACTGGTCGTCATTCCCGCGGGATGCTGCCACTGCACCGCGCCCAGCACGACTGCCAACGTCCATAGGACCATGGTTCGCGCGCCTCCCTTCCGGCTTGCGTCATTAACGAGATCGTGCCGCGCAAGGGCCCAACCGCAACTTGATGGTCTTGATCTCAAAAGCCCGCAAGTCAAACGCCAGTTCGTTGGCCGTCACGGCCAGTTTCGTGCCCGGGTCCTCCAGGAGATTCACTTCTTCCGCCGACTTGATTGTCGCGGAGAATCCGAGCTTTGCGGTGATGGGCTTGCCCGTGGCCTCGTAAAGTCGCAACACGGCACTTCCGTCGGCGCTCGGCTTTAGCGCGGAGGCGACGACATTTGGCGAATCGATCCGGATGAAGCCCCATCGTTTCGGCAGCACGCCGGCATGCGTGCCCGCCGTGTGAGCCAGCAGTGGGTGGTTGAATTCCATCCCGTCGCGATAGACGCCGGCTTGGCGCCAATCGCCGGCATGTGGGACCAAGGCGTACTCGGACGAAAGTTCCTTACCCAACTCGAAGCCGGAATCCGAGGACATGCCCGGTTCGTAACCGCCGGCATATCCGTAGGCCTGGATGCGCGTGCTGCGGGCTAGAGAAACCATCATTGTTCCCTCGGCCACATTGTTGCCTGGCAGGCCGCGATTGAGTACCGCCAGGCCTTTCTCGTTAGCGCCGTAGTCAACCCAGTTCTGAGCGGGAAGCTCGATTCCAACCGGGCGCTGGATGGCACCGAACGGGATCTCGTGCCAGGACTGACCATCGGGGATCGATGTGGGGAACAAGACCCGGTAGCGGACCGATTGTTCGTTGTTCAAGACCCGCGTGAGGATTTCAATCCTCCGCAATCCCGCCACCAAACGGACGGTCGTAGCGAAGTAGTTTTGGCCCCCGAACGGATGCGCCACATGGAATTCCGACAGCACAGGTCCACGGCTGATTATGCCGGGCGTGTCGGCGTACTCGCTACTGAACGCGGCTTTACCAGGCTGTGGCGCCGGGTGCAGAGTCTTGTTCGTGACGAAGCCCTGCCCCAAGTTATGATAAAGCTCCCACACGTCGCCCCGGTCCTCCTCGCGGGCCACGACATTGCCGAGTCCGCCGAGCACATTCCACTCCATCTCTTTGGCGAACAGGCGCGTTATCGCGCCGGAACTCGCATTGAATTCGACTTGGTAGAATTCATTCTCCAATACAGGCTCGTTATTCGGCTGGGCGGCAGTTGAGGCGGCCGCTGTCTTCAGGGGGAGCACCCGATAGACCGAATAGCCCAACGCGGGGATGTCCCGCGCTACGAAAGCCACGTTGGCTCGCAGCAGGTCGCCGCGTCCCGAGCGCTCGCTTCGCAGTATTTGGATCGGCACCGCTTGGCCATCGGGACCCGCCAGGCCTAAGTCCAAGACGCCGGCCTCCGATATCCCCACTTGAGCAATGGCGAGGTCGGTTCGCGCCCACCCCAGCGTGTTCCATACGACCAGGGGAACGCCTTCACCTTGCGTGTCGATGGCTTCCGCTGCGGAGCGCAACCGGGACTCCACTTCGTCGTTGGCAATGCGGTGCGAGAAGTCGTAACCGCGGAGCGTGTCTTCATACACTCGGTCGGTCATCACGCCGGACATCAGGTCGTGGGCGTGGTTGAACAGCAGCGGCTCCCACGCTCGCCAGAGGACTTCGTTGTCAGCCGGCCGGTCCAGCCAGCGGAGCAGTACTCCCAGTTTCTCCGCGGTATTCAGCAGCCGTTCGATCTCGCGCGTTCGCTGTTTCAATTCAATCCGTGTGCTGTAAGTGCCTTGAAAGATCGGATTGAGATCTCCTCGCACGACGGGCCGATCCGGGCGCTGGGCGACGCAGGTTTCAAAATCCGCCGGCACGGCCAAACGCAATTCGAACGGCGCATCGGATTGGCGATTGAACTGCTCTACCAGCACCGGCACGTGGTCCTCAGGTTGGCACACGTCGGCTCCGGCCAGTCCAACTCGGCCTAGTCCTCGAGAGAATGGTCCGAGTGCGTCGAACCGCTGCTTGAAGAAGCCTGCAAACGCGGGCAAGTCCTTTGGCGAGCCGTAGGTCACCGCGTAGCTGTGCGGCAGCCAGAAGGCGGGAATCTGCGAACCGTCGATGCCTTCCCAAAGGAACTCCGACGGAGTGTTCGGCTCCGCAACTCCGCGCTGAGTCCAAAACGACGTGTAGCCGCCCAGCTTGAGCAACTGCGGCATCTGCGGGTGGTGCCCAAACGTATCCAGTTGCCAGCCGGTGGTCACGTCCACTCCCAATTTCTGGCGGAAGTAGCCTTTGCCGTACAGCACTTGCCGCACGAACGACTCGCCGCCGGGCATGTTCACGTCGGGCATTACATCCGTACCGCCAACGATCGCCAACCGGCCTTCCTGGACAAACCTGCGAAAGTCCGGCTCCTCCTCCGGGTACCGGTCGAGGAAGGGTTTTACATAGCAGGTTTGGTCGAGCACAAAGCGATAGTTCGGGTGAGCCTTCAGCAGGGCCAGTGCTCGCAGGATGTTGGGCAGGCCCATCTCGAGATACTCTTCGCGAGTCTTGAAAACCGCTCCTTCCCAATGCGTGTGTGGAATGAAGAAGAACACATCACTGGCTGTGCCGGAGGCGGCCGGCTCCGCAGACTCAACAACGTAACAACGTCCAAACGCGATCATTGCCAGCACGACAAACAACCGCCGCAATCTGCGTCCTGATGCCATCATCTTCATTGGCCCACGTCCTCCGACTGCTGCCCTTCCAGCGCCTCAGTGCGTGAATTTACTCATGAGCACTCGTCCTCGCGACAGCCCCTGGACTGCCAGTCTTGTCCAGCCTCCAGACGTCGTGGATGGGCGTGCTACCCGGATGACTGCCGGCCACCATCCAGAGGTGGCCATCGTGGACGAAGACGGTTCCCGCGTGGCGCGTCGGCCAAGGCGTGTTGGGCAGTTCGCTCCAATTCACTCCGTCCGACGAGTACCAGACGTCATTGCGATTGCGTTCGGGAGTGTTGTCGTTGTACCCAGCCATGACCCACATCTTGTTGTCGAACACGGCCACGCTGTGATATTGCCTTGGCGCCCACGGAGCGTCCGCATCCTTGCGCCACTCCGCACCGTCCGCAGTACTCCAGACTTCGTTGTAGAACAACCGTGTCGGATGAGCGGGAGTATCGTAGGTGCCGCCGCCGAGCAGCCACATGCGTCCGCTGAATTCGACGGATCCTTGGATCATGCCTCGCGGCGACCAAGGTGCGTGAGCGGTGACTTGATTCCAGTTCGCCCCGTCGGTGCTGCTCCACACGTCGTTGTAGAAGGCTTCCGGAACGTCGGGCACGAACTGGGGTACCATCTGACCACCCATCACCCAGATCTTGCCGTCGTACACCATCGTGACGTGCAGGTTGCGCTGGCCCCACGGCGCTTTAGCAGTCGCCTGTTCCCAAGTGACTCCATCCGCGGAACTCCAGACGTCGTTCTGATAGTGCTTGAGCAGCGGGTCGCCTCCGACGACCCACAGCTTGTCGTGGAAGACGACATACCCGCCGCAATGGCGTCCCTCCCAGATGCCCGCCGCCGTGAGTGTGTTGGGCCTGACCTGCGTCCAGGTCCATCCGTCCGTCGAGTTCCACACGTCGTTGTAACCCACGTGGCGTGGACCTCCCTCCGGGTCATCGCCCCAGCCGCCCAGCAACCACATTTTGCCGCGGTATGTCGCAGCCCCGGCACCGTCGCGTTCGTTGAAGGCTGCAGCCTTCGTCACCTCGGTCCATTGGTACTCAGCCGCGACAGCCGAGAGAGACGCCAGCCAGAATGCCAGGATCAGGCCGCGGAGTGAATCGCGCATCGGAGATATCTCCCATTGTTAATGTCAACGCGACCTGCACCGTCGTGGCGTGGAGGGGTCAACTCCTGCTCTTCGTGTGCTGTGGCGCGGGCGCCGGTGCCAGGAGTTCGGGGACCGGCTGCTCGGGCAGTTGCGACAAACCTCGCGGCGGGCAGCGGGCCTCCAGCCGAATTGGATCGTCGGCAAAAACGACCGAACCGTAGACCATGCCGCTGGCCGGATCGCGCAAGAACCTGGCAGGCTTGCCCTGCACCCTGACTTCCTGAACGATACGGTCCGGGTCGGCCAGGATGACGAGATCCTCAAGGCCAGATGGCCCGTGGAGTTCGCAACTCAGTTCTGCGGCCAGGGGATTCCATTGTTCCGCAATCCTCTTTCCGCCCCACAGGTGACAAGGGCCGTGTGCGGGGACTGGGCGAAGGCAGAAGAGCCCCAGCCCCTCGGCGGGCAGCGTTACGTCGGTCAGGCCGCGGGCGACTGCGGTCCCATCGAGTTGCCTTAGGTGCCGGTGGTGCACGTCGTACAGCGCGTACTGCGTATCGGGCTTCAAGCCGAATTGTTCAGGGGCAACGAATTGCAGGGTCGTGACCTGGGGCTGCCGAGCCATGTTGGCCAGGGCCACCAACCAGTCACCCCACACACGATTCCGATAGACCGTCGCATAGGTCTGTGGGGCCGTGGTGGAGAAATGGTGTTTCGACGTGGCGAAGTAATAGGGGTTCGCCTCGTACAGCCCGAAATAGAACTGCGCCAAATTGTAGGTCCGCACGAACCAGGGCTCGTCGGGCGTGACACCGGCTGCATATGGGAGCTTATCGGGCCAAAGACGCCAGCAGATATACGAGTACTGTCCGCCGCCGGTGAGCAGGTCACTGTTGTAGGCCACTCTCGCGGCGCACCGCGAGCCTTCCGTATCGCCCGGCCAGATGCAGCCGGGGGTGAACATACACTGGAGCCACCCGAACTGCCCCCAATAGTCCTCGAGGCTGCCAAATCCGTAGCCCTCGCCGTACAGGTGCACATCGAAATCGGCAATCACCGGCAGAAACGCGGCCATCGTGCAATGATCGACCAGCACCGCGTGAGGACATCGCTCACGGAACAGTTGGCGGCGCCGCCAGTTCACGTCGTGCACTTCGATCAGGCAGTCGTATACCTCGCGTGGATGGCCGTGCTCCTTCCAAAGCTGGCAATTGGCGTAGGCCAGGTTGTCGTCCAGGTAGAGACCGTCCAGCGCGTATCTGTCGAACGCCTGCGTCCAGGTGGCCAGTCGGTACTCGGCCAGGCCGTTAGGACCTGCCACGCAGGTGGCCAGCGTGTCGCAGTAAGGGTCCATTGCGGCTCGGTAGCGCCCGCCGTAATTGAACCCCTGCCAGAGTTCCCACTTGCCGCGGTCGCGCAGCTCGACCAGTCCCGGGGCATTGGCATACAGCAAGTCGGGATTCTCGGTCCAGAGAAAGAGCATGCCCGCCGCGTGCACTGTGTCGATCACCCGCGGCAGCTGGTCAGCCGGCGGGCGCGGTTCGCCCGGGGTCCCAAGCCGGTGCATCTGGAAGAGGGTGAAACCCAGCCGGGCCACTTCCTGGATCTCCTCGTCGGTCGGATAGGGATGCTTCACGTCGCCGATCCACACGAACATTCTGAGGTCGCGCCAGCGGGGATGCGGGAGCCGGTTGGGAGCCACGCTCAGGCCCACACGAAACGTACACCCGCCATCCGCTTTCAGCACAAACGGCTCGTCCCCCGGCCCGAGGGCCACGATCTTCTGTACTAGTTCCAGGCGGACGCGATCGGCGAGCGTCTCTTGCACTCGGATCGTGGCTGTCTCCGGCTTGTCGTCCTTCAGATTCAGCCCGCCGCCATCGGTGAAGATCGCCAAGGCGGCCTCCGGGCCGAAGACCTGCAGACAGGACGTCCGCCCGGCAAAAGCCGCGGTATTGCCGGACGCTGGCAGCGCGATGGCCTGGGCCTCGGCGCCATGTTCGCTCCGTGTCTTGTGCATGCACCGCTGGAACGGCCCGTGCACTCCCACGCGAAACTCGATCCCTTCACGCACCACAAGGTCCTGCCGGGGCTGAAGCGTGATCTCAGCCACGACCACCCCGTCGTTGTACA
>Ga0233425_10002188_pt1 | contig 39672 bp, 38 predicted proteins | sample Watercolumn_Towu_2_FD_181712 | JGI IMG/M metagenome (GOLD analysis project Ga0233425, IMG submission 181712) | Freshwater microbial communities from Lake Towuti, South Sulawesi, Indonesia - Watercolumn_Towuti2014_140_MG | ecosystem: Environmental > Aquatic > Freshwater > Lake | place... | reverse complement strand
CGGACCGCAAGGCCCGACCGGAAAGGACGGCGCCACGGGACTCACTGGACCTGCCGGACCGCAAGGCCCGACCGGAAAGGACGGCGCCACGGGACTCACTGGACCTGCCGGAGCCCAGGGGCCCGCTGGTCCGCAAGGCCCGATGGGCGCCGGGGCCCATTGGCGCGGGCCATTTGTGAATGATCTTGCCGGGGGGTACGCGGCAGCCGACGTGGTGCAGTATAACGGTCAAGCCTGGATCGCCTCGGCCGCTATCCCGAGCGTGTGCTTAACCATAAAAAGGGGAGAGTGCGTCGATCTGACGACCCATTGGGCCTCGCCAGGAACTTCTGAGGGCGCCGCCTGGCAACTGTTTGCCAGCGGGGGCGTGGGCCCGGCCGGTCCACAAGGAGTGCAGGGACCGGTCGGTGCGACTGGGCCGCAGGGTCCCCAGGGGGTGCCAGGGCCGCAGGGCACCCAGGGGCCGCCTGGTGGCGTGACTGGCTATGAATTGGTGACGGTCGAGCCAGGACCAACCCCCCCATACCAGGACCGCTATCCTTTTTGGACCTGGGCGTTCTGTCCGCAGGGGAAAGTCGTCACCGGTGGCGGATGCACCATAAGGGGGACCTCCCACGTCGAGCCCCTACGAGGCACTCCGGGCAGCTACAACGGGGCGTACTTCTGGCTGTGTGAGGCAACCCCAGACCTTTTTATCAACGTGCTGGCCGCCCCCATCACGGCCACTGCGATCTGTGTGAACGGACAATAACTCCACATCCCAAACGCTCCGGAGACGCTCAGCACGAACCATCCGCGCACGCAACCTTATCTGCTGCGCAGGCGGATGGTTGCGACAGCGGACGATTGCAACTCACCTTGCTACAGATACGTCCTCCCACCCAGATAGCGTTTGCGAAAATACTCCGAGGCAAGGCTGGCCTCACTGACAGTCTTGCCGCTGCCCGGGGCGTGGATGAACTGTTCGCCCCCTAGAAAGATCCCGACATGGGATGCCTGGCCGCTGGAGTCGATCGAGAAGAACACCAAATCCCCGGGCCGGAGCTGATCACGGTTGACCGGGCGGCCAGCCCGGAACTGGTCGCGGGAGATCCGGGGCATGTCGAAGCCGATCAGCTGGTAGACCATCATCACCAGGCCGCTACAGTCAAACCCGGTCACCGGCGTGACATCCCCCCAGCGGTACGGAACCCCGATGAACTGGCGGGCAACGGCCGCCATCTGCTCCCGGAGCAGATCCTCCCGGTCCCGGAAACGAACCGCCGGATACGACTGGGGCGCCACGGCCAAATAGGCCTCGATAACCCCGCCCCGTTGTAACTCAACTGCCCGGCCATTGGCCTCGGCGGCGGTTTTGTAATTACCGAACCGCACCCGGTAGAGGCTCCCCTCACCACGAAAATAGTAGGCGGGCAGACCGAGACCAAACAGACGTTCTGTCAGGCGGAAGGCGTTTTTGACATCACTGAAGGCTCCGACCTGGATGGTATAACCCATGAGCGACAACCGCTGTTGCGCGTTGGAGGCAACTGGCGGCTGAGGAGTGAGGGACGGCTGCTCTGCGACCTTCCGGCTGGCGCAGCCGCCAAGCAGCAAAAAAATCAGGAGGGTGGCCCAGCAACAATACAAAAAATGGTTGCGCACTCATCCTCCCATCTGGTTATATATCCGGCTATACTTATCATCGATGCGGGCACGTTGCGGGCACAGCCGCATTGACAGGCAAAACCTACAGAACGTTGTCCACGACAACGCAATACAACTTTGGAGGCTACAACCATGGGCAAAGGCGACGCACGGACCAAACGCGGCAAAATCTTCAAGAAATCAAACGGCAACAGCCGCCCCCGCAAAAAGGCCAAGACGGCCGAAGAGCAGAAATAGTACCACCCGGCACCAGGGATCAGCAACAACGAGACAATCGCTGCTGATCCCGGCAGCCCAGGGAACCCCATCCGAACAAAAACCCCTGTCCGTCGCAAAAGATCAATACTTCTTTCGCGCCAGCACCTCACGGGGTTTAGCTCCATCTGCCGGGCCGACGATCCCTTCCCTCTCCATGATCTCGATCATCCTGGCGGCCCGGTTATAGCCAACCCGCAACCGGCGCTGAACCATGGAGATCGACGCCTGGCCCGACTCACAGACGAACTCAACTGCCTCGTCATACTTCTCGTCGTAGTCGCTCATCCCCTCTTCATCACCACCATCGCCTTCCGATTCCTCGGCTATCCGCAGCACTGACTCGTCGTAGTTCACCGGCCGTTGCGCCTTCAGGAAATCGACAATCCGGCCAATCTCCTTCTCGGAGATGTAGGCGGCGTGGATCCGCTGCATCCGGTTGGTGCCTGGGGCCATGAACAGCATGTCCCCCTTGCCCAGCAGATGCTCGGCCCCCGACGCATCGAGGATGGTGCGGGAGTCGATCTTGGACGACACCTTAAACGACATCCGGGTGGGGAAATTGGCCTTGATCAGGCCGGTGAGCACATCCACCGAAGGCCGTTGGGTGGCCAGAATCAGGTGCATACCAGCGGCGCGGGCCATCTGGGCCAGGCGGGCCACCGATCCTTCGACATCCTTGGAGGCGACCATCATCAGATCCGCCAACTCATCGATGATGATGACGATCAAGGGCAGCTTCTCGTCCGCCACCTCGTTATAGGTGGCCAAACTCTTGACCTTCATCTCCTCCATCAGGCCATAGCGGCGCTCCATCTCCAGCACCGCCCACTGCAGGGCCCGGCTGGCCATCTTGGGGTCGACCACCACCGGATGCAACAGGTGGGGGATGGCCTCGTAGGCCGACAGTTCGATCCGCTTGGGGTCCACCATCAACAACCGGACCTCATCGGGAGTTGAGTTCAAAAGGATACTGCAGATGATGGTATTGATGCCCACCGACTTTCCGGCCCCGGTGGCCCCAGCGATCAACAGGTGGGGCATCTCGGTCAGATTGGCGGATACCGGGCGGCCCACCACGTCCTTGCCAAGCCCCAAGGTCAGCGGCTTGACTCCCTTAACGAACTTCTCGCTGCCTAGGATCTCGCGGATATAGACCATCTGCCGGATGGGATTGGGGATCTCGATGCCCAACGCCGCCTTGCCCGGGATCGAACCGGCGATGCGGACGCTCTCGGTTTTGAGGACCATGGCCAGATCGTTCTCCAGTGACACGATCCGGCTGATCTTGACCCCTGGAGCCGGGGAATACTCGTAGGTGGTGATCACCGGCCCCGGCGAGATGCCGACCACGTGCCCCTCGACCCCGAAATCCTGCAGCTTGGCCTCCAGTTTCTTGCTCACCGCCAGGTAGTGCTCGCGGTCGACCTCGGGGGTCAGGGAGTCGTCTGGCTTGTCGAGAAGGGACACCGGCGGCAGGGCAAATTCACCCTCGGCCACTGGCAGGGGCTTGAAATCGGCCTCGAGATCGGTAGAGATCCGTACCGGTTCATTGACCTTGGGCACCAGACCGCCACTGTCGGCGCCTGCCAGTTCTCTCGATCTGGACTCACGGGCCGGCCGTTCCCGCAACGCCGGGACCACATCTGCCAGATCACCGCCGCGCCATCGGCGGTAGCGCTCGCCCACCCACAACGCCAGGGCGGAAGCCAGGCGGTATGGGGAAAACTGAACCGTAATCATCAACGAAATCAAGCAGATAAAAAGACAGATCACCACAAAGCCGGGGCGGCCGAGCAAAGGGCTGAAGGCGGCAAAGAGCGCTGCCCCAATCCTGCCAGATACCGGATAGGTGCCGGCAAAAACAGTGATCTGCTGGGCCGGGCAGACGGCGAGCAGGGTGCTGGCCGAGAGCAGAAACAGCGTTCCTCCAGCCAAAATGGCTGGCAGGCGATCGATATTTTTTTTATGGAAAAAGATCTGAAAGGGAAAATAGAAGAAGAAGAACACCAGCCAGAAGGCGCTGAGCCCAAAGATCCAAGTCAGGAGCCGGGCACTGAAATCCCCCAGCCAGCCGCCCCAATTGGTGGCGGGTGAGCCGGAAAAGCTCACCAGACTAATAAACAGAAAGAACGCCAGACACAGCCCGGCGATGGCCACGATCTCCTGGCCGAGGCTGGGGCCAGAAATCGTAGCAGAGTCGTTACTGGCTTTGGCCATTACTGATTGCGTCTAAGATACCATTGATGAAGGACGGGGCATCGTCGGTGCTGAACCTTTTGGCGATCTCGATGGCCTCGTTGATGGCCACTGTGGCCGGGACATCATCACGAAACAGCACTTCGTAAACCCCAATCCGGATCAGGTTGCGGTCGATGATCGACATCCGGCCCACCCGCCAATTTTTGGCATGACGGGTGATCAGGGAATCGATATCCCCGCTATGGACGCCAACCCCTTCGATCAAGGCTTGGGCATAGGGGATCGACTTCTTGTCGATCTCAAAGTTGTCGCACAGGAGGGCAAACTGCTCCATGGGCGGCACGGCGCAGACCTCGGATTGATAGAGGGCCTGCAGTGCCAACTCCCGTGATTTACGGCGATTGCCCATTACAGCTTCTCGATCAGATTGACCATCTCGATGGCGGCCACGGCGCAATCGGAGCCTTTGTTTCCTGCCTTGGTGCCGGCCCGCTCGATGGCCTGTTCCACCGAGTCGGTGGTCAGCACCCCGAAGATTATAGGTAGACCCTGGTCCAGGCTCACCTGGGCCACCCCCTTGGCTACCTCCCCGGCGACATAATCAAAGTGCGGCGTCGCGCCACGGATGACGGCGCCAAGGCAAATGATGGCGTCGTAACGCTTGGTCTGGGCCATCTTCAGGGCAGCAAAGGGGATCTCATAGGCGCCTGGCACCCGAGCCACCTCGATATCGTCATCTTGAGCCCCGGAACGGAGCAGGGTGTCCACAGCCCCCTCCAGTAGCCGCTCGCCGATGAATGAGTTGAACCGCGCCACGATAATGCCAAACTTTTTGCCATTGGCCTGCAAGCCGCCTTCGATGATCTTCACTGTTGTTCCTCGTTGGTAAGTTATCGGAAATGCGGACGACGCCCTCACACGTCCAGCATATGACCCATCTTTTCCTTCTTGGTCTTTAAATAATTGATGTTGTCAGCATGGGCCTCCACCTGGATCGGCACCCGATCGGTGACCTCGATCCCGTAGCCTTCCAGACCGATGATCTTTTTGGGGTTATTGGTGATCAGCCGCATCTTGCGGATGCCGAGTTCGCGCAAGATCTGGGCGCCTAAGCCGTAGTCCCTGAGATCGGCCTTGAAACCGAGATGCTGATTGGCCTCCACCGTATCCATGCCCTGATCCTGCAGGTTATAGGCCTTGATCTTGTTGACCAGGCCGATGCCCCGCCCCTCCTGATGCATGTAGAGGACCACGCCGCAACCCTCCTTGGCCACCATCCGCATGGCCGCATGGAGCTGGCTGCCGCAATCGCAACGCATGGAGCCGAAGACGTCGCCGGTCAGGCATTCGGAGTGGACGCGCACCAGGATATCCTTATCCTCCGAGATCTCGCCCTTGACCAAGGCCATGTGCTCAAAGTTATCCACATCGTTGGTGTAGACTATGGCCTTGAATTCACCGCCGAAGAAGGTGGGGAGATTGGCCTCCGCCGCCCGGTGGACCAACGTGTCTTTTTTTAGCCGGTAGGCCACAAGATCGGCGATGGTGGCGATCTTCAGGTTGTGGACCTTGGCGAATTCCTTCAGGTCCGGCATCCGGGCCATGGTGCCGTCATCCTTCATGATCTCGCAGATCACGCCGGACGGCGGCAGCCCAGCCAAACGAGACAGGTCCACCGAACCTTCGGTTTGGCCTGTCCGCACCAAGACGCCGCCCTTACGGGCACGGAGCGGGAAGATATGGCCGGGACTTACGATATCGCCAGGCTGGACATCGGGATTGGCCGCCACCTCGATGGTCCGGGCCCGGTCAGCGGCCGAAATGCCGGTGGTCACCCCGGTACGGGCCTCGATACTGACGGTAAAGGCCGTGGAGAAAGGCGACTGGTTGACTTGGACCATCATCGGCAACTTGAGACGCTCGATATGGTCTGGCGTCAGGGTCAGACAGATCAGTCCCCGGCCGTAGGTGGCCATGAAATTAATCGCCTCCGGGGTGACCATAGAGGCGGCCATGCACAGATCGCCTTCGTTTTCGCGGTCCTCGTCATCCACCAGGATGATCATCTTGCCGGCCCGTATATCTGCTATCGCCTCTTCAATTGTATTGACTGTCATTCTCGTTGTCCTGTAAAAGCCTTATTCTCTCGGGATAAGGGGGTGGCCGCTGATGCGCCCTACCGTAAAAATCCGTGCTCGGCCAAAAAGGCCATATTCATCTTAGATGCCTTGCCGCCCTGATCATGGGTCAGTAATTTTTCAACATATTTACCGATGATATCGACCTCGATATTCACCGAACCGCCGGGGACCAGACTCCCAAGGGTGGTGACGCCAAGGGTGTGGGGAATGATCGATACTGAAAAAGTCCGCTGGTCAACGTGGTTGACGGTGAGACTAATCCCGTCGATGGTGATCGACCCCTTGTGGATGATGTACCTGCCCTGCCCGTCAGGCACCGTAAAGGTGAAGATGGTAAAGTCCCCCACCCGCTCCCGGCTCAGAAGCTCGCTGATTCCATCCACGTGGCCGCTGACCAGATGCCCGCCAAGGCGGTCGCTGATGCGAAGCGCCCGCTCCAGATTGACGAAACCGCCCACCTTCAGCCGCCCCAGATTGGTCTTGACCAAGGTCTCCGGCGAGACATCGGCATGGAACCGGCGGCCGCGGATGCCCTTGGCCGTCAAGCAGACCCCATTAACCGCGATACTCTCGCCCTCCTGCGGTTCCGTCAACTCGAAACCCGCCTCCAGACCGACCACCAGGCCACCGCCTGCGGGCCGAGTCTCAAAGATTGTGCCTTTTCCTTGGATGATGCCAGTAAACATCAGTCTTGCCTACTCTGGCTATAAAATTTCATTGTGCCGTTTGTCTGGCGGGGTCTTGCTGTCAGGAAGTGGCAAGGGTAACCTGCGGTGACTACTGAACTTGCCGCAACTAGCTCGCAAGGCTATCCCCCGCCGCCTGATTAACCCGTTTATTAGGCGTTCTTTCTCGCCTCCACCCTCAACCCTACTAATTAAATTTTTAAAACCAGTTAGTTGCCGGACCAATACTCACATTCGACTGTGCCACTAATCCTGACGCTAGTACTCCCCGACTTTGGGGGCACAGAGGTCTTCAATACTTTATAGCCGCCTGGACATAGTTCTTTTGCCTTGCTGTCAAAGGTACGCTGTTCATCGGCCCAAATGTTGTACCTGTTTTTCCCAAGCTGATCAAAAGTCGCCCCATTCCCAACCATGGCACAGGCTGCCAGAAGCATACCGCCAAGCATCATCCATGCAACCAGCAATTTTGTCGAAACCTTCCTCATAACAGTAGTCCTCCTCTCTTGGAGTTGCACCTAGCGAAAACATCCCGCTCAGCCTCTGCATAGACAGCAGCCGTCCCTAGCCAACCAGGCCTTCAATCATCAGGTCGTCACCGAACCGCCGGTGCCTGACCGAGGTAAGACGTCGGGCTTGGCTCACTTGATCGATCCCCAGCCCAGTCATCAGAGGGATGGCGTCTCCACCGAGCAGCAGCGGACCGTAAAAGAGATTCACCTGGTTGACCAGTCCCTGCGCCCAAAAGGCGCCATGCACCTGGCTGCCACCCTCGACCAGCAGGCTCGTCACTTGCCGCTGTCCAAGGATCATGAGAACCTGGCGCAGATCAAGGAGCCCATCGTCTGCCAAGGCCACCGGACAAATGACCGCCCCGGCAGCCATCAGGGCATCGGCCCGGCCGGCATCGGCATTGGGACCGCAGAAGATCAAGGTCAGAGCCGTCGATTCTTGGACCAACATCTGCGCTCCGGGAACAAGGCGAAGATCCCGATCCAGGATGGCCCGCAGCGGATCCCGATGGTTTCGGCCCGGCAGCCGGGTGGTCAGGGACGGATCATCGGCAAGGGCGGTGCCGATCCCCACCAGGATGGCGTCCACCCTGTCCCGCAGTTGGTGGACATAACGACGGGAAGCCTCATTGGTGATCCAGCCGGAATGGCCAGTGCGAGCGGCGATTCTGCCGTCCAGCGACACCCCGGCCTTCATGATCACCCAAGGCAGGCCCGTAGTGATCCACTGACAAAACGGCCTGTTGATGCGCTGGCACTCCGCGGTCAGGACACCGGTGGCAACCTCGATGCCCCGATCCTGCAAAAATCGAATTCCCCGGCCGGCCACCAAGGGATTGGGATCGGCCATCCCCACCACAACCCTAGAAACTCCGCACCTCGCCACCGCTTCACAGCAGGGGGGGGTGCGACCGTGGTGGCTGCACGGCTCAAGGGTGACGTAAAGAGTGGCGCCTTGGGCGAGTCCTGGCGGCACCTTGGCAATGGCATTGATCTCGGCATGGGGAGTGCCTGCCTTTTTATGATAGCCGGTGGCGAGCACCGTGCCGTCCTTGACCAAGACCGCCCCAACCAGGGGGTTGGGTGAAGTCCGCCCTTGGGCTCGAAGTGCCTGGCGCAGGGCCAGCCGCATGAAACGCCGGTCATGCGCCGGGCTACTTGCCGCCATTGGCGCCGCCCAGCATACCCTTCAACTCGTCCATGAACTCGTTAAGATCCTTGAACTGCCGATAGACCGAGGCAAAACGGACATAGGCTACGTCATCGATGCGGCGGAGTCCCTCCATCACCTTTTCGCCCACCACGGAGATCGGGATCTCCCGTTCCCCCATGTCTTGGAGCTCCCGCTCGACCTCATCGACGAATTCCTCGATCTGGCCCATGGATACCGGCCGCTTTTCGCAGGCCTTCTTCATTCCTTCCACCACCTTGAGCCGGTCCCAGGTCTCGCGCCGACCGTCCTTCTTGACCAGCATCGGCATGGTGACTTCAAGACGCTCGTAGGTGGTGAACCGGCGCTCGCATGACTCGCAGAGCCTCCGGCGACGGGTGATGGTATATTCCTTGTTGAGCCTGGAGTCCACGACCCGGTTATCGAGGTGGCCGCAATACGGACATTTCATGAGTCTATCCTCCTACGCCGCTCAGGAAATTACCTGATCATCCTGGACAGTTACACGTCATGGGACCACAAAGAATACAACCAGAATTGTCTAGGGGCCTGGTCACCGTTCCTCTGCCGAGAAGGCCGCAGCTCCACGACGGCAAATTTCAGCCGCCAGCCCACTCAGGTCATCTGGAGCAAGGGGATCCCAGCCTCAGCCATCAACAGCGAAGTCAGTTCGTCCGGGTACCCTTCCTTGTAGTACACCTTTTCCAGTTGGATATTGATCAGCATCTTGGAACAGATCGAGCAGGGAAGATTAGTGCAGTACAGGGTTGCCCCGGCAACGCTGAAGCCGTGCAGGGCTGCCTGGATGATGGCATTCTGCTCGGCATGGAGGCCACGGCACAGCTCATGGCGCTCTCCCGAGGGAATCCCCTTCTGCTCCCGCAGACAGCCGACCTCAAGACAATGTTTGACATTGGATGGAGCGCCGTTATAGCCGGTGGCGATGATCCGTTTGTCCCGAACTAGAATCGCTCCCACCCGGCGACGAAGACAGGTGGAGCGCTGAGCCACCATCTGGGTGATGGCCATGAAATACTCCTCCCACGATGGCCTGGCTGCGGCACCTTGATCGCCCATGGTCACATCAAATATCGAGGTCAGGATAGAGGGGAAAGCGCTCGCAGGTGGCGTGAACCTCCGCCCGGATCTTGGCCAGCACCTCGGGATTGCCGGTATTGGCAACGGCAGCGCTGATCCAATCGGCGATCTGTTCCATCTCGGCCTCCTTCAGCCCGCGAGTGGTGACCGCCGCCGTGCCGATACGAATCCCGCCGGTGACAAAACGACTCTGGGTGTCAAAAGGTATGGCATTCTTGTTGACGGTAAGCCCCGCGGCCTCAAGGGCCTCTTCGGCGTCCTTTCCGGTAATGGACTTGTTGCTCAAATCCACCAACATCAGGTGGTTGTCCGTGCCGCCGGAGACCAGGCGGAAGCCGTCGGCGATCAAACGGGCCGCCAGGCTGCGGGCATTCTTGACGATCTGGGCCTGATAATCCTTGAACTCCGGGGTCATCGCCTCCTTGAAGGCCACCGCCTTGGCGGCAATCACATGGACCAAGGGTCCCCCCTGAATGCCGGGAAAAATCTTGCTGTTCAACTGCTTGCCAAAGGACTCCCGGGCTAGGATCAAGCCACCGCGGGGACCGCGCATGGTCTTGTGGGTCGTGGTGGTGACAAAATCGGCGTACGGTACTGGAGAGGGGTGCTCGCCTGCTGCGACCAACCCGGCGATATGGGCCATGTCGACCATGAACAAGGCGCCGACCATGTCGGCAATCTCGCGGAAGGCCTTGAAATCAATCACCCGCGGATAGGCGCTGGCCCCGGCAACGATCATCTTGGGCCGTTCGCGGCGGGCGATGGACTCGACCTCGTCCATGTCGATCATCTCGGTGTCCCGGTTCAAACCGTAGGATACGAAATCGAAAAGCTGCCCGGAAAAATTGACTGCACTGCCATGGGTCAGGTGGCCGCCATGGGCGAGGTCCATGCCCAAGACCTTGTCGCCAGGCCGCAGGACCGAAAAATAGACCGCCATATTGGCCTGGCTGCCGGAATGGGGCTGGACGTTGGCGTATTCCGCCTTGAAGATCTCCAGCGCCCGGTTGCGGGCCAAGGTCTCGATCTGATCGGCGTACTGGCAGCCGCCGTAATAGCGCTTGCCCGGATAGCCTTCGGCATACTTGTTGGTGAAAATCGAGCCCTGGGCCTCGAGCACGGCCCGGCTGACGATATTCTCGGAGGCGATGAGCTCCAGTTGGTAGCGCTGGCGCGCCAGCTCTTCCTGAATGGCGCTGTGGATTTCCGGATCGGAATTCTTGAGAAAGGACACGGGAGATACCTGAAAGAGTTTAAGTGATTAGTAACTGCTCAGAAGTCAGACTTCAGAATCCAGCCTTCAGGAGGCAGAGCCTCTACCCCTGTGTTATCTGACGTAACCCTTGGTCAGCTGTGATTCTGTCTCTGGCTCCGGAGTTCCGTCTTCTGGAGTTCAAAACATCTCAATCCTGCGCAGATGGCGACCGCCACCAAAGCTGGTGCTCAACCAGGTCCTGACCACCTCCATGGCCAGGCCGGAACCCACCACCCGGGCGCCGATGCAGAGGACATTGGCGTCGTTGTGCTCCCGGCTCATCCGGGCCGTGAACTGCTCGTGGCAGAGCGCCGCCCGAATGCCCTTGAAACGGTTGGCTGCCATGGACATTCCAATGCCGGTGCCGCAGATCAATATGCCGCACTCGGCCTCGCCGTTCAAGATTGCCGAACATACCGCCCGGGCATAGACCGGGTAATCCACGGACTCGTCGGAATGACAGCCCAAGTCCAAGACTGGAATCTGCTCATGCTCCAACAGCCTGACCACCCTCTTTTTCAGGTTGATGCCGCCGTGATCACTGCCTATTGCCACCCTCATGGTCTAAGCCTCATACCGTTTGAGAACCAACACCGCATTAGTGCCGCCAAAGCCGAAGGAATTGGAAATCGCAGCCCGGATCGGCATCGGTCGAGCGGTGTGGGGTACGTAATCCAGATCGCATTCCGGGCTGGGGCTATCAAGGTTGATAGTCGGTGGCGCTGTCTGATGATGCACCGCAAGGGCGGTGAAAACCGCCTCCACCCCGCCAGCCCCGCCCAGGAGGTGCCCTGTCATCGACTTGGTGGAACTCACCGCCAGCTTATAGGCGTGCTCCCCGAACACCGTCTTCAAGGCCCTGGTCTCGCCCTGGTCATTCAATGGGGTTGACGTGCCGTGGGCATTGACGTAATCAATGTCTTCCGGGTTGACCCCTGAATTGGCCAGGGCCATGCGCATGCAGCGCACCGCACCTTCCCCGTCCTCCGGCGGTGCGGCGATATGGTAGCCGTCGCCGGACATTCCGCAACCGGCAACCTCGGCGTAGATCTTGGCACCACGGGCCTTGGCGTGCTCAAGGGACTCGAGGATCATCATCCCGGCGCCTTCGCCAATGACAAAGCCGTCCCGGTCCTGATCAAATGGGCGAGAGGCCTTCTCCGGCTGGTCATTACGGGTGGACAAGGCCTTCATGGCGTTGAAGCCGCCGACGGCCATCGGGCAGATCACCGACTCGCTGCCTCCGGTCACCGCCGCATCGCAGTCGCCCCGCATGATGGAGTGGTATGCCTCGCCAACGGCATGGGTACCGGCGGCGCAGGCCGTGGTAACCGACAGGTTCGGGCCCTTGAGTTTGAAGATGATGGAGATCTGGCCCGCGCCCATGTTGGGGATAACCATAGGGATGAAGAAGGGGGTGATCTTCTTAGCCCCCCGCTCCAGCATGACCTGATGGTATTTTTCAATAGTCGGCAGGCCACCCAAACCACAGCCGGTAATCGATCCAATCCGCGTCTCGTTGTCCTGATTGACCGCAAGGCCGGCGTCATCCAAGGCCATTTTGGCAGCGGCCACGGCATACTGGACAAAGAGCTCCATATGCTTGGCCGTCTTCTTGTCAATATAGTCTTCGATCTGGAAGTCGCGCACCTCGGCCGCGATCCTGACCTCCGAGTCCGAGGCGTCAAAGCGGGTGATCGCACCGATCCCGCTCCGGCCAGCGCAGAGGTTACTCCAGGTCTGCTCCACCCCGATCCCGACCGGGGTCACCAAGCCAAGGCCCGTGACAACGACTCGTCTCTTCACGAGAGCTGGCTCCTAGCCTTTGACCGACTGGATATGATTAATGGCGTCCTGCACGGTGACGATCTTCTCGGCCACCTCGTCGGCAATCTCAACTTCGAAGGCCTCTTCCATCGCCATGATCAGCTCGACCAAGTCCAGGGAGTCAGCGCCGAGGTCATCGACGAACGAGGCTGCGGGAACCACCTTCTCTTTGTCGACACTGAGTTGTTCGGCGATGATATCAATCAATTTATCCTGCACAGACATGGCGTTTCTCCTTTGGTATTAAGTTACTGTAACGTTTTGGTTTATTGCACACAGGCAGTGGAGCAAACCGTCCACCCGCCTGGCCAAATCACATATACATCCCGCCATTGACGTGGATCGTCTGGCCGGTTACGTACGAGGCGTCATCGCCGGCCAAATAGGCCACCGCCGCCGCCACATCATCGGGACTGCCCAGGCGGGCCAAGGGGATCTCGGCCATCAACCTGGCGGTCACCTCATCCGGCAGCCCGCTGGTCATCTCAGTTTCGATATAGCCCGGCGCCACGGCATTGACCGTGATAGCCCGGCTGGCCAGCTCGCGCGCCACTGCCTTGGTCAAACCGATGAGCCCGGCCTTGGCCGAGGCGTAATTGACCTGGCCCGGATTGCCAGCAAAGCCAATAACCGATGAGATATTGATGATCCGCCCCCAGCGCTGCTTCATCATCACCCGGGAAACGGCGCGGATACAGTTGAAGGCCCCCTTGAGATTGGTGTCCAGCACCGCGTCCCAGGCCTCGTCCTTCATCTTGACCAGCAGACCGTCACGGGTGATGCCGGCATTATTGACCAGGATATCAAGCCGTCCCTCGTCGCTGGCGATGGCTTGCAACGCCTCCTGGACCGCATTGCCATCGGCCACATCAAATTGCACTGCCCTGGCCTCACCGCCTGTGGCCTTGATCATCTCCACTGTTTCCAAGGCTGGCTCCGCGCGGTGGACGTAGTTGACAATCACCTTGGCGCCTAAAGCCCCAAGCTTGACGCTGACTGCCTGGCCAATCCCCCGGCCGCCGCCAGTCACCACTGCAACTCTTCCGTTTAAATCCATAATTCCCTCCCGGCCTTACGCTTGCTGGGCTCGTACACTGTCAATCAACTTGGGCAGGACCTCGAACAGGTCGCCGACGATGCCATATGTGGCAATGTCAAAGATCGGGGCGTTGGGGTCCTTATTGATGGCGATAATGGTGTCTGAGGAGCGCATGCCCACCAGGTGCTGAATGGCACCGGAGATCCCGCAACAGATATAGATCTTGGGCGCCACGGTCTTGCCGGTCTGACCAACCTGATGCGGATAATCGATCCACCCGGCATCCACCGCCGCTCGTGATGCCGCCACCGCGCCGCCTAAAAGATCGGCAAGCTCCTGCAGCAAGGCAAAACCCTTGGCATCGCCCAGGCCCCGGCCGCCAGCCACGACAATAGTGGCCTCGCTCAGATTGACCCTGTCCTGGTCGGCAAGTACCGAACTGATGACCTCAACCCGCGAGTCCAGGCGCAACGCCTTGGGATCGAGGGAGACGATCTTCCCGGATCGGGTGGTGTCTTTCGGCAGGGCCTTCATCACCAAGGGACGCACCGTGGCCATCTGGGGACGGGTGTCGGGGCAGACGATGGTGGCCATGATATTGCCGCCAAAGGCCGGCCGGGTCTGGAGCAGGTTACCGTCCTCGCCCACCGCAAGATCGGTGCAGTCGGCGGTCAGCCCTGCGCCGACTGCAGTGGCCACCTTGGGGATAAAGGAACGGCCAATGGCAGTGGCCCCAGCCAGGACAATCTCTGGTTTATGCTCCCGGATCAAGTCTTCCAGGATATTGGCATAGGCGTCGTCAGTAAAGTGGGCGAGTTCAGGGGCATCGGCCAGGTATACGGTGTCGGCGCCGTGGGCGATCAGGGTTTCGGCCTGTCCGCCAAGGTCATGCCCCAACAGCACCGCCGACAAGGAAACACCCTTCTGATCGGCAATCTGCCGGCCAATACCTAAGAGCTCCAAGCCCACAGGGGCAAGGCTGCCATGACGGGATTCGGCATAGACCCAGACTCCGGCATAGGCCGCCAGGTCGACAGCTGCTGCCTGCTCCGCCTTGGCAATGGACAGGGCGCCAGGCTCGCAATTTTCAACACAGCTCCCGCACAGGGTACACTTGTCATTGACCTTGGCGACTCCGGCCTCTACCGTAATCGCCCCAAAGGCGCACTGGGACTCGCAAACCCCGCAACCGATACATTTTTCCGCATCTATGGTAAGCATGATCACACTAGAGAATGAAGGATAGCAGCCAGCTGGCCCGCCTGTTCATGAACCGCGCCTTCCAGCATGGTTCGGTCGCCACGCAGCTCGGGGGCAAACACCTTAAAGACCTTAGTTGGCGAACCAGCCAGGCCCAGACAGGCCGGATCACCCTGGATCCCTGCCGCGTCGAGGCGGAGGATCTCCACCTTCTTGGCCCGCATCTTACCTTTGAGCGAGGCAATCCGGGGCTCGTTGATCTCCTTGACCACGGTGAGCAACGCTGGCAGGGGGAGCTTGACCTCGTCGTAGCCGTCGTCCATCATCCGCTGGAGCAGCAAGGCCCCGTCTTTGACACCATGTACCTTACGGGCGTAGGATACGTATGGCCAACCCAGGCGATGGGCAAGCCCTGGACCCACCTGGGCAGTGTCGCCGTCAATGGCCTGCTTGCCGCACAACACCAGGTCGCAGCCGCCAATGGCCTTGATAGCCTGGGCCAGAGTGTAGGTGGTAGCCCAAGTGTCGGAGCCGGCAAAGGCACGGTCAGAGACCAGCACCGCCTCATCGGCGCCGCAGGCCACCGCCTCGCGCAGCATCTCTTCCGCCTGGGGCGGGCCCATGGAGAGGGCCACCACTGTGCCGCCGTACTGCTCCTTGAGCCGCACCCCCTCTTCCAGGGCGTGCCGGTCGTAGGGGTTCATGATGCTCTGCACCCCTTCCCTGCTCAAGGTGTTGGTCTTGGGGTCGAGCCGGACATTCTTGGCGTCCGGGACCTGCTTCAGGCAACAGACGATCTTCATGCGGTATATTCCTTGTTCAGGGCCTGACCCACCACGTTGCGCTGGATCTGGTTGGTCCCTTCATAGATTTGCAGGATCTTGGCGTCGCGCATCATCTTCTCCACCGGATACTCCCGCATATAGCCGTAGCCGCCCAGAACCTGCACCGCATCGACGGTAACCTTCATGGCCACATCGGTGGCGAAGACCTTGCACATGGACGAGGCCTTGGACATATCCTCCGGGTGGCCGTCGATATGCTTGGCAGCCTGGTAGACCAAGGCACGGGCGGCCTCAGTCTGGATCGCCATGTCGGCCAAGAGATGTTGCACCGCCTGGAAGGCGATGATCGGCTTGCCGAATTGCACCCGCTGCTTGGCATAAGTCACCGCCTCATCCAAGGCGGCCTGTGCCAGGCCAACCCCTAAGATGGCGATGCCGGGGCGGGACTTGTCCAGAGTCTTCATCACGGTGATGAACCCGGAGCCTGGTCTGCCGATCATCCGATCCTTGGGGATACGGCAGTCCTTGAAGACCAACTCCCTGGTCGACGAGGCGCGGATGCCGAGCTTCTTCTCCTTCTGGCCGTATGAGAAGCCGGGGTCGGTGTCTTCCACCACGAACATGGAGGCCCCGCGAGGCCCCTTGCTGCGGTCGGTGATGGCGATCACCGAATAGATATTGGCCTCGCCCCCGTTGGTGATCCACTGCTTGGTGCCGTTCAGCACCCAGTGGTCGCCGTCAAGGACCGCCGTGGTCTGGATACCGGAGGCGTCGCTGCCGGCGTTGGGCTCGGTGAGGGCAAAGGCCGCCATCTTCTTGCCACTGGCAATGGGTGGCAGGTATTTGCTCTTCAATTCGGGAGAACCCGAGATGATGATAGGATAGCACCCCAGGGCGTTGGCGGCAAAGCTGGTGGCGATACCGACGCAACCACGGGCAAATTGCTCCAAGGCCAAACAAATGTCAAAACTGCCGCCGCCGTATCCACCGTACTCCTCCTCGATATAGAGGCCGGCCAAATCGGCCTGGGCAATCGCCTCGATGATCTCGGTGGGAAACTCTTCCTTTTCATCAAGCTCAGCCCGGCAGGGGATGATCTTCTCATCCGTGATCTGCCGTGCCACATCAACGATCATCTGCTGCTCTTCAGTCAAAAAATAATCCATGCCACTCCCCTGATCTCAAGACTTACGTTTTTGCTTTCACCGCCAAGCGGCCAACTTCTACCACCGAATAATAGAAGCGCCCCAGGTAAATCCACTGCCAAACGCGCAACAGAGCAAGAGGTCGCCCTGGCGCAGCCTGCCCTCCCGATTGGCCTCGTCCAAGGCTATGGGGATGCTAGCAGCCGATGTATTACCATATTTGTCTATATTAACATAGATTTTTTCTGACGCGACGCCCAGCCTCTCTATCAGGCTGTTAATAATACGAATATTTGCCTGATGGGGGATAATGAGAGCGATATCGGCGGCGGTCAGACCCGCTGTGGCGAGGACCTGCTCGACGGCCCCGGCCATGGCCCTCACCGCGTAGCGAAAGACGTCGCGCCCGGTCATGGTGATATACGATCCCTGGTTGTGAAAATTACTGAGGTCCGGGTTCATGCCCTTGGCCGAATCCATGCTCAACAGGTCATAGAGACGCCCGTCCGAAAACATCTTGCTGGCCACCACCCCGCTGTGTTCGCCGCCGGTGACCAGGCAGGCCCCGGCGCCATCGCCGAACAGGACGCAGGTATTGCGATCCTGCCAGTCAACCCGCGACGACAGCGTCTCGGCGCCGATTACCATGATCTTCAGGGAGGGATCGCGCTTCAGATAGGCGTCGGCCATGTCCAGTCCGTACAGAAACCCTGAACAGGCGGCGTTGAGGTCATAGGCAAAGGCGTTGACCGCACCCAACTCTTTTTGAACCAGGCAGGCGCAGGACGGCATACTCATCTCGCTGGAGACGGTGCCGAGCAGGATGATATCGATGTCTTCAGGGGTCAACCCGGCCATGGCCAAGGCCTGATAGGCCGCCCCGGCCGCAAGTTTCGACGTCTCCTCGCCAGAACTGGCAATCCTTCTGGTCTTGATGCCGGTCCGGGTGGTGATCCACTCGTCCGAGGTGTCGACCATGGACTCCAACTCGGCGTTGCTCAGGACTCGCTTGGGCAGACAGGACCCTGTGCCCAGCACAAAGGAATGCTTCGACGGAGGCACGGTGATCACTCCCCTTCCTGCCCGTCCATCTGGACGGTTGAAGATCCGAGCATCTCGACGATCCGCTGATTCATGCCGTTGGCCACCAACTCAGCCGCCACCCGGATCGCGTTCTTGATCGCCTTGGCGTTGGATCGCCCATGGCAGATAATCCCCGTGCCGTTGAGGCCAAGCAAGGGGCCGCCGCCGTATTCGGCGTAATCGGTGCGCTTCTTGACATTGGCATAGGCCTTCCGGGTCAACAGATAGCCGACCTTGGACTTCAGACTCTTCGTCAGCTCCTCCCTGAGCATGGAGACCAAGGCCTCGGCCAGCCCCTCGCTCAACTTCAGGCAGACATTGCCCACAAAGCCATCGCAGACCATGACATCGACATCGCCACGGAACACATCCCGACCCTCAACATTGCCGAGGTAATTAAGCGAACTCTGGCGCAGTATCTCATGGGTGCTCTTTACCAGAGCATTACCCTTGCCACCCTCCTCGCCGATGCTGAGCAGACCTACTTTGGGCTGATCAATGCCAAACAACGCCTTGGAAAAGGCAGTGGCCATGATCGCGAATTGATAGAGGTGCTGAGGGCGGCAGTCCACATTGGCGCCGACGTCCATCATGACCAAGGGTTGTTTCAGGGTGGGGAAGATGCCGGCGATGCCGGGACGAGCGATACCGGGCAGACGTCCGACTTCTTTGATCGCCGCGGCCAGGGTAGCGCCGGAGTTTCCGGCACTAACCACCGCATCGGCGCGTTGCTGATGAAGGAGTTGGAAGGCGACTCGAATGGAGGAGTCTTTTTTCTTGCGGATCCCATCCAGCGGAGATTCCTCCATGCCCACGACCTGAGTGGTATGGACAATGGAGATGCGAGAAAGATGGGCGTCCAAGTCTCGCGCGCAAGCACAATCACCGGAACAATTGGCCAGATGAATCTTTGCCTGCTGCTCCAGGGCGCGTTGCAAGATCTGCTGATCACCGACCAGGATGACTTGATGGCCAAATGCGCAGACTGCCTCCAGCGCACCGGCAATCAACTGATCTGAACCATGGTCTCCCCCCATGGCATCCAGGGCTATACGCACAAAACCCCTCCGCCGCCGGAAAACCTGTTCATCGCCATCCTCAGTACCCAGGCATGCATCGTGGCAGTTCCCAGGACATCACACCGGCCCAGGGCCGCACGGTATCGCATCATGGGTAAACGAATTACTCTGCGGTCGCTTCCTCGAACTTCACAACTGTCCGGCCATGATAGACTCCGCAGCCGGCGCAAAGGCGATGGGGCTGCTTCGGCTCGTTGCATTCAGGACAGACCGAAACATTAGGTGCGGTCAAGAAATCGTGGGCGCGTCTTGTTCTGGTGCGGCTGTGGGAGTGTCTTCTCTTCGGTAATGCCATGGTGGTACCTCGTTATGTTTTATTCCCGTGCGGGGTGAGTATTGATGTGTTGTTGCGTATGAATGCTGACTTCTACTGCTAGAGGGATTCATGCTGCCGGCAGATTAGCGGCCCTTCGCCTGCGCCAACACCGCAAATGGCGATAGCGGTTCGTTCTCTCCGCAGGAGCACGGGGTGTTGTTCAGGTTTTTACCGCACTGGGGACAGAGCCCCCGGCAATCATCACAACACACCCTTTTAACCGGAAGCGACAGGATCACCTGCTGCTCCAAAATGGCTTCAGTGTACAGTGCCGGCTCCTCAAGGGCGACGACGTCCATCTCCTCTTCCGGACACTCATGCTCCCCGGCATCTGAGTGCCAATACGGATCATCCGGGGGCAGATACTCAAATTCAACTTGAAAACGGTCGTCGTGTTTGTCTTCGTAAGCCTCAAGACAGCAGTCACAATCAAACCGGACGGCGTACTGCAATCTGCCCTCCAAAAAGACCTGGCGACTACGGCGGGTCAGATGGAGATCTGCCCGAACCGGCCCAACCCTCTGCCAATCTCCCTCTGGGAACCAGGTAGCGTCCTGGATTTCCAGGGTCAGCCCTGTCTCATGAATTTCGTCAAAGAGTATTTTCATGGCCAGACATCAGATCCTTGTCATCCGCAACACTGTCGGGCAAACATACCGCCCCCTGGCTTAGGCCCGCAACAGCGATCCTGCCGGAAAGAACAGAGGAATATAAGAAATTACATCTCGATGTCAAGCATTTTAAGCAGAGAGACCATTTTCATCGCTCCTGGGAGCATGGATTTCCGTTCGCTTTTACCGGCAGGATCATATATATTTCCCCGTACGTAGCTCGAAATATTTGCAGCACCCAGGCACCCTCTTCCCTTCAGGACCGCCCATGACTCGCCGAAATCTCCCCCTTGTCCGCCAAGGTGCGCAAGCCGCGTTCACCCTTTTTTGTCTGTTCAGCGGCTGGCAGCTCTACCGCTTCTACAAGTGGGCCAATGGCGCCTCTGAGACCTACGTGGCCAGACCACCAGCCGTGGAAGGATTCCTGCCCATCAGCGCCCTGGTCTCTCTGAAACGCCTTCTCATGACCGGCAAGTACGACCCGGTCCACCCTGCCGGCCTGACCATCTTCCTGGCGGCGCTGACCATCGCCCTGCTGCTCCGCAAGGGATTTTGCGGCTGGATCTGCCCGGTGGGCTTTGTGTCCAATCTTGCCGAAACAGCGGGGCGACGATTGAAGATCCGGCTGACGCCCCCAGCGATGATCGACATCCCGCTGCTGGCCCTCAAGTACCTGCTCCTTGCCTTCTTCGCCTACCTGATCCTCTGGAAGATGAACCTCAGGGCCATCGAAGAGTTTCTGCGCACCCCCTACAACATGGTCGTCGATATCAAGATGCTCTACTTCTTCCTTACCCCCAGCCGGCTGGCCGGCGGGGTCATGCTCGGCCTGCTGATCCTCTCCTTCTTCCTCCGCAACCCTTGGTGCCGTTACCTCTGTCCCTACGGCGGGCTCCTGGGCTTGCTGGCCATGATGAGCCCCTTCCAGGTCAAACGGGACGCCGCGGCCTGCATTCAATGCAAGAAATGCGAGCGGAACTGCCCGGCCGACATCCCACTTACCGACAAAATGACCATGCGCAGCCCGGAGTGCATCGGTTGCCTGGAGTGCGTGGCGGCCTGTCCGGTCAAAGATTGCCTTGAGGTAAAGGCCCTTAGGTGGCAAGCGCCGCCTTATCTCCTTCCTGGCCTTGTCGCTTCAGTCTTTCTCGGCTTCTGGCTGGTGGCCACCACGACGGGCCATTGGCATAGCCAACTCCCCCTGGAGATCGTCAAGAAGTATTATCAGATGGGGATTGATATCAGCCACCCGCGTTGATTGAACGGTGGCTTAGCAAGAGAAAGGACAGAACATAGGCAGCGACGGTAAACCGTCACCGTGGGGAAAGGCTGGGGCGAAGGAGAGATCCTCCGGCGGCAAAAACTATCAGCCTTGACCAACCGCGGCAGCCTTGCCAACGGTGGCCAGTGCGGCAGGCAAATCGATCCCCGCTATCCGGAACCGTTTGTGCTTGCTCTGGGGGCCGCTCACCAGCGACACCGCCGTCTTCGGCACCCGGAACATCTTGGCGAGGATCTCAACAATCAGGGCGTTGGCCTTGCCCTCCACTGGCGGCGCCGTGATCCTGAGCTTGAGGGCGCCGTCATGGATACCGGCGACGGCGTTGCGGGCTGCGCGCGGCTGGGCATGAACCCGCACCAGGATCGCACTATCGCCATCGGCAGCCAGGCAGCCGCTGTCCACAAGGAGTGAAGGGCCCAGGCCTCTATCGCCTCCGCCGTCCGGCCTCAATATCCAGCGGATCGTCCAAGGTGAACATCACCTCGTCGTCCATGTCCGGAATCGTGACGCTCGGCCCCTCTTCCTCCAGGTCAAGCCCGCCGATGGCAGGGCCGGAGAGCCGCGGGTCAACCATATCATCCTCATCGGATCGCAAGTCAGCCTCGACCTGGGCCAGCCAGGGATCGTCATCTTCCACCGTAATCTTCTCGTATAACGGCTGCTCAACCTCCTGCCGCCGCGCCGGCTTGGCAGGCCTTGCTTCAGCGGCCTGGGGCTGGGGCGGAGCCTGCTCTTGAGCGGCCGGAGCAACGGCTGCGGCCTGGCTTTCCAGCTGGGCGAGATAATCGTTGAGTACACTCCGCAGGTCGGTGATCAGGCGAGACTCCATCCCCCGCAGGTGATCCACCTTGGCCTCGAGAGCCGCGATCTCACGGTTGGCCTCGTCCTTCAATTGAGTGACCTCGGCGTTGGCCTGCATCAGCATCCGGTTGGCCTCGCTCCGGCTCTTTTTCTTCATCTCGTCAACCACCTTCTGGGCCGAGACGATGGCGTTCTTAAACGAGCTTTCATCCTGCTTGAAGACCTCCAGATCCTGGCTCATGGCCTCGATCTTGCCCTTCAACGTCCGGTTTTCTTCCATCAGCATCAAAAAATTCTCAGCCACCTGCTCCAGGAAGCCATCGACCTCCTCGACATCAAAGCCCCGAAAACGGACATGAAATTGCTTGGACTGAATATCTTCCGGCGTCAGCATCATGTTGCACTCCTTCTCATTTGGGAACGAATAGCGATTTATCTGGACTCACAACTCTTGTATGAGTTCACTACCATTATCCGAGGCCCAACGCCATATGTTTCAGGGTCGGCACCAGGAAGCTCTGCAAAAAAATAATCGCCAGGATCAAGACCATCGGCGACAGATCGACACCGCCAGCCATCACCGGAAGCGCTCGTCTGATCCGGGAAAGGAGCGGGTCGGTCACCTCGTAAAGGAAGCGGACGATGGGGTTATAGGGGTCGGCGTTGACCCAGGAAATAATGGCCCGGCCTATGATGACCCACATATAGGCGGAGAGGATAAAGTCGATCAGGGTGGCAAGGGCGTTCAAGAAATTGGCAAAGACAAACATGGCGGCTCAATAGTAGGTTGGGGTTCAAAAACAGGCGACAATCCGCTGGGCGAGCAAATGCACCGCACGGCTGGCCTTGGCCTCCGGCGCGCCGAGCACAAACGGCTTCTGAGCCCGGATCGCCCGGGCGACTACGGCATCAGCGGGCAGCACCCCCAAAAGCTCAGGGTCAATATTCAAAAATTTCTTCAGCACCGCCGCCATGCTCTTGAAGACCTCGGCCCCCTCTTTCTGGCTCTTGGCACTGTTGACGATCAGGTGAAATTGCCGGCGCTCATAGTGGGTGGCCATGACCTTGATCAGGGCATAGGCATCGGTCATGGAGGTCGGGTCGGGGGCCAAGACCACGGCATTGTGCTGGGCCCAGCGGTTGAACCACAGGACCGACTCGCCGATACCGGCGGCGCAGTCGATCAACACATAGTCAAAATCGCCGGTGATCTGCTCCAGGGCGTTGGTCAGAAAGACCTGCTCCTCAGGCGATAGGTTGGCCATCTCCGGCACACCCGAGCTGGCCGGCAGGACATAAAAACCGGGGCTGATCGGCACCAGAATGCTGTCCACCGGGGCGCCCTCCTCGACGGTTTCCCGCAAGGTGTGCTTCACCGAAAGCCCGAGGACGATATCGACGTTAGCGAGACCCAGATCGCCATCGATCACCAGGACCCGCTTGCCGGCCTGGGCAAGGGCCACGGCGGTGTTCACCGTGATTGAGGTCTTACCCACCCCGCCCTTGCCGCTGCTGACACAGATGATCTGGGGCGCTGTTCCGTTCTGGCTGGTTTCCATCTTCCTTCCCTCGTTAGCAAAACCGGCCCGAATGCCCTGGGCAAGTTAACTGGTTGTTCTCTGTTGGTTGGCGAATCGGCGTGTGGTTGTATTAAATCGATGAGCGCTTCCCCATACCCCAACATCACCCGTCCCCGCCGCTTTCCTTGGGACCAACCCAGCGCGCTGGATAAGTCCCTGGTGGTTGCTGCGCTTCCGCGGCCCTGGCTTGGAATCTCGCTGATTTTCCCTACTCAGCCATTACCCCGAAAGGGACTAAACAGCTGCGTGCGCTCTTCGACCGTCACCTGACAGTCGGAATGGCGCACCCTGGCACTGACGGTCTGGGCCTCGACTCGCGCCGCCATCTGCCGTTCCAGGACGAACAGGCCGTCATTTTCCATCTCGCTCGCCAACGTCTTCCACAGGGGGACCAAATCAGCACCGCCATCCAACAGCAGCAAGCCTCGAACTTCACCTTGCCGGCCCAGCAGCCACCAGCTCTCGCCCTCGTAGAGACGGACGGTGCGAGAGAGAAGGGTCAAACTCTGTTCGGACGAACCAGGTGCCTTGCCTGCCATCAGGCCACCCGACTTCCCGGTGCCGCCTTCCCGGCGATGGCCGAGAGCATCAACTCGCCATCGCTTTTGGCGGCCAGGACCATTCCCTGGGACTCTATCCCCATGAGCTTAGTGGGCTTCAGGTTGGCGACAATGATCACCTGCCGGCCCACCATATCCTCAGGTTGGTAATACTCGGCGATCCCGGCAACCACGGTCCGGGGCTCCGGCGCCTCAACGGTCAACTTCAACAACCGGTCGGATTTGGCCACCTTCTCCGCCGCCACTACTGTCGCCACCCTTAGTTCTACTCGCTTAAACTCATCGAAGGTGATGCAACCCTCCTCGCTGGCCGCAACAGAGGCCGGTTGCGGGACCTTAGCCGCCTTACATTGCCCCCCGCCCTTGCCTCCTGGCGAGGCGGTTTTTGCCTGGCTGGCCGCAACAACAGGCTCCTTGGCATCACGACGCGGGAAAAGCGCCGCCTCCAAGGTAACGGCCCGGCCGGCAGTCAGCCCCCCACCCCAGTGTCCCTGGCCTGCCAAGACGACATCGCCATCAACTCCCAAGGCCGCCCGTATCTTGGCCGAAGTCTCCGGCATCACCGGGGTCAAAAGCAGGGCCACCAGACGCAGGGCTTCGAGCAGGTTGTGGATCACCAGCCCCAAACGCTCGCGTTTATCCGGGTCCTTGGCCAACTCCCAGGGGGCATTGCCAACGATGTAGCGATTGGCCAGACCAACCACCTCCCATACCGCCTGCAAGGCCCGGTGGAAGTGGAACTCCTGCATCTGGGCGCCAAACTCAACGACCATGGCTTCTGCGGCCTGGATCAATTGGCGGTCAAGCTCGGTCGCCTCGCCTCCCGGGGCCGGAATCTCTCCGGCGGTGAATTTCTGAACCATGGCCAGGGTCCGGCTCACCAAATTGCCGAGGTCGTTGGCCAAGTCCGAATTGTAGCGAGCCGCCAGGGCCTCTGCCGAGAATGAGGCATCGACGCCGAAGGACATCTCCCTGAGCAGAAAATAGCGCACCGCATCACTGCCGTACTCCGAGACCAAATCCAAGGGTCTGACAACATTGCCGATACTCTTCGACATCTTGGTGTCGTTGACATTCCAGTACCCGTGGACGTGCAGCTTGCGGTAAGGACCGACCCCCATGGCCTGCAGCATGGTCGGCCAGTAAATGGCGTGGGGCTTCAAGATATCCTTGGCAACCACGTGCTCCGACACCGGCCAGAAACGGGCGAACTCAGGCGCAGACTGGCCATCAGGCCGGTAGCCGATGCCGCTTAAATAGTTGATCAAGGCATCGAACCAGACATAGGTGACAAAATTCTGGTCAAAGGGCAACGGAATCCCCCAGGTCAGGCGCGCCGTCGGCCGGGAGATGCAGAGATCCTCAAGCGGCTCGCTCAGAAACGACAGCACCTCGTTACGGTACCGTTCCGGAGTGATGAATTCCGGGTTAGCCCTGATATGGTCGATCAACCAGCCCTGATAGCGGCTCATCTTGAAGAAGTAGTTCTGTTCGGTAATGGCCGCCGGCGCCTTTTGATGGTCGGGGCAGAGGCCGCCCACCAGCTCCTTTTCCGTCAGGAACCGCTCGCAGCCCTGGCAGTAAAGGCCAGCGTACTCGCTCAAGACGATATCGCCCTGGTCGTAGAGTTTCTGCAGCACCGCCTGCACTACCTGCTTGTGGGCTGGGTCGGTGGTGCGGATAAAGTTGTCGCAGCTGATTTGCAGCGGCCCGACCACCGCCCGGAACATGCCGCTGATCCTATCGGCATAGGCCTGAGGCGTGACTCCAGCAACGGCGGCAGCGGCGGCGATCTTGTCGCCATGCTCATCGGTGCCCGTCTGAAAACGAACCTCATGCCCCATCAGCCGCTGGAAACGGCTGTAGGTATCGGCGGCGATGGTGGTGTAGGCGTGGCCCAGATGGGGCTCGGCATTGACGTAAAAGATCGGTGTGGTCACATAGACGGTCATGGTGTCTTTCCCTTTTTCTGCCCTCTGGAACGCCGCGAACGATGGGGCTTGCCACCGCCCGGCTTGGCACCTTCCGGCCGCGGCGTCTCCGGTTTTCCTCCCTGCGGCCTATCGCTCGGCGCCTTGGCTACCGGCGGTTTCTGCCCCTGAGGCGGCTTGCCCGGCCCTGCCTGCTTGCTGCGAGGGTGTTGCTGCCTGCCGGGTGATGGAGATCTCCCCGGCGCAGAGTCCGGCGTCCCTGCGGCTTTGGGGGCCGACGGCGGGGCAGGCCTTCGCGGTTCCGGTCGATCGTCGGCCGGCATCTTATCCTTGGCCACGGCAACGCCCTTTTCCCACTCCTCCCGGGTCAGCACCCTGGTGTCACCTGGAGGATCAAGCGAAGCGACAGTCACCGTCCCGTCCAAGGTCTTACACTGGATGACCTTGAATGGCTTGTCCTCGAAGGTCATTGTCCGGCCGACCTTGGGCATCCCCTTCTTCAAGGCCTTGTAGGTCTCATATTCATGGGTCAGGCAACAGAGCAGACGATTGCAGACCCCCGAGATCTTGGCTGGATTCAGCGGGAGATCCTGCTCCTTGGCCATCTTGATCGACACCGGGGCGAAGTCCTTCATGAACAGACCACAGCAGAGCTCCCGGCCGCAGCAGCCGATGCCGCCCAACATCTGGGTCTCGTGGCGGACGCCGATCTGCCGCATCTCCACCCTGGTCCGGAACTCCTGGACCAGCGACTTGACCAAGTCACGAAAATCCACGCGGGTTTCTGCGCTGAAGTAGAAGATCACCTTGCTGCCGTTAAAGAACCGCTCCACCTGGAGTAGTTTCATGTCCAGGTTCAACTCCTGAATTTTCTTCTGACAAAAGGTCTTGGCCTCGGCTTCGCGCTGGAGCAAATTCTGGTAGCGGGCAACCTCTTCATTGCCGGCCCTTCTGATGATGGGCAGCAACTCCGCCGGTTTGCCCGGATTGACGGGCGTAAGCTCAATCCCGCTGCCGCAGACATGAGCCGGTTCCGGTCCGTGATCCGTATGCACCATCACGAGCTCACCGGCGGCCAGATTCATGATCTTAGACGAGGCCGCCTTGGGCTGTAACGCCTTTCTGAAGCTGACATGATATAATTTCAGCGGCTCTTTGATCGCCGCCACTTCCGGCAGCTCGTCTTGAACAGCCTCTTCCTTAAGTTCGTCCATTATCTCTTCCTTGCAGTTCCCCTCACGAACAGGGCATCAGCCCTTAGGCTGCACAAATTGCCAAAACAACACCTCGCAGACCAAGGCCCGGTTGCAGTTATGCCGCAACTGTTTCTGGGCCTGCCGGATCATGGCCAGCCGCTCTTTAAGCTGATCAAAACTCCAACGCCGCCCGGCGTAGTCCTCCAGGTGCAGCAAGTCATGACTGACCACGGCATTGACCGGCCCGCCCGCGGAGCGGACCATCAAATCCTTGACCCACAACGCCAAGAGCTCGAGCAACTCCGTCAATTCGCCTTTGGCCACGCTGGCCAGCTCGGCCAACGAAAAAATCCGCTCCACCGCCCCAGGCTGGTCTGGCAAGGTGCCAGTCAACCCCTCGACAATGGTCTTACGCACCTCGAGCACATCAGAACCGGCCAACTCCCTGGCCCGGCCAATGCTGCCCTCGGCGATGGCTGCCAAGGCGCGGGCTCGTTCCGGGGACAACGCCCCGTCAGCCAATGCCGCTGCCACCAGATCGAAGGGCAGAGGGGAAAACGGGATGACTTGACACCGGGAAACAATGGTGGGCAAAATACCCGCCGCCTCGACCGCGGTCAAGATAAAGACCGTCTGGGGAGGCGGTTCCTCCAAGGTCTTGAGCAGGCTGTTTGCCACCTCGGCCCGGAGCATGGTCAGATGGACATCGGCAAGCACCACCACCCGATAGCCGCCCTCCACCGGCGGATATGACAACTCCTTCTTCAAGGCCCGGATCTGATCGATCTTGACTTGGACCCCGTCCGGTTCGATCACCAAAAAATCGGGATGATTCCCCGAGGCCATCTTCCGGCAGGAGGGGCACTGACCGCAACTATCATCGCGGTCGCTGGCGCCCCGGCATAGCAGAAAAGCGGCATGGGCCCTGGCCCCCATCTTCTTGCCTACCCCGGCAGGCCCCTGAAACAGATAGGCATGACTGACCCTCCCGCGAGCAAAGGCCAGGCGCAGCAGCCGTTTGGCCCGATCCTGGCCGACGAGATCGCTAAAAAGGATCAATGCCATACTCTATCCCCAGAGTGAGGGCTGACGCTGTCCCTGCTCTCCCGCAGGCCCTGGCTCGCATGGACTCGGCCCGCTCCCCTGGGCAGGGTGGCCGGTGACAAACAAAAACCGTTCCAAACTCCGCTGGTACTCTGTCCACTGATAGTCCCCGGCAGGGGCTTGACGGCTCAAGCGATCGAAATAATTCATCTTGGCGTCGAGATCGTCAAGAAAATTCAACACAAAAGCTTCCCTGATCATCGGCACGGCGGGCGAGCCAAATTCATGGCAGCCATGGTGGCTGATCACCAGATGCTTGACCATGGTTGCAGTCCGTTCCGGGAAGTCCTGCAGCCCGGCAACCTTGAGTTGGATCAATTCCAGGGCGATCACCATATGGCCAAGCAGCCTGCCCTGCTCGGAATAATCAAACGGTGGGACATCGAAAGAAAATTCACGAACCTTGCCAAGGTCATGGAGGACTGCACCGGCCAGCAGCAGGGAACGGTTGAGCGCCGGATAGAGCCTGCACACCGCAACCGCGAGACGGCACAGGCCCAGGGTATGCTCGAGTAAACCGCCAATATAGGCGTGGTGCATGGTCTTGGCCGCCGGCGCGGTGCGAAAGGCGGCCCAGAGGGCCTGATCCTTGACCACGGCCAGAAGCAAGCGCCGGATATCCTTATCGTCTACCGTCTTGACCAGGGCGACGAGTTCGGCCTCCATGCTCACGATATCCGCTGAGGTGGCCGGCAGAAAAAATGCCCAGTCCGCCCCGCCAATGGTGACGGCCTCGAGGGCGGTCACGCTGAGCTGCACCACCCCCTTGTACAGCTGGGCTCGACCGCTCAACAGCACCACAGCGCCTGCGGGGCATAACGGGGCCAGGCGTTCGGCATTGTCCCAGACCCGTCCCACGACCTCCCCTGTCCGGTCCATCAGATCGAGTGTCAGAAAGGGCTTGCCAGCCTTGGTCTCGGCGAGCCGCGCGGTTTTCACCAGGAAGAGGTCTTTCACCTCCTGGTTATCCTGGATATCGGCGGCAAATTGTTTTTTTTCAAGTGTCATGGAAATCGTGTCCTTGGCGGACTCTGCTTACCCTGGCGTGGGCGCAGCCTAATCATGGTCCAAGAGATGCCGGCGAAACTCTTGCCTCCTGCCCGAAAAACGCGCCCGGCTACCACCTTGACAGGGCCGGCGACCGGCGGCCGCACAGGGTACTACTTATAATCCATATGGGCCGATATGGGAACGGAAGATAACGCGCTCCGCCAATGAAAAGAATTTTCCCGAGAAAAATAGCAAAATTCATAGTATGCTGATCTCATTGTAATCCTCATGGCGCAGGACCCGTTGCACTTCCACCTCCCGCGCCGATCACAGACGCAGCACCGCCATTGGCACGCCATGCAACCAACGACACCCAGACCCACCTCAATCCACAACGAGACCTACCTCTTCGACCTGCTCAAGGCTCATGGCCTGCTCACCGGCCCCCAGATAGAGCAGATCGCTATCAAAAAGCATCAGCAGCGCGCCAAACTCCTCCGCCAGCAGCAAGCGCTGAGCAAGCAGAAGATAACACCAGCGCCGCCACCAGATCTGATCGACATCATCGTCTCCCTGCACTTTGACCTGCCTACCGCTCCGGGCCAGGAGCTCAGCGAAGAGATCATCATCCGCCAGATCGCCAAAGACCAGGGCCTGCCGTTCAAAAAACTCGACCCGCTGGAACTTGACCTGAAGACGGTCACCAAGACCATACCCCAGACCTTCGCCCAAAAGCATCTGCTGCTGCCCTTTGCCATCAAGAACGGGATCCTGGATGTGGCCATCTGCGACCCCGGCAATATCCAGCTGCTGCAGGAGATCGAACGGGCCAACCAGATCAAGGTCCGGCCCCACCTCAGCACCAAGAGCGACATTCAGAAGATCCTGGGCGAATTCTTCGGGTTCCAATCCTCGATCTCGGCGGCCGAGACCAACCTCAAGGGCCCGGAAGTCGACCTCGGCAACCTGGAACAGTACGTCAACATCTCGTCGTCTGCGGAGATCGCCTCTTCGGACCAGCACATCAAGGGGGCGGTTGACCACCTCTTCAACTACGCCTTCGATCAGCGGGCCAGCGATATCCACATCGAGCCCAAACGAGACAAGAGCGTCATCCGGCTCAGGATCGACGGGGTGCTGCACACCATCTACAATCTGCCCAAGGTGGTGCATCCGGCCATCATCTCCCGGATCAAATCCCTGTCGCGGCTCGACATTGCCGAAAAGCGCCGCCCCCAGGACGGCCGGATCAAGGTCAACCGCAGCGGCGAAGAGGCCGAGATCCGGGTCTCTACCGTGCCGGTGGCCTTCGGCGAAAAGGCGGTGCTTAGAATACTCGATCCCCATATCCTCTTCCAGGACCTCGCCCATATCGGCTTTTCGCCCCGGGACCTTGCCGTTTACCAGGAGTTCATCACCGCCCCCCATGGCCTGGTGCTGGTCACCGGGCCCACCGGCAGCGGCAAGTCGACGACCCTGTACTCCACCCTTAAGAACATCGCCACGCCGGACAAAAACATCATCACCGTGGAAGACCCGGTGGAGATGATCCATGAGGAGTTCAACCAGATCTCGGTGCAAAGCGCGGCCGATGTGACCTTTTCCACCATCCTGCGCAATATCCTGCGCCAGGACCCGGACATCATCATGATCGGCGAAATCCGCGACCTCGACACCGCCCACTATGCCGTCCAGGCTGCGTTGACCGGGCATCTGGTCTTCTCCACCCTGCACACCAACGATGCAGTGTCCAGCATCACCCGGCTGACCGATCTCGGCCTGCAACCGTTCATGATCGCCTCGACCCTGCTCGGGGCCATGGCCCAACGCCTGGTGCGGACCATCTGCCCGCACTGCGCCGAGGACTTCGTCATCGATGCCAGTGAACTCAGGGGCTTCGGCCTCCCCGCGCCAGTCAACGGCCCTTTGACCCTTAAGCGGGGCAGGGGCTGTCAGCAGTGCCGGGGGACAGGATACCTGGGACGCTGCGGCATATTCGAGATCTTCCCCATGAGCGAGGGCATCAAACAACTGACCAGCAGCAGCGCCCAAGTATCGGAGATCAGGGCCATGGCCATCCGCGAAGGCATGACCCCGCTCGTAGCCGACGCCTGGCAGAAGATCTCTCGCGGCATCACGACCTACCAAGAAGCGATCAGGATCACCGGATCCTGCTGAGACCACACATGAGCAAGCACCCGAAAAAAGCGCCGCCTACCGGCAAAGTGATTGGCTCCAACCGCAAGGCAAGCCATGATTTTTTCATTGAAGACACCATCGAGGCAGGCATCGCCCTGCTGGGGCCGGAAGTCAAATCCCTGCGCGAGGGCAAGACCAATCTGGGTGACGGCTATGCCAAGATTGTCAAAGGCGAAGTCATCCTCTACAATGTCCACATCTCACCGTATGCCTTCACCACCAACTCGGCGCCGGACCCTATGCGGCCACGCAAACTCCTGCTTAGGAAAAGTGAGATCCGGAAACTAATCGGCAAGGTCAAGGAGAATGGGGTTGCCTTAATCCCCTTGAGGATTTACTTTAAGGCCAACGGTAAGGCCAAGCTGGCCTTGGGCCTGGCTCGCGGGAAGAAGCTCTACGACAAACGGGAGTCGATCAAAAAAAGGGAGTCGGACAGAGAGCTAAACCGGCTCAACAAAGGCAACAGATTCAACACGTAACCCAGCGGCACGATCACGCCGCTGCCACACAATCACTTTCACAACCAAGGGGGCGAAACGGTTTCGACGGGGGTACATAAGCCCAGGCTGCATGCCGAGTTCTCCGCATACTCGTTAAACACGCGGGACTAAACACAGTCGCAGACGACTATAAATACGCCGTAGCAGCTTAATCCCTGCTACCGTCTTCTCTCGCCCTCTCCCATGGGGCGGGATGCGGACGCCGACTACATGGGATAGCTCTCCGGTGCTCCTGCCGCCGGCCAGCGAAACTCTAGCTGGATAGCGCCAAAGGCCCCTTGGTCCTGGAGGGGTTGCGGCGCGATAAGCAATTAATCAGGAACACGCATGTAGACGCTTGAGGGGGAGTATTTTCGGACCCGGGTTCAACTCCCGGCGCCTCCACCATTTGCAAATCCAGTATCGTCCGATACTGTCCTGAAAGGCCTGAGAAATCAGGCCTTTTCTTTTTTCTATTGTCCAACAATATCCACCTTGATATAGTGAAATCCGAAAGGTTTGGGGGTACATATGGGGGTACTTGACCCTCACCCAAACTGAGATACCCCCAAAAAGGAGGATTGCCCCATGCCTAAACGGATTGCACCACTTACCGACACCAAGGTCAGGACGGTTAAGCCGACAGAAAAGCCCCAAAAGCTATTCGACGGTGGGGGTCTTTTTCTTTTGGTCACACCGACTGGCGGCAAGTTATGGCGTCTCAAGTATCGTTTTGGGGGTACCGAGAAGCTGTTGACCATTGGCACATACCCCCAAACAACACTTGCCGATGCCAGACAGAAGCGAGAACAGGCAAATGTTATGCTGGCCAACGGGGTTGACCCCAACGACACCAAAAAAGCACAGAAGGCGGCAGGGACCCAAGAGACCGAGACCTTCGAGATTATCGCCCGTGAGTGGTACACCAAGTTTTCGCCATCCTGGGCGGCAAGTCATGCCAAGACCACCATCCGGCGGCTGGAGCTTTTCGTCTTCCCCTGGTTGGGGTCCAGGCAGATCAAGACGATCGCGGCGCCGGAACTGCTGGCGGCACTCCGCAGGATCGAGGCAAAGGGGGCATTGGAAACGGCCCACCGGGTAAAACAGGTATGCGGCCAAGTCTTCCGTTATGCCGTGGCCACCGGCCGGGCCGAACGTGACCCCTCCGGCGACCTGCGCGGCGCCATCCCTCCGGCCTCTGGCAAGCACATGGCCACCATCACCGACCCCAAGGAGATTGCCGGCCTGTTACGCTCCATTGATGACTACCGGGGCAGCATCGTTACCCGCTGCGCCCTGCAACTGGCTCCCTTGGTTTTTGTCCGGCCGGGTGAACTGCGGCAGGCTGAGTGGTCGGAGTTCGATCTTGAGACGGCGGAATGGCGGATACCAGCGGAGAAGATGAAGGCAGGCGTCCTGCATATCGTCCCGTTATCGAGGCAGGCCTTGGAGGTTCTGCACGAGATCCACCCCTTGACCGGGCATGAGCGGTACGTCTTCCCTAGCCCCCGGACCGGTTCACGACCGATGAGCAGCAACGGCATTTTGTCGGCCCTGCGGCGGATGGGGTATGCCAAGGATGAGATGAGCGGCCACGGCTTCAGGAGCATGGCCAGCACCTTATTGAATGAACAGGGGTGGAACCGGGACGCCATCGAACGTCAGCTTGCCCATGCGGAGAGAAACAGTGTGCGGGCGGCGTACAACTATGCCGAGTTCATGCCGGAACGTAAGAAGATGATGCAGGCCTGGGCCGACTTCCTGGATGGGATCAAGGCGGGAGCTAAAATAATACCAATCCATGCAGCAAGGTGACTATTGTACGGGTTTCCTCCGATTTCTGAATCAGCTAAAGTCCCGCACCCCTATTCTCCCGATGTCTACCGGTTATTGCCAGATCAAGTTTGCAATGTCAAACAGCAGCTTCTGGCGGTATTCCAGTTCGTCAGGGCCGAATGCGGGCAAGTGATGAAAATCAAGGTTGTTCAGTTCCTTAAAGGCCTTGAAATCTAGCTTGGTCTTGTAGCTATCTTCTCGCAGAGTCTCGTTCCAATATAGGGTATTGGCGTAAGTTTTCAGCTTCTGGCCGTACACTTCATTGCTACTCGAAATGTTGTCCTTGCCCTTGAGCAGCAGGATTCCCCCAAGCCGATTCCGCTCCTGCTCGAACTTCTCCTTGTCATTATTAAAGAGCGTAAAGTTGTCCTCGTTTCGCGACAGGATATGCTCGACGTGAAATCCGTTCACATCTCCTCTCTTCGTGACGAGATCGGACATGGAGTGCTTCATCCCAACTTTCATCCCGTCGGCCAAAAAAGATTCTATCCGAGCGAAGAAATAGCGGATGAAACGGATGTTGAGGTGTTCGATTGAGGCGTTCTTAAAATAGGAATAATTGAAAGGCTGATCCACCGGAACAGCACGGCGGTCGCTGAGTGTCTTGACTAGGAATCTGTCAAAAACCGGCCGGATGTCGGCGGCGCTTTTCTCCCGAATCTCATTTGAAATCTGGAAGAGCTTCACCGCAAAGTCATTACTGTCATAACTGTTCTGAAGTTGAAGCAAGGTAAAGAGGCGATCCAATTCGCGGGAAACCGTCCGGATTTTTTCATCCTCTTCAACGTCATCAAGCTTGCAGGCCGATAGGATCAGCAGAAACTGCCCGTCCATTTCATTGAGCCGGTTGCAAAACACCCAGGGAGAACCAGCATCCTGTTTCGTCGCCAGGGCCCAAACCTTGCTGTACAGGTCGGAATAATAGCGAAAGGTGTTTTTTAAGAACGCCTTGACCGATGTGGGATTATGCTCCAGGTTGAGTTGGGCAAGCATATCTTGTTTGAACATTTCCCGATGGTAATCGCCATCGAAACGCTGCCCGTCCTTGCGAGTCGAACTGAACTTGGCCTTGAGAAGATAGCGGAAAAAGTTGTCGATCTCGTCTTCGCTGTATTGGTTGACCTTGGTAACGTGGGATTCCCACTTACCGTTATAATCGTCCTTGTCCATCTCGATCTTGTCTATCTGCCCCAGAAGTTTTCCTTTAAGAATTTCATAAGGCTTCAGGCGAACACCCCGATCATTGATCACCTCGAAAACCATCGGTACGTCGGTTTGCTCCACCTTGAGATTGATCAAAACCAGCCGCAGCAGGAAATAGAAGGTAAACGTCTCGAACTTGTGCTTGGTCTTGAGGCTGTTGTCCAGATGGTCGCTGATCACCAGATAATTACCGACCAAGTTTAGCGCCGTGATTCCACTGGAGGTATCAATCCCCTTCAAATCACTGTCATCCTCATACAAAGCATTCAGCGCTTTGATATGGCCAATATGGTTCATCCAAAAATTTAATTCAAATCCGCTATGGCCAGCGATCTTCTGTTCCAGCCAGTTGACAGCTTTGGATTCATATTTTTGGGCCAGATGCTTCATTTTTATCAAGATGAGCGTCAGGGTGGTGAGCCGCTGCTGACCATCGACCACATACACTCGCCCCTCAACGGTGTTGGTGACGTAAGTATTCAGATAATACCAAGGGTAATATCCAGCGACTCCCTCCTCGCTTGGATCAAGATCTGCATGTTCTAAATACTTTTCTTCAAACTTATAGAAAATATCGCTCAACAATCGTCTGACCGGTTCGTGATTCCACTTGTAGTCACGTTGGTAGAAATCAATCCGGTACACGGTGTTGGAAAAGACCTCATTGATATTCTGCTTATCAGGTGAAACATCCATATCTATCTCCTGGCCCTATTATAGGGTCACTGCCTACTTGACGATAATGCCGGCGAATCGGACCAATATCACTTGGACCTTTCAGGCAAACCTTGTGAGTGCCAAAAAAACACCTTTTCTCTTTTTTATACGACAAGTTAACCTGTACTTCTCACAACTCCTCTTCCAGCAACGCCCCATGTTTTTGCAGCCAGGTCTTTGCCTTATCCATGGCGGTCGCCTGCGCTCGCACGATGTTCCAAAAACGCGGCGTGTGGTTCTGCTCGATGAGGTGGGCGAGTTCATGCACCACCACGTAATCGATCACGAACATGGGGGCCTTGATCAGCCGCCAGTTGAAGATCACATTGTCGTTGGGTGTGCAGGAACCCCAACGGTATTTCCCCTTGCCAATCTTGGCGTCCTTGAAGGATACACCGAGATTCCTGGCGTACAGAGCGACACGCGGCAGAATCTTTTCCTCGGCCCGAGCCATGAACCAATCTCGAAAAGCAGCCGACTTGTCCGCCAACCTGCGCGGCACGAGAAACTTCTGTTCAAATTGAATCTCCCCGCCTCCCTCCACCAGTTCGATGCGGTACTGTCTCCCAAGGTAGGGCATGGATTCGCCGGTAACCAGCTCCTTGCCGGGCGGGTGGGGCAAGGGGTGATATTTCTGGGCATGATGGGTCTTTTCGTACAACCACTGCTTGCGCGATGCCACAATCACCTGGATTTTCTCCGGCGCTGTCCCTTCCGGCGCGGTCACGACCACGGAACGGTCCCGCTCTACCGTGATGGTCAGCGTCTTGCGTTTAGAGTAGACGACTTTGTAATCCAGTTCCATATCAGCTCGCGTACAGAATCCGGTCGTTGTTCTTCTCGGCGATTTCCATCACCCGCGAGATGATCTGGTTGCGGTTGGCCACTATACTTGGCATCGACCTGAACGCCTCCGAAACCAGAATCTGCTGAATCTCCGCCTTCAACCTGTTGCGGGCCGGAATGCTCTCCCAGAAGCTCGTGAGCTTCAACTCGCGTTCCACCACCAGAAACACCTGCTGGGTCAAATCCACCAATTGGCCGATCTGGTCGTCGGTGAGCCCCGCCGCGCCGAAGATTTCGGTCTTGAACATGCGGAAGAACGGCATCTGCTTCTTCTTGTGCAGGCCATAGGTCGGTTCTTTGGCCGCATCGATGATCCGCTGGCGCAACTTTTCCAGCTCTTCAAAAATCCTCTGCCAGTTGTTCGCAAACTCTTGCAGGATCGCCGCCAGCGCCTCCGAGAATGAGGCTTGCAGCTCCGGGTCGTCGTCCAGTTCCACCTCCAGGTGATGGCGGATGGCGTGTTCCACCTCGGCGGCCTTGGTCTTGGTGCGGGTGCGCTTGGCGACCTTGCTCTCGAAGTCCTCGTCCAGGATCGAGATCGGTTTGACCTTCTGTTCGATGCCCCTCGACGCCAGATACTGATCGGTGATCGCCCGCAGCTTGGGCGGGATGCCGGTCATGCTCAGTCGCTGGTCGTTTAGGTGCCGCCCGGCCAGCACATTGATTTCCGTTAGCAGGTTGTAGGTCTTCAGGTACTCCAGCGACTCCTTGGCCGGGAACACTAGGTCCAGGCTGCGGGTCAGTTTCTTGTAGGCCAGCATGAACTCGAAACGGATGTCCTCGTCGTAAAAGAGATCGAAAAAGGCATCGTGGTCGTTCAGGTCCGTCAGACCGTGCTTTTCCAGCAAGGCCATGATGGCCTTGAAATCAGCTTCAAGCTCGCGCAGCTCCTCCTCGGGGAAGCTCAGGGTATCGAGCACCTCTTTCTGCTCGCGCTCGTCGTAGTTGTCGATGGCCTTCTTCAGGTGGTGGCCGATACCGACGTAATCGACGATGAGCCCCTTCTCCTTCGCTTCACCCGCCACGCGGTTGACCCGCGCAATGGCCTGGAGCAGATTGTGCGCCACAACCACCTTGTCCAGGTACATCACCTGCTCGATGGGCGCATCGAAGCCGGTGAGCAGCATGTTGTTGACCACAACGATGCCAATCTCGCCGGTTACCCCCTCGTCCTCGGCATCGAAGGGCAGCTTGAAACTTTTGATGATCCGCTCATGCTTGCGGTTGTCGGTGTACTCCTTGATGTGCGGCAGGTCGTTGTGGCTGCCGGAGATGACCACGCCGGTCGCAAGCTTCCGTAAGCGCGCCAAGTCGATCTTGAAAGGATTGGCCTGGTCCAGCTCTTTACGTTTCTCGGCCAGGGCCTCATCCAACGCCATCTTGTAACACGCCGCCGCCTCGCGTGAGGTTGCCACCACCTGGGCCTTGAAGCCGTTGGGAAAGACATGCGCCAGATAATGCGCCACCATGTCGCGGGCCTTGGCCGCGATGGTTTCCTTCGCTTCCAGATAGGCGTCGCGCGACCCGTGGCCCAGGATTTGCAGCCGCTGCTCCAGGTTGTAGTCGCTGAATACATCGGCAAAGGCGCTGTCCATGCCTTTTTTGTCCGGCACTTCGGCGTTGTGGGTGCGGCCTTCGTAGACGATCTCCAAGGTCACCCCGTCCTCGATGGCCTGGCGCATGGTGTACTTGTCGATGTAATCGCCGAACACCTTCTCAGTCTTGTCGATGGGGGTGCCGGTGTAGCCGATGCGTGCCGCGTTGGGGATGGCGCGGTCGAGATTCGCCCCGAGCAGTGAATACTGTGAGCGGTGCGCCTCGTCGGTCATCACCAGGATGTTCGGACTCTTGTTCAACTCGGGAAAGGTTTCGGAGAGATCCGCTTCGCGAAACTTGTGGATCATGCCCATCACCAGGTCCGAGGAATCGCTCTTCAATAACCCCTTGAGCGTGGCGATGCTGTCCGCCACCTTCAAGGTGAAACCGATCCCCCCGCCGGTCTCGCCGAGCTGCTGTTCCAGTTGGGTGCGGTCGGTGACGAACACCACCTTCCATTTGGAGAGCTGGGCGTGGCGGTACATCTCCCGCACCATGAACATCATGGTCAGCGACTTGCCCGAGCCTTGGGTGTGCCAGACGATGCCGCTGCGCTCGCGGGGCGTGGCCCCTTTCACCAGGCGCTCCACCGCCAGCTTCACGGCCCGGAACTGCTGGTAACGCCCGACAATCTTGATCAACTCGCCCTTGTCCGACTCCGAGAAGATGGTGAAGGTGCCGATGATGTCCAAGAGGTTCCGCCGGTCCAGCATGCCCGCCACCAGCCGCTCTTGGTCGTTGGGGCTGCTGCCGCCGTGGGCGAGGTCGTCCACCGTGCGCGGGTAGGGGTCGGACCAGCGGTAGAAATGCTTTTCGATGTGGGTGGTGATGGTGCCGAACTTGGCCTGGTTGCGGCAGGTGGCCACCACGAACTGGTTGAAGTAGAAGAGCGGCGCGCTGCCCTCGCCCTTGGCGCCGCGCTGCTCGCTGTAGCGCCGCATCTGGTCGATAGCCTCGGGGATCGGCTCCTTCACCTTGGGCGACTTGCACTCGATCACCACCAGCGGCAGGCCGTTGACGAACAGCACGATGTCCGGGATGATGTGGTGCTCGGTGCCGAGGATGCTCAGCTTGAACTGGCAGACGGCGAGGAAGCGGTTGCTGTCGCGGTGGGTGAAGTCGAGGTAGCGCACCGTCGGGCTCTTTTCGCCGGTCCTGCGATTCTCGGCAACACTGGTGTTCTCCAAGAGCAGGTGCAGCACATGGCGGTTGTTGTCGAGCAGGTTGGTGCTCGGGAAGCTGGCCGTGAGGCGCTTGGCCACCTCCTCCACCTGGTCCTCCTCCAGCCAGGGGTTGATCA
>Ga0233425_10002187_pt1 | contig 39694 bp, 33 predicted proteins | sample Watercolumn_Towu_2_FD_181712 | JGI IMG/M metagenome (GOLD analysis project Ga0233425, IMG submission 181712) | Freshwater microbial communities from Lake Towuti, South Sulawesi, Indonesia - Watercolumn_Towuti2014_140_MG | ecosystem: Environmental > Aquatic > Freshwater > Lake | place... | reverse complement strand
ATAGCGATAGGTGATGGTCAAGCTCAAGCCACTGAGGATGTAGAACGTTGCGACTGCGTACATCCCCAATTTGGCGAGCAGGTTCTGGCTTTGAAAAGCGCCGAAACTCCAGCTGGCGTAGTGATAGATCATGACTGCGAATGCCATGCTGCCGCGGAGGTAGTCGAGGCAATCGATACGTTTCATGGAGACTAAAATTGAAGGCAGGCTAGAGCTCAATTCGAAAGGAACATCATACTTGTAATTGGCCTAATCCGCCAAAATATGGGAGGACGGACACTCAAGATCAGCGCGTGACGAGCATTATGTGAAAGCTAAGGTTCGCATAATTGTTATGCGGTTGCCAAGGAGACGGATGCGTTCCAGAGGAGGGGCGGGGCTAGCGGGTTGGACGAGAGCCGCCGCATCTCCCGCTCTCGGGATGTCCGAGCGAAGGGATCAGACAATGGGACGGGTCACGTGCTTGCGCTCCACGGCAGCCCGCTGCGGAATGCCCCGGCTCGTTCCCTTACCCTATGGCGAAAGTTGCGACGAGAGGAATCGTCTGCCAAGTTCCCAGATCCGCGTTCCGCGGGCGGTTGCGTACCGCCCCTCTTCGGCACGCGAGGAGGGCGCGCCGGGGTTCAAGCCACTCCGGCTCAGGCCTGGGTGTCGATCAGCTTGCCCAGCTCCTGTCCGGACAGATTCACCGGCCGCGCGCTGGTCGGCTGTTGGGACGCATCGGCCGAACTCACCGGCCGCCTGAGATCGGATGCCTGATCGCCGTCCGCCGAGGCCCGCACCGGGAAGGACGGTGCGGCGACGGGACTGCTCAGTTCGTCTTCCACGCGCGCTGGCTTGGTCTGGAGCGATCCCCGATAGAAGTCATTCAGGACATTGACCGCTGTGGGGTTGATGGATGTGGTGGCCATGACAAACCTCCGCTAACGCAAGATGAGGAATCAATAGTCACAGTTTAGCAGCGGCGGAGGGGATCGATTGGCGGCCGGTCCGGTTTCCGCCGCTGCCCCCGGGAAGCTGGAATTCCCGCAGATATCCCAAGAGAAGCCGATATTTCAGCCGCCTGCCGAGGCATTCCAGCGACCGGAAGCCGGTCCAGACGCGCCGCCACTGATGGGCCTGTTCTTCTGCTCCCCGGTCGGTCCGGACGGCGTCGAGATGGAGCTGAATCGCTTCGAAGGCCAGGGCGGCGTGACCGGAGGCGAGATTGTCGATGGATTGATGGAGGCGGATGATGGTCGCATCGATGCCCCAGAATTCCATGGCCTCTGCCAGCCGGTGGTACGGCCTACCGAGCCCGCTCAATTCGATCGCCAGATTCAGGCCGAGGATTTCCGGGAAGAAGCTGCGCGGGAAATGGCCGATGGCGAGCAGGTAGGCCGGCAGCCGGAAGGCGGCGTCGAGAAACAGCCTGGACCGGGCGAATTCGAGGCTTTCCGTGGGCGCCACCGCGAAACCGAGGGATTCCAGCAGGGTCCGGTAGATGGCTGAGTGGTTCCAGGCCGGATTGCCGCAGCCCAATTCGTCGGTGCAGATGCGCAGCAGCGGGCGGCGCGTGGGGCTGGCCTGGTCTTCGGCGAGGCACGCGTATTGCAGCCAGCAACCGTCCACCAATACGGCCGGTGCCATCTGCAGTAGTCCCCAGGCGAGTTGCTCGCGTCCCAAACGTGGCCGGGCAGCGGGGCGCGCGCCGTCCTCGAACTGGCGGCGGTGTATTTCTCCGATGCGCTGGCGAAAGGCCGGTGGAGAGTACGGGAAATAGCGGGATCGGGGCGGCTCCCAGAACATCCGGCCGGCGGCGCCCAGTTCGCGCTGCACCAGACGGTGGGCAAGACCCAGGCTTTCGGCGATCTCGCGCTGATTCAGCAGGCTGTGGAACAGCTGGCGGTGCATCGCCATGCCGCTGCGGGGCGTCGTCCCAATCGCCCGAGGGGGCGCCGGAGCGTCCGAATGTGCCGTCGAAATCCAAGCATCGGTGTCGGAATAGTCGGTTTCTCGCCGTTTTCCTCCCATCGCGATTCCCGCCCTGCCGACGATCTTCCCAAGAAAGGAGCGGAGTCCGGGGAGGTCTTCGTCGGGGTGCTGCGGCGGCGGCGCAACGAACGATTCTTTCTCGGCGTGAGAATGCACAGATTCCGGGGAATTGCCGGTGGCGGCGCGAGAATCCAGCCAGAGCTTGATGCGCTCCAGTTCGTCCCCGGAAAACACCCCGAACATGCGGCCGCCGAAGGCGGTCAGCCGGTCGAAGGGGCGGTCTCCGTGGGCACCGGCAACCCAATCCGATGCGGTGAAGGCAGCGAGGAACCCTGTGGCGTCGAAGCAATCGGCGGAAAGCCAGTCTCGAAGCGGCCGGTCGCCCAGCATGATTTGGCCGTGGTAGTGCGCGGCCAGTTTGGCCTTGTCCGCGAAGATTGCGGCGATCTGCTGTTCCAGGTCCCGTTCCTGGCGGATGGGGGCGAGTGCTGCCAGGTACTCGGCTTCGCTTCGGAGGTAAAGCTGCAAGCCCAGCTGGATACGGGCATCGTCATCCCGCCGGTTATGGCGGTACAGGGTAACGGCGGCGTCGACCTCCCTCGCCACGCTCTGCAGAACGGCGCTTCTGGAGGCGGGCTCGAGTCCCGCAAGCCGCCATGACGATTTGCTTCGCACGTAGCCCAGGCTGTAGCCAAGTAGTTCGGGAAAATACCGCGGTTGTCCGAAGGAGAGCGCCAACTGGATGCTGCCGAGGGCAAAAGCCGCCTTGCCGCCTAGCGCGCCGAAGTGCTGACTGCGCGGCGAAGGCAGGGAAATACCGGCGTGCGCGAGCAGGCCCCGAAAGCGGTGGGCCGGAGAACGCCCTGCATCGTCGCCCAGCAGCTCGAGATAGGCGCGCAGCAAGGCCGCCACGGCACCCTCCCCAGAGTGGGCGATGCGGGTCGTACCCTGCAGCCAGGCCCCCTCGATCAGACCGAGCGGGGCGTGGTAGACCAACTGCACGGGGTCTCGGGAGGAAATGGCGGCCGACGCGGCGACGGTGCTGTCCGCCCCGGCTGCAAAGTCCTCTCTGCCATCACCAAGGCATGCCAGTAAAGCCCGTATGTCGCCGCCGGCGCGCTGCCAGGTAGCGGGCTGCTCGATGCCGCACAGGTAGGCACGATAGGCGCGCTCCGGGTTTGGCCCGAGGATGTCGAGGATCGGGGTATTGCCGTTCATGGCGACGCCGGTTTGATGAACATCGTCTGGTCGATTACCAGGGCATCCAGGCCGGAGGTCAGGAACAATCCGGCGGCGTCTTCCACCGAGTGGACCATGGGTTTGCCCATCACGTTGAAGCTGGTGTTGAGCAGCAGCGGAATGCCGGTAAGGCGGTGAAATTCCGTCAACAATGCGTGGAAGCGCGGATTGCGGTCGGCCGTCACGCTTTGCAGGCGACCGCTACCGTCGCGGTGCGCAACGGCCGGAACGCGACCGGCCAGTTCCGGACGGAAGTCCAGGGTGCATTCCATGTAGGGGGTATCGCGGTAGTCCTGGAAGAAATCCGGTCCGAATTCGTGAAGGATGGCGGGCGCAAACGGGCGAAAGCTCTCCCGAAATTTGGCCAGGGCGTTGAGCCGATCCGGCAGCTCCGGGCGGCGGGGATCGGCGAGAATGGACCGATTTCCCAAAGCGCGGGGACCGAATTCGGCGCGGCCCTGGACCCAGCCGATGAGCTTGCCGTTCGCCAGGAGGCTGGCGGTTTCCAGGAACAAGTCCGCCCCCGGTTTCCGGATCAAGAGGCCGCCGCCGAAGCTTTCCATGCGCCGCAGCGAGGCTTCCTCGAAGCTGCTGCCGAGATAGGGTGACAATTCAACGGTTGTCGGCCGGAGTTCCCCTTCGTCCTCCGCCCAGGCGAGCCATGCTGCGCCCAGGGCGCAGCCGTCGTCCGCCGGCGCTGGCGGGATGTAGAAGCGGCGAAAGCCGGTACGCTTGGGGATGGTGCCGTTGAAGGCGGAGTTCAGGGCACAGCCGCCCGCCAGACAGAGCTGCTCCATACCGCTGCGCTGGTGCAGTTCGCCCAGCAGTTGCACCATGATTTCGGAAAAGAAATGCTGCCCGGTGCAGGCCAGGTTGGCCGCATTCTCGGCCGGATCGCCGGGACGGCGGCGAAACGCTGCCAAGTCGGTCAGTGCCGTGATGGCGGAATGCTCTGGATGGACCAGGGAGAGCCCGTCGACCGTGAGGAGCCGGCGCAGGATTGCAAGGACTTCCTCATCGACCTGACCGAGGGCGGCGAGTCCCATGACCTTCCACTCCTCCCCCTGCATCCAGTCGAAGCCGCAGAGTTCGGTCAGTTTCATGTACAGCAAACCGAGGCTGCCGAGGCCGCGGGCTTCGTGGATTCGTTCCAGCCTGCCGTCCCGCCAGCGATAAAAGGCTGCCGAACCGCGTTCGCCGTAAGAGTCCACCACCGCGCAGGCGGCTTGGGAAAACCCGCTGCCGCGGCAGGCGACGGCGGCGTGGGTATCGTGGTGGGGAAAGGCGCGGAACTCGACGCGGCAGTCGGAAAGCAGCTTCGGGACGAGGCGGGCCAGGTTTAGCCCGGCACGTTGGAACGCATGCCGGTTGCACGCCATCATGTGGTGGATCTCGGTGTTCGTCAGCGGCGAACGGAGCCGCTTGAGCCCAAGCCGCTGCAAGCCTGCCGGCTGCAGCAGCCCGATCCCGGCAGCCAGGCGTTCGTACCACGGCCGCTGCGCTTGCCAGTTGGATGCTACGATGATGCGGCCCGCGTCGGGGCAGTACCGATGCAGCAGTGCCGGCAGGGAAGCGAGGTTGTCCGCTTCGCAGTTGAGCGCCCGCTTGTACTGGAGCAAGCGCTCGGTGGCCTCCGCGTAGACGACGTCGCCGCGATGGTTGACGATCGCCAGTGCCGGATCGTGGTAGCTGGCATTGAGGCCGATGAAATATTCTTTCAAGAATGAGCTGCCTCGGCTTGGGGAAGGAACCGCTGAATCCCCCCTTCCGGCTGATTCAGTGTTGCTCCCCGGAAACAGGGTCTTCCAGGGAATCGCGAACTCCATCGATGGTGGCGGGCCACGTCATGCCCACGGTCGCAACACTCGGTGAATCCGGGGGCGCTACCGTGGTCTACCGCAGGATAGATCGCAACAGAGAACGACTAGCATGCTGTCGACATCGCCGTACCCCCCGTCCGCGGCCCCGGTACCTGCGGCAACGCCCGCACGGTGGGTAGCGGATTTTTCATGGGCCGCCGCCTTCTTCCTGCCCGTCTGCAATGTGGCCTTCCTGATTGGTGGGCCCTATCGCTGGGACAACGCGCTTCTGTGGACCGCTCCGGTCTGGGTGTGCATCTTGGTCGACTGGCTCGGACCGGTCGTCGCCTACCGGCCACCGCGGCCCCTGGCACCGGCCGTGTACGGCTCAGTATTGCACGCTCTGGTGTTCCTGCAGTTGGCTGCAATCCTGTTGATGCTCCGATTGGCCAGTGAATTGACCTGGAACACCCCGTCCGACTGGGGCAACGGAGTCGTCAATTTGATTGCCGTCCGCATTGTGACCGGCACCAATTCCTGTTGTTCCGGAATCGCCTTGGCACACGAGCTGATTCACCGTCACAGCCCGTGGCTGCGGTGGCTCGGCCGGCTGATGCTGTGGACGGTGCTTTATGATCATTTCGCAATCGCCCATGCCAGGGAACATCATCGCCATGCGGCCACGGGTCAGGACTGCGCCTCGGCGCGACGGGGCGAATCGTTCGAGGCGTTTTGGCGCCGGTCGGTATCCGGACAGTTCGCCAATGCCTGGAAGCAGGAGTGCGAGCGCATGTCTCGTCATGGCGGCTGGCGACTATGGGCCGGCAATCGGGTTTTGCAGGGTCTCACCGTGGAATTGCTGCTTCTCTTCGCCATCCTCCTCTCCTACGGACCGGTTGCGCTGGCAATTTTTGTTTACCAAGCCCTGGTGGCGGTTCGCCTGCTGGAGGCGGTGAACTATTTCCAGCATTGGGGTCTGCAACGGGACGAAGGTCCCTTCGGTGCGGCGCACGCATGGTCAACGGCATCGTGGTGGAGTCTCCATTCCTTGCTGGGCCTGCCCTTGCATGCGGATCATCATCGCCGGGCAGGGAAACCGTTCTTTCGCCTGACGGTGTTGGAAGGCAGTCCGAGGATGCCCTGTGGCTACTACGTCGCCGCCTTGTTTGTACGTTTTGCGAACGAGCGATACAAAAATGCCTTGTTGGCACGTCTACACTGCTCTCGCAAGGGCGATCAATTCTTTCGGCCGGACGCCGATAAACAAGTCAGACTTGAAGAACCGCCTGGTTGAGGTCTTGCTGATTTCCTCATGAAATCCGGTGTTCCACCCAGGCATCGCCAATACGGTTTCACGCTGCTAGCTCGGTCGGTTGACGACAACAATAGGGTTGGTCCGGTCCGGCCGTCAGGGAGGAAGTCCCGGAATGTCTGCTGCAGCGATTTGCATTAATGGATGAGTACCTGCTTCCGGAGAATGCCGTGATCGCACTCTGCCTCTATGTTACGCGCCGCAGCTCCAGGCCAACACCGCCCAGCAAGCCGGGAAGGCGTCGACTCGTCTTGCCGAGGAAATCCGAGTCGAGGGACGACGGGCTGATGGATTTCGGTCTTGGCCGGAAAGTCCAGCCGATTCGGATCAAGGGTCGGCTACCCTAATCGTCCGGTTTGATTATGGTGCGTGGATTGTCTTCCCCGCCGTGTCGGCTAAAGTAATGCAGTGGATTCGCCTGCACCAATCTTGACGATGCGGTGATGTAGAGAACCGAGTAGGACCCAATGACAGCGCGTATTACCCGAATCTTAGCCGTAGCTCTTCTGGCGTGTTTCTGCTCTGGTGCCCAGGCCGGGATACACAAGTGCCTAAACGAACAGAATAAGGTGTTCTACCAGGACAAGCCCTGCCAGGATCTGACTACCGCCAATCTGCCCTCCCATCTCGTTCAGCCGGGTGAGCCGAACCGGCAGCAATTCCTGTGGAAGGCGACATCCCTGTCGAGCAAGGGCGAAGCGTATCTGCTCGGATCGCTTCATTTCGGCACCAAGGAGATGTATCCGCTGCCACCCAAGATCACCGATGCGTTCAATGTTTCCGATGTCCTGGTCGTAGAAGCCGATCTGCAGTCTGCTCAGGCGAACGATGCGGTCAAGAAGGCCCTGGCGGAAGCCCTGTATCCCGAAGGCGTCTCGCTGGAAGAGAACGTCAAGCCGGGAACCTGGCGCAAGTTGCTGGCGGTCGCCCAGAAGCTCGGTATACCGGAAGCGAGATTGCGTCAGCAGAAGCCTTGGCTGGCCGCTTTGACCATCACCATCCAATCCCTCGCGAAGTCGGGCTTCGACCCGGCGATGGGCATCGACAAGGCGTTTGTGAAGGATGCGGGCGCGAAGAAACCGATTCTGCAACTGGAATCCGCCGAGGCCCAGCTCAAGCTGCTACAGGCATTGAACGGCCTGGAACAGGAGCAGTGGCTAATCCAGGCCCTGTTGGACGCCGACAAAGGTCCGGCGCTTTTCCAGGAAGTGGCAGATGCATGGCAGAAGGGTGACGCCGAGGCGATGGACATGATCGTGCGCCGCAGCTTCGACACCAGCCCGACGTCCGTCAAATTGTTTCAGCTGTTCTTTAGCGAGCGCAACGCGTCCATGGCGAAAAAGATCGAGGAAATGACTACCGACGGGCGCCGGTATTTCTTCGTGATCGGCGCCGGTCACCTCGGCGGAGAGCAAGGAATCGTCAAGCTCCTCGAGGCCAAGGGGTTCCGCGTCGAGCAGCCGTAATTCAGCGGACCAGACACCCCTTCCCTTCCTGTGGCGGCACCAACCGCTGCTTTCGCCGATTCGGTCCGGCGCGATGATCGGCCATTCCCCTGACGGGGCGCCCGCTCAGCCTCCCGTGACACTCATGTGTCGGAATATCACGGGTTTTTCCTCCATGGTGAATTCGTGCCGCTCCGGCTTGATTGCCATCGCGGCGACGATCGCCTCCCTGAGACGCTGAGCATCCCCAGGGTGGGCACGCAAGATCCGCTTCAGGTCCACCGAGTGCTCGTTCCCCAGACATAGCAGCAGTCTCCCCTCGGCGGTGAGGCGCACCCGATTGCAGCTGGCGCAGAAGTTGTGACTGTGGGGGGAGATGAACCCCACCCGGGTATCGGTGGTGGCGACCCTGAAGTAGCGGGACGGTCCGCCGCTCTGTTCCGTGGATGGGATGAGCGAGTAGACGGCCTCGAGGTCCCTGCGGATTTCGTCGCTGGAATAATATTGCTCGGCACGTTGGTGGTCGTCGATTTCACCGAGCGGCATCTCCTCGATGAAGCTGATATCGACCCTCTTGTCGATGGCAAATCGGACGAGATCGACCACTTCATCGTGATTCCGGTTTTTCAGGACCACGGTGTTCAGTTTGACCCGCTCAAATTCCGCGGCGACGGCACTATCGATGCCTCGGAGGACCTGAACCAGGTCGCCGACGCGAGTCATCCTGCGGAAGCGGAGCGCGTCGAGGGTATCGAGGCTGATGTTGATCCGGCGCACTCCGGCGCGGCGCAAGGGTACGGCCATGGACGCCAGTTGGGAGCCATTTGTGGTGATTGCCAATTCCCGGAGGCCGGGCAAGATCCCCAGTTCCCCAATCAGATCCAGCGCGCCCTTGCGTACCAGAGGTTCACCGCCGGTGATGCGGATCTTGTCCACTCCCAGGCTCACGAAACAGCGCGCAATGGCGGCGATTTCCTCCAACGTGAGGATTTGTGCCCGCGGTAGGAAGTTCATCTGCTCGGCCATGCAGTACACGCAGCGAAAATCGCAGCGGTCCGTGATGGAAATACGCAAATAGCTGACTCGTCTGCCAAAACGGTCAGTCAGGTTGGAGGCAGGAGGGGGGGCGGACATCAGCGACGGAGGAATTGGTGGAAAAAGGGGATTCGGCAGGATTGGACTACCCGATCAAGCGAAATGTTCGGTTTCCGCCGGCTTGCGTTTCGCGGAACGCGGTAGAAATGGGCATGTGATCGATACCAAGATCACCACGGGGCCTCGCAGGATGCGGAACGCATGAAGGAGTGCTCGAGTCGGCGCAGAACGATGCCAGCGAATGGCGGAGAGGATGGGGTTCGAACCCACCTAGGGAAATTGGTCCGGCATCCGATTTCGAAACGTCCTTATACAGAATATCCGACGATTTCTAGATGTTCAATGCGTTCCTTAATGCAATGATATTAAACATATTCACCTCGTTTCAGAGATTGACGCTGCGCAGTAAGTCCTCTTTGGCGCAAAGTGCGATGCGCTATGGCACGCACTACAGACATGATCACATGGCAGTGTTTTCGGAAAAAAGGTATCAAGGGCCTGGCAGTCATAGGTGTCAACTACTGGCGTTACCAAGGGGCGGTGTTCCCGGCTGCGGTTTTCAGACATCCGCGTCAGGAATACGCGCCCTCGCTCGACGGGAGTGGTGGCGCGCCCACAGGCGGTCGGCGGACCAGCGGCCCGGACCGTGTAGCCAGCACACCAGCAGCATGACGCCCCAGACCCGGTGTTGTTCCAGGCCGGCGGGTCCCAGGTCGGGATAGGAGATCACCGCGGCGATGTTGAACAGGAATAACACCGCCGCCGCCAGCCGACCCAGCACACCGAACGCCAGCAGTACCGGTGCCGCCAGTTCGACGCCGGTGCCCAGGTAGGCGGCCAGTTCCGGCGGCAGCAGCGGCACCGCGTATTCCTCCTGGAACAGATACAGGGTGCTGTCCCAGGACTGGACCTTGGTGATCGCGGAGACCCAGAAGGCGTTGGCGACCCATAGCCGCAACACCAGGTCGCCGACGGGAATGGTTCGCCGGATCATGCGGGAGACTCTTGGCACCAGGCGTGGCCGGCGTTTCGCGGCCGCTTTGTAGGCGGAAAAGGCATAAGTGTTCATGATGTTCGCTCCAGGTTAAAGAAAGAAGCCGGCGATCAGACCGGCGCTGGTCCAGTGCCGCAGGCTCGCAGCCAGGTCGAAGTCGCCGGCGGCGGCAGCCTGGTGCGAGGCCTCCGCCAGGGTCGCCCCCGAGGCAAGGGCGGACAGCAAGACGTGGTCGCCGGCTTCCAGGGAATGGATTTGCACCTCCAGGTGTGGCCGGAAAATCAGCAGCCGGCAGCCGCCTTCCGCCAAAGAGACGATTTCTTCCCCGCTGCGGTAGGGTTGATTGGCCTCCCAGATCCGCAATAGCGGAAACTCCGACGTCAACCAGCGGGCGCTCGGCTGCAGCCGAACCCTCAGGTCGCCGTGGTGTTCCGGCGGAACGGTGGCGAGCGTCTCCAGGTCCGAAGCGGTACTGTCCGCCTCGTGGTAGGCCTCCTGCCACAGCCACTCGAGGCGCGCCAAGTCGGACAGATAGGCGAGCGGGCGCAGGATTTCCATGTCTTCCAGAAAGTCGGTAAAGCCGCTGCCGTAGTCCAGCAGGCAGCCGCTGCGGGGCGGGTCGAGGGGGACGTAGCGGCGGGCGAGGCCGTCGAAGCATTCCTTTCCCACCAGCCGGTTCACCACCGGGTAAGTGTCTCGCAGCGCTTCGCCGAGGCTCGCCAGGCTGTTGTTGCGGTAGACCGCCAGCCGCTGCTGCGGGGCCAGTCCATTGGCGCGGATCGCTTCGCCCAGCCTGTCCGCGCCGCCGAACAGCGCCCGGCGCAATTCCCCCTGCAATTCAGGCAGCGCGTACATGGCTCGCCTCCATCCGGCGCCGGGCTTCCGTCGCCTCTTCCAGCAGCACGGCCAGGGGCGGCAGCGCCAAATCCCATTCAATCAATGTCGGCCGGGGGCCCACCCGTTGCAGGACGAATTGATAGAGCCGCCAGACTGCGCCGCTCACCGGCCGATCGTGGGTGTCGATGAGGATTTCCTCCTGGCCCATCCGGTTGCGGCTGTGACCGGCCAGGTGCAACTCCTCCACCGCCGCCGCAGGGATGTCGCGCAGATATTCGGTGGCATCCCAGCCGTGGTTGCTGCAGGACACGAACAGGTTGTTGACGTCCAGCAGGATGCCGCAGCCGGAGCGTCGTGCGGTTTCCGCCAGGAACACGCTCTCCGCCAGGGTGGAATGGGCGTATTCCAGATAGCTGGACGGGTTCTCCAGCAAAATGCGGCGGCCGAGGGCGTCCTGGACCCGTCCGACCCGCTGCACCACGTGGTCGAGGGCTTCCTCGGTGTAGGGCAGTGGCAGCAGGTCGTTGAGATAGCTTCCGCCGATCGACCCCCAGCTCAGGTGCTCCGACACCAGTCCCGGTTCGACCCGCCCGATCAGTGCCTGCAAGCGGCGCAGATGAAGCGGGTCGAGGGGATCGGCGGAACCGACGGACATGGCCACCCCATGCAGGCTGAGGGGATAGTCGGCCCGGATCCGTTCCAGGCAGGCGATGGGCGCGCCGCCGCGGCCGAAGTAGTTTTCGCTGTGCACTTCGAACCAGCCGGCCGCCGGGCGGGTGTCGATCACCTCGCGGTGGTGGGGGGCGCGCAGCCCGATTCCGGCCGTGGCCGGAATCGGCGCGCCGGCGCCTTGCGTGGGATGCAGTTGCGCCATGGCCGCTGCCCTATTTGGCGTCGGCCCTGGGGGCTTCGAGGCTGCCGCCGATGATGCGCTCGCAGCTTCCCTTGGGCAGGGCGATGAAGGCATCCTTCTGGCCGTCTTCCATGGAATGGCCGGCACAGGCGTTGGACAGGGTCTTGCAGTCGTTCTTGCCGGTTTTGGCGACGCCGTAACATTTCTCGACGTCCTTCCTTTCCCCCGCCTGGGCGGTGCCGGCGGCTCCCAGCAGCAGGAGCGAGGACAAGGCGACGGTGATGGCGGTGTGGGCTTGGTTCATGGGATTTCTCCGTAGAAGGGTTGGTTGTGGTTTGCCCGATTTCGAATCGTGGCAAGAATCCAAGGGTCAATCTCCGTGCCAATCTCCCGAATGCTCGATGTAGAGATAGAAATCAGTTGGTTATAAATTGTGGTGACGGCGCCTGCGGAGGAAGTCCTGCAGGCGGCGCCACCAAATGTTGAGGGCAGCCGCAAATAGTGGTGGTGGGGCTTGGTTCGGGGTCTGCATCGCCTTTCGCGGACGAGGTCGACGGGGTATCGTGACGGTACGGCACTGGGGCGGGGGTGATGTCAGTGCTGTCGGAATCAACACCCCTCTCCCCGTTTGGAGAGGGGCAGGGGTGAGGGCCTGAAGCGCTCGATTCTTGTGATGAACTCATCGAAACCTCAGCGCCTTGGCCCTCACCCGAACGGGCTGCGCGCCCTCGCTTCGCTCTCCCTACGGAGAGAGTGGGTTGAATCGACACAATTTGGGTTGCCGGATGTGGGGGAGTGAATGACAGGCGATGACGAGGGTTGCGGCGGGCTTCCGCCGGCGGCGGCGAACCGGCCGCTCGATGCGGAGGAATGGTCGGCGCTGCGTGCCATCGTCGAGGGCACGGCGCAGGCTACCGGTGCGGAGTTCTTTCGTACCCTGATCCGCAATCTGTGTGCGGCGACCGGGGTCGGCAACGGCTTCGTCGCCGAGTTCGCCGGCGGCAAGTCGCGGGTCCGCGCCATCGCCCTGTGGATGGCGGGCCGGTTCGTCGACGGTCAGGAGTGGGACCTGGCCGACACTCCCTGCGAGGAAGTGCTATCGGGGCGACTCTGCCATTACCCGAGTGGTGTAGAGCAACGCTTCCCCAAGGAAGCAGGGGTGGAAAGCTATCTGGGCGTGCCTTTGCGGGACGCCGGCGGCGAGGTCCTCGGCCATCTCGCGGTGTTCGACCAAGTACCGATGCCGGACGAACCGCGGTTGCTCTACACCTTCCAGATCTTCGCGGCGCGCGCCGCGGCGGAATTGGCGCGGCTGCGGGCGGTCGAGCAGTTGCGCGCCGGCGAGGAGCGCTACCGCGACCTGTTCGACGAAGCGCCCATCGCCTACGTCCTGGAAGACCTGGAATCCCGCTTCATCCGCGCCAATCGCAGCGCCCTGCGCATCCTCGGCATCACCCCGGACCAGGTGGAGGGGACGGTGGGCATGTCCTTCGTGCCAGACACGGCGGAGGCCCAGCGGCGGGTGCAGGAGGCCTTCGCCGCCATCGGCCGCGGCGTCGACACCGGCGGCGTGGTGCTGGAATTGCGCCGCCGCGACAACGGCGCGCCGATCTGGATCCAGTGGTGGTCGCGGCCCGACCCCAGCGGTCTTTTCACCCGCACCATGTTCCTCGACATCACCGACCGGGTGCTCATGGAGCAGGAGCAGGCCCGGTTGCAGGCCCAGAACGACTATCTTCAGGAAGAGATCGAGGCCGACCACAACTTGGGCGAGATCGTCGGCCGCAGCGCTGCCATCCAGACGGTCCTGACCAGCATCCGCCGGGTTGCCACGACCGACGCCTCGGTGCTGATTCAGGGGGAGTCGGGCACCGGCAAGGAGCTGATCGCGCGCGCCATCCACTCCGCCAGCAAGCGCAGCGACCGGCCCCTGATCAAGGTCAACTGCGCCGCACTCCCGGCCAACCTGGTGGAAAGCGAGCTGTTCGGCCACGAAAAGGGCGCCTTCACCGGCGCCATCGCCCGCCGCGTGGGACGTTTCGAACTGGCCGACGGCGGCACCCTGTTCCTCGACGAGATCGGCGAGATCCCGCCGGAGGTGCAGGTCAAGCTGCTGCGGGTCCTGCAGGAGCGGGAAATCGACCGGGTCGGCGGCAAGCTGCCCATCAAGGTGGATGTGCGGGTGATCGCGGCGACCAACCGCAAGCTGCTGCAGGAGGTGGCGAACAAGGCGTTTCGCGAAGATCTCTTTTACCGCCTCAACGTGTTTCCGATCCAGATGCCGCCGCTGCGGGAACGCCCGGAAGACATCCCGTTGCTGGCCCGCTTCCTGGTGGACAAGTTCGCCGCCCGGCTGGGACGGCGCATCCACGGAGTCAGCCCCGATTCCCTGCGGCGCCTGCAGTCCTACCGCTGGCCCGGCAACATCCGCGAACTGGAGAACGTCATCGAGCGCGCCATCATCCTGAGCGACGATGCCGTCCTCGACATCGGCCCCGAGATGTTGCCGGGTTCGGCGCAGCCGGATGCCACCGGCGAGTCCGGTGATTCCCTGGAAGGGGTCGAGCGGAACCACATCCGCCGCGTCCTGGAGCAGTCCGGCTGGGTCATCGAAGGTCCCAAGGGCGCCGCCCGCCTGCTGGGACTGCATCCGAGCACCCTCCGCTACCGCATGAAGAAGCTGGGACTGGCGCCGGAGCGGGGCTGACGGTCGCGCCGGGCGCGCCAGCCGGCGCGAACGGCGAAACGGCGCTGTTCGCGGTAAGCGCTTCCCAAAGGCCGCCGAATTCCTTACCGTAATGCCATCGTCGGATTTCATCCTAACCTTTCCGGCCGGGGCACCGGCTGCGACGACTCCTACGAGGGGCGGCATGACGACTGGGCGGACAGCACTGGCCATGATCGGGCTCGGGTACGGGGCGCTGTTGCTGTCTGCCTGCAGCAACCCCGGCTACAACGACAATCCCTCGCAGCAGAGGAGCGACGGCCGGGTGGGCTGCCTGGCGGCGACGGAGTTCTTCGCGGTCTATTTCAATGTGCACATCCAGCCCTTCGGCGACCGGCCGGACGAACGCATCACCAAGGAGGTGTTCCGCTCCTATTGCGAGGAGATTCCGCTTCCCGGCAGGGTTTATTTCACCGCGGACCTGGTCGGCCCGGAACTGCGCAAGACCCCGCTGGCGCTGCGCGTGGCGGAGCAGGAATTCGCCGGTTACGGCTTCTCCCTCACCCCGGCCTACCGGGACCTGCGCAGCCTGCTCGAGGTCCCCGCAGCGATCTACGCCAAGGGCGTGGTCGAATCCCGGTTCGAGCTGGAACACGACGGCCACTACGCGGTGTACCTGACCCGCGGCGGCGAGGAGGCCGCCACCGACAACGACCGCCTGCGCATTCCACTGATCGTCGGTGAAGACCCGATGGCGCCGCGGCTGTTGCCGCGGTTGCTGGCCGGCATCGCGCTGGTCGCCGCCGCTGCCGCCGCAGTCCGCTTCCTGCGGCGACGCAGGACCCGCTGATCCGGCGGACCCATGGCCTTCCTCCACCGTTTTTCAACCCGAGCCGCGCCATGACTTCGGTCCGCAGACTCCTCGGTATCGCCTTCCTGGCCGTGTTGTCGGCCGTACTGGCGCTGGCGCTCCTGGTCGGCTACGGCATTGCCGCCAACGCCCGCGCGGAGCAGGAGGCGGCAGAGTTCTGCGCCGACATCGCCGCCACCGGCCGCATCGCCCCGCTGCTGCAGCGGGCCGAGCGCGACGGCATCCGCTATTACACCAGCCGCGAGCCGGCGGCCTACCACTTCGTGTTTCCCGGCTGGGTGTTCAATGCCGGCGTCTGCCGCGCCGAGGTGGAAGGCGAGGTGATCCGCGCCACCCGCTGGCGGCTGGAAGGGGACTGACGGTGCCGGACGCGGCGCCTCCGGATCAGGGCAGCAGCCGCTTGCCGGCGTCCGCGCCGGGCAGGCACTGGTAGACCTCGGACACCTGCAGCACCAGCAGCGCGCGTGCCGGCAGGTCCGGCTTCTGGCGGCGGACGGATTCCTTCATCCGCTCGTAGTCCGCCCCCTCCCGCTGGATGCGGATGCGGCCCTTGACCTGGAAGCCCAGCTTGGGTTCCTGCGACCAGACGTAGAACGCCGCCAGGGGATTCTCTTCCAGGTTGGCGAGGGTCTTCAGCAGATAGTTGTCGGTGATCCAGATCTGGTCGTCGCCGGCGACCCGCAGGTAGCGGATCGGGATGACGTTGGGGATGCCGCTGCTCGAGGCGGTGGCGAAAGGAAAGATCTCGGTGCGCTCGATCGCCGCTTTCATGTCTTCGGTCAACACGGTGTCGCTCCCGCCGGCGGGCAGTGAAATTCGTTGTTCGGATCGCGCCGGGCGCCTGGCTGCGGCCGTCCACATGGAGCCGCAAGGCGCTGCCGCCGCCCTGCCCGCCGGACGCTATTCCCGCTGCGGGTCGCCGCATCGTAAGCTATGGCCCTGGCCACGTCGACCGCCGCACCGCAACCATGCCTACCGTCCTCATCACCGGCGCCAATCGTGGATTGGGCCTGGAATTCTGCCGCCAATACGCCGAATCCGGCTGGAACGTCATCGCCTGCTGCCGCCAGCCGCAGGCCGCCGCGGCCCTGCAGGAGCTGGCTGCGCGCCATCCGTCGCTGCGCCCGGAGCCGCTCGATGTCGCCGATTTCCGCCGCATCGACGCCATCGCCGCCGGCCTCGCCGGCAGTGCCATCGATGTCTTGCTGTGCAATGCCGCCATCTACGGCGATGAGCCCGGCCGCGGGGTGGGGGCGATCGACTACGAGCACTGGAGCGAGGCTCTGAGGGTGAATGCCCAGGCTCCGGTCAAGCTGGTGGAGGCTTTCCTGCCGCATCTGAGCCGCGGCGAGCGCAAGCTGGTGGTGGCGGTCACCAGCCTGATGGGGAGCATGGCGGACAACCGACGCGGCGGCTCCATCCTCTACCGCTCCAGCAAGGCGGCGCTGCACGCGGCCATGGTGAGCCTGTCCATCGACCTCAAGCCGCAAGGAATCGGCGTGATCATCGTCCACCCCGGCTGGGTCCGGACCGACATGGGGGGCCCCCAGGCGCCTATGGAGGCGGCGGAGAGCATCCGCGGAATGCGGGCGGTGATCGAGGGCTTTCGCCCGGAACAGAGCGGGCGGTTCCTCAACTACCGCGGCCAGGTTCAGCCCTGGTGAGGCCGCCGTCGCCGATGCGATGCTTGCGTAGCAGATAGGGCAGGTTGCGGGCGTCGATCTTGAGCAGGTTGGCGGCGTGTTTTTTCACACCGTTGGCCTGTTCCAGGGAATCCAGCAGGATCTGGCGTTCCAGGTGGGTCAGCTTTTCCCGCAGCCCCTGCAACTCGAGTCGCTCCCTGGCGGCGGGGCGGAGCTGCGGCGGCAGGCTGGCCGGCTGCAGCAGCGTTCCCGGTTCGACGATGATGGCGTGTTCCATGGCGTTCTCCAGTTCCCGCACGTTGCCGGGCCAGTCGTGGCGGAGCAGCAGGCTGTGGGTTGCCGGCGCCAGGCCGCGGACGTCCTTGCCCAGCTCCGGGGCATAGCGCTCGATGAAATGCTGGGCCAGCAGCGGCAGGTCTTCCTTGCGTGCCCGCAGCGGCGGCAGCGGGATGGAAAACACGTTGAGCCGGTAGTAGAGGTCTTCGCGGAACTGGCCGGCGGCGGTGGCCTTGGCCAGGTCGGCATTGGTGGCGGCGATGACGCGGACGTTCACGGTCTGGGTCAGCGAGCTCCCCACCGCCTCGAACTGCCGCTCCTGCAGCACCCGCAGCAGTTTGGCCTGGCCTGCCGGCGACATGCTGCCGATCTCGTCGAGGAATACGGTGCCGCCGTCGGCCTGCTTGAAGCGACCGCGGCGGTCGCGGATGGCGCCAGTGAAAGCGCCCTTCACGTGGCCGAACAGTTCGCTTTCCAGCAAGGCCTCGCTGAGGGCGGCGCAGTTGATCTTGACGAAGGGACCGCTGCGGCGGCGGCTGTGGGCGTGGATCGCGTTGGCGATGACTTCCTTGCCGGTGCCGCTCTCGCCCTGGATCAGGACGGTCGCATCGCTTTTCGCCACTGCTCCCACCAGGCGGCAGACTTCACGTAGCGGCTCGCTGCGGCCGATGATGGTGGGGAACTCCTCCGGTCCGGTCACCGCCATCGGTGGTTCCGGCCGTAGCCGGAAGAGGCGGTAGCCGCTGCCATTCCCGGCTACCGGGATGGTCTCCCGCTGCACCGGCAGCATCGTCCCGCCACGACTCGCCAGTAGCCAGCGGTCGGCTCGCGCTACGGTGCGGTCCTGCGTTTCGGCGGCGGGGCGCAACAGGCGCTCGATCGCCGCGCCGATCAGCTCGTCGCGGGCGAAGCCGGTTAGCCGCGCGGCTTCCGGGTTGGCCTCGATGACGGCTCCGCTGCCGTCCTCCACCGCCAGGATGGGGTCGGTGCTGGCCAGAAAGTAGGCGTGGTGGATGGTCTGCGCGGGCTGCATGGTGTTCTCCCGGATGGCAAGCAGGGGTGGCGGGTGGTGCCCGTTGCGGCGGCGAACCGCACCGCTGCAAATGCAGAAATGCCTTCGGGATGGAATCGCAGGCGCGGCGGTGGCGGAGTGAAATCCGGGGATCTCGCTCCCCGCCGCCGGCCTACATCTTCGACGGGTAGCCGCTGGCTTTCAGCTGGATCAGAAGGCCTGTGACCCAGGCCGCCAAGGCGGGAACCCAGAGGCCGTAAAAGACCACCACCAGTCGCTGCCCGATCGACAGGAAGCGCCACCGCAGGGCGCCGTAGATGGCGCAGCAGACCGAGCTCAGGATGCTGAGCCCCCCGCCGAGCCACAGCAGTGTTCCTAACGCGGAGCTCCGCCAGGGCATGGCGATCTGGTAGGCGGCGAAGGCGGCGATGGTCAGCGCCAGGGGCAGGGACAGCAGGGTGATCACCGTGCCGGCCAGGGCACGGGCGGCGGTCGCGGCATCCGCAGCCGCAGTGGCGGAGATCTCGAACAGCTCGTTGACGCCGCGATCCACGGGTTCACTCCGACTGCTTCTTGTGGAGTACCGTCAGGAACACCAGAAGGGGGGCGTGATTGAGGACCAGGGAAGCGAAGCTGAGCAGCAGCTGCGCCATGCCCAGGCGCAGGTAGCTTTCGGCGTACCAGGTGAACTGCACGCTGTGCAGGGCGAACGCGATCCAGGTTCCGATCAGCGCGATCAGGGTGGCTTGTTTCAGCGTCATGGCGGAAGGTTCCCTCGGGGCGGTCGGAACGATGGCGGTGGCGGGTGGCTAGGATACATCGGCTGGTTTCAGGGGTTGCCGGTGCCGGCCGTTTCCCGCAGCGATCCGGTTTCCGCTGCCGCGTCAGCGTGGCCGCCGATGCGGCGGAGCCGGGGTGTGGCGATGCCGGCCGCTTCGGCGTGGCGCAAGGCCCGTTGCAGGCGCTCCGCTGCCGAGCGCCCGCGGCAGATATGTTGAGGGTCGGCGGCGATATCCGCGGCCAGGCTGGCGAGGAGCCGTTCCCGCGGCAGAGCCTCCGCGGCCAGATGCTGCTGAATGACGAGAATCTCCTGGGCCGCCTCCAGCGCCAGTTGCCGGTGATCGGCCCACAACTCCCCCGCCGTGCCCCCGGTTACGATGCCGCAGAGGTTGACGGTGAGGATGTAGAGGTTCTTGCGGACCAGTTCATAAAGCCCCTGTCCGGCGGCCACCGGCTGGCAGGGAAGCTCGATGGCGGCGAGGGTGCGGACGATGCGTTCCGCTTTCGGGCCGAACACCACGGTCGGTTGCAGGGCGACGAAGGGCCGGCCCTTCTTCTTGTCGAACCAGACCACGGCGATGGTGGGTTCGGCGATGCCGTGGCGTTCCCAGTCCCGTGGCAGCAGTTCATTCTGCAGCAGGGCCAGGTGGCTGCGCCAGCTTGCTGGAAGCGCAGCCAGCACGGGGTCGAGATCCTTCTCGGCGACTGCCACCAGGACCAGTTCCGGCGCGGGCAGCAGGTCCGCCACTGCGGCGGGGTCCGTTCCCCGCAGGATCGGATACACCGGATATCCGCAGCGGAGGAATCCGCGGGCGAACGTGTCGCCCAGTTCGCCCATCCCGATGATCACCACTGGCTGATGCACGGCAAGACTTCCCCCCTGTTGCTGGACGGTGAGGTGTGAACCGACGAGGCCTGGCGGCCCTTGCTGCAATCGTTCGCGATCGGTGTCGCTCGGAGGCATCGCGCTGATCGAGCCTTGTGCACCATTGAACTGCATTCGGCGTCTCTTGGGAAGCTGCGCCGGCGCTATTGCCCGTCCTTCAAGTTGGCCCGTCGTCCTGGCGTTTCCGGATAGCGGGTAGCCACTTCCGCCGGGTGTTCGGCCAACCGCAATCCGGCGATCGCCCGGATGTAGCGTTCTGCCCGGATCGCATGCCAGTGGTCTGAGGCCGGTCCCTGATCAAGCAGAGGTCATAGGTAACGACCGCGAAAACGGCGTACCCGTTCGGTGTCTGTTGGCATGGGGGCTCCCGCTGCTGCGATGCCTTTGCACGAAGGGGCAAAAGCGACGGTAAAATCGGCGCGCTACACGGAATCAGCAGAGCACCGAGATCTTCGATTCTGACGGGTCAGCTTAGGATGTGGCCGACAACAACTTCCCGAAAGTCCCCGACCGATGTTTTCGAGCAGGCAGTCCCGATGGGGTCGCCTTGGAGCCCCTCTCCCTGCGGGAGAGGGGAAGGGGTGAGGGCCTGAGCGCGTTGTGCTTGCGACAAGCTCGTTGAAACATCGGGCGTTTTGGCCCTCACCCTGCCCTCTCCCACGGGGAGAGGGTTCCAAATTTCGACCCGAAGGGCTCTGGCTCCGTCCTGCGAGAGTTCGGGGAAGTTATTTTGGACCAAATCCTTACAAGCCGCCGCCGCAACAGCGCAACGAAGGGTCAGCAACTGTTCACAACCTCCGGGGAGGCTGTCATCAGTGCGTGGCGCGGAGGCTGAGGCGCTGCCGGGGTTCGACGATCTGGCCGTCGATTTCCAGATCGAGGCGTAGCTGCTTGTTGGCTTGGCGGGCGGTCTTGGCGTCGGCGTAAGGGCCGGCAAGGACCTCGTAGCGGCTTCCTTTGGCCACGGCGCGGGCGGGAATGCGCGGGCCCATGTGGTTCAGCACGGCGGCCAGCTTGTCGGCGCTGGTGCCGTCGTCGGTGGTGGCGGCGCGCACGTACCAGGAATCACCGGCATTGGCGGTAACCACCGGTTCCGGCTGACCGTTGAGCCGGCCCGGATGCTGCAGGGCGACGGCTCCGGCCGCGTAGTCCGGGGTCGCCGTTGCGGCATGTCCGACCGCTACCGGAATTCCGCGGACTTCGTCGAGCACCCGGGTGATCCGCGCCCAGTTGAGTGTCGCACCGCGCTTCTTCTCCAGCTTCTTCAGCTTGGCCATCACCGCCGCGCGCGCCTGCTTGGGGCTCAATTCCTCATGGGGTTCGTGGGCTTCCAGATAGATGTCGGACTGGCCCACGGCCACCAGATAGGGCTGGTTGACGATGCGTACCTGGGATCTTTCCTTGACGTCGCGGAACAGGACCCGGATGTCCTCCGGATAGAGACGGATGCAGCCGTTGCTGGCGCGCACGCCGATGCTGAAGGGCTTGTTGGTGCCGTGGATCAGATAGCTCGGGCGGCTGAGGTAGAGCGCGTAAGCTCCGAGCGGATTGTCGGGGCCGGGCGACACCGCTGCCGGCAGCGGATCGCCCTTGCGGGCGTGGTCGCGCCGGATCGACTCCGGTACGTACCAGGTGGGGTTGGGCATCTTGCGGTCCACCGTCATGGCGCCGAGGGGGGAGGCGCGGCCTTCACGGCCGATTCCCACCGGGTAGGTGGTGAGGCTGGAGTTGCCGGTGAAGTGAAACAGCCGCATGTTTGCCAGGTTGATGACCACCCCCTTGCGGGGCGCGTCCGGCAGGATGAAACGCAGGGGCAGCAGAGCCTTGGTTCCGGCCGGCGGAGTCCACGGGTCAATGTCGGGGTTGGCGGCGACGACTTGCTGATAGCCCAGGCCGTAGTGGCGGGCGAGGTCGCTCAAGGTGTCGCCGTTGTCGACCGGAACCGTCGCCAGTTCACCCAGTATTTCGTCGTCCGGGCCGACAGTGAAGCTGTGGGTTTCCACCGATTCCGGCTGATACGCAGGCGGGGGTGGTGGCTGGTCGCGCATCCCGAAGCCGGGGATGAGCGAGCAGCCCTGCAGCAGGACGAGGGGGAGCAGCAGGGTGAGCGCCGGCGCGGCGCGAAGTGCGGCGGGAACGGGTGGGCCGATACGGGTCATAGCTCCTCTTTCCGGAAAGCCTGGGATTGCTTCCGCAATCCAATGCAAGAGACAAGCCATGAGTGGCGACGTTTCGGTTGCCTTGGGGCGGGCAGGCCATGCGGTGCCGGGGTGGTCCCGGGTCCACCGAATATCCATATGAAAAAATGACGATTTTCCACCCTCAACGCAGTGCTGGCGATGCTCCCCCGGGGCCGCACGCCGCCACCCGCTGCGGTCGGACTGTTGCTTCGATGCCCAAAGACTGTCGCACCATGCCGACATCGCTTCCGTGACGGGTGCCGGCCGGGCTTGCTATTCCGCTGTCGATTGCTAACGGATGCGGCCGAAGCGTTCCAGATTTTGTTTCATGACGCCGAGAAAATCACCGGATTCGGGGCGGTTGGCAGCGGGTTCGAAGGCGACCGCAGCGACCCCGAGAGTCTTCAGCCTGGCGGCGATCGCTGCGGACGGTTCCGCCTCCCACAGCATGGTCTTGGCGGGGTGGCCGGCGAGCAGTTTCGCCAGCGCCTCCCATTCGGCGGCGGCGGGCATCTCGTCGGGCTCCCAGTGGATGCTTTCCAGTTTCAGGCCGTAGCGCCGGGCCAGGTACTGGTAGACCGGATGGGACGCCAGCAGGGGTTCGTCTGTGCGGCCGCCGAGGATGCGGCGGGCGTCGCTGTCGAGCGCCTTCAGGTCCGCGTTCAGCGCGGCCAGATTCTCGGAGAAGCTCGCCGTGAACTCCGGCCGCTTGCGCATCATGGCCTGGGCCAGCGTCTCGGCCTGGCGGGCGGCCTGTTCGAAATCCAGCCAGGTGGTGAAGGCGGTGCCGCCGTGGGAGTGGGTGCCACCGGGACCGTGGCTGTGGGTCACGGCGTTGTCGATGTGGATGTAGCGGTCGTGGAAGCCCTCCGCAGTGTCCACCTGCTTGAGCTTGGGCAGGCTGACGTGCACCAGCCACTTCTCGAATCCGGCGCCATTGAGGGCGATCAGGTCGGCTTTCTGCATCAGCCCGACCGCCTTGGCGTCGGGCTTCCAGAAGGCAGGGTCCGCGCCGGCCGGCACCGGCAGGGTCACCTGCACCCGGCTGCCGCCGATGCGTTCGGCGAAATAGGCCAGCGGATAGTTGGAGACGACGATGCGCAGCGGCGCCGTGCCAAGATCGGCGCGGGCCGGCTGGACCCCACGGGCTGTCAGCAGGAAGACGGACAGGGCTAGACGGACGATGACGGATGGCACCTCGGGATTCCTCCTCAGGACAATAGAAATTGGCGGATCCAGGATTCGCCGTAGTGGTCGACGGCGAGCAGCAGCGCGCCGCTCAGGATGGCGCTGGCCAGACCCAGCAAAGCCAGTTCCGCCACCACCAGCTTGAACACGGTGGCGCGGCTGCAGCCCAGCAGAAAGATGGTTTCCAGTTCGCGCCGCCGCAGCCGCAGCGACAGGGAAAACACCAGCCCCAGTGCCAGCAGGGTGGTGGCGCCCACCAGGACCAGAATGCCGTCGAACAGCGCGCCGATGCGGAAGATGTTGTGGAGCAGGCCGTGGGTCACGATGGCCGGCTCGATGATCTGGGTCGTGCCGTCGTCCGCCAGATAGCGCCCCTTCAGCAGGGTGGCGCCACGGCGGTCGTGGGGCAGGGCGATGACGGCGCTGATGGGATATCCGGCCGGATCGCCGTGGAAGTGAAAGGAATCGATGTTGGCCGCGGTGATCTCGGTATAGGTGACGAGCCGGGCATCCACCTGGAGTTGGGCCGCGGCCTGAGCAAAGGGCAGGGACTGGTGGCGCGCTGCCGGCGTCTGCTGGTCATGGCCGTGGCCCAGTCCTTCGATCACCCAGGTGGTCTTCAGGTCGACGAATACCGCCTGGTCGTCGGGGCTCCCGGACTGGGCGAGGACGCCGGTCACGTGCAGCTTGAGGGGGTAGACGCCGGCCAGGTCGAACAGGTTTTCCGGCGTGGTCGCCAGGCTGTCGCCCGGCTCCAGGCCCAGGGCTGCAGCCGCCTCATGGCCCAGCACGCAGTCTCCCAGCAGGGCCGGCAACTCGCCCCGAGCCGGCGCCAGCCGGCGGTAGTCGAAGTAATCCAGGGTCACCCCCACCAGCGGCTGGCCCTTGATCCGGAACCTCGAATAGAGCGGCAAGGGGTCGGCCCAGCCGCTGGCGCCGACCAGGTCGGCCTCGGCCAGGGTGATGGCGGGAGCGGCGGCTTCGCTGAAGTACAGTGCGGTCAGGGTGAGATCCACCGAACTGCCCTTGGCGCCGACCAGCAACGGCGTGGCTGCGGCGCGGCCGCTCATCTGGCGTTCGCCGTCGTCCAGCAGGGCGTGCAATCCCAGCGGCAGGAAGGCCATCAGGCTCAGACAGGCGATCAGGATGGCACTGCGGGTCTTGTGAAAGCTCAGATAGCGCCAGGCCAGGTAGAAATCGTGATTCAGCATGGCAGCTACCCGTGATATCCCCGGAAATCCACCACCCGGTCGAAGCGCGGCAGCAGTTCGTGATCGTGGGTGACTGCCACCAGCGACGTCTGGCGTCGTGCCGTCGCACGGAACAACAACTCGAGGATGCGCAGCTTGTTGGCGGGGTCCAGATTGCCAGTCGCCTCGTCGGCCAGGATCAGGGCCGGTTCTGTCAGCAGCGCCCGGCATACCGCCGCCCGCTGGCGCTCCCCTTGTGACAGTTCGCGGGGCATGCGGCCGATCTGGTCGCCCAGACCGACCTCCTGCGCCAGTCGCCGGGCCCGTTCCCGTACCCGGCGGTCCAGGCGCAGCACGGGATTGATGCGATAGGTATGGAGGATGTTGTCCAGCACGGTGAGGTATTCGAGCAGTTCCAATTCCTGAAAGACGAAGCCGATGCGGGCGATGCGGAAGTTACGGCGGTCGGCGTCCCCGAGGGTTTCCAGACGGGTGCCGTCGACGTGTATGGTGCCTGCCGCGGGCGCCAGAATGCCGGCGATCAGTTTCAGCAAGGTGGTCTTGCCGGTTCCGCTGGGGCCGACGATGGCCAGCCTCTCCCCGGTGGCGACGTGGAGTTCGGGGATATCCAGGGAAAACGGCGTACCCGGGTAACGGAAGCGGAGTCGGTCGATGGTGATCATCGGCCCGCCACCGGTTGCAGGCGCTGGCCGTCACTGGAATGGAGGGCGGCAATCTTCCATCCGCCGCTTTCGCTGCGCCGCAGGGAAAGGCGGGCAGCATAGAGATTGGCCCGCTTGTGGGAATGGCCCCAGTGGGACACCTCGCCGTGTGCCTTCCAGCGCGCTTCCACCTCCACTTCGGACGAGGCGGCGTTTCGGCCGGGAAACAGACTCCAGTTCGCCTCGTCTGCCCGAGTGAGGCGCCGGACTTCCAGCACCTCGATCCGCTCGACCCGACCTTCTCCCCCCAATCCTTTGACCTGCTGCAGCCGGGCGCGGCGCTGCTGCAAGTAGATGTCCTCCAACAGCGGATCTTCCAGGCTCAGGGCAAGGCGGTCGTACACGGCTTCCTCTTCGCGCAACTGGAACGCCCGGTAGGCGTTGTGGAGCAGGGATTGCAGCAGCGTCTTCAACTCCCTGCCGGCCGGGTCGCCCGCTACCTTGATCTGCAGGCCGGCGGATTCGGGCGCGGGCAGCGGATCGAAGCCGTCCTCGGCGGACCACTCGAAGTCGGGGCGAGCCGCCGTCAGTTCGGCGTCGAAAGTCTCCCGGCCGCAGATGACGCTGATGCCGCGCCGCTCCCGGCCGGGTCCGAACAGGTCCCAGTGCAGGGCGAGGGAGTTGGCCGGACGTTCGGTCAAGTGGACGATCACTACCCCCACCAGGGCGGTGGCGGGGTCCAGCGCGGCATCCGCATCCACCGGGACCATGCCGGTGCGGGTAAAACCGAGGAAGTCCACCCGGTCCAGCTGTGGCTCGGCCTCGCCACCGTCGATGGTCAGGCGGTTGCGGGGCAGCAGGTACGCGCCGATCCGGGCCTGCAGTGCCGGGCGGTCGGCGGCCGCGACGGGGCCGGTCGTGCCCAGCGCCGGCTGCAGGTCCGCCAGCCGGATCAAGACCTCGTGACGCACTTCGTAGGGTTCCACGTAGAGGAAGGATCGCGGTTCGCCGTGGCGCCTGACCAGGTTGGGATCGTCGTAGCGGCTGCGCCAGGGATCGGCTGGCTCCAGGGTCAGCTTCAGCGGGTGGTCGAGCCGCGCCAGATCGCTCACCGGGACGCCGCGATGGAGGGTGAGGACGGCGAGAGCGTCGGGGCCGAGACCGGCACGGGGACGGAGGGTCAGGGGTCCGGTGGTGGCGGGCAGACTCCAGTCTGCTTCGAAATAAGCGGTTCCGGCGGGATGTTGCGGATCTCCATCCACCCGCCGGAAGCCCTGCGGCCGCGCCGGTAGCGGCTTGCCGTCCCGGTCTTGAATTTGCAGCAGCTCCGCGGCGATCTGCTCCGGTGACCGGCGGTCCGGGTCCGGTATCAGCCTGGCCAGGCCGTCCTCGCTCAGCCGGAGGTTCAAGCTGGTCCGGCCGTGGTCGATGCGCAGCTCGGCGACAGCGCCGTAGCCGGCGAAGCCGGCCCAGTCGGCCAGGCCCCCCGCCGGCAACAGCAGCAACAATAGCCCGCAGCCCGCATGGCAGGCTACCTTCATGATCGCGTACACGAGGTTTTCTCCCGATTCGGTGGATGGGCCGACTAGAAGCTGACCGAGGCGGTGACTCTCACCATGCGGGGCATGACGGGATGCTTGAGGATCCCGTCCACGCCGGTTCCGGGCACGCGGGTGCCGGTTGGGTCCTGCGAAGCGTTGTAGGTGTAGTCGTAAGCAATGTCGTTGGCCCTGGAGTTGAGGACGTTGAACACGTCCAGCTCGACCTTGTAGTTCTGATACTGGTAGCCGCCGCCCAGGGTCAGCAGGGTGGTGCTGCCGCCGTAGGCCTTGTTTCCCGAAGCGTCGTAGTTGGTTTCCGCCAGGTTCATCTGGCCGAAATGCCGCAGCCGGGCCGTGCCATAGAAGTTGTAAGGGAACTGCATCACCGCGCCGGCGCTGATGACCCGTCCCACCGAATTGGGGATGTTGTTGGCGTTCTTGGGCACGCCCATGTACTGGGCGGCGGTGAAGGCCAGGTCGGCGTCCAGGGTCAGCCAGTCGGTGGGCTTGTAGTAGTTGGTCCACTCCAGCCCCCAGCGTTCGCTGGCGCCGGTGGCCTCGGTGGTGCCGGCATTGCCGGCGAACACCAGCTCCGAGGCGGAGCGCAGGTACCACAGCGCCAGGGTGGTGGTGAGTCCCGGCACATATTGGCTGCGAATGCCACCTTCGATCCCGCGTTGCTTGGCCATGGGCGACACGTTGTCCTGCGGGTTGCCGTCCGGATTGACCCGGGAGGTCACGCCGCGGGCGTCGTTGGAATGCAGGCCGTAGCCCAGGTTGATGAACAGCTCGGTGTCGTACCAGGGGCCGAAGATCAGGCTCAGCTTCGGGCTGACGAAGGTGGAGGTGCGGCTGCCGGAATTCACCGAACGCAGCCGGTCTTCCACGTCCATCACATGGGTGTCGCTGCGCAGGCCCGCGATGGTGCGGAACTTGTCCAGCCAGCGGGTCTGGTTCTTGTAATAAAAAGAGAAGATGGTCTGGTTGATCTCGTTGAGGGTGCGGGGGTGGAGCAGCTGGCGGTTGTAGGTGTGGTTCAGTGCCAGGCCGTTGATGGTGTCGTGGCGGACGTTGAAGCCCACCGAGTTGTCCGTGTCGAAGCCGAACCAGCGGTTGTACCAGGTCTGCTCGCCGTTGCCGCCGGCGATCACACGGCGCTCCTTCTGCTCCAGCTGATCGCCGAACTTCGGGTCGTCCAGGAAGTAGGTGAAGTTGGACCAGAGCCGGACATCGTAATAGGCGGCATACAGGTTCAGCTCGTTCTTGTGGTCGTCGCCCTTGCTCCACAAATTGCTGGAGACGCTGTAACGGTTGGTGTTGCCACCGTCGCTCGGGTCCATGGTGCCGTACAGATTCAGCTGGCCGGAATCCACCAGGGCCTGGGGAATCTGGTTGGTGGCGGTCCAGGAGGAGTGGTAGATCTTGCCGTTGACGGAACCGCCCCAGTTTCCTTCGTCCAGGGTGTAGCGCAGCATGCCGTTGTACTTGCTGGAGTCCTCGGGCGTTCTCCAGGGGCCGTTGAAGAAGTTGACCTCGCCGCCGTACAGCAGATCGCCGCGGCCCAATTGGGTGGAATTCGCTCCTACGCCCCGGTAGTAGTCGAACTCACCGCCGGTGAACTTCAGGAATCCCTGGGGCAGGTGGTGGAAGGTGTGCATGCGCGCATAGCCGGCCGAGGAGAAGTCGCCGGCATCGGCGTAGTACGGGCCTTTGCCGTATTCGACCTTGTCCACCAGTTCCGGAATGACGCCGTTGAGGTCCAGATAACCCTGGCCGTGGGCGTGGCTGGGCAGGTTCATGGGCACCCCGTCCACCGTCACCGAGAAGTCGGTGCCGTGGTCCAGGTTGAAGCCGCGCAGGAAATACTGGTTGGCCTTGCCGGAGCCGCTGTGCTGGGTGGCGACGGCGCCGGGCACCACCTCCACCAGTTCGCCGACCCGGGATAAGGGCCGGAACTTGAACTCCGGCTGGCCCACCACGCCTTCCGAGGCGGAACTCGCGATGCCGATCAGATCGGTGGCGCGGCCTTCCACCTCGACAGTTTCCAGGATCCTGGAATCCGTTTCCCCGGTTTCGGCAGACTGCTGGGGGTGGCCATGCGCCAGCCCGGTAAACAGGACTGCCGAAAGCATTGAATGGCCCGTCGGCCGGAATTGAAATCGGAAATGTCTCGGCCGGGTTCTGGTTCCGTTGGGATGGTTCATGGACGGGTGGTCCCCTGGTTCAAAGAATGGGCGTTCGCCAGGCTGCCGCCCGGCGGCTCTTCAAACCTCTTCGATACACCGGGGGGAGTCCTGGCCCAGCCACCGCCAGGCAACTGCCGCTGCGGTCTGGCCGGCTCCCCATCTTCTTATGGTGTGTACGCGTCCGGGGCCGAATTGGACGCGGGCGGATTATATCGAAGAACGAGAAAATCGAACGGCGTTTTTAGGGAACCGCTGATTGGATTGGCGGTTCCCGCGGTGCAGGGACGCACCGTGCTGAGAAGTCCGGGATGGATTGATTCAGCGCTTCCTTTGGGGGATGGTCGGCGCAAGGGCCGGGCGTGGGGGTGATGAGGGCCGGCGGTGCCGACGGCGACTGGAGTGAGTCTGCCGTGCCGCAAGCCGCGCTCTGACGCCAGCAGCCGCTCAGGGCGTCAGCGGCTGCCGGTGCGAGACCATGCGGCCGGCCAGGTAGGTGGCCCGGATCTCCCGCTCGGTGGCCAGGTGGAGCAGGCAGAACAGCTGCTCCTCGTGGCTTTCGCAGCGGTCCAGCCGCTCCGCCATGTAGGGGCAGTCGGCCGGGGCTAGCACCAGGAAGTCGGCGCTCTTGCCCGCCTCGAAGTTCCCGGTTTCCTGATCCAGTTCCAGCGCCACCGCTCCCCCAAGGGTGCCGAGGTAGAGCAGCCGGGCGGTATCGAGGCGGTAGTTCTGGAGTTGCTGGAGCTTGTAGACCTCTGCCAGCTCCTGCCACAGGGAGAAGCGGGTGCCGGCGCCGATGTCGGTGCCCACCGCCACCGCGATGCCGCGCTCGACATGGCGTTGCAGGGGAAACAGCCCACTGCCCAGGTACAGATTGCTGGTCGGGCAGTGGCAGACGCCGCACTGGGCGTAGGCGATGCGCTGCAGCTGGTCGTCGGACACGTGGATGTCGTGGGCCAGCATGCTGCGCCGGCCGATCAGGCCGAAATGCTGGTAGACCGCCAGATAGTCGCGCTCCTTCGGGAACAGTTCGGCGGTCCGCCGGATCTCCGCCGGATTCTCGTTGATATGGGTCTGCACGTAACTGTCCGGGTAGGCGCGGTGGAGATCGCCGCACAATTCCAGCAGGGCGGCGGTACAGACCGGCGCGAAGCGCGGCGTGATGGCGTAGTGCAACAGCGGGTCGCCCTGGACATGGGAGATCAGGTATTCCATCCCGTCCCGTGCCTGGTTCAGCTTGTGCAGCAACGCTTTCGGCGCCCCCCGGTCCATCACCGTCATGCCGGCGATGAGCCGCAGTCCCGCGGCCTTCGCTGCGTCGAACAGGGCCAGGTTGGCGCCCACGAACTGGGAGCCGAACACCATGGCGGTGGTGGTACCGCAGGCCAGCAGCCGGTCGACGAACGCGGCGGCAACGGCGCGGGCGTACTCCTCTTCGACGAAACGGGCCTCCGCCGGGAATACCGACCGCTCCAGCCAGTCCAGCAGATCGGCGCCGGGAGCCGCGGTCACGTGGTATTGCGGAAAATGGCTGTGCCCGTCCACCAGGCCCGGCAGTAGCCAAGCCGAGCCGTGATCGACGCGGCATGCCGCACCGGCACGGTCTTCGAGATCGGCGCGGTCGCCGGCGGCCAGGATGCGGCCGCGGTCGTCCACCAGCAGCGCGCCGTGCTCGACGATCTCCAGGAATTCCGCGCCGGTCAAGGGATCGCCCAGGAGGTGCGCCAGCTTGCCGAGGTGGAGAGCGGCCATGGCTCTAAGTCAGGCGGGCAGGCCGAGCAGGGCCGGCAGGTCGCGGATCGAGTCGATGATCCGGTCGGGAATGATGGCGGAGGCGGCGGCGTACGCGGGACGGTATTTGCCGGTGCGCACCAGCACCCCGCGCAGGCCGGCGGCCTGGCCGCCGCCGATGTCCATGTCGATGTCGTCGCCGACGATGGCCACGTGCTCGGGGGGCAGTCCCAACTCCTCGATGGCGGTGCCGAAGAAATGGGGGGAGGGCTTGCCCATGACCAGCGCCTGGGTGGCGCTGCAGTATTCGAGGGCGGTGACGTAACCGCCGATATCCATGTGCAGGCCGCCGCAGGTCTGCCAGAAACGGTTCTTGTGGATGCAGATGAGGCGGGCGCCCTGGATCATGCGATTGAAGATGCGGTCCAGCAGCTGGCAGCTCCAGTTGTTGCCGATGTCGCCGACCACGATGCAGTCGGCGTCTTCCAGTTCGGTCTGGGTGATGTCTCCGAAATCGCGGCGGACGTTTTCCTCCAGCAGCAGATGACAGGGGGCCGAGGGGAAATGGAGGCGCAAATAGGCGGCGGCGGCCTGGGGGGCGGTTAGGACTTCCTCCGGGTCGACGTCGAAGCCGAGTCCATAGAGCCGTGCCAGCAGGGAGTTGCGCGACAGGGTGCTAGTGTTGGTGATGAAGCGGCGCGGAATGCCGGCGGCACGCACCATCGCCACCGCCTCCACGGCGCCCTCCACCAGGCCCGAACCGACATACAGCACGCCGTCCAGGTCGAACAGAACGCCGCGAATTTCGGGCAGGCAAGCACCTGCGGACGGGCTTTCCATGACGGAAGTTGGATCGGCCACTTCGCACTCGAAACCATGGGGACGAATATGCCGATGGTATCACAGGGGTCCGCTTACGGCGCGGGGATTTTCCGGTCCGGCGACCGGCTGCCGGCGGCCGGTGGCGATGGAGCCGGCGCCTTCCGATGTGGTACTCTGCCGGCCCCATTCGCAGGCAGACGCTGTGTCCGAAGCAAACCCGTTGCAACCCTCGAATGCCGCGCCAGGCGGCGGGAGCGACCGGCTGTTCGAGCGTAGCGGCGCTGCCGATTTCCGTTTCGACCGGGCGACGGCGGCCGTATTCGACGACATGATCCAGCGCTCGGTGCCCTGGTACGGCGAGATTCAGCGAATGACCGGAGAGATCGCCGCCGATTTCGCCCAGCCCGGCACTCGCTTGTTCGATCTCGGCTGTGCCACTGGCAATACCTTGCTGCAGCTGGACCCGGTCCTCGATACGGCGGTGGGCTTCGTCGGCGTGGACAACTCTGCCGACATGCTGGCGCAGGCCCGCGGCAAGCTGCAAAGGCTGCAATCCGGCCGCGATATCGAGCTGATGGAGGCCGACCTGCACGGCGCCGGGGTGGTGGAGAATGCCTCGGTGGCGGTGATGCTGCTGACCCTCCAGTTCATCCGGCCGCTGCAGCGGGAGAAGGTCATCCGCCGGGTGCAGGAGGGACTGAACGATCAGGGTTGCCTGATTCTCATCGAGAAGCTGATCTTCGCGGACGGTCTGTTCAACCGGCTCTTTATCCGTTACTACTACGAGCTGAAGCGGCGCCGTGGCTATTCCGAGTCGGAAATCGCCCACAAGCGGGAGGCGCTGGAGAACGTCCTGGTCCCATACCGCCCCGAGGAGAACCGGCAGTTGTTGCAGGATGCCGGCTTTCGCCACGTGGAAGAGTTCTTCCGCTGGTACAACTTCTGCGGCCTGGTGGCGGTCAAGTGACACCGGCACATCGGGAGGCCCGCTGATGGCCGCAGGGGATGAGGACCGCGGACCGCAATCCGGCAGGCCCAGCAAGTCCCGACTCAAGCGCGCGTGCCACGAGCTGGAGGATCTGGGACAGCAGTTGGTGGAACTGCCAACCGCCCAGCTCGCCGCCGTACCCATGCCGGAGCTTCTGGCGGAGGCGGTACAGGTGGCGCGGAGCATCTCCTCCTTCGGCGCCCTCAAGCGGCAGCGCAAGTTCATCGCCAAACTGTTGCGGGAAATGGACGTGGAACCGATTCGGCAGCGGCTCGCTGCCCTCGACCGCGACAGCGCCGAATCCATCCACCGCCACCATCGGCTGGAGCGCTGGCGCGACCAGATGCTGGCGGCGGGGGAAGGGGTGATCGACGAGTTTCTGCGGGACTATCCGCGGGCCGACCGGCAAAAACTGCGGCAGCTGGCGCGGGACGCCCGCAAGGAGTCCGCTGCCGGTGCGCCGCCCCGTTCGGCGCGGCTGCTGTTTCGCTACTTACGGGAAGTGGCGGAAGCCAGCGAATCGCCGCCGGCGGATGTGGCCGACTGAGGGATTGCGCGCGCGGGCGGCCTCAGCCGCCTTTGGCGTACAGAATGGTGTCCTGGTAGGCGGGGGTTCGGAGGTCGCGGTCCGAGGCCACCGTGAGCAGGTAGAGGTCCGGTTTGATGCCCGCCGGCAGGTGCGCAATGATTTCGTCGTGGCTGTAGCGCTCCACGATCAGATTCTGCTGTCCCAGCAGCACCACCGGCTTGCCGGGCCCCCAGGCTGAGCCGGAAATGGTCAGCAGGTTCCGTTCCAGGTCCTGGGTCACCAGCAGTACCGGCCCCCCCCCGGCTGCCCCCCTTCCGACGGAGTAACCGACCAGCACTCGCCGAAGACGACGGCGACCAGCAGAGTCAGGAGAGCAGTGGCGGCGGATTCTTTCATGGCGAAATCGAAGCGGATGGCGGCTGGAGCTAAGGTAACAGGGACGGTGCGGGATTACGCCATTCCGAGGGTCAAGTTTTGGTCAATTCGATGGCTGCGGGCGGCGGGGAGTCCACTGGACCGACGGGAGAATGCCTGTCTTGGGTCAGCCGCCTCGCAATCCTACTGCTCCACCCGATTGCGGCCGGCCCGCTTGGCGCGGTAGACGGCGTCGTCGGCCGCCTTCAGCAGCGCTTCGGGGCTGGTCAGCAGGGGTGTTCTGACGGCGACGCCGATGCTGATGCTACCGCGCCATTCGCCGCTGCCGCAGCGCACCCGCATGGCGGCGACCGAAGCGCGGGCGGCCTCGGCCAGGTGCAGGACGCCGGCGAGGTCGGTATCGGGGCAGAGGATGAAGAATTCGTCGCCCCCCAGGCGGCAGACGAGATCGTCGGTGCGGGCGCAATTGCGCAGATTGGCTGCCAGTTCCCCCAGCACCACATCGCCGGCCGCGTGGCCGAAATGGTCATTGATCTGCTTGAAACCGTCGGCATTGATCATGATGCAGGCGATCTCGCCGCGGTGCCGCAGGGCGGCCTCCCATTCCGAAGCCAACCGGACCAGCGCATGGCGCCGGTTCGGCAAGCCGGTGAGGGCGTCGGTCATCGCCATCGCCTCCAGTTGCCGGTTGGCCGACTCCAGTTCCCGGCTGAGGCGGGTGGAGGCTTCCTTTTCCAGTTCCAGCCGCCGCACGCATTCGGTCAGCTCGGTATTGGCGCAGGAAAGCGCCTCGGTGCGCTCGACCACCTTTGCTTCCAGCGACAGATTCAACTCCACCAGCATGCGGTTGCGGGCGGAAACCTGGTGGAACAGCCCGTCCAGCGCCCGCAGGATCGGGTCCACGGAACTGTCCACCAGGCGGTCGTGGGTGTCGCAGGCGGCGGCGGCGGTCATGCCGCCGCGAATGGCCTGGATCTGCCGCGCCATGGCCCGGTCGGTGCCGAGGATGTGGTAGGCCAGCCAGTGGGTGAGGAAACGCATCAGGCTCTCGCCGCCGGCCAGGGTGGACGGTGACACCTCCTGGCGCAGGCGCACCACTTCCTCGAGGAAATGGACATGGGCGGCCCGGTGTTTCAGCAGATGGCGCCCATCCAGCCCGACCTGCTGCATCAGCATTTCCTCGGTCTGGAAGTGATAGTTGGCGTAGTCCGCCAGTTCGTCGAACACCGCCGGCATTTCCTGGGCGACGATGCTGTCGCTCTCGCCCAGAGTGCTGCCGAGGCGATTGATCAGGTCCACCAGCCGGTGGTGCTGTTCGTCGACTTCGAACAGACCGGTGAGAAAGCTGCTGTTCCACTGAAATGACTCCATGTCGTCCTATCCGTGCTCGCGCCCACCACCAAGGCTGGCCTGGCTACGGGCGGGTGGCTTGGCGCGGAATGGCCATAGCTTCAGGAGGAGTGGCGGGATCAGGACCGAAGCGAAGGACGGCATGGGTTCATCCCAGCAGTTCGTCCAGGCCTTCCAGGACCGTCGTCAGAGGGGGGAGAGCGGTCAGAATCCCATGGGGATCCAGGCCCAGTTCCTGACAGAGTTCCACCGGAAATTTCTGGTCCAGGTATTCCTGACCCAGTTGCTTGATCTGGGCGTCCGCCAGGAAGTCCGCGATCCGGTAGATGGCGCCGTAGGGTTCGAAGGCCGCGGTAGTTTCGGGGTCGGCGAAATCCCGCATGCCGCACACGATCTCGTCGGGGAAATTCCAGCGCGCCGCCAGTTCGGAGCTGACGTCGACGTGGCTGAAACCGAACACCGCCCGCTCGACCTCGGGCCGGAACTTGCCGGAGGCCACTTCGCGGTCGATGCTCTGCGACTCCAGCGGGCTCTCCATGTGCAGCAGCAGCACGCCGCTGTGCAGCATCAGGCCGCCGGTGAAGGCGATGTCCTCCCGGTGCTTGCCCGCCTTCGCCAGCCACGAGGCGTAGCCGGCGGTGGCGAAACTGGATCGCCAGAAGGTCTTCAGGTCCAGCGACGGCGGCGCGCGGAAGGCGCCGGTCAGGCCCGAGGCCACCACCAGCGAGCGCAGGGTGTTGAATCCCAGCAGCCGGACCGCATCCTCGATCGACGCCACCTTGCGGGGCAGCCCGTAACGGGCGGAGTTGGCCAGTTTCAAGACGCGGCCGGCCAGTGCCTGATCCATGCCGATGGATTTCGCGATAGCCGAGATGTTGGCGTATTCGTCGTTGAAGCTCTTGATGAGGTCGCTGACCACTTCCGGGATGGTCGGGAGATTCAGGCTATTGTCGAGGAGATGTTCTAGTTCCATTCTGGGTCACCGGGTCGGGAACGCAAATTCGAACTGGAGCGGGCGGGATGGTGCAACCGGTTGCCGGGCTCGTCGCCGCATGCCGAGGACAGTCCGCGAACGGGCGAAGGATTGGCCTGAGTCTAGTTCAAAATCGGTTCGGGGCCGGCTGGTTCCGCCGCGCTGCGGTGTCCGGGGAGCCCAGCCGCCGGCGTTGGCGGAGAATGAAACCAGCCGTTCTCGGAGCGACTTCGCGCGGGGTCGCAGGTTGCCCGGCGGCAGGCGCGGAGATTCTAGCTGCCAGTGGGGCCGTCCGATTGGAGAGCGGCGGGGTTTGGCTGGGGGCAGAGCCGCTTCGATCAGGATTGGAGCCACTGGTATCAAGGAATGGTGCGAGCTGCCCTCGGCTACGCCGTCAGCGACCGGGCCACCCTCATGGGCCGGCTACACCTGGCTGCCGACCCACAACGTCGGCAAGGAATACATCGCCCAGCAGGACCTGTGGCCGGCGTTCCGCTACGTGCTGCCGACCGCGTTCGGCACCCTGACTCTCCGTACCATGGTCGAGTTCAACTTCCTGCGCGGTAGCGACGTGCGGATCCCGCCGCGCCAGATGATCCGCTTCCTGCATCCGTTGGAGGCGGAGCCGCGCCTGAGTCTGATCGCCTGGGATGAGTTCTTCATTCGCACCAACTCGACCCAATGGGGGGGAGAATCCGCCTTCGACCAGAACCGCGCTTTCGCCGGACTGGGGTGGAATTTCACCCCGAGCGTGCGGACCGAGGTTGGCTACCTGAATCAGTATCTGGAGGACCTGTCCCACACCAAGATGACCATGCATCATTTGATCATGGGGTCGCTGTTCATCAATTTCTGAGGCGGAAATCTTGCCGGAGCGCATGGAGCCGGCTGCAGGAATCTGGAACAATGGCCCCAGCCGGTTTGCGCCGACCCCGATGGCGCGTGCCGGACCGACTCCATGTTCCGGAGGCCGCCCATGGCATACCGTATCGCGTCCGTTCCCCTCGATTTCCGGGTTCCGTCGCTTTGGCTCCTCATCCTCCTCGTGACCGCCGGCTCGTTCAGCGGCGATGCCTGCGCCAAGCGTTTCGGCAGCACCGTCCGCGCCGGCACCGCGTTTCGCGACCGCATCGCCAATGGCGTTCTCGACGCCGGGGAGCTGAACGCGGTCACCGGCGATGACGGCAGCTTCACCCTGCGCAACGGCCGTGGCCGGGTCTATCTGCGGGGCGGCTTCGACATCGCCAGCGGCGCCCCCAACACGCGTCTCCTGACGACGCCCCCCGCGGCCCGCGCCGTGGGGCTGCTGACCGCGCTGTGGCAGGCCCTGAAGGACCGCCGGCAGCCGGCCGCCAAGATCCGCAAGATGCTCAACCTCAGGGGCAACGTCACCTTCGTGAACTTCGTGGCGAAACCGATCAACCAAGTGCGGCAGAATTCCAGGCAGGCGACTTTGATCAAGCGCAACGCCCAGCACCAGGTCCTGGCGCAGTTCATCAAAAGCCTGATCCGCCCGGTTGGCGCGTCGGCGAGGCGACTCCAGGCGCCCCGTGCCGCTGTCACCTGCCCCGAGGTCACCGTGGAGGAAGACGATGCCGTCCGCGAGCTGGCTTGTGCGCTCATCAGTCAGATGGCGGAGCGGCGGCGCGACTGGCAGGCGATCGACCCGGTCAGCGCGGATGTGGTCAAGGCGCTGTTCGCAGCGGTATTGCCGGTGCCGCCGCCGCTCTCGGATGCCGACCTGACCACCGTGGCGCAGGCCGCCGCAGGGCTCAACCAGCGCATCGAAGACAGCAGCAGCCCCGAGCACATCAGTGCCCTGAGCCTGCGCGGCGTGGCCGAGGCACGGCTGGTCAGCGAGGGGCGTTACGCCGATCTGGCCAGTTTCGCGACCGGTCCCATTCCTGCCCTTGCCTTCATCGATCCCGATACCGGCGCCGATCCGGCCGACCGCATCACCAAGGACCGGCGGCCGGTCCTGACGGGAATCGTCGATCCGGTCTCCATCAAGGTCAGGGTCTATTCGGACCTGGATGGCCCCATTTTGCAGGACGAGGTCACCGTCGCCGCCAACGGGGCCTGGAGCCATCAGCCGCCGCAAGACCTGGCCGATGGAACCTACGTCTATTCGTTCAAGGGTGTCAACGCGGAGAATGTGGAAACCGAGTTCTCGGCGCCGGCCCGCATCGTCATCCAGACCACCCCGCCGCCGGCCGCGACCGTGACCACCGCGCCGACCGCCGACACGACGCCCGAGGTGAAAGGAAGCTGGGTAGCCGCCGGCAACAGCCTGGAGGTCACCCTCGACGGCAAGACCTACTCGGGCAGTTCCCTCACCACGACGGCGGACTCCTGGTCGCTGACGATCGCCGACACCGATGCCTTGGCGCCGGGCACCTACCCGGTCACCACCCTGGTCACCGATCAGGCCGGCAATACCACCGCCGGCGGCGGCAGCCTCATCATCCTGACCGAACCGGCCGGGCTCTTCGGCAGTGCCGCGGCGCTGCCGGTGGGGACGCGGCCCATCGCCGTCGCCGGCGGCGACTTCAACCGGGACGGCAAGCCCGACTTGGCGGTGGCGAACGAGACCGGGGGTACCGTCTCGATCCTGCGGGGCAACGGCGACGGCAGCTTTCAGGCAGCCCAGAACCTCACCGTGGGCAACGGACCCTACGCGTTGGCGATCGCCGACGTGAATTTCGCCGGTGGTTCCGATCTGGTGGTGGCCAACAGCGGCGACAACACGGTGGCGATCCTGCCCGGCAACGTCGACGGCAGCTTCGGCAGCCCGATCCTCCTGAACACCGGTTCCACCCCCCATGGGCTGGTTTTGCTCCAGGTCAATCGGGATGCGTTTCCCGACATCGCCGTCGCCAACGTCAACGACAGCACCCTCTCGGTCTTTCTCAGCGACGGCATCGGCGGCTATCCGGCTACGCCGAATCTGACCCTGTCCGGGGTGGCCAATCCCAGTACCATCGCGGCGGCGGATCTGAATGGCGATGACGTCGAGGATCTGGTGGCCGGCAGCAGCGGACCCACCGTCGCGGTGTTCCAGGGGGACGGGAACGGCGGTTTTCGCACGGCGGCCACGACCACCACCGGCGCTGGGGTGACCGGCGTCGCCCTGGCCGATGTGAACGCCGACGGCAAGGTTGACATCGTGACCGCCAACAACGCCGGCAATAGCGTCTCGGTGCTGCTGAACGACGGCAGCGGCGGGTTCCCCAGCCACGTCGAGTACGATGCCGGCGAGCAGGCGCGCAATGTCGTGATCGGCGACTTCGACGGCGACGGCCGGCCGGACCTGGCGGTGACCAGCACCCGGGGCGGCAGTGTCGGCATCCTCCGCGGCGTCGGCGACGGCACGTTCCAGACTCCCCCGGCCAGTTACATCACGGGGGCGGCGGCCTGGGGGCTGGCCCTGGCCGATTTCAACGCCGACGACAAGGCCGACCTGGCGGTGGCCAACTGGAGTGCGGGAACCGTTTCGGTCCTGCTCAACCAGCGCAGCAATAGCCTGTTCCTGGCCGGGACCGATTACCCGGTGGCGGGACTGCCTTATGCGATCGCCGCCGCCGATCTGGACGGCGATGCCGTGGCGGACGTGGCGACCGCCAACCTGGGCGACGACAGCGTGGAGCTTCCCGGCTCGGTATCGGTGCTACGCAACCAGGGCACCGGTACCTTTGCCGCCACGGTCAGTTATCCCACCGAGATCAACACCGCGCTGTTCGGATCCATCGTGGTGGGCGCCCTCGACACCGGCACCGTTGCGGACATCATGGTGAGCAACGGCTTCGACAACAGCCTGTCCCTGTTGCTGGGCAGCGGCAGCGGCGTCTTCGCCAATCCGGTTCGCTACGGACTGCCCTACGCGCCCACCGGGCTGGCGGCGGGCCTGCTGGACGCCGACGCCGCCCCCGATCTGGTGGTGCTGGGCGGCGGCGGGGTCAAGGTCTTCGCCAGCAACGGCCAGGTGGCGGTGCCCACTACGCCCAGCTTCAGCTACGACATTTCCGGGCTGTTGCAGGGAGCGGTGCTGGCGCAGCTGGATGGCGCCACCGGTCCCCTGGATCTGGCGGTGACCGACGCGGCCTCGAACCAGCTCTGGGTTCTCTACGGCCAAGGCGACGGCAGTTTCTCGCCGCCCATCGGCCATGCCACCGGCGCCAACCCGATGGCGGTGGCGGCGGGGGATGTCAACGGCGATCAGGCGACCGACCTGGTGGTGGCCAACTTCGGCAGCAATACCGTTTCCCTGTTCCTGGCCGGCGACGGCTTCGCGCCCAAGCGCG
>Ga0233425_10002186_pt1 | contig 39697 bp, 35 predicted proteins | sample Watercolumn_Towu_2_FD_181712 | JGI IMG/M metagenome (GOLD analysis project Ga0233425, IMG submission 181712) | Freshwater microbial communities from Lake Towuti, South Sulawesi, Indonesia - Watercolumn_Towuti2014_140_MG | ecosystem: Environmental > Aquatic > Freshwater > Lake | place... | reverse complement strand
GACGTTCCAGGCCGGCGACGTGGCCGGGCGGGTCGAGCAGCAGCTCAAGATCCGCACCGACCTCGGCGAAGGGGCCGTGCCGGTCGTCACGGTGCACGCCGAGGTGGAGGCAGCCGCGGCCGCCCCGGCCCAGTCGGCGAGCCTCCCGTAAGGTGCGACGGCCCTTTTTGTGGGACCGTCAGTCGGCCCGGCTCTGCGTGCCCTCGCTCCGCGAACTGAGCCGCTGGTAGACGCCGAAGGTCGGCAGGTTCGATTCGATCGTCGCCGCGTTGGCGGTGGTGGCCGACCGGTAGCCGTTGATGTCGGGCCCGTTCGACTCGATCGTGTCGGCAACGAACACCACCGAGCCGTCGCACATCGCAAAGTTCGCCCCGCCGGGGTGCGAACTGCCGAAGGCGTCGTAGGCGCCGGAGTTGAGTTTGTAACGCGTAATGCGCGAGATGGTGCGCGACGCGGGATTGTCCTGCAGCGTGTTGTTCTGGCCGGCCCACAGCCCCGGCTGCCGCCTGTCGTTGGGCGTGCCGATGAGGAGCGGGTCGGCCTTGCCGCCGGCCTCGCCGATCAGGAACGTCCTTGAAAGGCCGTCTTTCACGTCGCGGAACCCGATCGGATCGCAGTGCCGCAGAACACCGGACGAGCAGGCCGCCATGAGTGCGGCGTTGCCGTTGGTGGGTTCGCCGATGCTGTACACGCCTGCGTTGCCGAGGTAGTTGGACTTGCTCGAATCGTAGCCGCCGTTCACGGGCGAGGCGTTGAACGCATCCTGCGGCTCGAGCGGCGCGAGCGGGCAGCTTGGGCAGGTGAAGGGCGCGAGGGAGCCGCGGGCGATCGTCGCCGCGCTGCCGCTGATGAACGTGACCGTCCGGCTCCAGCCGCCGACGGCCGTGCCGGGCGAGAGGGCGTCGAACAACGGCTGCTGCTCGATGTGGGGAAGGATCATGTACATCCAGCTCCAACCATTGAGCTGCTGGGGATGGATCGTCGGGCTCGCCGCCGCCGGCGGCAGCTCGCGGCGGCCGTCGTGGTAGGCGTGGAGGCCGAGGGCGAGCTGCCGGATCGCCTGCGAACACGCGGAGCGCCGCGCGGTTTCCCGGGCCGACTGCACCGCGGGCAACAGCAGGCCGATGAGCATCGCGACGATCGCGATCACGACGAGCAGTTCGACGAGCGTGAACGCCCGTGGCAACCGATCACCGAATCGCCCGTGGACCGCCGCCGATCTCGGATGTGCCATGGGGAAGTCCTCCGTCCATCTGTGGTGGATGCCGTTCATGCCGTCGTCACCGTCCGCGGGCCTCGGTGATCTCGATGTCGATGACGTTGTCGCCCGCTTGAACCATCTTCACGAGCCCAGAGTTGTGCCCGGAGGCCGACGCGGGAATCCGGATCGCCCGCAGTTCCTCGGGGAGGAACGGCACGCCGCTCTCCCCGTAGGACTCGCGCAGCGCGAAACTGACGACGCTGTTTCCGGGGAGCACGCCCCTGACGTTGGCGTTGAACCGCAGGTCGTAGCGACCGCGGGCATCCGTGACGCCGAGGGAACTGGACGATCCCGGCACCTGCGGCTGGAACCGCACGATGACACCGGCCGGGACTGGCTTGCCGCCGTACGTCACGGTGCCACTGGCGGTCGCCCCCACGCCGCGGCTGCAGCCGGCGAATGCAGGCACGAGCACGGCGATGACGGCCGCGTTGCGCGCAATCGATCCCATGTGCGTCCCCATCGCCGGCCCCCCAAACGTCTATCGACGAATGATAGGGGACGCCGCGAGGGCCCTGACGCATTCACGAAGGAAGTTCACGCAGGAACGTCGGTCGCCTCTCGGGGGGCCGCTCCGCTGCGTCAGCGACCGCGGTCGGCCAGAGCCCGATACTCGCGCGGGGCGGGGCCCGTGTAGATCGAGAGCGGGCGGATGATGCGGTTGTCGCCCATCTGCTCGATCACGTGCGCCGTCCAGCCGCTCATGCGCGCGACGACGAAGATGGGCGTGAACACCTTCACCGGCAGGCCGAGCGCGTGGTACACGCGGGCCGCGGGCCAGTCGAGGTTGGGCTTCAGCCCCTTCTTCTCGAGCATGATCCGCTCGACGCGGTCGGCGAGTTCCTCCATCGCCTCGCCCGGCGTGCCACGGACCATGTCGCGGCACATCGCGCCCAGGAGCTTCGCCCGCACGTCGCCGTCCTTGTAGACGCGGTGCCCGAAGCCCATCACCACCCGCTTGGCGGCGAACTGCTCGTGCACCCACGCGTCGGCGCGATCGGCCGACCCGATCTCGCCGAGCACCTCGAGCACCTTCTCGTTGGCGCCGCCGTGGAGCGGCCCCTTGAGCGCGCCGATCGCCGCGGTGATCGCCGAGTGCATGTCGGACCCGGTCGACGCGACCGTGCGGGCAGCGAACGTCGAGGCGTTGAACTCGTGCTCGGCGTAGAGCACGAGCGTCGTGCCGAAGGCGGCGACCTCGGCCGCGGCCGGGACGCGGCCGGTGAGCCGCTGGAGGAGCGCCGCGGCGATCGAGCCGTCGGGCCAGGGCTCTGGCGTGTGGCCGGTGGTGAGATCGATCCAGGCGGCGAGGATCGCGGGGGTCTGGCCCAGGAGCCGCTCGGCCTGGGCGATGAGCGCGGGCCTGGGGCCTGGCGTGTCGTCGCGCTCCACGAGGCCGAGCATGCTGATGCCGGTGCGGAGGGCATCCATCGGCGAGGCGTGCGGGCTCGTCGCGGCGAGGCGGGCGAGGGCGTCGAGCACCGTGATGTCGAGCGCGCGGGCGGCGTCTGCGATGCGGGCCGTGAACGCCGCATGCTCGGCGGGCGTGGGCAGCTCACCGTGGAGCAGGAGGTAGGCCACCTCCTCGAAGTTACCGGCGCTGGCGAGCGGTTCGATCGCGTAGCCGCGGTAGCGGAGCGTGCCGTCGAGCGAGCAGATGGCTGTCTGGCCGGCGACCACGCCCGCGAGGCCCTTGGCGAAATCGGCGGTGGACTTGGCGGCGGACTGCGGGGCGGTCACGGAGTGGGCTCCTCGGGGGACGGCGCGCGGGCGAAGCGGTGCCGCTCCGGGTGCCGGGGATCGTACTGGAGCAGCGCGTAGAGCTCCTCGCGGGTCTGCATGAGGTCGAGCAGGCTCTCCTGGGTTCCGTCCTCTGCGATGATCGCGAGGCCTGCTTCCATCGCCTTCATCGCCAGCCGCATGAGCGTGACCGGGTAGAGCACGGCCGTGAAGCCGAGGTCGGCGAGGTCGGGCAGCGACACGAGCGGGCCCGCGCCGAACTCGGTCATGTTGGCGAGCAGGGGCGTCGATCCGGCGAACACGCCACCCACACGGCCGAACTCGTCGCGCGTCACCAGCGCCTCGGGGAAGAGCCAGTCGGCCCCGGCGTCGCGATAGGCCTCGAGCCGCGCGAGGCAGTCGTCGAGCCCGTGCACGCTTCGGGCATCGGAGCGGCCGATGATGATCGTTCCCGGATCGCGGCGGGCCGCCGCGGCGGCGGCGAGCTTCTCGCACATCTCGGCGGCGTCGATCACCTGCTTGCCGGCGAGGTGACCGCAGCGCTTGTCGGCGCCACGCTGGTCCTCGAGCTGGATCGCCGCGGCTCCCGCCTCCTCGAGCAGCCTCACGGTCTCGGCCACCTCGTCGGGCCCGCCGAAGCCGGTGTCGGCATCGACCACGAGCGGGAGCGCCGAGGCCCGGGCGAGCACGCGCGTCTGCTCGACGAGCTGGTCACGGGTGAACAGGCCGATGTCGGGCACGCCGAGGGCTCCGGCCGAGAAGGCGGCACCCGAGAGATACACGGCGTCGAAGCCCTGCTCCTCGACGAGCTTGGCGGCCAGCGCGAACGGCACACCGACGATGCCGAGCGTTTCCGTCGCGGCGGCGCGCCGTAGTGCGGCGCCGCCGGCGGCCGTCGCCGCTCCATCGGGCGCGGGACGCGGCAGGGGCGGGGAGGGGGCGGCCATCGGTGTATCCTGTGGGCGTTCGTGCGGTGCCGCGATCGTGCGCCGCCGATCGGGCGAAGGCGAAACGGACGAGGTTATAGATGCGGCCGTTGGCGGGTGGAAGCGACGGCGCCGGTGCCGCGGGGCCGCTCGCGGCGATCGTGGAAACGCTCCTCATCGCGGCCCTGTTCGCCGCCGCGGGCGCGTGGCCCGTGCCCGACGTCAACGAGGCGGTGTATCTCACGAAGGCGCGGCACGCGGCCGATCCTGACTGGGGCCGAGGCGACTTCTTTCTCGAAACGCCCGATGCGCACGGCGTCTTCTATCTGCTCATGGGGCCGCTGGCCGCCGCGGTGCCCCTCGACACCGCCGCCTGGATCGGCCGCGTGATCGGCTGGCTCGTGCTTGCGGCGGGCTTTCGGCATGCGGTCGTGCCACTCGTCACCGGCGCCTGGGCACGGCTCGCCGCGGCCGCCCTCTTTTCACTCGCCCTTCGGAACACGACCGCTGCCGGCGAGTGGGTGATCGGGGGCTGTGAGGCGAAGGTCTTCGCGTGGGCGGCGGTGCTCGCCGCGATCGGAGAACTCGGACGGGGCCGGTTCGCGGGCGCCTTTGGCCTGTGCGGTATCGCGACCGCCGTGCATCCGATCGTGGGTGGATGGGCGGCCGTGGCGACCGTGGTCGCACGGCTCGCGTCGGGCAGGCCCGTGCCGGCAACGGGCCGTGTCGCCGCGGCCGCGGCCGTCGTGGTGGGGCTGCTCGCGGCGGCTGCGGGCGTCGTGCCGGCGCTTGGGCTCACCGCTGGTGTCGACGCGGCCGTCCGCGCCGAGGCCGCGAGGATCTACGTGGTCGAGAGGCTCTCGCACCACCTCCTGCCGCGCACGTTCGCCGACGGCATGCTGGCCCGGCACGCGCTCGCGATCGCGGTGTGGTGGCTCGTGCAACGACTCGTTCCCGCCACGCCCGCTCGCGGCCGCGTCACGGCGTTCACGCTCGCGGCCGTCGGGATCGAGTTGGCGGGGTTCTCGATCGCATTCGTGGAGCCGTGGGCTCCGTCGGCGGTGTATGGGTTTCTGCGCTACTACTGGCTGCGACTGGCCGACGTCGCCGTGCCGTTCGCGCTGGCGACCACCGTGGCGGCGGCACTCGCCGACGACACGGTCTGCCGGCGCGCGCTTCCACTGTCGTCCAGGGTGATCCGCGTGCTCGTCACGTTCCTTCTGGCGGCGGATCTCGTGGTGCAGAGCGGCCACTGGCCGCTGCCGGGCCGCACGGCCCCCGCGCCGCGTAGCGACGCGAAACTGCCCGCGGCCGCATGGGCCGACGTCTGCACGTGGGTCCGCACGAACGCGCCACCCGACGCCTGCTTCCTCACGCCCCGCGGCGCGGCGAGTTTCACCTGGCGCACCGGGCGGCGCGAGGTCGTGTCGTGGAAGAACAGTCCACAGGACGCGGCCTCGCTCGTGGCATGGCGGAAGCGGATCGTCGACTGCTTCTCGCGATCGGGCGGGCTCGTGGACATGGAGCGATCGACCGTGTCGCTCGGTCCCGTGCGGCTGCGGGCGGTCGCCGAACGCTACGGCGCTGATCACCTCATCGCCCCGATCGACGTGCCCTTCATCGACGGCGTGCCGGGCGAGCGGCTGTATGCCAACGACGCCTTCGCCGTCTATCGGCTCAGCGCGGATCGAGCGGCACGTTGAGCCGCTCCGCCTGAAGTCGGATCACGTGCTCGAACGCCGGGAACGGGTACTTCTTCCCGCGCTGGATCGCCCAGATGTAGCTCGAGTCGACGAGCTTCGCCGGCAGGCGTCCTTCACGAACGCGCATCGCCACCGTCTCGATGAACTTGGTCTCGCGCGGCGCCCGCACGCGGAGGCCGGTCTTCAGACGATCCTCGAGCGAGGCCGCACCGGCGGCGGCTTGCGGCGGGAGACCCGGTCCGTCGGCATGGGCTGCGGCGGCCGCGAGGGCGGCACAGGCGACGCTGACAAACATGATCCGACGCATGGCGGGTCTCCGCGACGGCGGGGATCGTGGCAGACGCCGAGGGCCGGGGCAATGCCGATCACGGCAGCCTTCAGACGAACTTCGCCACCGCGTACGACTTCTTGCCCGAGCGGAGAACGAGCGTGGCGGCGCCGGCAAGATCACCGGGGGTGAGCCGGTGCGCAGCGTCCGTCACCCGGCGGTTGTTGACGTACGCGCCCCCCTGCTCGATCGTCCGCCGGGCGGCGCTGCGGCTGGCCGCGAGACCAGTGGCCTCGAGGGCCTCGACGAGCGCGAGGCCCTCGCCGTCGAGCGCCGAGCGGGCGAACTCGCGGCTCGGCACGTCGGCGAAGATTTCGCAGAGCGCGCCGTCGTCGAGGCTCCCGATCTCGGCGCCGAAGAAGATCTCGGTCGCCTGCCGCGCCGCGGCGAGACCGGCCTCGCCATGCACGAGTCGTGTGAGTTCCTCGGCGAGCCGCTTCTGCGTGTCCCGTGCGGACGGGTTGGCGGCCCGCCGGTCGTCGAACTCGCGGATCTCCTCGACCGGCAACTCCGTGAGCCGCAGCAGGCAGCGGCCGGCATCGTCGTCCTCGAGGTTGATCCAATACTGGTAGAAGCGGTACGGGCTCGTGCGCCGCGGGTCGAGCCAGATGGCTCCCGACGCGGTCTTCCCCATCTTCGTGCCGTCGGACTTCGTGAGCAGCGGGCAGGTGATGCCGTGCAGGTCGCGGCCGCGGAGCCGCCGGCCGAGCTCGATGCCGGCGGTGATGTTGCCCCACTGGTCGCTGCCGCCGATCTGCACGCGGCAGTCGAGGGCGTCGGAGAGGTGCACGAAGTCCCATGCCTGGAGCAGCATGTAGCTGAACTCGGTGTAAGAGATGCCGCCGTCGCGCTCGAGCCGACTTCGCACCGAGTCCTTTGCGAGCATCTGCGAGAGTGGGAAGTGCTTGCCCACGTCGCGGAGGAACTCGAGGTAGCCCACGCCGCGCATCCAGTCGGCGTTGTTGACGACGTGCACGCGTTCGCCGGCCGACGCGAGCACCGCGCGGATCTGCTGGCCGACGCCGGCGATGTTGGCCTCGAGTTCGGCGGGAGAGAGGAGATTCCGCTCGTCGCTGCGGCCGCTGGGGTCGCCGATCATACCGGTCGCGCCGCCGACGAGTGCCACCGGCTCGTGGCCCGCGCGGGCCACGCGGCGCAGGAGCACGAGGGCCACGAGGTGGCCGACATGGAGGCTGTCGGCCGTGGGATCGAAGCCGGCGTAGACGCGGCGACCGGGCGTGCCGAGCCACTGCCGCAGCGCGGCGGCGTCGGTGGACTGATGGACGAGGCCGCGAGCCTCGAAGTCGGCGAGGAGATCGTCGGCCATCGTCGTCACCGCCAGAGGTCGTCGCCCGCGAACGGGTGTGCGGGGCCGCCGAGCTTCGGCTGCGGCAGCGCCTTGAGGGCCTGCTCGGCGAGTTTGAGGTCCTCGCGGCACGTGATCTTGAGATTGATCGGCGACCCCTGGACGACCGTGACGGGATGGCCGAGCCGCTCGATCAGCGACGCCTCGTCGGTGGCCTGGCCCGCGTCGGCGCTGGCATAGGCCCGCATCAGGAGCTCGCGCGAGAACACCTGGGGCGTCTGGGCCTCCCACAGTCCGGTGCGATCGACCGTCTCGGTGATCTGGTGATCGGCGTTCACCCGTTTGAGCGTGCCCACGACCGGGATCGCGAGGATCGCGGCGCCGGTCCGCGTGCCTGCCGCGAACACGCGGTCGATCCAGGCCGGGGCGATGCAGGGTCGCGCGGCGTCGTGGATCGCCACCATGTCGACGTCGTCGGCGAGCTTCTCGAGCCCGCGGCGGACGGAGTCGGCCCGCTGCGTTCCTCCCTCGGCCAGCGTGATTCCCATGAAGGCGAGGTTCGCGCCGAACTTCTCCAGGAACGACTCGCGGTCCTCGGGCGCCACGACCACGACAACCTGCTTGACGTCGTCGCGGTCGATGAACTTCTCGGCCGAGTGGAGCCAGACCGGCCGCCCTGCGAGCGGGGCGAACGGCTTCTTGTAGTTGGCGTCCTGAAAGCGGCTGCTCTGCCCGGCCGCCGCCAGGATTACTCCGAAGCGCGGCATGGCATGCTCGGCTCGGCGATCGCGCGATCCATCAGCACCCGCAGCCCCGCCTTGACCAGCGGCTTGTCGTGGACCCAATCGGCGAACGCCTCTCCGTGCGCCGCGTAGGCGTGGTAGAGCCAGCGAGGGGCATCGCTCTGCAGCCAGTCACGGAAATGCATCCAGCGAGGATCGGCGTCGCCGTACACCGCGCGGGCCACCCAGCAGAGGCCGCCGATGCCACCACCGCCACCGGCACCGCCACCACCCCCGAGGCCACCACCACCGGCACCGCCACCACCGAGACCGCCGCCGGCACCGCCAGCACCACCGCCGCCCAATCCGCCGCCGGCGCCGCCAGCACCTCCCGCACCGCCAGCTCCTCCGGCGCCGCCAGCACCACCGGCGCCGCCAGCTCCTCCCGTGCCGCCGGCAGCGGGACCCGCGAAGTTGAACTGCGTCACGTTACCGATACCCGAGAAGAGCGGCACGCACGTGATACGCACGTAGCGGCGATCCGCGGAGACGACCGCTCGGGCAAACATGTTCGTGCCTTCCGGCAGCGTCGTAATGATCGGCTGATAGCCGACCGCACCGCGTCCGAAGAACGGCACGCCGGGAGCGATCGGCGGGACGACGCTGCTGCCCCCCCCGCCTCCGCGGCTCTGAGACATCGAGTCGGTCGCGGCCGGATCCATGACCGCGGCGAGCTGCTGGGCGAGCACCGCCTTGCCGATCGTCCGCTGGGCCGCGACGTCCTGGGCGACCTGCGCGTCCCGCAGCGGCTGGGTGCGGCGACCCTCGGGCACGTTGACCGAAAGGAGCTGGTCGTCGGCGCCGACGCGAATCTGGCGACGGAGCACCTGCTCGCGATCGGTGCCACGGTGGATCGTCATCTCGGCGGTGATCGTGTCGGCCGCAACCTTGCCCCAGGCCTTGCGGACGAGGATCCGGTACTCGCCCGGGAACGCCTGCGTGGCGACGTAGCGCTCGCGGTGCGTGGTCTCGTCGGCTTCCGCGCCGGTCGCGTCGGTGTCGGCGAGCAGCACGCCGCCCGAGGTCGACCGCGGGGCCGCGAGCGAGCAGACCGTTCCTGGCGGCTCCTCGACGATCACGTCGATGTCGGCGTCACCCGCCCAGGAGAAGTCGATCACCACGTCCCGCACGAGCGCGGCATCGACATCGGCGCGGAAGGCGGCGGCGTCGTCCTTGCGCCCCGCCTTTTCGAGCGATTCGATCGTCGATTTCGCGAGTCTCGCCGCCCGCACCACGATCTCCTGCTGCGAGGCGGGCCATTCGTGGGCCAGCACGCCAGGGCAGGCCCAGAGCAGGGCCTCGGCGTCATCGGTTCGGGCCGCGACCGTCATCGCGAGGGCATACGCCTCGCGGTTGGCCGGGTCGAGCCTGGTGAGCTGGCGGCAGATGCGAATCGACTGCTTGTCGGAACCGAACCGGGCGAGATAGTTCGCCAGTTGCATCAGTTCGACCGATGACGATGCGAAATCCGCGGACGAGAGCAGCACGCGTTCGACGTCTTCGCGCGGGCGGCCCGCGGCTTCCATCGCGACCGCGAGCGACTCGTACATCCACGGCTCCGAGTGCCCGGCGGTGATCGCCGCCGAGATCAGGTCGGCGGCCTTCGAGAACTCACCCTGACGGCCAAGGTCGGCTGCGGAGACACGCAGTTGGGCCATGCGAAGCGCGGCGTCCCTGGCGTCGGCGTTGGCAGTCCCTGGCAGATAGGCAGCCACGGCGGCCTGAAGATTCTCGGCTCCGAGGACTTCCGCCGGCAGTCCCACGCGATCCGTGGACGGCTGCTCCGCCTTCGGGCCCTCGACAGGCGCAGGGGGGGCGGCCTTGGGCGCGATGTCGGGCTTCGTCGCTCGTGCGACTCTGGCCTTTGACGCCGTCACCTGGAAGTGACCGGCGCCGGTCGCCGGCACGCCGCGGCCGTGGATCGCCTGATCCATGAGGACGCGGAGCGCGGACTTCATCACGGGCTTGTCGCGCAGCCAGGCGGCAAACGACTCGCCGTGGGCGCCGTACACGTCGCGAAGCCAGGTGGGGGCGTCGGTCGTGATCCAGTCGCGGAACGTGAGCCAGCGTGGGTCGTGGACGCCGTACACCTCGCGGGCCACCCAGCAGAAGCCGCCCATGCCGCCCATGCCCATGCCGCCACCCATGCCGCCCATGCCGCCGCCCATGCCGCCGCCGGGGGCGCCCATGTTCTGTCCGCTGTTGATGCTGTTCTGGCCGCCGAGGCCGCCGCCGGTCTGGAAGGGATTGAGGCCCTGGCCGGGATCGACGGGCAGCACGAGATCCGCCACCGGATACACCTTCACCACGAGGTTCTCCTGCGCCTTCTCGCTCGTCGTGATCAGGAGCACCTCGTTCTTGACGAGGTAGGTGAGGTCGATGTTGCCCAGAAGCAGCCGCAGTGCCGACCGGAGCGAGACGCCCGACAGGTTCTGCGTGATCGGCGTGTCGAGGTCGATTCCCGCGTCTTCGAGCGACTTCACGTCGAGTTCGACGGGAATGTTGTGCGCGTCGCGGATCTGGGCGATCACGTCGCGCAGCGGCGTCTCCGTGAACTCGAACCGCGACACGGGCTCATCGAGCGCCGCGTAGATCTTCTGCTCCTTGCTGCCCGGGTTGGCGAGATCGACCGACTTGTACTTCTCCCGGAGGCGTGTGATCTCCTTCCATCGCTCGGCGCTGGGATAAAGGATTGGCGGCTCGTCCGGGTAGGGGATCGCCGCGACGTCCGCGAGGTGCAGCACGTCCATGAAGCCGCGCCGCTGGTCACGCAGCGTACGCATGTTCTCGGCGTCGTAGTCGAGGATGCGTGCCACGAGGGGCGCCGTCACCGCGACCGTGCGGGCGGTCATCGGGACCGGGTGATTCGCATACAGCGAAGGCGCCTCCTCGGCGATCACTTCAGCCACCTCGCGTTCCGCCTGCACGAAGGCCTCGGTGGGCCGCTGGTAGCCGACGCGGATGCCCTCTTCCACGAGCGCACCGTAGCGCTCGCTGAGCTGCTTGATCTTGTCTTCGCGCCGCTGCAGCTCGGTGTTCAGCCGCTGTCGCTCGCGCCCGATGGCGGCACGCCGCTCGGCGGCGAGGTCCCGTTCGACCTTCTCCCGCGATCGGACGATCGATTCCCGCACCCGCATCTCGAGCTGGGCGAGGAGCCTCTCGCGTGTTCCGGCGTCGAGATCGTCGTCCTTGCGGACGCGGTCCTGGATCGCCTTGAGCTGTTCCCGAGCGAGGTCAGGATCCGTGGCCAGCAGGTTGCGTGACTCGCGGAGCTGCACGGCGGTGTCCTGCTCGAGCGCCTGGGCTCGCACGCGCCGCATCGCGTCGAGTTCGGCGAGTTCAGCGGTGGCCGCGTCGTCGGCCCGCGGTAGCGGGGCGGGTTCGGCCGGTGCTCCGGGCGGAGGCAGCTCGCCGTCGCCGCCGGCGAGACGACGCTGGGCGACCTCGCGCACCAGGGAGGCGTCGGCGTTGTCGGGGTCGCGGCGGAGCGATGCTTCGGCGAGCCGCACGGCGGACGCATGGGCCCCCGTGGCTTCGGCCTGTCGCGACAGCGCGGCGAGCGTCGCGGCCTCGCCACGGATCACGGTCCGCGCGAGCGCGAGACCCTCACGGCCGAGCAACGGCAGGAACACGCCGTCATTGTCGCGAGCGTTTCGGGCGAGCTCCGCGAGGTAGGCGTTCTCCTCGCGAGCCTGAACCGAAGGAACGTCGATGCTGGTGGTCGCACCGTCGCCGAGCGTCACGTCGAGTTTGGCGGAATCGAGTTCCCCCTCGATGAGAACGACGGAGTCGCGATCGGAGCGGAGCGGTGGCAGTCGGCCCGGCAGGAGCCGAAGCCGGGCGTCGGCAGCCGCGCTGGAGATGGCCACGTCCGCGGGCCACGCCAATGGCTCGGTCGCGAGCTTCGCCATCCGGCTCCCTGCCTCCTTGGCGGCGATCGTCTCGTCGGGAACGATCAGCATGCCGCCCGAGGCGCTCGCGAGTGCGGCGAGGCAGGGCCAGTTGACCTGTGGGCCGACGGCGATGCTGGAAACCGAGATCTCTTCTTTTCGCAGGAGATCGACGAGCCGGGTGAACTCGGCGGCGTCGATGCCCCCGAGACCGGGGCCATCTCCGATGTAGACGATGGTGCGAGGAGCATCGACGCCCTCGAACCGCGAAGCGGCTTCCTCCAGGATCGCAACGAGGTCGGTCGTGCCGAGCGGCGTCCGGGCGTCGAGCGCCAAGCGGGCCTTGCGCAGCGCGTCATCCTTCGCGGGGTGGAACCCGTCGACGAGCGGCTTGCATGCGACATCGACCGCAGCGGCCGAGAATCGATCCTCGGGGCGTCCGCCTTCAAGAAGACCGAGGAGCGCGTCGGCGGCGTGCTGCCGGTGGACGCCGGTCTGGCTTGCCGACGTATCGACCAGCACGAGCACGTGGCCCGCCGGTCGCGATGCAGGGGCGGCCGCGCGAATGCCGAGTGCCGTGACCCGCGGCTCGCCATCGGTGCCTGGACAGGCTTCGACGAATCCTGCGGACACCGGCGTCGCGGCGTGGGTAGCCGGGAGATTTCCCGGGCATGCGCTACCGATCGCGATCGCGACCACGGTCAACCAGGGACGGGACATGGCGGGCGCTCCGAAGCCTCTCGAGGGATCGATGCCTTCTCAGACGCAAAGCCAGAGCATATTTGGCGCGGCGCGAGCCGCCAACGTCGATTCCCGCGCAGATGGCGGGGTTTCGGGGGGTTCGGCGACCCCGATCGGCTCGCGGATCCGCCTTGGAGCATCGCGCTCGACTCCGGATAATCCCGCCCCGGTCGGTCCGCTGTCCCCGATCTCCAGTATCGCTTCGGGAGCCATTCGATGCCATCGCGCCGCGCGCCATTTGCGATTCCCGGAGCCGCTCGCACTCCTCGCGCCGTCGGCCGCATCACCCTCGTGGCGGCGGTTTTGTGCGGGCTCGTCGCACGGGGGCAGGTGGTTCCATTGCCGGGGGCGGGGCCGGCGGACCGGAACTTCACGCCCGAGGAACGCACGAACATCGCGGTCTACGAGGCCGTGAACCGCAGCGTCGTGAACATCAACACGAAGGCGACCGTGGCGACAGGCTTGTTTCTGATGGAAGTGCCATCGGACGGTGCGGGCTCCGGGATCGTGCTCGACCGGCAGGGCCACGTTCTCACGAACTTTCATGTCGTCGAGGGAGCCCGCGAGATCCAGGCGGTGCTCTACGACGGTTCCTCGCACGCCGCGCGGATCGTGGGCATCGATCCGGCGACCGACGTCGCCGTGCTGAAACTCGACGCGCCCGAGGCCATCCTTCATCCGGTGACGTTCGGCACCTCCAACGACCTCCGCGTCGGCCAACGCGTGTTCGCGATCGGCAACCCGTTCGGCCTCGAGCGGACGCTCACGACGGGCATCATCTCGAGCCTGAACCGCTCGCTCCCCACGCGAACGGGCCGCACGATCAAGTCGATCATCCAGACCGACGCGGCCATCAACCCGGGGAACTCCGGCGGACCGTTGGTGGACAGCGGCAGTCGACTCATCGGGATGACGACGGCGATCGCCAGCCGCACCGGGCAGAGTGCGGGCGTCGGCTTCGCGATTCCGGTGGGGACGCTGGCCCGAATCGTTCCCCAGCTCGTGAAGCACGGAAAGGTCGTCCGCCCCGATGCGGGCATCGCCCGGGTCTACCAGTCGGACGTCGGGCTCCTGGTGGCGGAACTCAGCCCCGAGGGGCCGGCAGAGCGTGCGGGGATTCGCGGATTCAAGGTGATTCGCGAACGGCGACGGCAAGGTCCGTTCACCGTGGAAACGGCGAGGATCGACCGCTCTGGCGCAGATGTGATCGTCGCCGTGGCTGGGCAAGCGGTGCGGACGGCGGATGATTTCCTGTCCGCCGTGGAGTCGAGAAATCCCGGTGATCAGGTGCTTATCACCGTCCAGCGGGAGGGACACAAGCTCGACGTGCCGGTGGTTCTGTCCGCGGAAAACTAGCGGGAAACGCGAGTTTTCGTCATTCCGAAACGTGGACTGAACACTTCCGTGCCGCCCCGCGTATAGCCTGAACCCCGATGGCTGGGCTCGCCGATGAATGGCAGGCCCGGAAAATTGCGGCTTTACGCTTGGCTGTTGACCGCCAAAGCAGTGCTGCTATGCTCAGGGGCTCGCTACGGCGAACCGCAAGGTTGGTCGTGGCGGCTGATCGTTGACAATTCGGCAGTTGATCTCTTTTTGGTTTCGGCCGGCACGCGATCGTGTACCGGCGAGTGGCCGAAGGTCGGGCAACCGACGTTCGACCACGAACCATTTTATTCACAGACAGATCGAATCTCTTCTGAGATTCCGGAAACTCAATCGCTGGTGCCGCAAGGCATCGGCCTGACGATCCAAATCAATTGAAGGGTTTGATTCTGGCTCAGAGTGAACGTTGGCGGCGTGGATTAGGCATGCAAGTCGAGCGAGAACCGTAGCAATACGGGGACAGCGGCGAAAGGGACAGTAATGTGTAGGTACCTACCCCGAGGTCTGGGATAGCTGCGGGAAACTGCAGGTAATACCGGATAATGTCTTCGGACCAAAGGTGTGATTCCACCTTGGGAGGGGCCTGCATCCTATTAGCTTGTTGGCGGGGTAACGGCCCACCAAGGCGACGATGGGTAGCGGGTGTGAGAGCACGACCCGCGTCATTGGGACTGAGACACTGCCCAGACACCTACGGGTGGCTGCAGTCGAGGATCTTCGGCAATGGGCGAAAGCCTGACCGAGCGACGCCGCGTGCGGGATGAAGGCCTTCGGGTTGTAAACCGCTGTCGTAGAGGAGGAAGTGCAGGGGGGTTCTCCCCTTTGCTTGACCTATTCTAGGAGGAAGGACGGGCTAAGTTCGTGCCAGCAGCCGCGGTAAGACGAACCGTCCAAACGTTACTCGGAATTACTGGGCTTAAAGGGTGCGTAGGCTGCGCGGAAAGTTGGATGTGAAAGCCCTCAGCTCAACTGGGGAATTGCATTCAAAACTACCGTGCTCGAGGGAGACAGAGGTAAGCGGAACTCAAGGTGGAGCGGTGAAATGCGTTGATATCTTGAGGAACACCGGTGGCGAAAGCGGCTTACTGGGTCTTTTCTGACGCTGAGGCACGAAAGCTAAGGTAGCAAACGGGATTAGATACCCCGGTAGTCTTAGCTGTAAACGATGAGCACTTGTTTGAAGGGTCCTCCATAGCCTTTCAGACGTAGCGAAAGTGTTAAGTGCTCCGCCTGGGGAGTATGGTCGCAAGGCTGAAACTCAAAGAAATTGACGGGGGCTCACACAAGCGGTGGAGGATGTGGCTTAATTCGAGGCTACGCGAAGAACCTTATCCTAGTCTTGACATGCTTGGATTAACCCTGTGAAAGCAGGGCCACGCCTTCGGGTGGAACAAGCACAGGTGCTGCATGGCTGTCGTCAGCTCGTGTCGTGAGATGTCGCGTTAAGTCGCTTAACGAGCGAAACCCTTGTCTCTAGTTGCCATCGAGTAAAGTCGGGGACTCTAGAGAGACCGCCGGCGTTAAGCCGGAGGAAGGTGGGGATGACGTCAAGTCCTCATGGCCCTTATGACTAGGGCTGCACACGTCCTACAATGGAGCGCACAAAGGGAAGCAAAGCCGCGAGGTCGAGCAAATCCCAAAAAACGCTCCCTAGTTCGGATTGTAGGCTGCAACTCGCCTACATGAAGCTGGAATCGCTAGTAATCGCGGGTCAGCATACCGCGGTGAATGTGTTCCTGAGCCTTGTACACACCGCCCGTCAAGCCACGAAAGTGGGGGGCATCCGAAGTCGCTGAGGTAACCGCAAGGAGCCAGGCGCCTAAGATGAACTCTGCGATTGGGACTAAGTCGTAACAAGGTAGCCGTAGGGGAACCTGCGGCTGGATCACCTCCTTTCTAAAGGAAACCGCCGAACCGGAATCGGTTGCCAGATCAAACTGGTACACCAGTCCGCGGAGGCCATCAGTGAGAGTCCATCTCGGTCCACTGCCCGCGAGGGTACGTCCGGGTGGTCATCGACGCTGAATGTGGAGGCGATCGCGAGGCGCCAAAGAGAGATCGGTCGTCGGGGGAGTCAACGCCCTCGATGACAAGACTGCCGGATCGCAACGATCATGTGACCCGTCTGGGGCTCGGCCGAGCCCCAGACGGGTTTTTTTATGCGCACTGGTCCCGCTCCGCGCGGTGGATCGGTGTGCGGGCTTGTTTTTTCGGGCGCAGACGCGAGTCTATGGGCACGGCGGACGTGGCCCCCGTGTCAGCGGGTCGGCGGTCTGGTGACAGGAACTCGGGATATCCACGATGAGTGCAAGCGTCCAAGCGATCTCGGGAGTCGTGCCTCCGGCCGTGGCCGAGGCGACCGTGATGACGGTGTGGCCATCGGTCGCATCGACCGGCCTGGGGCAGGCGCTCGGCCGGCTTTACCGGATCAAGGGAGGGTTCGGCCCGTTCTCGTTCGGGCGTCTCGCCCTTCTGGCCACGATCCCCGTCGGCCTCATGCTCTACCTGACGATGCGTCTTCCTTGGGCGATCCGCCGCTACCGTCTCACGAATCGTCGCGTCATGATCGAACGGGGCATCAATCCGCGGATCGAGCAGTACGTGGATCTCGATCGATTCGACGCCATCGACGTCGTGGTCAGCCCCGGCCAGGAGTGGTACGCCGCCGGTGACCTCGTGTTTCGCCGCGGACCGATCGAGACGCTGCGACTGCCGGGCGTCAGCCGCCCCGAGTCGTTTCGCCGCACCTGCCTCGAGACCCGTCAGTCCTACGTGAGCGTGGCGGCCGCGATGGGGACGCCCGTCGGGGCCGCCTGATCTCACCGGCAACCGGTGCAGGGCTGCGGCGTCGCCCAGCCATTGGACCACAGGCCCATGCTGCCGAACGGAACAGGCGGCTGCCAGCCCGTGCCCCGGACGACGTTCGGACCGCGACGACCAGGGCATGAGTCGAATGCGTCCGGTTCGATGAACACGACGCGCACGGTGTCGGCGTCGAGGCCCCGGAACCCGGCGGCCGAGGCGAACAGTTGCGGGAACCGCTCCTGCAGCACCGTGCGGGCAAGAGCCGCCGCCTGCCGTTCACCAGCCAGACGGTCGGAAAGGAAGATGTTCCGCTGCGCGGTCATGGCGATGAGCAGCTGGTGGTCTCGGTGATAGATCCGGAAGGCGTCGTCCGTGTCGACGAATCGCCGGAGGTTCTCCGCGGCCACGGACGTGCCGGTGGCGATCGCGGCCTGGAGTTCCGCGCTCACGGAGGTGGCATTCTCGACGACGCGGTCACCCGCGACGGGGCGCAGCGGATCGGCGGCCGCGGGCGCGGCTGCGCAGGCGATGAGAAACGCGACGGATACGAGGCGATGGCGGCGGTGCATGATGGCTTCCAGATCGGGGGCGAATCGAACCGGTGACTGCGGAACGTCGACCCTAGTTGGGGCACGGGCCGCGGTCAAACAGCCCAGGAAACAAGGCCCCGGGCCCGCGGGGCGTTCAGACGGCACGCCGGTTGGCGACCGGTCCGCGGGCGACGATCGCGGCTCGGATGGCCTCCCGGGCCTCGTCATCGAGGTCGCACTCGAGGGCCCGGGCGTTCTCGCGAGCCTGCTCCGGCGACGTGGCGCCGAAGAGAACGCTCGTGATTCCCGGCTGTTCCGCCGTCCAGGCGAGCACGAGATCCGCCAGATCGCAGCCCAGACGCACGGCCTGGGGGCGAATCGCATCGACGAAGTCGAGATTCCTCTGGAACTCGTCGCCGGTGAACATCGGGTACTTGTGGCGGCTGTCGCTTGTCGGGAACGTCTGGCCGCGGTGCATGCGGCCCGCGAGCAGACCCTTCATGAGCGGCCAGTACACGACCATCGCCACGCCGTGGGCCACGCACCAGGGAAGCACTTCCTTCTCGATCTCCCGCTGGAGCATGTTGAAGTGCATCTGGCAGGCGGCCAGAGGACAGGCCTCCCGGAACCGGGCGAGGTGGTCCACGGTCGCGTTCGAAAGACCGATGGCCCGCGCCTTTCCTGCGTCGAGCAGTCGCCGGAGTTCGCCGGCCGACTCCTCGATGGCGACGTTCGGGTCGGGCGCATGGAGGTAGAGAAGGTCGAGGCGGTCGGTGCCGAGGCGGAGGAGACTCTCATCGACCTCCGCGCGGATTCGGGACGGACGGCCGTCCACCCGCTGCCGCCGTGGCGGCGAGCACGAGGCATCGGGCTCCCAGTGAATCCCGCACTTGCCGGCGATGACGACCGCGTCGCGCCGCCCGCCCACGGCCTCGCGGATCGCGCGTTCGCTCTCGCCCTGCTGGCCATAGCAGTAGGCCGTGTCGAGGTGGGTGATGCCCGAATCGATCGCCGCCGCGATCGTGGCGACGGCCGCGGCGTGCGTCACGCCCTCGCGGGTCATGCCGGCCAGAGGCCAGCAGCCGAGTCCCAGCGGGCCCACGAGCACGGGGGATGAGCCGAGGCGTCGCGGCGTGCGATTCACGGTGAAGGCCCAGGCGGGTCAGGTGCCGGTCGCGCCGGCCGTCGGCACGGGCTCGGGAAACTGGCCCGTGGCCAGGAAGGCGGCGACGACGTCAACCGTCTGCCGCTTGAAGAGCAGGCCGGTGTGCCAGGTGGGCAGCGTGACGTGGGCATGCGGCACGTCGGGGTGCGTGCTCTCCGGCGTGATGAGCGCGTCGTACTCGGCGGCGACCACGCCGATCTCCACGCCCGTCGGTGTCGGCAGCGAGTTGACGAGGCTGTCCTCGGCCGTCGAGAGTTCGGCCACCGGGCGGAGGATTCGGCCGAACGTGCCGGCGGTGGCCGTGGCCACGAACGAGCCATGATTCGGCGGGGCGAGCATCACGAACCGCCCCATCTTTCGCGGCATGAACCGATCGAGGGCCGCGCGGCCGATGATGCACCCCATGCTGTGTGTGACGAGATGAATTGTGTCGATGCGCGGGTCGGCGTCGAGCGTCTCGAGTTCGCGGGCGAATCGTTCCGCATGGACGAGGAGCGAGCAGCCCATGTTCCAGTAGCCCCACGCGTTCGTGAGGTACCCGCGGGTGCGGAGCCGTCGGCCGAGCACCGAGAGCATGTACTTGTTGGCGAGGAACCCGTGGACGAGTGACACGCACTCCCGCGCGTGGACGCTCGATTCACCGGGCCGGAACGTCACCGACGTCATGGACCGCAGCTCCCGGGTCAGGCGGGCCGGCCCGTGCCGGCCGGCCGGCCGGCACCGGTGGGCGCCGGACGCTGGGGAGCAGGGCAGCAGTCGAGCGGGCAGACATCGTGGTTCGCCGGCAGGACGCCGATTGCGACCCGCTCGGGCAGGTTCCACGCTCGCTCGGCGATCAGGTCGCGGATCATCGACACGAACGCCGGTGCCGTTCCCACCGTGGCGGCGCGGATCATCTCCACGCCGAGCGACGCGCAGAGGTCCGCGGCCTCCGTGTCGAGGTCGTACAGCACCTCCATGTGGTCGGAGATGAAACCGATCGGCGCCACCACGACCCGTCTTCCGCCGGCCGCGTGCAGCGCGCGGAGGGCATCGCAGATGTCGGGCTCGAGCCAGGGCTGCGTGGGCGGTCCGCTGCGGCTCTGATACACGAGCTTCCAGTCGGCCACGCCGGCAGCGGCGGCCACGAGCCGGCACGACTCCTCGAGCTGCGGCACGTAGCGGCAGGAGTCGGCCATCGACATCGGAATGCTGTGGGCGGTGAACAGGACGGGCACCGTCGGCCGCGCGTCCACAGGGAACCGGGCGAGCGCCGCCGACACGTTGGCGGCCATCGGCTCCACGAAACCGGGGTGGTTGAAGAACACGCGGATCTTGTCGATCACGGGGGCGCGATCCCCGAGCGGTTCACGGGCCGCGGCGATGTTCTCGCGGTACTGCCGGCAGCCCGAGTAACTCGAAAACGCGCTCGTGACGAAGGCGATCGCCCGCTTGACGCCGGCATCCGCCATCTCGCGGAGCGTGTCGGTCAGGAGCGGGTGCCAGTTGCGATTGCCCCAGTAGACGGGGAGTCGCGGACCGCGGTGATCGAGTTCCGAGCGGAGGGCGGCCAGCAGGGCGAGGTTCTGCTCGTTGATCGGGCTCTTGCCACCGAAGTGGTAGTAGTGCTCGGCGACTTCCAGCATCCGCTCCCGCGGGACGTTGCGACCGCGAAGCACGTTCTCCAGAAACGGAATCACGTCATCCGGCCCATCGGGACCGCCGAACGAGACCAAGAGGATCGCGTCGTAGCCGCACGGACGATCGCAACTGGCAGGGTCGGGCGTCGTGTTCATGGTCCCTCGAGCGGCAAAGCGGATGACCCCACGGGGATTCGAACCCCGGTTACCGCCGTGAAAGGGCGGTGTCCTAGGCCTCTAGACGATGGGGCCGCGACCCTCGATGGCGAGGGAGAGCCGGCGAGTCAAACCGAGGGAAAGACTACCCGCTAACCTGCGACGGCCCAAGGAGCGCCACCGGAGAAGGTCAGGCGTCGCGGCGTGCGTCGTCTGTCCGCACCGAATCAGGTGGCGCGGCAGAGTCCGAAGCGACCGTCATGGAGATGGAGGCGGCGTCAACCGCCTCGCCGCGGGCGATGGCCTCGTAGACCTCGCGACGGTGCACGGGCACCTCCTTCGGCGCCTCGACGCCGAGGCGCACTTTGTCGCCGCGAATCTCCACCACAACGATCGTAATGTCGTTGTTGATGACGATGCTCTCGTCCTTTTTCCGCGACAGTACGAGCATGGGCCATTCCTTGGCTGGGCGGATCCGTCGCCCGCGGATGCCGCAAACTCCATAACTGTAAAGGTTTCCAGGGAGGCGTCAAGCAAATCCCGGGCCTTCTGGCCGGCGAAACGCTCGTGATTCCGTCGGGCGCCCACGATTCTTCGGTGAAAATGCGAGTTCTGCCGAACCGTGGCATGCGGGGCGACACCTGGCATCGGCCATCCGCCCGCACGATGTGGCATTCGGGGCAGGCCGATGTGGTCGCGAAGAGGGGCCGGTGGTGTGTGACGCCGCGTGGTTGTCGGGGGTGATGGCTGCGGCTTGTTGGTCCTCGCGCGGAACCTATACTTTCGCGCTTTCGGCGACGTTCTCTCCCTTCCCACGAGCCATCTGATGCGAGACTGGTTCCGCAATCTGTTCACGGCGGTCAAGACCGTCGTCGAGGGGATGCTCGTCACGCTGCGGGTCTTCGGAAGCACGTATGACCCGAAGCGACGGACGTTCACCGAGCATTACGAGTATCCCGAGTTGCCAGCGCCGGTCGCCGCACGGTACCGCGGATTCCATCGATACGACCTCACGACGTGCATCGCCTGTGATCAGTGCTCGAAGGCGTGCCCCGTCGACTGCATCTACATCGGCAAGGAGCGCGTCGAGAACGGCAAGGGTTTCCGCGTGAGCGGATTCACCATCGACTACTCGAAGTGCATGTTCTGCGCCCTGTGCGTCGAGCCCTGTCCGGTGGACTGCATCTTCATGGGCTCCACGCTCGACCTGAGTTGCTACAGTCGCGACGGAACGATCGTCGATTTCGCCCGACTGCCGGTCGAAGTCGCTTGGGGCCGGGCGACGCTCAATCCCACCGCGGTCGCCGCGTCGAAGGTGATCGTCGAACCCGTCCACGGCGGTCCCAACCAGTAGTCACCCCGTCCGCGCTCCCAGGCTTTCGCGATGCATCCCACCCTGATCGCCGGCTACGTCGCCCTCTTCGTCGCGGTCGGCGGGGCGTTTCTCGCCGTCAATCTGCTCGTCGGCTGGCTCGTCCGGCCACGCGTGCCGAACGCCGAGAAACTCGAGGTGTACGAGTGCGGCGAGCCGACGATCGGCTCGAGTTTCGTGCAGTTCGATCTGCGGTTCTATGTGGTGGCGCTCCTGTTCATCATCTTCGACGTCGAAGTCGCGCTGTTCTTCCCGTGGGCGACCGTGTTCGGCAAGGCCACGCAGCTCACCGACCCGGCGCTCGCCACGGCCACCGCAGACGGTGCGTTGACGCCCGCCGCCGCCGGCTTGATGCGGGAACTCGGCGTTCGCGACCCGGTCGTGCCGGCCATCGAGGGTCCGCTGTTCACGCCCACGATCGCCGAGGCCCGCGAGCTCGAGGCGACGCGTGGGGATGCCACGCCGGCGCAGGCGCAGGCGAGGTGGTCGGTGGCCCGTGCCGGTTCGCTCCTCGCCCGCACGGCACTCGTCGACATGGCGGCGTTCTTCGCGGTGCTCCTGGCTGGTTTCGCGTACGTCTGGTATCGCGGGGATCTCGACTGGGTCCGGGCTGTGTCGGCGGAACGGGCGGGATCCGCCGGGCGTTCGGCCTCGAGGTAGCACCGCCCCGGTCGGCTCACGATTTCTCAAACACTTCCTCGATGGAACGGCGACCACGATGACCTCACGCGGACCAGGATTCCTCGAGCAGCTCGACGAGGCCGTCCCCGGCGCCGTGGTGGGCCGCAATCTCGATGCCCTCGATCCCTGGGTGGAGGTCGCTCCCGAGCGGATCGCCGACGTATGCGGCTGGCTCGCTGCCTCGAGCCCGGTGCGTTTCGACTCGCTGCAGTGCATCACCGCGGTCGACTGGTTCGAGCCCGATCCGAAGAAGGCCGCCAAGGTTTCCTGGCAGCCTCACACCGAACTCGTCTACCACCTCTGGAGCACGACGGCCCGCGCGAGCCTCGTCGTGAAGACGAAGCTTCCGCGATGGAAGGCGGACGTGCCGGGGCAACTGCCGGAGATCCCCACGGTGTGCGGCGTGTGGCGCGGTGCGAACTGGCATGAGCGCGAGGTCTACGACCTCTCGGGCGTGTGGTTCACGGGTCATCCCGACCTGCGGCGGATCCTGTGTCCCGAGGATTGGGAGGGCTACCCTCTACGCAAGGACTACGAGATGCCGCTCGACTATCACGGGATCCGCGGCCGCTGATACCCGCCTGAGTCCCCCGTCACGTCCCCCCCGACCCCGAGACCCGCCATGGCTCAGCTCCTCGACGACGATCCGCGGATCATCGAGTTCGACGTCCGCACCGACGAGATGCTCGTCAACATGGGGCCGCAGCACCCCAGCACCCACGGCGTGCTCCGGCTCGTGCTCCGCACCGACGGCGAGGTGGTCTCGGAGGTCGAGCCGCACATCGGCTACCTCCACCGCTGCGCGGAGAAGATCGGCGAGAACCTCACGCACCGGCAGTGGATTCCCTACACCGACCGGATGGATTATCTCGCCGCGATGAACATGAATCTCGGCTGGGCCCTGACGGTCGAGAAGCTGATGAAGTACCAGGTGAGCGAGAAGGCTCGCCACCTCCGGGTGCTGATCGCCGAGATGAACCGCATCGCCAGCCATCTCGTGGGCATGGGGGCCTACGGCCTCGATCTCGGCACGTTCAGCCCGTTCCTCTATGCGTTCCGCGAACGGGAAAAGATCCTCGACCTGTTCGAGGAGGCCTGCGGCGCCCGCCTCACGTACAGCTACATCACCGTGGGGGGGCTGACGGCCGATCTGCCGCCGGGCTGGCTGCAGAGGTGCGAGGCGTTTCTCGACCAGTTCGAGCCGATCATCAAGGAGTATCACGCGCTCCTGACGACCAACGCGATCTTCGTGAAGCGAACCGCCGGCATCGGCCTGCTCTCGCCGGCGATGGCCATCGAATACGGCTGTTCCGGGCCGGTGCTGCGGGGGAGCGGCGTCGACCAGGACATGCGCCGGGACGGCGAGGCGATCTACACCGCGATGTACGACGGCTACGCCTTCGAGGTCGCCGTGATGAAGGACGGCCACTATCCCCGCGACCATGAATATCCTGCCGTGCCGGCCGATGCGGTGCTCGGCGACTGCTGGCACCGGTTCTTCGTGCGAATGCTCGAGGTGATGCAGTCGATGGACCTCGTGCGGCAGGCGATCGACCGCTACTCGGCCTGCAAGGGGCCGCTCGGCGAACCGCTCAAACTCACCGAGAAGATGCCCGCAGGCGACGCCTATCTCGAGACCGAGTGCCCCAAGGGACAGATGGGCTTCTATCTCGTCAGCGACGGGACGGCGATTCCCTGGCGGGTGCGGGCCCGTTCGAGTTCGTTCTCGAACCTCGCGGTGACCCACGAGCTCTGTCGCGGGTGTCTCATCGCCGACGTGCCGGCGATCGTCGGCAGTCTCGACATCGTGATGGGCGAGATTGATCGGTAGTCGATCGGCGAGTGAAGGTCCCCCGATTCAGCCGCGCCGGCGACGGGACGGCAGCGGTCTCGTCGCGGTGGGCCGGGGCGGCCCAAGGCTCCTCGAGCAGCCGCCGATCCCGTCACCTCGTCGAGGGAGTTGCGGGGGCCGATTCGCTGCCGGGGCTTGTGGAAAGGGATGGGGTAGGGCACACTTCGTGCGAAATTTCACGAAGTCGGTTTCCGTGCGGGAATCCGTGCATTCGTGTGGCTTTCGAGGCGCGTCCAACGCTGACCGATGGCTGAGTTTCTGATCACTACGGTGGGCCTGCCCGCGTCGCTGGCGTGGACGGTCACGGCCGTCGTCGCGGCCGTGCTGATCCTCAACGTCATCGCCGGCGGTGCGCTCGTATTCATCTGGGCCGAGCGGAAGATCGCCGGCCGCATTCAGGATCGCCTCGGGCCCACCCGGACGGGCGGCAAGTTCGGCTGGCTGCAGTCGCTCGCCGACGGCATCAAGCTCCTCGCCAAGGAGGACCTGATGCCCGAGGGGGCCGACGGCATGCTCTTCCGGCTCGCCCCCTACGTGAGTTTCTGTGCGTCGTTCTGTGCGTTCATCGCCCTGCCGTTCGCCTTTGATTTCGTGGGCCAGCGGCTCAACGTCGGCGTGTTCTTCGTGGTCGCGGTGCTCGGCCTCGAGGTGTTCGGCGTGATCCTCGCGGGCTACGCGTCGGCGTCGAAGTGGTCGCTGTTCGGGGCGATGCGCGAGGCGGCCCAGGTCGTGAGCTACGAGGTGCCGCTGGGGATGTGCGTGGTCGTGCCGGTGATGCTGGCCGGGAGCATGGACCTCGTCACGATCGCCGAGAAGCAGGCGGGTTGGTTCACGAACTGGTACCTGTTTCACGACCCGTTCACGTTCGTGATCTTCTGGGTCTACGTCACCTGTGCCGTGGCGAGCGTGAACCGTGCGCCGTTCGATCTGGCTGAGGCCGAGAGCGAACTGGTGGCCGGGTTCCATACCGAATACTCCGGCCTGCGGTGGAGTTTCTTCTTCATGGCGGAATACGGCTCGATGTTCCTCGTGAGCGCCCTGGCCGCGGTGCTGTTCATGGGCGGATGGAACGGGCCGATCCCGGTGGCCAGTCTGCTCGGGCTCTCGGAAGGCACGGGCGACACGGCGAACTATTTCACGCGTCTGATCGGCATGGTGAACCTCCTCGGCAAGGCCACGCTGGGCGTACTCGTGATGATGTGGATCCGTTGGACGCTGCCGCGGCTTCGAATCGACCAGGTGATGACGACGTGCCTGAAGTACTGCACGCCGATCGCCGCCGTCATGTTTTTGGGCGCGATGCTCTGGCAGGTGGCCCTTCCCGGCGGTCTGGTTCCCGGCATGGGCCGGCCGGCCGGTGAGATCCGCGAGGGCTGGCTGCCCGGACCGGGGGGCGGTGCAGCGTCGGCGTCGGCTCCCGCGATCGTCGTGCAGGTGACCCCATGAACACGCTGGCTGGCGGGCTCTTCGCGATGTTCGAGCCGCTTGTGGCTTCCGGTCTCGCCTTGCCATTGGCCGGTGTCAACTGGCACACGTTCTTCTTTCTCGTTTTCGCTGCCGTGGCCTGTGGGTTCGCGGTGGCCGTGGTCGCCGCGGACAACGTCGTGCGGATGGCTCTTTATCTCGTGCTGTCGCTCGGCGCGACCGCGGGATTGTTCTTTCTCGCCGGGGCCGAGTTCGTGGGGGCGATGCAGCTCATGATCTACGTGGGCGGCACACTCGTGCTGCTCGTGTTCGGTGTCATGCTCACGGCCCAGGCGCCTTTCGTCTCGATCAAGAGCACGGCGGGCGATCGCGTGTTGGCCGGCATGGTGGGGGCGGCGCTCCTGGCGGTGCTTCTCCAGGCCGCGCTCTCCGTGCCTGCCTGGCGCAAGCCCGGTGCGGGCCGTGTTGCGGAGCCAGCCGCCACGCCGATCGGCATGGCCCTCGTCGGGGTTCGCGTCGATGCTCCCGAGGCGGGAGCCCCGGCGATCAACCGTCGCCCCGGCTACCTCCTGCCGTTCGAGATCGTGTCGGTGCATCTGCTCGTCGTGCTCGTGGGGGCTGCGTATCTCGCGCGGGCCAAGCGGAGGAAGACGCCGCGGGCGATCGAGGTGGCGGCGTCGGTGGAGCCGGCGGCGTCGGTGGCCGAGCATGCCGAGATCGGCCGCGATCGGTCGCGCGGGTCGTCGGTGCTCGCGGGAGGGCGGTCATGAATCCGGCGTTCGCGGTCTCCGTGCCGCTTCTCGGGCTGATCAGCGAGCCGGTGAGCGTGGCCCACTACCTCGTCGTGGGTGCGATCCTGTTCGTGGCGGGCGTGGCCTGCATGGCCGTGAAGCGCAACGCGCTCGGCGTCCTCATGGGCATCGAACTCGTCCTCAACGGTGCGAACGTGAACTTCGTGGCCTTCGCCTCGCCCTACCTCCAGGCGGAGGGGGGGCGGTCCATCGGTCTCGACGGACAGGTGTTCGCCCTGTTCGTGATCCTGCTGGCCGCCGCCGAAGCGGCCGTGGCGCTCGCGATCACGCTCAACTTCTACAACAACCACGCGACGGTCGACATCGACCGCGCCGACGACCTCAAGGGCTGACGGACCGTCGCCAGGCATCATGGATCTCGCATCCCAACTTCCGTCGCTGCTCGGCCTGGCGTGGCTCCTGCCGCTCGCCTCGTTCGTGCTCATTCTGTTCTTCGGCCCGCGGATGGGGTCGCATGGCCGCAACGCCGCGTGGGTTGCCACGGCTGCGATCGTCACGTCGCTCGTGCTCTCCTTGGTGGCGTTTGTCGCCTGGCTCGGGGCCCATCCGGTGTCGGCGGTCGATCATGGTGGCCACGGTGATCATGGGGCCGCGCACGCGACGGAGCACGCGTCCGGCCATGCCGGAGAGCATGGTGGCAAAGGCCACGGCGACGCCGGCGGTCACCACGCGGCGGCTGGGCCGGTCGCGTACGCCGGCGATTGGTACACGCTCTACGAGGGTGGCCGGCTCAAGCTCTCGATCGGCTGGTACATCGACTCGATCACGATCCTGATGTTCGTGGTCGTCACGTTCATCGCGACGTGCATCCACGTCTACGCGTCGGGATACATGCACGACGAGTTGCACGACGTGACCGACCACGACGTCACGCTCGCCGACGGCCATCATCTCCACCGGCCCGGCCGGTTCTCCAGGTTCTTTCAGGCGCTGTCGCTGTTCTGTTTCTCGATGCTCGGAATCGTGATCGCCGGCAATCTGGCGATGGTGTTCGTGTTCTGGGAGCTCGTGGGCATCTGTTCGTGGTTCCTGATCGGCTTCTACTACGAGCGGAAGAGTGCCTCGACTGCGGCGAACAAGGCGTTCATCGTCAACCGCGTGGGCGACTTCGGGATGCTCATCGGCCTGATGGCCCTGTGGGGCGCCGTGGGCACCCTGCACTTTGCCGACGTCACGACCACGGCGGCCGACGGTGGGGCCGTGCGGACGCCCGGCCTGTTCAGTCTGTTTCGCCCGGCGGCCGCGGACCACGCGCTGCGGATTCCTGACGGGATGGTGAAGTTCGAGGCGGCCGACGCCGTCGCTCGCGTCGCCGCCGATCATGCGGCGAGTCCGGCCGATGCTGCGAGCGAGATCGCCAGTCGCACGCCGGACTGGCGCAGCATGGGATACGGCAACTGGCTCCTGTTCATAGCCGGTGTCGGCATCTTCTGCGGCTGCGTGGGCAAGAGCGCCCAGTTTCCGCTGTTCGTCTGGCTGCCCGACGCCATGGAGGGGCCAACGCCGGTCTCGGCGCTCGTGCACTCGGCGACGATGGTGGCGGCGGGCGTGTACCTCGTGGGCCGGTTCTACCCCGTGCTGTCGCCTGACGTGCTTCTCGTGATCGCCTACGTCGGGGCGATCACGCTGTTCATCGCGGCGACGATCGCCTTGGTGGCCAACGACATCAAGCGAGTGCTCGCCTACTCCACGGTCAGCCAGCTCGGGTACATGATGCTGGCCCTCGGCGTCGGCGGCTGGGTGGCCGGGCTCTTCCACCTCGTCACGCACGCCTTCTTCAAGAGTCTGCTCTTCCTCTGCTCGGGCTCGGTGATCCACGCCTGCCACACGAACGACATGCGGAAGATGGGCGGTCTCGCCAAGGTCATGCCGGCGACGGCGTTCACGATGCTGGTGGGATGCCTGGCGATCATCGGGGCCGGCATTCCGTTCGTGATCGGCCTGTCCGGCTACTACTCGAAGGACTCGATCCTCGCCCAGGCTCTCTCGTTCTCGCAGGCCAATCCGCGACACGCGATCCTGTTCTACGCCGTGGCGGGGGGGGCGTTCCTGACGGCCTTCTACATGTTCCGCCTGTGGTTCATGACGTTCGCCGGAAAGCCCCGCGATCATCACGTGGCCGAGCACGCCCACGAGTCGCCCCAGGTCATGGTGATGCCGCTGCTCGTGCTCGCGGTGCTGGCGGTGGTGGCAGGCTGGACACTTCCGGGTGGTCTCGGCATCGCCAATCTCATCGAACAGTCGAGGCCGGCGGGGACCGCTGCCACGGCGACGGGTGGCTTCGCATTCGGGTCACTCACGATTCCCGCCGAGCACCTCAGTCATGGCGAGCCGTTCCATTCGATCGCCACATTGACCGCGTTCGGCACCGCGCTGGGCGGCGTGCTGCTCGCGGCGGCGATGTACCTGTGGGGCGTGATCTCGCCCTCGGTGGTCGCGACGCTCTTTGGACCCGTGTACGGCTTCCTGGCCCACCGTTGGTACTTCGACGAGCTCTATCACGCCATCTTCGTGCTGCCGGTGAAGGGATTGGCGGCCGTCGCGAGTGGCATCGATCAGGGGCTCATCGACCCGCTGATCAACGGTCTCGCGTGGTCTGCCCGTCAGGTGGCGGGGCTCGACGCGTGGATCGACCGCACTCTCGTGGACGGGCTGGTGAACGCGACTGCCAACGCCACCTGGTCGGCCGGCCTGGAGCTCAAGAAGTTGCAGACCGGCAGTCTGCGACAGTACGTCGTGTTCATCGCCGCCGGCACGGTGGCCGTCTTCGTGCTCACGAGCATCCTTTTCAAGACGTCGCTGCCCGTGTGAGCGGCGCCCTCATCCAACTCCCGGAAACCCTCACGGATCTCCCGATGTCCCCCGCCGACGCGATCGCCCAGCCCGCCCTCTGGCCCCTTTCGACGATCGTCTTCCTGCCCGCGCTCGTCGCGGCCGTGCTGGCGTTGCCGATCGTCCCCAAGGCCCGCGAGGAGTTCATCCGCTGGGTCACGCTCGCAACCACGGTCGTGGTGTTCGTCCTCTCGCTGTGGATGGCATGGCCCACGCTCTTCGGTGCCGCGGGCCCGGGGCAGTTCGTGGTCGGTGAGGCCGGGATGCAGTCCGTGGTGAAGCGTCCCTGGATTCCTGCGTTCGACATCGAGTACCTGCTCGGCGTCGATGGGATTAGCATGCCGCTGGTCGTGCTCACGACCTTTCTCTCGGTGCTGGCGTGTGCCGCGAGCTGGCCGATCAACAAGCACGTGAAGGCGTATCACGTGCTGTTCCTCCTCCTCGAGACGGGCATGCTGGGCGTGTTCGTGTCGCTCGACTTCTTCCTGTTCTACGTTTTCTGGGAGGTGATGCTCCTGCCGATGTACTTCCTCATCGGTATCTGGGGCGGCCCGCGTCGCGAATACGCCGCGATCAAGTTCTTCCTCTACACGCTGCTTGGCAGCGTGCTGATGCTGCTTGCCATCCTCATGCTCTACTTCACGAGCGACCTGCGGCAGCTCTCGCCGGAGCAGCTCGTGGCGAGCCACGTGATCGCGCCGGGGCTCGACGCCGCCGGGCAGGCGGCCGCAGCCACGGCGATCACGTCCGCCAAGCAGCCGGTGCACACGTTCAATCTTCTGGCTCTCGCCGAGCTCGGCCAGCTGCCGACGTCGCCGTTCGCCGCGGTCAATCTCTGGGGCATGAGCCTGGAGACGTGGGCGTTTCTGCTCCTGCTCATCGGTTTCGTGATCAAGGTGCCCGTGGTGCCGGTCCACACCTGGCTCCCCGATGCCCACGTGGAGGCGCCGACGCCGATCTCGATGATCCTCGCCGGCGTGCTTCTGAAGCTCGGCGGCTACGGCATCCTTCGGATCTGCTATCCGATTTGCCCGGGGGCCGGCCTCACGCTGGCCTGGCTCGTGTGCGGCCTCGGCGTGGTCTCGATGGTCTACGGGGCCTTCGCGGCCCTCGCCCAGAAGGACTTCAAGCGCATGGTGGCCTACAGCTCCGTGAGCCACATGGGCTACGTGATGCTCGGCCTCGGCGTGTGGAGCGCCGTCGCGGGGCAGGAGTACCGCTGGGACTACTGGGCCCAGGGCGTGAACGGCGCGATGTTCCAGATGCTCGCCCACGGCATCTCGTCGGCCGGCATGTTCTTCATGGTCGGCGTGCTCTACGACCGCGTGCACCATCGCAACCTCGAGGAGTTCGGCGGCATCTTCAACCGGATGCCGGTGTACAGCGGCCTGGCGATCGCCGTGTTCTTCGCCGGGCTCGGGCTTCCCGGCCTGTGCGGCTTCATCGGCGAGGTGCTCGTCACGCTCTCGAGTTGGAACTACAGCCGCGTGCTGGCCGTCGCCTCCGCGTTCACCGTGATCCTCACCGCGGGCTACATCCTCTGGGCGATCCAGCGGGTGTACCTCGGGGCCGAGTACAAGGGGCCGCACGGTGATCACCTCACGCCGATGACCGGCCGCGAGTTGGCCATCGCCACGCCGCTGGTGTTCTTCGCGATCCTGTTCGGCGTGGCGCCGCAGCTGATCTTCAACTACGTCACCCCGTCGGTGAACCGGCAGGTCGAGACGCTCGCCGAATGGACTCGCGAGGTTCGGCCGGACGCGCCCGGGGCTCAGGCTCCGCTCGCCGCGGCGGCACCGGTGTCGGTGACGACGGCCAACAACTGAAAAGCGTTCGGGCATCACCCCACGAACAACATCTCCATGGACCTCGGATCGCTCCTGACCGGCACGCTGACCGACACGCTCGACGTGTCGCTGCCGCTGTTTCGCGTCGAACTGGCGCTCGCGGCCACGATCGTCCTCGTGCTCCTGTGCCGAATGCTGCCCGTGCTGCGATGGCTCGACTCAGGCCTCGTGGCGCTCGGTGGCGTGGCTTTCGCGCTGTGGTACGCGTGGGCCGATCTCCGCGGTCTGCCAGGCGCCCCGTGGCCCGGCGTGGTGGCGGCGGTTCACCCCGCGTCGCAGGAGTTGTTCGGCGGCCTGCTCATTTTCGACGCACTCACGGCCTACATCCGCCTGCTCCTCGCCGGCTTCCTCGTGCTCTACATCCTGTTCACGAAGATCTCCGGGATCCCTGATCGCGAGGACGGCGCCGACTTCTACACGCTCGTGCTGGGCTCGACGCTCGGTATGTGCCTGATGGCATCGGCCAACCATCTGCTCACCATCTTCATGGCGGTCGAGATGGCCAGCGTGCCGTCGTACGCGTTGGCGGGAATGCTCAAGGGCCGCAAGGCGAGTTCCGAGGCCGCGCTCAAGTACGCGGTCTATGGTGCTGGTGCCGCCGGCATCATGCTCTACGGTATCAGCCTTCTGGCAGGCGTGCTTGGCACCTGTCACCTTCCCAGCATGGCGGCCGAACTCGGTCGGATCGTCGGCCCGCGTGCCGACACCGCCTCGATCATGGTACTGGCGCTCGGTGGACTGATGGTGGCGGTCGGGCTGGCGTTCAAACTCTCGGCCGTTCCGTTCCATTTCTGGTGCCCCGACGTGTTCGAGGGGGCGGCGGCGGAGGTGGGCGCGTTCCTCTCGGTGGCCAGCAAGGCGGCGGCCGTGGCCCTCGCGGTGCGCGTCACGTTCGGCCTCGGGGCACTCGCCGGTGCCGATGGCATGACGGCGACGGGGCTTGCCGACGTTCGGCACTTCATGGTCTGCGTCGTCGGCCTGATGGCGGCCGTCACCTGCACGCTCGGCAATCTGGCCGCGTATGGCCAGACGAACATGAAGCGGATGCTCGCATACTCCACCATCGCGCATGCCGGCTACCTGATGATGGGCGTGGCCGCCGCGCTCGCGTTGCTCGGGATCGCCGACCCTGCGGGAAGCCGACGGGCCGTGACCGCCCTGGCCTTTTACCTCGGCACGTACCTGTTCATGAACCTCGGTGCGTTCGCGATCGTCGCCGTCCTGCGGAATCGCCTCCGCAGCGAGGAGATCGCCTCCTACGCGGGTCTCGTGCGAACCAGTCCGGGAATGGTGGTGGCGGCGGGTGCGGTCCTGGTGAGCCTCATCGGCCTGCCTCCCCTCGCCGGTTTCGTCTCCAAGTTCCTCGTCTTCGCCTCGCTGTTCGAGGCGGTGAGCGCCGGCGCCGAGCGACAACTGATGCTCGTGCTTCTCGTGATCGGCGGCATCAACACGGTGGTGAGCCTCTTCTACTACCTGCGCGTGCTCAAGGTCATGACGTTCGACCCGCCGCCGATGGACCGGGTCGCCGCCCCCGCGCCGGTCTGGCTGCCGGGCGCGTTCGTCACGGCGGTCGTCGTGCCGGTCGTGCTCCTCGGCATCTTCTGGTCGGGCCTGTACGCCTGTGCCCAGTTGGCCGGCACGTTCGCGTCCTAGGGGAGACCAGCGGGTCATGGCATCCACCGATCCGATCTGCCGGCTGATCGCGACCATCCAGCCGTCGATCCTCATGTACCTCGCCGACTCCGGGATCTGGTCGTATCCCGGTGAGGAGCCGATCAAGCTCGCGCTCGCCGACGCGGTGGACGATCTCAAGAGCGTCGTGGACCGGGCCGGGGTGGTGCTCCAGGAGCGCGAGGTGGCGGTGCCGCCGCGGGCCGCCTATCCGCTCTCGTTCACGGGGCTTCACGACGTGGAACTCCGATCGCTGCTCCCCCGTGTGATCGACGGACTGCGGCGGCAACTCGCGGAGATCGACGCCATCACGGGGGCCGCCGGCACCGATGCCTCGGCCGCTGACCTCGTCGCCGATGCGAAGCAGTCGTTGCGGCAGCATGTGGACGCGCTCGAGCAGGTGACGGCGAAGGTCAAGGCCGGGATCGTCGGCGGGGCTGCCGCCGCGGCGGCATCCTGATCCATGCACCTGTTCGACAGCCACTGCCACCTCGACCCGATGCGGTGGGGGGCGGAACTGTCCGAGGTGATCGCGCGGGCTCGCGTGGCGGGAGTCGCCGGCATCACCGTGATCGGCACGCGTGCCGCCGACAGCGAGGCGGCTGCGGAGCTCGCGGCCCGTGAGCCGGGGTTCTTCGCCGCCGCGGGCCTCCATCCCAACGACGTTGCCGAGGCGGAGCCGGGCGAGTGGGATCGCATCGAGCGGCTCGCCGAGTCGGGCCGGGTGGCCGCGATCGGAGAGACGGGGCTCGACTGGTACCGCACGACCGCGCCGCCCGATCTCCAGCGGGAGTTCTTCGATCGTCACCTGCGACTCGCGCAGCGGCTCGCGCTGCCGGTGGTGATCCATACTCGCGAGAGCATCGACGACGTGCTCGCGATGGTGCGTGAGGCGCTCCATCGCGGGCCGCTCGCCGCCGTGCTCCACTCGTTCACCGGCACCGCGGATCAGGCCGCGGAGGCGCTCGCGATGGGCTGCCATCTCGGCTTCGCCGGCATGGTCACGTTCCGCTCGTCGGCCGCGCTCCGCGAGGTGGCGAAGACCGTGCCGCTCGACCGGCTGCTCGTCGAGACGGACAGCCCATTCCTCTCGCCGGAGCCGCTCCGCGGCCGGCGGAACGAGCCGGCGAACGTGGTGCACACCGCCCGTTGCCTGGCCCTCGCCCGCGGAGAGGATCTCGCCATGTTCGCCGCCGCGACCACGGCCAACGCACGCCGCGTATTCTCGATCCGGGGCGGTTAGGCTGCTGCCTGGAGGCCGCCCCATGTCCACCTGTACCCGCCGGCCGTCGCCGTACGTCTTCCTCGGCCAGACGACGTCGCTGTGCGACGAGTGTCTCTCGCTTGTCCCCGCCAAGATCGTGGCGGAGGAGGGCCGCGTCTTCTATCTCAAGCGCTGCCGCACGCACGGCCCGCGGAAGGTGCTCGTTTCCACCGACGCCGCCTACTGGCGGCTCTGTCACGACTACCTCAAGCCAGGCGACCGGCCGCTCGTCCTCCAGACGCACACCGAGCGAGGCTGTCCGTACGACTGCGGCCTCTGCCCTGATCACGAGCAGCACTCCTGCCTCGCGCTCATCGACGTGAACGAGGCCTGCAACCTCACCTGCCCGGTCTGCTTTTCGGACTCCTCACCCCAACGGGCCTTGCACCGGCCGCTCGCCGAGATCGAGCGGATGATGGACGTCCTCGTGGCCAGCGAAGGGGAGCCCGACCTTCTCCAGATCTCGGGCGGCGAGCCTACGATCCATCCGCAGATCCTCGAGATCCTCGCGGCGGCGAAACGGCGGCCGATCCGCCACGTGATGCTCAACACCAACGGCATTCGCATCGCCGAGGACCCCGAGTTCGTGACGCGGCTCGCCGACCTGCGGCCCGGGTTCGAGGTCTACCTGCAGTTCGACTCGCTGCGGGCCGAGGCCCATCTGAATCTGCGCGGCGCCGATCTCACCCGGATCCGCCGGCAGGCGCTCGAGGCCCTCGAGCAGGCCGGGATCTCCACGACGCTCGTGGTCGTGGTGAAGCAGGGCGTGAACGACGAGGAGATCCCGGCGATCATCGACCACGCCCTCCAGTGGCGGTGCGTGCGTGGCGTCGTCCTCCAGCCGGTGCAGGACGCCGGCCGCAACGAGGGTTTTGATCCGTCGCGCGACCGGTTTCCGCTCTCGGCCATCCGGCGTCGGATCGTGGATTCCGGCGGACCGTTCCGCGAGGGCGATATCATCCCGCTGCCCTGCAACCCGGAGAGCATCGCCATCGGCTACGCCCTGCGGAAGGGGGCGACGATCGCCCCGGTGACGTCGTTCTTCCCCCGGGAGCTGCTTGTCGAGGCACTCCCCAACGCGATCACGTTCGAGAAGTATCCCGAGCTCCACAAGCGGGTGCTCGAGTTCTTCTCGCTCGCCACGGCCGAGTGCAACAACGAGCAGAAGCTCGCGGAGCTCCTCTGCTGCCTACCGGAGGTGCCGCTGCCGGCGGGCCTCGGCTACGAGGACACGTTCCGCGTGGTGATCGTGGAGTTCATGGACGCACACAACTTCTGCATCGGCCGCGTGAAACGGTCGTGCATCCACTTCGTGACGCCCGACGAGAAGATCATCCCGTTCGAGACCTACAACCTTTTCTATCGCGACGAGGCCGCGCGCGAGCGGCTGCGGCGTTCCGTGGAGGCACGATGAAGGGACTGCTGATCATCCTCTGTTCGCTGGCGACGCTGTCGGCAATCCTGGCCGGAGGGTGCGCCTTCCTGTTCACGGGCATCGCGGCTGCCGTGGCACCGGACAAGGGCGAAGTTGCGGGGATGCTCGCGGTCACCCTTCCGGTGCTCCTCGTCGCGGGCATCGTGTTCGGTGTGAACACCGCGTTGATCACCGCGATCAGAAACAACCGGGCCCCACGACGCAGCGGATGGTTCGTGGCGCTCGCCGCGATCGACATTCTGGCCGGCTGTGGGATGTTCGCCGCGGTCACGGCCCAACGCGAACTGGGGCTCGAGTCCCTCCTGCTCCCGGCCGCCCTTCTGGCGAAAGGCGTGCTCACGCTCATGCTTCCGGCCGAGCCACCTCCACAACCGCCGGCGTGCTGATCGAGGCGCCGAGGATGTTCGATGGGCGCGGGTAGGCTGGCGGCGCCGCTTCTTCAGGCAGGGTATCGGCTTCTCCCAGGCCCTGTCCGTTCTGGAGCCAGTGACGAGGATCAAGCTCGTTCGTGAACGTTCACACCTCGTTTGACATCGCCGCCGCCACGTTCGCGGCCGCGGTGACCGTCGCCTGCTTCGTCTGGCGGCTGCGTCCCGCCGCCGATCGCATCGAGGAAGCGGGCATCGGCTACGCCGTGGCACTTGTGGTCGGGGCGGCGCTCGGCGGCTACTCCGCCGGAACGGCGAACCTCTGGCTGTCGGGTGAGGGCATGGGCGGCCGCAGCATCGTCGGGGCGCTCGCTGGAGCGATCGCCGCGATCGAGATCTTCAAACGCACGCGCGGCATCACCGGATCGACGGGCATCATCTTCGTGCCCGCGTTCTGCACGAGCGTCGTCATCGGCCGCTGGGGCTGCTTTCTGTCCGGGCTCGACGACCACACGCACGGCATTCCGACGACCTTGCCCTGGGGGCACGACTTCGGCGACGGCGTGCTCCGCCACCCCGTGCAGCTCTACGAGTCGGCGGCGATGGCCGCGTTCCTCGTGTATGCCCTCGTCGTGCTCGCCCGCCGTGACGCGTTCTTCATGAGGAACGGTTTCTATCTCATGGTGCTCTGGTATGCCGCACAGCGGTTCTGCTGGGAGTTCTTGAAACCTTACGCCCCCGTCCTCGGTCCCATGAACGTGTTTCACCTCATCTGCCTCGCCCTCATCGCCTACGCGATCCGGATGCTCGGTTCTCAACCGGCACCTTCGCATTCCACGGCTACCGCTTCCCCGCATCATCCGTGAGGGGTCGCCCATGCCCCGGGAGCCTGCCTCGCTGGCAAGCGGAGGCATGGATGCCGGAGCGCAGGCAGCGCGGAGTGAGCGAAGGCCCGGAGGGCCGCAGCGAACGTCCGGCGACGGGGCATGGGCGACCCCGAGCCGCCGCAACCACGCCCGAACCGCGAGGCTTTCCCCGCCCTGATCGACCGCTACGATGATGGACCACGTATCCCCTGGAGCACCGAGCCATGGTCCGCACCCCGTCCACGATGCTGCCGCTGGGCACCGTCGCCCCCGACTTCGAACTGCCGAATGTCGACGGCCGCCTGCTCGATTACGCCGCCGTGGCCGGCCCGAAGGGCACGGTCGTGATGTTCATCTGCAACCACTGCCCGTTCGTGAAGCACGTCGCCGACCAGCTCGCCGCCCTCGGCCATGAATACATTCCGCTCGGGATCGGCGTTGCCGCCATCAGTTCGAACGACGTCTCCGCCCATCCGGCCGATTCCCCGGAGCAGATGGTCCGCGAGGCTGAGGAGCGGGGCTATCCGTTCCCGTACCTCTACGACGAGACGCAGGAGGTGGCGAAGGCCTACCACGCCGCCTGCACGCCGGATTTCTACGTGTTCGACTCGGCGAAGAAGCTCGTGTACCGCGGCCAACTCGATCCCAGTCGCCCGGGCGGCGAGGTGCCCGTCACGGGGAAGGACCTGCGGACGGCCCTCGACGCACTGCTGGCCGGGAAGCCGCCGCTGGCCGAACAGATTCCAAGCCTCGGCTGCAACATCAAGTGGAAGACCGGCAACCACCCGGCGTACTTCCACCCGTGAGCGGCGTTCCCGGGACACGACGACGTTCGCAGCGGATCGCCGCGGTCAGCAGTCGACAAACTCCGGGACGATCTCCTTCGGAATGAGCCCCGCGGCGAACGCATCGTCGAGAAAGAGTTTCACCGAGCGTCGGCCGGGCTCGCCGAAGTCGCGGGTCCAGTCGTTGACGTACATCCCCACGAACCGGTCCGTGCGGGCCGCGTCGAGGTTGCGGCCCCACTTGCCCGCGTAGGCGAGCGATTCCTGCCGGTGGTCGAGCCCCCAGGCGATGCTCTCCGAAAGGAGCCGCGACACGTCGCGGATCACATCGGGGCCGAGGTCGCGGCGGATGCCGTTGGCGCCCAGCGGCAACGGCAGGCCGGTCTTGTCCTTCCACCAGCGGCCGAGATCGACGGCGAGCTGGAGCCCCTGCTCGTGGTAGGTCAGCTGCCCTTCGTGGATCACGAGGCCGGCATCGATGGGCCGACCTTCGAACGATCCGGACTCGACGACGTCGAGAATCCGGTCGAAGGGGACGACCACATGCTCGAACGGGCGCTCGAGCCACAGCGAAAGCGCGAGGAAGGCGCTTGTGAGCGTGCCGGGCACGGCGATCACAGCCTTGGCCGCGTCGTCCTTCGAAAGCGGCCGCTTCGCCACGACCATGGGACCATAGCCGTCGCCCATGCTCGCGCCCGACGGGCAGAGGAGGTAGGTGTCGGCGAGATGCGCGTAGGCGTGGATCGAGAGCGCGGTCAGCTCGAGTTCACCGGCGAAGGCCCGGCGGTTGAGCGTTTCGATGTCCACGAGTTCGTGGACGAACCGATAGGGACCAGTGTCGATCTTGTCCGCGGCGAGCGCGTAGAACATGAACGCGTCGTCGGGGTCGGGGCTGTGCCCCACGCGGATCACCTGCGACGCCCGGGCTGCGGTGGCGGTATTCATGCCACCACTATAGCCGTCCGGCACGCCGCGGCCACGCTCACCGAGGCTTGTCGGTCGGCCGCGATGGGGCGCGGTTGGCGAACTTGCCGATGTCCTGCGTGTCGCCCGGCTCGAGCCGCGAGGCCCGGAGGTTTTCCCGCTGGATGGCCTCGTAGACCTCCTGGCGATGCACCGGAATCTCGGCGGGCGCGTTGATGCCGAGGCGGACCTTGTCTCCCCGGATGTCCACGATCGTGACGACGATGTTGTCGCCGATCATGATGCTTTCGTCACGTTGTCTGGAGAGCACGAGCATCGCTGGTTCCTTCCTGATCCTTCGTGGCGGCGGCGATCCTGTGCCACCCGACACTCCTGATTATGCACTCTTTTTGAGTGGAGGACGTTCGAGGGAGAGTTCGTATTGCAGGGGGAGCTCGCCGCTCGCAACGACTTGACGGCCGGTGCGGGCTTCGAGGTTGATGACGATTGGAGCCTTGAGATTGAGTGTGAGGCCTCTGCCGTTTTGTCCGACGACGACCACCACCTGCGCCTGCCGCATGTCGGTGATGGCCAGGGGCGTGAGCTCGCTGCGCGGGATCCGGACCTGATAGTCGGGGACGAACCGTCGCGGGCTCACGACAGCCAGCGCCACGTCGCTTCGGGTCGTGCTCTGCAGCCAGCCGAGAGCGTCGTTCGAGGCGTCCGCGAGCAGGGCCCATTCTCGGCAGTCTTCGAGGCCGGGAAGGCCGCTCGGGAAGCGGAGGAGATCGCCCGCATCGACATCGATGCGTCCGAATCTCGTCGTGTGGATGCGCATGGTCGGGCACTCCATTGCCGGGGCATGGACCACCGCCCGAGCGGCGGCCGCGCGAACTCCCGTTCGCTGCCTGAGAGATCGGCAGACGGGGCGGTTCAGGTGGAGAAAAAAGGTCTGGAGAAGAATGAAGGATGCGGAAGGCCCTGCCGCGTGGGCACTTCCGAGCGGTCGCGGGTATTTTGGGGTCGTCTTGACCACCCCCCAAATTCCGCACAATCGATTCACAGCAGACGCCGAACGGGCCCAGGCACCGTCGCGGCACTGTGGGAGGAGCGATCATGAGGCCCATCTGGCAGATCCCGGCCGTTGCCATCCTTGCGGTCACCGGGTGCTTCACGTCGCCCTACGAGCAGGCGTACCGCGCGCGACTCGATGCGTTTCGTGACGCCGCGACGTTTGCGGTACTGGCAA
>Ga0233425_10002185_pt1 | contig 39705 bp, 32 predicted proteins | sample Watercolumn_Towu_2_FD_181712 | JGI IMG/M metagenome (GOLD analysis project Ga0233425, IMG submission 181712) | Freshwater microbial communities from Lake Towuti, South Sulawesi, Indonesia - Watercolumn_Towuti2014_140_MG | ecosystem: Environmental > Aquatic > Freshwater > Lake | place... | reverse complement strand
GAAGTTCGGCGGGTAGGGTAAAATCCTCTCGGTAGGTCATGGTGTCTCTCCTTTTGGTGTGGTAACCGTGAGGATAACACTTGACCTACCATTCCGTTAGAAATTACAGAAAATAGTTTACACTACTTTTTTTATGTGCAAAAGCTGAAGAACCCTCTTTGGCAGAATTCATCCACTTTTGGATATCAATATATATAGGTGATCCTTGTTTAGGATCATCGAGTAACTCGTATCTTTGAACATGACCACCCCGCAAAACTAAAGTTTTTGACGGATCTTCAGATAGATATTTTCGGAATTGCTCATTAAAAACGACTTCACCTGACATTGGTCGGGCAATGTCACCTAAACGACCTAATTTCGGATCAAGAGTGAGTTTTTGCGCAAGCGACCATTCTTTTTCTCCAAGGACAGGTATTGTCCAGTTTTCGACATCGAAAGTTTCTATGTCTCTAGAAGTAGCATAATAACTCGGCGAATTCTCAAGCAATTCTTTTCCAGGGTGTATATGTACTCTAAATTTCTCATCTGATTTACCTCGAGTTAGTACATAAACGCAAGTAGGGAGTTTTGCGTCTTCGAAAACTCTGTTTCTTGGATCATCTTTTTGTGGAAAAGCATCAATGACTTGGAAAGAATTCGTTTCAAGTAGCCATTTTCTTAATTCAAAAGTAAATCTATCACCCAGCAAAGACATTGGCACAATGAAACCTTGGCTGCCAGTATTTGCCGTTTTACTCACAGCACAAGCGATAAATAAACGATATAAATTGACTCTATAGGTTACAGCGTCTTTATATAGCTCTGATTTCTCAAAGAAATCTTTTTCATCGATAGTCCGTCCCAGGGCTACCTCAGACAATTCGTCATAGGGCGGATTCCCAATTACAACATCAAACCCGCCGTTCTGCGCCCAGTCGCGTTTTCGTAAGTCAACGAACACTTCGGGGAATTCCAAGTCCCAGTGGAAAAAGCGCTTTTTCTCCCATTGTCGTTGGGCTTCGTCCATTGCAGTTTTGTATTGCGCGCCCACTTCCCTTTCACCGCGAATTGCCGGCAGGACATCATCGCCATACAGTTCCATGAAATTCCCGGCATGGGTGTTCCCAAAATACTGGCTCACCCACAGATTCAGCGCTTGCTTGTAGGGGATGAGCGCCTTTTGCAGGCTGTCGAACTGCGCGGCGCTCTCGCGCACGTCCGAAAGGGTGGCGTCGGCGCGTTCGGCCACTTCGATCATCACCGCTGTCAGATCGAGCAAGCCGGCAAACGGCCCCCCGAATAATCTGGACTGCATCGCCATCTCGCTCTCGCGGGCTATCTCACCACGCCCTTGCGCCAGTTTGCGCGCCGATTTGCTGATCCGCACTTCCCTGGTCTTGATCCGGATGTTGTTTTCTACCGTACGCACATCCGTACCAATCAGCGAGTTCCCCCAGCGTAGGTGATGATCGAGGAATGAGAGCGGCGCGCCGACCGTAAAGGTATGCAGCCACAGGCTGACGCGCGCCAACTCGACAGCCATCTCGTTCAGATCCACGCCATAAATGCAGCGCTTCATCACCAAACGCATCAATAGGGCGGTATCGTCGCTCAGGCGTCCGTCCACCGGCAGGGCATTGTGCTCCAGTTCCTGGCGGATCTCCCTGCGCACCTTTTCGATCAACTGTTGAATAGGATCCCAGTCCCAGGGCGAATCCAGGTGAGCGTCATGCCAAGTTTGCATGCGCTGGATGATGCCATCTGTCAGGTGATCCACCGCGTTGACCAGGAAATGCCCGCTGCCCATGGCCGGGTCGAGCACTTTGATCCCCAGGAAGGCCTCGCGGGCGGCGCGTTCGGCATCTTCCAGCTCGCCGCGCAGGCGTGCAGCGGTGGAGGCGTTGCTCACCCGAAGCAACTGCTTCCGTAGACTGGTTACTTTTTCCATCCCATCGGCGTAATCCTGCTGGCGCTTGTCTAGGATCGGGTCAAGCGTGTTGCGGACGATATATTCGACAATGTAATCGGGAGTGTAATACGAGCCGGTAGCCTTGCGCTCGCCCTTGTCATTGATCAGCTCGACTTTGCCTGCGGCAGCATCCACCACCTGGAGCTTGTTTTCCAGCAGACCTTGGTAGATGGCGCCCAGATTGCGTACCGAAATAAAGGCGTAATCCACCGGCTGGCTGGCGTCGCGCACCAAAATGTCAACGGCGCGTGCCACCGCCTGGTCGCTCAACGTGTGATGTTCCAGGAAAATGTTGGCTTCGTTCTTTGGGCTGAACAAACCGCCGTTGTATTCCGGGATGCCCAGTGCTGGGTCGCCGCGATCAATCCGCCGGAAAAGTGCGAGAAGTCCCTCATAATGTGGGGTGGCATAGGTTGCTGTGCTCAGGCTGCGGCGGGCGTCGATTTGTTCTGCGGCCCATTCCGCGATCGCTGTCAGGCTGTTAACCCGGTAGTCGGGGTTTTCCATCGGCAACAACGAGCGCGCCTCGGCATATAGCAGGAAGAGCAGCTTGTAAAGTAGGCTCAGGCTGGCGCGGTAAATCTCCTGCAAACTTTCCGGCGTTTCCTCGGCGATGCCCTTCTGCTGACGCCGGTAGGCCACAAAACCACCAGCGATCTCAGGCATTACTTCCTGAAAAACCAATTCTTTCAATTTGTCGCTGATCTCGCGGGCATACAACGCCGAGCCTTCGTGCACGCGCTGGACGAACGACTTGCCTCCAACCCGGACCGAAAACGCCTCGCGCCTGAAGAACAACCACCAGCGCTTGAACTCATCCATCTGCGCCGGACTGGCTTCCACGTTCTCGGGCAGGAAATCGAACAGGTTGCCCAGGTCAACTTCATAATACTCACTGGCTGTGCTGCTCACCTCGCGGCTGTATAGCCTCCAGGTTCGTCCGTTGGTAAGAATGCCCCATTCAGCGCGCGTTCCCACCAAATAATTGACCATCTGGTGGCTGGGATTACTCTCGGCCTTCCAGGTAGCGCGCCCGCTCGAGTCCTTCTGGCTGAGAGGCCGATCCCAGTGCTTGGCCTCCGCAATTGCCAGCGCCCGGCTGTAAAAAGCCTCATCGTTGCCTTGGAACGGATAGGCGTCATGCTTGGCGGCTTCATCGGCAAACAGGGCATAATCAGGCCGCGTCACCTGCCCGCTGCGTCCGGACTTGGCCTGCACCACGTAACTCCAGCCCAATACCTCCAGCACCGGCTTGATGAACTCGTCCTCGGTTTGCGCCTCGTTCCAGTTCATGCCGAGGCGCGCCGCCGTCTGCCAGAGCCGGCAAATCTGGGCAAGCGCAGCAGAGCAGTCCTCGTTCCACTCAGGCATCCCCTCCAAACGTACTTTCATGAAATTGTTGGAAAACAGTGTTTTCGATTGCATTTCATCACCTCGAGGAGCATTTGCATGGCCTTTTCTGGAAAAAGAAGAAGCTTTCGCCGGCCTAACGATTGGGTCTTGCTCCACGGCGATTTCACCCATCGAGACCTTCTCTGGGGTTACCTCACCATGTTCCGGGTTCCCTTCAACATAAATTTCCGTCATCAATTCTGAGGTTGTATGTAAAGGTTTTGATCGTTTGCGTGTCATCTGGTATCTCAGATGATAACTTCTCGACCACTTAGAAGTAGAAACGTTCGGGAAACTTTGGATAATGGCGAATAAATATGTTTTATACCACCCAGAAAACTCTTCCAAATCGCTCTGGGTCAACGTTTTTTGCTTTTTAAGGGTTTGCCATGCCGCAAAAACTTGATCAACTGAAATTCCTCCAAAATTGTAATTACCATAGCTAAATCTGACATTATTGTATCCAACGGATATAATTTCCATAGGGTAAGCATATCGTTGGAGCAGTATTTCTTTACCAACAAGTTTATTTAGAAACTCAACTAATTCTTTACGAGTTTTGGGATATCCAGGCTTGTATATTTCCTGTTTACCAGGGATTGTTTCTACCTCTTTGGCCGATTCTGATTCAACAGGCGATTCAGTAGGAGCTTCAGGTGGATTCTGCTCTGGAGGCTGTACGGTCATCCCTGACGTCCCATCGGCTGTAGATAGCCCTTGTACTGAAAACAATGGCTCTAGCGGCAGCAGGTCAGGAGCCACAATCTGTCCTGAACGCGTTTTCTCCCCGCGAATGACTTTAGCAAGAGACTCATCATCGATGTTCTTCTCTTCTTCTGTTGTTACTTCCACCTTTGCGGATTCATTAGACAAGTCAGGTTTTGCAACCATCGTCAATTGCAAAGGCCGCAATTTGTAACTCACTCCCGGTAATTGTGCCAAAATCGCCATCACATAGGCTACATTGAATTCGGCAAGCTCGGTTACGCGGTCGCGGGCAATGCGCCTGCGCTGGGTCAACTCATTCCAGGCCTGCTCAATATCCGCACGGGGCAGGGTGCGTGGTTGGCCGGTGCTGACCACCAATTCGATCGTTTCATGCGTCACACTGGTAATTTCAAACGGCTTGTGCTCATCCAGCGTCTCTAATTGGCGCGGGATATCGTTGGCGATCTGCCTCCAGAACTCCGCTTCCACGGGTGTCGCAGGCGCTCTCATGTTAACCACCTGGGGTTGCTCCCGCCAGAAATCATCTGCCACCTGGTGGCGGGTGGGTCTGCGGCGACTGACCCCTAACTCAGGTGCAAAGCGGTAGAATCCGTCCCCGGCCTCGGCGAAACAGGCATGATCGTACAATTCATGGATCACTGTACGGTACGAACACATGCGATATTCAAAAAAGACCGCATTGAAAATATCGTTGTAATGCACCAGCCCATCCGGTCGCAGAGCTGCCAGCTTGGGCAGCACATCATAAATCGCATCGAAGATCGAACAATCACATTCCTCGGCTTCGCTGAACAGTGCCTCAATGTCTTCAAATCGTAATTCCGCTTTGAAGAGATGCTCATCGCCTTCAAAGGGCATCTTGATTTCGTTTTCTTCCACGTGCAGCAAACCGTTTTCCAGCCAGGCTTGCTTGCAATGCACCATTTTTGGTTCAGCTAGGGGATGCGGCGCGATCCGGTACTGGTGCTGCCCATGATATTCCAGCCATAAAAAAGTTCCTGCCGGGATGCCCAGCTCACGAACAAGCCGCGTATACACCCCTTGCGGGTCCACACTTTTCAGCCTCCGCTCTTTCAAATTCACCACAAACAAGAATGGATCGCCTTCTACCAGGGTTACGTCCACCAGGCTGGAGGTCTCGGTCGGAGGAAAGGCTCGCGCCAGCGTTCCAGTCAGCGGAAAATATCCCTGCATAATATGAAGATATGAAAGCGCGGGCATCTTCAATGGGTCAGTCGGCGGAGACCACGTCTCTGGATTGGGCAAAGCATCTTCGGTATCACCTTCCACGTTTAATTCTTGCAAGAATGCCTGGGCGCGTTCCGGCAGATCGATAAAGTCATCCGCATCCAGCTCTTCCATTTTCCCCAACTGTGCCTTGATCTTTGAACGGTTGCGTGGCACAACGAGGTGTAGGGAAAGCTGCCGGTCAATTACTGCCAATTTCTCCGGCGTCATCCAGCGTCCTCCGCCCTTATCTTGATAACCGGCTGCGCCTAGGGCCTGCTCCACTAACACCCGCGATAGTTTTTCTGGCGAATCCGTCAACTCCCCGGCATCCCATAATTTCAGGATGATGTCATCTGCGGTCAAGTAGGGTTTGCTCGCGGGCAGATCAATAAACAACAACTTAAGATCGGTCTGGATGGCAACAACTTTCCCAAACAGGATCTGCTCACCCTGGCGCAGAGCATTCACCTGACCTTGATTTATCAGTTCGTTGATGATCGATGACAGCGAATCAAGATAATGATTGACTAGGTCATCCACTAGCATATCTAGCTCTTCTGAGTCGGTGGGGATGCGGATCGTAAAAGGCTCTCCCTGCTCCAGCCCACTTGCCAAGGATTGCTCCTTCCCGTCTACTTTTACGGTCACAATCTGAAATCTGCCTTGTAGTGGATTCTCCCCCGCATCGACCGACTTCACCGTCCCAACCCGCCACGAGTCCGGACGCACTCCCTGTGCATCCACTCGCGGCAGCGCCACCGCTTGCCCGGCCTGATACGCCTGTGATGGATCGAATAGAGGCACCAAGTCCACTCGTCCCTGCCACGGATACGCTGACAGGCAGCCTCGCACCATGTCCCGCACAAGCAGGCGAACATGCACTGCTTGACCGGACTCCCGCGTCAGAGCTTTTATATCTACATCACTGGGCTTGAAAGCCAGCCAATTCACCACCTGCATGAGGTCATCCTGTGAGTCTCAATAGCGAACGAAGGTAGTTAATTCCCCGGCGCGGTCCCATCCCAATAGTTAAACGGTGTCCTACACCGGCGGATTATGCACACTGCTCTAGAGGACACAAGACCAACGATGGAGATGTTCGCGTCCTTGTGGCTATTATACAAACAGGCGGTTCAAGACGACAACATTATACGACTTGTTTTCTTGCCAATACAACCCGAATTTCGACAGGCTTCGCGACTGTTCAAGGGGAATATATTCGCACAAGAGTATTTATACGACACCCGTATCTTAGCACAACTCGCGGAATTTGACGACATTCTTACCGGCAAAGGGTGCGGTTCATTTTTTTGCAGGTGGAGATGGCTGGTAAAGCGTCCGTCCGATTGGGGAATGACGCCAGGGGTGATTGGCCGCTGGACGCCGAGGTTCAGTTCGTTTGGCTGGTTGGAATACGGTCTCTGGAGGTAGATCAACCTGGGGCAAGGCGGTTGGCTCTGGGATACGAGGTTCGACGATTTCGGGGCGTGGGATGGCAGTTGGCTGCTTGGCTTGGAGGTGCTTCTCCCGCAAGGTTTTGCGGCGTTGGGTTGCCTGTTGTCGCAAACGTTGTTCGATTCTAGGCCATTCAAGCGTCCAACGATCACTGCAGATGATGTTTCGCAAAGCCAACAGCGGGTCGACATTTTCTCGTTTCCAATGCATTCCGGCGCCTTTCAATCGCGCTTCGACTACCAGCTTGTTACCGCTTTCTACCATTCCGCTGCCAATCGGCCAGCCTTGCTGCTGAAACTCAGGATAGTGCATCTGGGCTTCGCGCTTTTCCAGGTAAGCCAGGTTTTCTGCCAATACTTCCATTTCCAGATGCTGTTCCTGAAGTTGGTGGAGGTGTGCTAATACACCCGTTGGGCCATCGTGCTTGAGTTCATGCAGCCTTTCACCGATCCATTGGTGGGTTTCAGGGGTTTCTTCTCCCCAGATCGCCTGGGCAACTTGTCCAAGTCTCTGTCCGGCGTGGGGAAAGTCCAAGATGCGCACGGCATCCGGGCGGTGATAGTCCACCAGGCTTTGCAACCAGTCCGCCCCATCCATCACCGCCGCCACCTGTTGACTGTTTTCAACCCCCCGCCGATGCACTTCACTCAACGTCAGATGTTCAAATCGTTCTGAATTTACCAGGCGCGAGAAGTAGGACAGGTTTCGGCTGTGGACGACCCATTCACCATGTTCCAAAACCGGAGACTCGACTTCCCCGATGACCAACGTTCTGGCCTCAGCCCATTCCCCATGCAACACCGGCACCATCGCCCCATCTGCACTCATCACCAACTTCTCACTCCCTGGCAAAGCCAGTGACGCTTGGCGTTCGATCTCATCGGCTTCTTCCGTCTGCATCGCCACATAGGCCGCCCCGGCCGCCTCGGTGCGACGTTCCCCTTGCGACTTGCTCACCTGTACTCCCAGCATATCCGCTAGCAGCTTTGCCGCCGGCTCAAATGGCATCCACGCCCCTAAACGCACCAGGTTCTCGTGTGTACGCGCTGTCAAACTCCCCGGCAACAACGCTAACTCCTCATCCAGGGGGAAAAAGCCCCGCCCCGCACCGTGGGCAGACCGCATAGGCCCGTTTCAACTTTACTTCACCTCCCCCAGTCACTTGCAGACTGCGTTCTTGTTTACCCCGCTACTCTATCTCCTCTCCGCATTCCGGACATCTTGGCCGCTCCGTAGCCCCCTTCCAATCCGCTGCCTGACTGGCTTTTGCCAGATCCTCCATGATCCGCGCCTGCAATTGCGCCACGCGCGCTAACGTCTCTCACTCAATCTCGCCAAACGTCGCTTTCGGGTGCTGCTGTCGCCATTCAACCATCCCACTCAGTATTTCATCGCTCAACTTCCGCCACTGTGGATTAGCTTTTTCGCTCATTGTGCTCTCCTTGTCTTTACCCCTATCTTACTCCCTTCACACAAAAAAATGGACCACACCCCACCTCCCACCCTCTCATCTCCTCCCCCTCGTACACAAACTTCGCCGAAAAGAGCTTCTCCTCCCGTAACCATTGGAAGAAAATGTGATCGCTAGGCCATAAAGGCAAAGCCTCCAGCTTCTCATCGGGGATCCACTTCAAATAGCCATCGCCGTTCTCGCGCAACTCGCCGCTGAACTTAGTGGCGGTGAAGACGAACACGTACCAGTCATCACCCTTGAAGCCGGGGAACATAACCAGCCCATGCAGGCGTGGGCGGACGATCTCCAGCCCGGATTCCTCGCGCACCTCGCGAATGACGCACTCCTCCGGCGTCTCGCCCGGCTCGAACTTGCCGCCCAGGCCGTTCCACTTGCCTGCATGGATGTCGTCGGCGCGCTTGATGCGGGGGAGCATCAGCGTGTGGCCGTTGTGTTTGAGGTAGCATAGGGTAGCGAGAATCATAGTTTTATTAACCGCGCAGCGGCGAAGGCGCGAAGAATCATTTTTGTCCGCGAAGGGTTTCTTCGCGATCGAAAAGAATCCTTCGCGGCCGCCTGCCCCCGTTCTTTGGGGGTCGTGTCTTCGCGGTGAAATTATCCGAACATTTCCTCCAGCCCGCGCCAGAGGTCATCCCGCCAGGTGGTGAAGTTGTGCCCGCCACTGACCTCGCGGTAGCTCACCCGGTAGCCTTTCTCCTGCAGCAGGGCGTACATGTCCCGGTTGTCATCCAGCAGCGACTCCATCCGCCCCACATCCATCCAGATACCCAGCTCTGGACGCGAGGCGTGGCGCACCAGTTCCATGGCCGCACTGGGCCGCTCCCACAGGGTGAACGCGCCCGACTGGCTTAATACCTTGCCAAAGATTTCTGGCAGGCGCAGGCCGGTATAGAGAGCCATCACGCCGCCCATCGAAGCGCCCAACACGCCGTAAGCGCCGGGTTGCTTTTCCACATTGACCAGCTTCAAGTACTGGCGGGCAAGCGGCAGGATGGTCTCAGTCAGGAAGGCCAGGGTGACATCCGAGCAGCCATATTCAACATAACGCGCCCGTCCGCCGTTGTGCAGCAGCGCCAGCGCCAGCGGGCGGATGCGCTTTTGGGCGATGAGATTGTCCACGATGACGGCCAGCTTGGCGCGGCGCAGGTAATCCAGGCCATCGTAAACGACCAAAAGCGGGGCAGGCTTTTCGGTTGGCGGACGGTACAGGTAGACCGCACGCTTTTTGCCCGCGGCCAGCAATTCGCACGCGACCTCGCGCCGGCTGACCGTGCCGCGAGCAATTCCCTTCCCTGGCTGCGCCAGTGGAGTTGGGTTAGCCTCGGGCATGTAGAAATAGTGATTATAGGCGTTGACCCCGTTCCAGACGCTCCGCGGGTTGAGCGGGTCGGGGTATTGGGTTTTCGTTTTGGGATCGGAGAACGCATATTCGATGTACGCATCCGCCGGGAGTTTCACGGCAACGGCCCAGAGACCTGAGGCGAGGCGCTGCATCGGCTGCGGGTGTTCCTCCCAGCCGTGGAAGTCGTCGATCAATCGTGGCGCGGTCTTTCCCTGCCAGAGAAAAGTAGCCGTTTCACTGTCGATGATCGGGTTGCCTTCGATGCGGGCGCGGGCGAGCAAGGAGTTCGGCATTCTACCCATTTGTAGCTACGAGCCTCGTCCGTAACCCCAAGATGAAGCTGTAAAGCGAAATGGCGATCAGCGGAAGGTGCAACAAGGTCCAGTAAATGCCGTTGGATGGTTCTTTTAGGAAAGCAATGCCTAGCGTTATCACACCGATAACAGAGCCGATGAACCCGTGTACGCGCAGCAACACCAGATTTACTCGCGGATAGAACAAGAGCAGCACGGCCAGGTAGATGGGGGTCATCATGCAAAATGCTGTCGGGGAGTACGAATTGACAAAGAGACTCAGGTGGAGCTGCCAGGGCTGGTCGGGATTCCAGAATGCGATCAGCGCCAGGGGAATAACCCAATAAGGTTTGCGGCTGCTGTGATCCCAGGTGAAATTGCTTTTGGGCGCGACTGCCTCCCACAGCCACAACAGACAGACAATCAAGTACCAGGCAAACAACTCGCTGACGATTACCAACCCATATTTTTCAGTGACCACCAGCGCTTGGGCATAAGTGGTGAAGGCAAAGCTCAATGCTGCCAGGAATGAGAACGCTTGGCCGAATCGTTTTCCCAGCAGCGCCAGGGCGATGACCATCAGCAGCAGGATTAGGTGCATAACCGGCATGAAGGCTTGGAGCGAGAGTTTCTTATAATACACCGCATCGGATACATACCAGATGGCGGTGTTCAACTCGCGCCAATAGCCCAAGCCGGCGCTGGTAAAGGGAGGCAGGACGGCAGGAACGAGGAAAGTAAGCAAGTAGAACCACCACTTGCTGGTGAGCAGTCCCGCTTTTTGGTAAAGGTTCATCCGGTTCGTTAGATGTAGAACCTCATCGGATCGATTTCCTCCCGCAATAAGCGCAGCTCCTGCGCGCTGGGCGGCTCGTTGGCGCCGACCTTCTCCGGCACGAGCAGCTCGAAGCCGGTATTGGCAACCACCTCCGCGACGGTCACGCCGGGGTGCAGCGATTTGAGCCTCATGCGGCAGGATTCAGGGTGATAGTCCATCAGCGCCAGGGTGGAAACAACCGCGATCGGCCCGGTGCCAGGTGGAAGTCCGGCCGCATCGCGTGCCCCGGGACCGGTCAGGAAGCCGGGCGTGGTCAGGAAGTCCACCTTCGGCACGAAGCGGCGGGCGTCGTGCTGCATGATGGCAATCGTTTGCCAGCAGTGACTGCCCACGTCGTTGCCGCCGCCGGAGCCGGGCAGGCGCGCCTTGGGATGCTCGTGGTCGCCGATGGTGACGGAGTTCAGATTGCCGTAGCAGTCAATCTGTGCGCCGCCCAGGAAGCCGTAGTCAATGAAGCCGCGTTGGGCGGTTTCCATCGTGTCGCAGATGCCCAGGGCAGAGATGCCCTTGTGGAAGGTGCGCGCCTCGCCAACGGCGCGCGGCAGCTCTTCCAGGATCGCGCCCGTCCCGCCGAACTCGAAGACCGGCACCAGGTTCGGGGCGGTGGTCTTGGCCGCCAGCATGGCGGCCAGCATCGGGATGCCGGTGCCGATGAAGCAGGTCGTGCCGTCCTCGAAGAGGCGGGCAGCCACGCAGATCATCAATTCAGTTTTGGAATATTGCTCGGTCATTGGTAAACCTCTTTCAACACAAAGGACACGAAGATACACGAAGGGTCCCCCTTAGTGGACACAAAGAAACCTTTGTGAGCCTTTGTGTCCTTTGTGTTTAAATTCTCTTCTCTCGCAGTTCGACAGCCTTTTGGAGGCGTTCCTCGCCGATGAGTTTCAGGTACTCGTCGTGGTTCTTGACGCCAAAGACGTACTTATCGAGATAGGCTTTGGTTCCCTCGGCGGTCTTGCTCATCTCAACCCATTCCTTGATGCCCTGCTCGTCGCGCCCGTAGAGGTAAGCCATCTCGCCGGGGTACGAGCCGTAGGGCGCGTGGACGACCGCGTCCACCAGGTAGTAGGGGATGACGGTGCGATCCGGGTACTTGCGGATCTCTTCGGTGGGGATGATCTCTTCGGCGCTGATGATCAGCCGCTTGCAGGCGCGCGACATTTCCAGGGCGAAACCGCTGATGCCCTCGATCTGGCAGTTGCCGTACTTGTCGGCGCGGTGGACGTGGATGATGGCCACGTCCAGGATCAGCGCCGGCAGCAACGCCACCTTGATGCCGGTGAAAGGGTCCTCGACCACTTTCGCCGCGCTGTACTTGAGCATGTCGGTGCCGAGCATGGAGCGCGTCGGCAGGAAAGGCACGCCCATTGCCGCGGCTTTCATGCGCCACGAGATCGAGGCGTTCGACCACTCGACGCAGGTCTCGACCTGGCCGGATTCGACCGCCCGGCGCAAACCGGAGGGGACGCCGTAGACCTCCAGGCCGATGTAGGTGATATCCAGTTTCTTGACGAGGCCGGCAGCCAGCCACAGGTCAAGCTCCAGCACGCCCTGCCCGCAGACGCGCAGGTCCTTCCTGCCCTGGCGCACCACCTCGCGCGAGAGCGACATCGGGCAGCGCACGGTACCATATAGCTCGGTGCCGATGTAGCAGCCATCGTAGACGAATTGGGCGATGGCTTCCTGCTCGCTCATGCGCTTGTCCACCAGCTTGCGCGCCTTCTTGGTGCGATTCCACTCGCGGAATTCGTCCAAGTCAAAGGGCTGGATGAGTTCCATCATGCCGGATTCCAACACTTCCATGCCTGCCTCCTTGCGATTTGCGATTTCAGATTTACGATTTTGGATTGAGGATTTACGATTCGCGATTTCAGATTGAGGATTTTTGATCGTGTGGTTTTTTATTAGATGCGCGGACGCTTTTCGTATTTCCTTTGTCAGCAGATTTTTCAAGCGGATAAGCGAATTGCGCTTTATATCCGTTTATCCGCTTCCAATCCGCTGACCATTGTGGCAGTTAAAAGTGCTATTGTGAAGTCGCCCGCCTCCTCGTCAGGCATCATCACGCTTGATTATAGCAAAGAAGACTTGCTATGGGATTATTGTTTTTTTCAACCCAGCCTCAATTGCCTCGCGGTGTTCCTTGTAATGCCAATTCATGTTGGCAGCCACACCTGTCCACAACGTCCCCATCGGCCAGGTGTCGGTGTATTCAGTTTGCAGTTGCTCCTCGCTCAGGCTTTCAACGAGGGCGAGAGAGTCGCGGTACGAGGCGCGGAATTCCTCCAGCACCTCGGCCAGCGGTTTATCTTTGACTTGCGCATAGGTGTCGGCGTTCATCCGTTCCACATCCCAGGGTTGTGGCACCTCGGGAGGCTCGCCGCGCAAGTGACTGCCGGTCCAGCGGATCATGCAGCGCTCCGAGGCGGAGATATGCGCCAGCACGTCTTTGACCGTCCACGCGCCGGATGCGCCGGGCTGGAGCATCTGTTCGAGCGTCAGGCTGGCGAGAGTTTTCTCCAACAGGTCGCGCTCTGCGCGGATTTGGGCGAGGAGTTCAGATTTTGTCATAGCAGAACGATTTTCCACAACCACACTGCCTTGAGTAGTTTCTTTCTGAATGCCGCCGGTTCGCTGCGTTCGATTACCAGTTCTTTGGCCGCGTGGAATTTCATAAAGTCGCGCAGCGCGGTGACGGGGTGGATAGTCATTGGTGTTCAGTGGTCAGTGTTCAGTAGTCAGTGATCAGTGTTCAGTGTTCAGTTTTCCTGTCAGGGAGAGGCGGAAGGGATGAAGTTCAGCCATCATCACGTTGGCTTTGACCGAGGGGTCGTTGTGCATGAAAGCTTGCGCCGCGGCCTCGTTCTCGGCGCGGAAGATGCACAGGCCAAAGGTCTCATCGAGGCATGGCCCAGCCAACAAGACGATCCCATCTTCGGTCGCCTGGTTCAGGTACTGGAAGTGGGCTTCCATGACGGTTTCTTCTTCCGGCGTGGGCTTGGCGAAGAAGCCGTCTCGGAAGGGATGAATGAGGTAGATGTATTCGGGCATGGGTAGGAATAAGGAAGAGGTAAAAAGGGAGAAGTGAGAAGATGAACTTCTCCCTTTTTACTTTTCACTCAGTCGGAGAACGCCCCCGACCAGGCTTCGAAGCGGCGGCCTTCGCGTTCTCCGTCTTTGAAGAATGTAAGATAGGAAAGCACCTGGTAGGGGATGAATTTTTGTTCTTGGGGTTTGAAGACCGCCAGGTCGTAGTAGGGGTGCCAGGTGCCTGAGTTCATGTACATCTGGTTGGTCGGGCGCGGCGTGGATGGGATGGCATCCAGTGGAACAATCTCGTGGTGGTGCGTGTGCCCGTAGACAATGAACTGGGCTGTGCGGTTAAGAAAAGCGTGCTCTTTCAACGCGTGCTTGGCAAAGGAGATTTCTCCGGACCAAAACAACTTGCGGATCCAGACAACCAGTTCATCGATATGCTTGACCGAGAAGCGGTCCGTCAGCTTGATGATCGCTTTCATACCGTCCACGATGTCAAGTTTATACTTCTGGTCAGCGGCGTGTATGAATGGAACGGCAAGGAACTCATCGCCCATTTCGTCCCAGACATCCTTGATCTTCTTCTGGACAGCCTGGCTGACGTTGTTCTGGCGTAACATGCCACTGATCCATAACGGCGTAGCCAGCGCCGGGCGGACATTCACCAGCTCGCGCAAGCTCAGGAGGATGCCGGGAGGCAGTTCTGCCCCCAGGCATTCCTGTGCCACTACCGGAAAGTTGTTTAGCACCTCGACCGCGAAAGCATCCCCGAACGATGCCGCATTCCGCCCCTTATCGCGATCATAGTTGAACGAGTCGTACAGGTCGCCGTGCTGGGCGAAGACCTTGTATGCGGCGAACAGTTCCTGAAGCGTGGCCGAATCCTTGACCTCATGCGGGAAAGGCGACGCCGGGTTCGCCAGCCCCATTGCCTGGACGATTTCTCGTCGGATTTGGTCGAAGGCCGCGCCGGGGATGTGATAGTACCAATCGTGGTTGCCGATCATGTAGTGGATGCGAACGGGGACCGTCACCTGCTCTTTGGCGTCCAGCGCGGCGCGGCCGAGGCTATCGGCAGGCGGCAAGCGAATGAACTGCCCTTCGGCAATTCCCCGCAGAGTCGCGACCGCCTCGGTGTTGTGTTTGAGGATGGCGCGGGTGATGGCTTGGAGCTTGGCGGCATACTCCGGCGCTTTGATATCCGTCCACGGGCGCACGTAGCCTGACTCGCCGGTGCTTTCATCCAGCCACAGCGTGGAATGCAGCGGGTCGAGGATGTCACCCAGGAGCAGGATGTCAATTCCATCCAACGGGCGGTAGCGTTTGTCCGCCCGCCAGGAGGCGTTGAACGCCAGCTCGTTCAGCCGTGAGGCGAAGAGCCGGAACGCGCTGGCTGAGATGGGCGTGCCGCAAGTCCCATCTACCAGATGAATGTCGCTGATAATGATTAACATGGCTACCTCCGAAAGCAGCCTTTGCTTTCTAGAGATTGCTTCCCTTTGCCCTTCGCAAAGGTGAGTTCAACATCAATGCCTCCTTATTATAGCCTGAACTAATATTACAGCGCAAAGTCGGCAGCGGGGTTGGCGTTGCCCCCAAACCATCCACGAATTCTGACCGCGAATGCACGAATGGGTAGCAGAAGTTCGTGTACACCGCACCTGCGGTGGGTGCAGGTGTTCGTGAAAATTCGTGGACGGTATGCCAGCCTGTTTTATTCAACCTTGCGCTGTAATACTAAGCGCTTGGGAGAAATAGAACATCCCCCCTTCTGGCACATTATTGAGCTGAGAAGGGGGGACCGGAATAGGGTAGTAGGAAGAGAGCCTACTCTCCGCGCTTGCCTAATTGGTGGTCGAGCATCAGCACCGCCGTGTCACGTGCTTCGATCAACTCAAATTGCTGGATGATCTCGGAAGCGTTCTTTTCTTCCTCGACCTGCTCGTTGATGAACCACTGAAGCATGATCTGGGAGGGGTAATCCTTCTCCTTCAATGCCAGTTCGTATAGTGCATTGATGGATGCGGTCACTTGCTGTTCATGCGAGTAGACCTGCTTGAACACCTCCACCGAGGCCTTCCAATCGGTCTCTGGCCCGGCGATGGCTTTAAGGCTTACGCGCCCGCCGCGATCCACCAGAAAGGCGAAGAATTTCATGGCATGCTCGCGTTCCTCGTCTGCCTGGATATGCAGCCATTTGGCAAAGCCGGGCAGGTTCTTGTCCTCGAAATAGGCGGCCATCGAGAGATACAGGTACGAGGAATAAAGCTCTTTATTGATCTGGTCGTTGAATGCATCTTGCATTGTTTTTGAAATCATGGGAAACCTCCTTAGAAATAGGATATTTATTACCCCATTATACCGGATTTGTATTAATGTTTCATCAGAAGATAGATAAATCTTCCGAAGAATAATAGCAGGATTAGCCAGATGAAGACGACGATTGCCGCGCCCCACACGCCTGCGCTTTTTCCCGAACCGGCAGCCTGTTGCGCTTTTTCGCGCGCCTCTGTCATCACCTCGGCTGGGATTAGCTTCAGCGCCAGCCAGATGCCCAGCGGGATGAGGACGAGGTCGTCCAGGTAGCCGAGAATGGGGATGAAGTCAGGGATCAGGTCAATCGGGCTGAAGGCGTAGGCCAAAACCCCCGCCGCCCAGACTTTGGCATACCACGGCGTGCGAACGTCGCGGCAGGCTAGGTAGAGCGCGTAGGTTTCGGTTTTCAGCTTTTGGGCGGAGGTTTTCCAGCGAGCAAGCACAAGGTGATCCTACTCCCCATTCTCCCCCTCATCTGTTGCGCTCGGCTGATCCACCCGCAGCACGTCGCCGTGCAGGTTGATCACCACGCGGAAGCCGACCATGCCCATGTAGGCGCGTCCCTCTTCAGGGATGCCGGCCTGCAAGACGTTCTCGAATTGCTGGTCGAGATTCTTGAGCTGGTTCTCGATCATGGCCTTTGAGAAAATGTCGTCCTGTCCGAGCATCTTGGCGGCTTGTTCGCTGAGCAGGTCTTCGTGACCGCTGATCTGCTGGCGCATCATCTCCAGCACCTGACGATCCACTTTTTCGGCAAGGATATGATGGCGGAAGCCGGCGTCGTCCACCACATAACAAGGTTCCTCGCCCACATAGGCCGCCTCGACCGGGCGACCGCTCTCGTCTACCACTAAACCGGCGAATAGGGGTTGGCGCGGCATGGTCAGCTACTCTGCTTTCCCTCGATGATCGCCAACAGGGTTCCTGCGGCGATGCCCAGGCGGCGATCCAGCTTGTTGGTGGTATCCATACTGAAGTCCAGGATCATTTGGTAGGCGAAGAGATTGAACTTCTGGCGCAGGTCCGCGACGCGCTGGTCGCCGATCGTCAGATCGTAATTCTGCGGCAGGAGCGAGCCGAGCAGGAAACGGCGCAGCAACGCCTGCCCGAGGTTATCCTCGAAGAGCATCCCAATGGGCTGGTCGGCGGCGTCCAACACTTCCCACTCGTCGCGCAGCATGGAGCGCAGCCCTTTACGGCGCAGTACGCCCACCTTCTGGCCGGAGGCTGCCTCGATCACGTCGTAGGCCGCCGAGAAATCAATGATATGGCGCGCCTGGATCAGGAGAAGCTCTTGCGTCTTGCTCTCGTCGCTGAAGAGGCGGATGTCTTCGCGCAGGCGGAACATCTTTTGCTCCACGTAGAGCACCAGATCATCGTTGGGGTTGTAGAAGCGCAGCTTGCCTGCGAGGGCAAAGACCTGGCGCTTGAGCAAATAACTAGACCATGAAAATGCGGGGTTCATTGGTTCTCCTTTGCGGGGTACGCTCAATAACCTGTACGTCGGTACCTGAACCGGGTTCGTAAACAACGCGTTGATCCAGCGGGACGGGCGGCATTGTCCAACGGTAGAGCCACTTGGCGGCTTGCGGCGGAAGGTTGATGCAACCGTGGCTGCGCGGCGTCCCGTAGTCATTATGCCAGAATGTACCGTGAATTGCAACCGCATTTTCGGTGATGTAACAATCCCATGGCACGCCGGTCAGGTCGTAGGTGGCGTATTCGCTCTCGCCTCCGACCATGTGCGCGCTGGGACGCTTGTGGAAGGTCTTGAACCGACCGGTCGGCGTGGCGAACTCGTTCTTGCCGGTGGAGGCGCGCGCCCGGAAGACCTGCCGCTCGCCCTCGTAAGCCAACACCGATTGCTCGTCCAAGCGCACCTCGATGTATTTGTCTTCCGGCGGGACTTCCGGCGAGAGGGGAGTCAGTTCTCCGGCAGGCAGGATGCGCACGTTATAGGGACGGATGTAGTAATAAGCGGAGTAGAGGTGATCGTATGCCTGGTACCACAGGCTGCCGTCGCGCTTGTCTACGGTAATGTCCTTGATCCAGTGCGTGGAGGCATAGTACAGCCGCCCACCTGGGAAGGGATTACGGTTGATCGCCCACCATGCCTCTGAGAAGGGGACGGTGATCTCGCCGACCGTTCCCGCCTCGGACAGGTTCGTAGCGACTTGGTTGAGGCGCGTTTCCACCGGCTGAATGCCGCCGGAGTAAACATAGCCTTGCTCGCCGATACGATACCAGGCGCGGTTGTAATCGGTCAGGTTCCCACCTGTCACCTGCTCGCTGATCTCCAGCAGTGTGTCGCGCCGGAAGGTCCCGACTTTATGGCTGTCCCTCGTCGGCGCGGCGTAGAGCGAGACGCTGTTGTACGCCACGCGTCCCTGCATGATGCCTGCGGCGCGCGCCAGACCCGGGTACAGATACTCGGCCAACAATCCGGTCAGACCTGCCGCGCCCAGCTTGAGGAAGTCGCGCCGGGAGATAACCTCGCGGCTATTCAATTACATCCACTCCCGTGCCGGTTTCCTCGTAGGCCATCTGCTGACTCGGAGGGACAACCGGCAAGGTCCAGCGGTAGAGCCACTTGGCGGATTGCGGTGTCAGGTTGATACAGCCATGGCTGCGCGGGTGGCCGTAATCGTTGTGCCAATAGGTGCCGTGCAGCGCCACGCCGCTTTCGGTAATGTACGATACCCAGGGGATGCCAGGCAGGTCGAAGCCGTTTGAGGCCAAGTCGCCGGCTGCCATGTGCCGGTAGGGGCGTTTGTGGTAGATGATGTGGTGGCCGACCGGTGTGGAGTAAGAGCCGTTGCGGAAGCGTCCACCTGATGCAATACGGGCCATGAAGACAGGAATTTGGCCCTCGTAGGCGATGGCAACTTGCTCGTTGAGACGCACCTCGATGCGCTTGAGGTAAGCGGGCACATCCGGCGAGAGGGGGGTTAACTCCTCGACTGGGACGATACGCAGGTGTTCCGCCTGGGCATAGTAGTGGAATTTCCACTTATCGTCGTAGACTTTATACCACGGGTTGCCTTCCCCATCGCGTACAACCGCCTCGACCCAGTGAGTGGTCTCGTAGTAGAAGCGGTATGCGAACGCCTTGTCCTGGCCGGCGTCCCAGCGGGCGTCGGTATATGGGACGGTCACTTCGGCGAGCGCGCCCTCTTCTGGCAGGAGCAGGACCGGCGCGTTCAGCAGCGTCCGCACCGGCTGCACTGCCCCGGAGTAGGCATAGCCATCCTCGCCGGCTTTGTACCAGACGCGGTTGAAAGCCGTCACGTCATCGCTGATGACGCTGCCGCTGATCGGGAAAACGAGGTCGCGCCAATAGGCGCGGACGACCTGGCCAGTGTAGGAAGGCGTATCATAGATGTTGAGGATTGCGGTCGTGACGCGTCCCTGTTGGTCGGGGATGAATTGGGCATGCGCCGATTCGAGGTCGAGCTGCGGGAGGAGCAGGCCAAGCAACCCCGCGCCGGCCAGTTTCAGGAAGTCGCGCCGCGAGACCTCACAGGTCTTTGCCCCTACGGGGTGCTTCGCGAAGGCCTGTGAGGTCTTTCCTGGTGAGGTCTTTCCTAAATCAATAGTGTACATTCACCAGTGTCCCAACCGAAGCCCAATAAAACAGCCACTCCGCGTCTGGGATGCTCAGGTTGACGCAGCCGTGGCTCATCGGCACGCCGAAGTTGTTATGCCAGTAGGTGCCATGCAGGGCATAACCCTTATAGAAATACATCGTAAAAGGCACGTTCGGCAGGTAATAGTCTGGGCCAGACATGTTGGTGTAAAGCAGCTTTATGTAGATATAGTATTGCCCTGTGACAGTGGGATGCTGCCAGGTGCCAGTGGAGACAATAAAACTGTTGACCACCACGTTGCCCTCGTAGGCGTAGACCATCTGCTGCGAAAGGTTCACATCAATCCAGCGCTCGCCGCCTCCGCCGGGCGGCGGGATGGGCGTAGGCGGTTCTTCGTAGGTGGGGGTCGGCAGGGGGGTATCGGTGATGGTCGGCGTATCGGTGATGGTCGGCGTCTGGGTGGGCGTGAAGGTCAATGTTGGCGTCGGCGTATCCGTTGCGGTGGGCGTCGGCGAGTATGACGGTGTGGGCGTGAAGGACGGCGTGAACGTCGGCGTATAGGTTGGCTTCAGAACTTCTGCCGCCGCGCCTGCCAATGTGGGTGTTTCCTGCGGTGCGGAGATGTTTTCGCGCAGGAATGCCAGCGCCGGAGATGCATTCCCCGGCCAGGCAGCCCAGCCAATGACCACGCAGGTCAGGATGAGCAACAGGAAAGGCAGGAACGAACGCCGGCGCGCTTCCAGGTTCTTCCCCTGCACCACTGGCGGTGGACTGGGATCTGGCGACGCCCTACCGTTGCGGACAGGCCCGTGAAGTACCGGTAACGAGGGCGCGGCATCGGGCTGTGCTGACCGGTTCTCGCCCTGTGAAGCTAGACTTGGCGAGCTTGAAGGTAAGGGTTTTACTGCTGGTGCTCGTTTGCCCTCCTCATGCCTCATCCGCTGGATCGCCCAGTTCATCCCCTGCCGGGCGCGGTCGCTTTGCGGGTTGATCTCGAGAGCGCGCTTCAAGTAAGCGACGCTGGCGCGGGGGCTGGCCAATGCCGCCAGGATCAGCCAGGGAGTCTCCAGCTCCGGAGCAGCTGCGGCGGCCATCTCGGCCCAACGGCGGGCGGCCTGGCGGTGTCCGCGTTGTAGTTCCAACTCGGCGTTCTGGATCGCCTGGGTTACAGAGGTCGGCGCGTGGTTCATGGCGTGGGTACTGGCGCGGTTTCGATGCTTTCGTTATTCAGGTAGCACATGATTCCGGCAACGATGCCATCAGCGATGAGTCTCGGATGTTGGGTAAGGATATCGTAATCCTTGTAAAGGAAACCGGTCTCGATGATGGCCGCGGTGGTGCGCGAATCGATCTCATCGAAGGCGTGATAATCGGTCATGTCGCCAGTGATGCTGCCGGCGTGGAAGGGCAGGCCGGTAGCGCGTGCATAACGGTCAACTAGGCAGGCAGTCAAGCGGCGGGCCAGGTTGGGGTCACGGCTGCTCTTGGCCGCGGCCACTTTAAAACCGGTGGCCTCGTCATTGATGTAAGTACATGAGTCATTGTGGATGGACAACAGCACCGCAGCCTGGTAGCCGTTCAAGCGCGGCTCGAACTCCTGTAACAGGTCCACCTGAATGCCTTTACCGGTCAGCCCCTGCTGGACGAGGCTGGCGATATCGTAGTTGACCTGTTGCTCGGTCACGCCGTCCGCACAGACCGCGCCGGAATCGTTGCCCCAATGTCCGGCCACGATACCAACGCGTTGCGTCTGTACCGCTGTGGGAATGACCGGGTGAACATCGGGCTGAGGGGTGCGCAGCCGGTTGAAGCGTTCGCCCAGGCCACCGGTCAAGATGCCCGGCGAGAAGCCGGTGAAAAGCGTCGCCAACAGGATGCCAACGCTAAGCGCGGTCTGCAAGATGCGGCCGGTGCGGCTCTGTTCCGGCAGGCGCGTCCTGATGGGCTGGGGCGGGGGCGGGGTGGGCGTATCCATATCCATATCTATCGCAATAGTACCCTACTTTGCCTGGGAATGGCAAGCCTTTTCCATGGCGGTTAGCTAGCCTCTGGAGGGGGGATTTTTGCCCTCTCGAAGAGGAATTTCTTGCTACTGCTTGTAGAAGGCTTTGTCAGAATGTTCTTAACGCGAATGTCTCGAATTAGCGAATTACGCGAATGCTTTTTGGTTTCATTTTCGGCATTCGCCGATTGGCGTCATTCGCGTTACGGTTTCGGAAAACGGCTTGACGCGTACATCCCACGCAGGTATGATGAAGCCAGGAGGTCGCCGATGAGTGAGAAACTTACCCAGGATGAAAAACAGACGCTATTGAAGCTGGCGCGCGCCTCGCTGGAAGCTGGCGTGCGCGGCCAGCCTTTGCCGCCGCTCGACCCGGCCGCGCTGACGCCTGCGCTGCGCGCCGAAGGCGCTTCGTTCGTCACCCTGACAGTGGGCGGCGAGCTGCGCGGTTGCATCGGGGCGCTGGAGCCATACCAATCGCTGGCCGAGGACGTGCGCGAGCACGCCGTGGCGGCAGCCTTGCAGGATTACCGCTTCCCGTCCGTGCGGCCTGGTGAGCTGCCCAAGATCGCGGTGGAGGTCTCACGCCTGACGATGCCAGAGCTGCTGGATTACACCAATGCGGACGATCTGCTCGCCAAGCTACGCCCCGGCGTGGACGGCGTGATCCTGCGGGATGGCGTGCGCCGCGCCACCTTCCTGCCACAGGTGTGGGAGAAGGTGGCGGACAAGGATGAGTTTCTCTCTCACCTGTGCCTGAAGATGGGGGCTGCGCCGGACTTGTGGAGGAGGAAGCACCTGGAGGTGTTGGTGTATCAGGTGGAGGAGTTCCATGAATAGCTCCCGAAACAGACCTCCGAGTTCTTTGAGAACTCGGAGGTCTTTCTTATCTGATGATCTATCAAGGTTTCTTCTCAGGATGTAACTTGAGGTCAAGCTCCCATGTCAGTTCGTTGGGATAACGAGTGATGATCGGGAAGAAACTACCTTGGGCGGCATGGCTCAAGCGAAGCAGGGCCGGATTGCCGATAATTCCATTCCCGGAGAAGGTCACAATCGCCCAATCATTCTGGCTGGTCAGAATCGTCTTGAGGTCATCCTTGTTGATGTCGCTCGCCAGGTTCGTGTCATTGCTGTCCAAATCGCAGTTCCAATTGATCGGGCCATTCACGTTGATGGTTTCATTCTTTACGACAACGAAGAGTACTTTACAGTACCAAACAGTTCCATACTCATTGATTGCACTGCCGCCATTAATCCCGGAGGTCTCATTCAAAGCGTTCTCATCCAAGCGCGGGAGAGACCAGCGCGAGTAGTCGAAAGTGCCGTACGAGCCATTGCGGATCAGCCCGGTGGTCTGGAAGGAATAGTTCATGATGCTTAGGAAGTTGGGCTTGAAACCGACATGATCCTCGCCGCCATGCTTGAGGCCAAGGTTATGCCCCAACTCGTGCATCAACGTACCGAGTTTTTCGAAATCCGTGCCGCCGCCATTCCATCCGCCGAGAGAGACAATGAAGTCGGTGGCGCCATTGGAGAAATAAGGCTCGTTGCTGTTGCGTGAAATGCCGCTTGTTGTACCATAACAGGGCGAGAGGTTGTCCGCCCAGATCATGTAATGGAAGATGGGCATACGGTTGGGGTCGAAGTACGCATCCTTTATCGCTTGGAATTCAGACCAGTCATAGCCGCTGCATCCGATTGTGTCCACGCCGAGATTGGCATCATAAGTCACTTGATCATCCAGGAAGAGATGCAGGTGGATGCCATCGAACCCATCCGGATTGGGCACGGGTGCGTTGCTGAAAATGGTCTCCAGTGCGGAAATCACACCTGAACCGGGCGCCAACCCATTTTCAGCCGAAACGCGCACCATATAGTCCATTTCGAGGAACAGGTCTTTGTGCTGCGGGTCTGCGCCCATGGCAGGCAGGTCGACATCAATGGTGCCATCACCGTCCGCATCATAGCCATTGATCTCCCAGTCATTGGGCAAACCATCGCCATCGTCGTCCGCCATGGAAGGAGTGGAAGGCGGACTGGTGAGCCAGGGGACGGCATCCACGTAAGCGCCATAATCGTAGCAGGTTACCGGAGGGGTGCCACAGGTGTAGGTGCGATAGTTGATGGCGTTGCCGCTGCCATAAGGCGCCGGACCGGAGGCATCCCCCCACCAGTTGTATTCGGCGTTAATGGTGATGGAAGCAGTTGCATTGTTAACTCCAAAGTTTACATTGTTGTACAAGCTGTTTAGGTAAATGGAAGGGTTTGAGCTGGAAGTATAGATTCCATCCCAGGAATTATTGTGGATGGAATTGTTGCTGATGGTTGGGGCACTCTCGCGCATGATGATGCCGCGCCGCCAACCATAGCGGATGATCGAATTGCGAATGGTGGGGCTGGCCTTGTAGAGGTTGAGGTTGCCATACCAATCGGTTGTGCCGCCCAAAATCGCCCAAGTGCCAGGGGATTGGCCTCCATATTCGATAATCACATTATCCAAGAGCGAACCATCGTCTGCGTTATCGTCGAAGTAAATCCCATGCCAAAGGCCTGGTACCGGCGTGTTAGAGATCGCAGTGAAGGTGATCGGGTTTTCTGCTGTGCCAGCGGCGGTTAGGGTGCCGTTAATTGTCAACCCAGAACAGGAATTGAAGCGCACTTCCACTCCCAGCAAGATGGTCAAGGTAGCACCAGAAGCCACCGTGAGATAGCAAGTTGCGATATATGGACTGCTCCAGGGGTTCCAGGTGGTGTTCGCAGATATCGCGCCGCAGACGGAAGTGGAGCCTCTGCGCCAGCCGGTGTCGAAGGCGCTTAACCCGCTGCAGTTGGCACCATTGCAAGCGATTACCCAATAGTAATAGTTCGTAGCGGGTGTGGTGGTGGTGTCATCGAAAGTCGTAGCTGCCGGACTGCCTAGGAGGGTTTTCGCGCCGGTTTCAGTGTCAGCGCGGTAAACAGAGTAAGAGGTTGCATCCAAGAGCGCGTCCCACGTCACCTGCACCTTGTTGGTAAACGTCCCATTGCTGGCTTGCACGTTAGCTGGCGCGGTGAGGTTGCGCCAGCCGGTATCCGAGGCGCTGAAATCGCTGCAATTGGCGCCGATGCAGGCAATCGCCCAGTAGTAGTAGTTGAAGCCGGGGGTCGCGCTGCTGTCATCGAAGGTCGTCCCGGTTGGGCTGCCCAACAGGCTCTTGGCGCTGCCTGCGCTCTCGGCGCGGTAGACGCCATAGGAGGTGGCTCCGGATGCGGCATTCCAGGTTACCTGCACTTTATCGGTGAACGTCCCGTCGCTGGCCTGCAGATTGGTTGGCGCGGTGAAAGTACGCCAACCGGTGTCGTAAGCGCTGAAATCGCTGCAGGTGGTATCGCGGCAGGCTTTGACCCAGTAGAAATAAGTAATGCCGGCGGTCCCCGTCCTGTCATCCACGCTGGTAGTTGCCGAGTTCATCGGGCCGATCTTCGTCCCGCTCTCGCTCTCGGCGCGGAAGACTTGGTAGGAAGTCGCCCCCAAGGAGGCAGTCCAGGTGATCTGCACCTTATCCAGGAACGAACCGTCGCTGGCGGCAACATCCGCCGGCGCGGCGAGATTGCGCCAGCCGGAATCACTGATGCCGACATCGCTGCAGTTCTCGCCCAGGCAGGCTCGCACCCAATAGTAATAAGTGACACCGGGCGTCCCAGTGGTGTCATCGAAGGGGCTGGCGGTCGAGCCTCCCAGCAAGGTTTTCGCTCCTGTTGGGCTGGCAGCGCGGTAGACCTTGTAGGAGTCTGCGCTGAGCGATGCTGTCCAGGTGACCTGTGTTTTGTCGGTGAATGTCCCGTCGCTGGCTTGGACATTTATCGGCGGGAAGAGATTGCGAAAGCCGGTATCGAAGGCGCTGTAGTCGCTGCACAGGGTGCTGCGGCAGGCGACAACCCAATAGTAATAGGTGAGACCGGTCGTTGCTGCGCTGTCATCGTAGCTGGTGGTTTTTGAGTTGATCGGCCCGATCTTCTTGCCAGTTTCGCTGGTGGCGCGGTAGACCTTGTAGGAAGTGGCCCCATTCGGTGCGGTCCAAGTGACTTGCACTTTGTCGGTGAATGTCCCGTCGCTGGCCTGGACGCGGGTTGGATGGGCCAGGTTGCGCCAACCGGTATCAGAGGCGCTGAAGTCGCTGCATTTTGTGCCGCGGCAGGCTTTTACCCAATAATAATAGGTGACGCCGGAAGTTGCATTGGTGTCGTTTGTGGTTGTGGCCGTCGCATTGGCCGGCCCGGCCTTCGTTCCTGTAGGGTTGGCGGCGCGGTAAACCTGGTAGGAAGTTGCGCCGCTCGAAGTTGTCCAGGTGATGTTTACCTTGTCGGTGAACGTACCATCGCTGGCGGTGACGCCGGACGGCGCGGTCAGGTTGCGCCAGCCGGTGTCGCTGGCGCTGAAGCTGCTGCACGTTCCGCCATTGCAGGCTTTCACCCAGTAATAATACGTGACGCCGGGTGTGGCGCTGGTGTCATCGAAGCTGAGAATCGTTGGGCTGCCCAACAGGTCCTTCGTCCCGCTGGCGCTCGCGGCGCGATAGACATTGTAGGAGGTTGCGCCTGCGGCGGCATTCCAGGTTACCTGCACCTTGTCGGTGTAGGCGCCGTCGCTGGCTTTGACGTTGGCGGGCGCGGCGATCGCAGCCTGCAGTGGATTAACCCTTTGGGTTGGTGAAGGGGTATTGATCTGGGTTGCGCTTGGCGTATTCGTGGGCGTGGCCGTTGGCGCGGGTATGTCGGTCGGAGTTGGTGATGCTGTGGGCGTGGGAGTTGGATTTGCGATTGTCAATTCCCAGGTGTCGTTGAAGAAGGTTTCGCCATTCCTGCCGCCGTACAACACCATGCGGTTACGACCGGCGTCGAAGACCAGCGAGCTATTCGTGCGCGGGGCGGGCGCGTTAGAAGCCGCGCTCAATTGCCAGCCACTCGCTGCATAGACCCAGGTCTCGTTGACGAGAGTTTGATTGTTGTAAGGGCCGCGATAACCCCCGAAGGAGAGCAACAGGCCTTGGCCGGTATCATAACCCAAGGACATCCCATAGCTGGGGCCAATCGTTGTCGGGCTGGCGATCAGCACCCAATCCACGCCATCGAATCCCCACATCTCGTCGAAAATACCTTCTCCTGCTCCGGCGCAAACGCCAGGGCAGTATCCACCTAACAACACCACCTTACCCAAAGCCGGATCATAGGTAAAGGAGACGTCCGCCCGGCCGGCTGGCGCGTGGGCAGTGGTGGCTTGCAGCCATTCGTTGCCATCGAATTCCCAGGTGTCGTTGAGATAGGAAGAAGCATCCCAGCCGCCAAAGAGGACGACCTTCTTGCGGTTCGTGTCATAAGCCATTGAGGCGTCCCCGCGCGCAGAGGGGGTATGGAGGGGAGCCAGTTGTGTCCAGGTCTGGGTCGCGGGCTGATAGGCCCAAGTATCGGCAAGGGGGGTAGTAGAGTAACAGTTCGAATAGCCGCCAAAAAGGAGGATGCGGCCGTTGGCGGCGTCGTAGACCATGCTGGCTGCGGAGCGCGGGGCGGGGCCGCCGGTCGCGGCTTGGGTCCAATTGGCGCCGTTGTACTCTCAGGTTTCGCCAAAGCATCCGCTGCCATCTGTACCGCCAAAGAGGATGGTTTTCTGGACGCCGGAGTCGTATGCCATGGCATAGTCGGAATGCACGGGAGGGTGGTTCGCTGTGTCTACGGATACCCAAGCGAGCGCGGGAATAGCCGATTGTAAGTTGTCAGGAGTGAAAACCTGGGAGGGCATTTCGAATAAAGTCGGTGGCTGCGTGGGTAGCGTTGTCCGGGTCGGATTCGGTGTTTCTGTTCCCACCGGCAAGCTGGTAGGCGTCTCCGTCCAGCCCTGCTCGGCGCGGGCTGCGGGAGCAACGCTTACGCCCAACAAGGCGAATACCATCACAGTAACAAACACCCCCAATAGGGGCTTGGACATCCGAACGCTGGCGGTTTGGTTGTGCAAATCATCCTCCGTATGCACGCAAAGTGGAATATAACCTAAGCAACATATCGCCCCGACGAAAGGTTGCGGGCATCATTAAAGCATATAATGCTGGGGTCAGTAATTGATAATTGGCACGAAATCAAAGTTAACATTTTCACGAGAATCGTGCTTTCTACGCAATGCTTTCCCCCACAATGGAGGAGTTTCTATTCTGACAACGAATGTGGAACGAATAAACGAATGCCCATACGCCCGAGGCTTTCGATTATTCTTTATCGAATGCCCCCTTGAAATCCATAAGTGCGCCGCGTTTATTCTCTGCAATCGAACAGCGTGAGACTTCGTTGTCCTCCCCCGGCCCCGCCCGGCACCGGCGCGCCCTGTCGCTCTCCCAGCCCAGGGATGGCGACCGGCGCGCAGTTCTGCCGCACCCAGGATGCGATCTCCGGCTTCTGGCCGGCCAACTCATCGGTATACAAAACGAAGCGCAGTTCGCCAGCAGCCACCATCTGCGCCAGGCCGCTGGCGGAAAGGATGTTGTCGCTGCCGATGAAGCCGCCGAAGGTCAGCACCGGGCGGCCGGTGGCCAGGATATAGGGCGAGGCGTCGCGGGCGTTGGGCGTGGCCAGCAGGTAGCCCTCTGCCGGGGCGTTGGCCTCCACGTAAGCGAGGATCCGTTCCTCACTGGGCGACAAGAAGCCCTTTGACCAGTTCGCAGGCTGGTTGCTGTTCCCCGGACCGGCCTTGGGCAAGGCGCTGTCCGGTGAAGTGTTGAACGCCGTCAGGAACGACCAGGTCAGCGGGGAAATGAGCAGGCCAAGGAGCACCAACCCCAGCGCCAGCTTGCGCAGCCACGCTTTTTCACGCCATGCCAGCAAAGTGATACCTGCCAGCCAGAGGACGAAGCTGATAGCCGTCACGGTCTTGGCGTATTGCGGATAATTCTTCAATGTGACGATCTCGAAGGCAAGCGTGAGACCGCTGATGAGGATGGTCAGCGCCCAACCGAGCCAGTGAGACCTCACATGAGGTCTTGCCAGGAGGCGTTCCAAAGCCCAGAGCGTCGCGCCGGTCAAGGCGGCGAGCGGCGGGCCGAGCATGATTAGGTAATAAGCGTGGAACAGGCCCGTGGTGAAGGATAAATACAAAGCGACCGGCAGCAGCCAGCCGGCCCACAACAGGATGGCCAGGTGTTTTTCGCCCAGCGGCCATTTCCATCCCGCCGCGACCAGGGCGAGCGGAATGCCCAGCAGCGCCAGCGGCAGCAGCCAGGAAGCCTCTCCCACCAACGGCTCGCTGAACAGGCGCAGGAGGCCAGCCTCGCCAACCTCGGCGGAAGTGCCGGGACCGCTATTGGGCTGGTTACCTACAGGCCCGACAGGCGGGTTGAAAGGCGCTTGTCCGGGCTGCCCGCCATAGGGCTGGATGGGCGGTGGACCATAAGGCTGGGGATAGGGGGACGGAACCTGTCCTGGCTGCCCGTTGTAGGGCCGGCGGTAAGGTTGGGCGTTGAATGGCGAGCCGGTTCCGGCAGGAGGGCGATTGTCCGACGCGCCCGAGGGGCGGCGCATGGCCTGAGAGAAGAACCGGCTCAGTCCATTGTGCCCGACGATCAGCTCCATCTCGGTGTTGTCTGTGCTGCTGCCCACGAAGGGACGCTCCTCGGGCGGCGTTAGGTCAACAACGGCCGCCCAGGAAAGGGAGACAACCAGCAACAGGAGGCAGGCTAGGACCAGGTGCAGGATGCGCTTCCACCAGCCATGCTGCGCGCCGAGGAGGTACAGGGCGTAGACGGCGGGCAGGATCATATAGGCTTGCAGCATCTTGATATTGAAGCCCAGGCCGATGAGGAATGCGCCGAGCAGCAGGTAGCGGAATTTACCGCTCGTCACGCTGTGCCAGACCGCCCAGATTGCCAGCAGCAGCACGCAGACCAGCAGCCCGTCAATGGTGTTGTTGCGTTCGGTGGAAACGGCTACCGGCGTGATTGCCAGCGTCAGCGCGGCGATCAGGGCGGGCCAAACGCCGAACTGTTTCTTGACCAGCAAATAAACCACCCAAATGGACAGCACCCCGGCCAGTGCGTTGGGCAGCGCCAGGGCGAAACCGTTCACCCCCGAAGTACGGGGGTAAACGCCCAGTAGGTATGCCGAGAGCGCCTGCACCCAAAAGCCGAGCGGGGGCTTGTCCACGCTCACCGAGCCGCCCGGCTCGAAGGCAGCGTAGAAGAAGTTGTGCCACGAGGTCAACATGCTTTTGACCGTGGCAGCGTAGTAGATGTTGCCGATGTTCTCTGCGCCCAGGCGGTAGAAGCGCAGGAATGCCCCCAGCAGGAGGATCAAGACCAACCCCAACGCGGCGAAGAATTTTTCCCGGCGGCTTTCGGTTTGCGGCATTGCTTGTGCGGTCATGGCGTTCTCAGCCGCACGCGGCGAAATCCTTTGCCTCGATGCCTTGCCAACTTTCCCCCTCTGGCAATTGAAGATACTTCGCCAACAATGGATGAACGCCTCTGATTTCCTCGGCGAGGCGCAGCGCGACGCGGCGCATGGAGAAGTGGGCATTGGCGGCAGCGCGCAACTGGCAGAAGGCGAAAGCCTCGCGCAGGTTCATGGTGAAGAGCAAGCGGCGGTTGAAAGCGTTGGGGACGACGTACGCGGCAACGTGCGGATTCCAGCCGGCGAGCTTTTCGTAGCACACTGCGGCCGCCTGCATGGCGGAACGGTATTGGACCTCGAGACCTGCCTCGGCGATCCGGCGCGGCAGGGCGTAACCGAGGCGCGTGGTCAACGCCTGCGACGTCTGGCTCATCATGCGGTGACGCTTGAACTCGGCATATGCACCCTGGTCGAGGGTCAGGTCGAAGGTATAACTGGTATGCTCCAGTTCGCGCAGCGGGGAGTCGTGGCGGGAGAGGTGTCCCAGCAGGGATGCGGCCAGTCCCGCACGCTCCGGCTCGGAGGCATGGCGCACGGTTTGCAAGGCTTGGGCGTAGGTCATGCCGCCAAAACGGAAGAGGGCTGCGGCCAGCACCTTCGTCTCGCCGTCGGGGTCGAAGTCAACCAGTTGACACCAATCTGCCGATTTACGATTTACGATTGACGATTGACGATTGATGGTTGACGGTTGGGGGTTGGCGAATTCGGCGCTGGTTTCCATCAAATAGGAATCTGCTTCGGCGTATTTGACCAGAGTCGGGACTTCGGCCTGGGCGACGCGCTTCATTTCTGCGCCGATCTGCCTGACCTCGGCCAGCGGGTGTGCCCCCAGTTTGCGGATGGCGTTTTCCAGGACGCGGGCGTTAGCGGTCATACCCAAATTGGCAAGCGAGGCTGCCGGCAGCAGGAAGCGGCAGGAGTCGGCGTATTGCGAGCGGATGCGCCGATCATAGGCCTCGTCAGTCTCTTTGGGGCGGGGCGGGGACTGGTGCGCCACCAATTCCCGCACCGGGCCCAGGAATTTTGCATAGGTATCAAAGAGCAGACGGCAGGTCTGGATATACTCCTCCCGCAGCGGGTGCTCGTCCAACTCCGGCGGGATGTAAAAATCGTCTTTGCCCCATTTCTGGTAACGGCTGGATTTTTCAGTGTAAGATGCCAGCCGGTTGGATTCGATGCTCTCAGTAGCCAGCCGCGAGACGTTCTCGAAGGCCAGGTGCAACACGGCGTGTTCAGCCACCGAGGCGTGACCGTAACCGACCACCCATTTCTCGTGGAAGTTCGCGCTCTGTTCGTCGTTCAAGCCGGCCGCGATCTCGTGGAAGGACTCGGGCGAGCGCGAGGTCTTGGCGAAAGCCACGGCGATGGTTTCGGGCGAGAGTTCTTTGGGAGAGAGCAGGTAGATTTGGTGGTTTGGCATCAGTTTATCCCGAAGGGTGGAATGTTTGGCGTAATATAGACGATAACGCCCCGTAAGTCAATTGGTGTAAAAGTTAACCGCGAAGCGGCGAAGAGCGCGAAGAAAAAACTTCGCGCTCTTCGCGTCTTGGCAGTTAAATCAGAATCAGGCGCGCCCGCCCAATATCTGCATGGATTTGCCCCACCAGCGCCTCTACTGAAAGAAATTTTCGTTCTTCCCGTAAGCGTTCCACGAACTCCAGCCTGAGTTCCTGGTCGTACAAGTCGCGGTCGAAATCGAGCAGGTGGGTCTCGACGTGCGGGGCGAATTCTTCGGGCGTGAAAGTCGGGCGGATGCCGATATTGGTGACTGCACGATATTTCTTGCCGCCGACCCACGCCCAGCAGGCGTAGACGCCATTGGCCGGGATGATCTTCTCGGCCGGGATTTCCAGGTTGGCGGTGGGGATGTTGATCTTCCTGCCGCGCCCATCGCCGTGGATGACAGGACCGGTCAGGGCGTAGTTGCGCCCCAGACCTGCCGCGGCGGCAGACACATCTCCTTCAGCGACCTGTCGGCGGATGTTGGTGGAGGAAATGGTAGCTCCTGCGTTGGTCACTGGCGGGATGGAACGCACCTCGTAGCCCAGTGTCTTGCCCAATTCGGTCAGTCGGGAGACGTTCCCCTCGCGGCCGCGGCCGAGGGCGAAGTCGTAGCCGACCAGCAGGCGACGCAAGCCCAAGGTCTGCGCCAGCCGGCGCATGAAGGCTTCGGCGGTCTGCGCGGCCAGGTCACGGTCGAAGGGATGGGTGATGACCACGTCCACGCCCAGCGATTCCAATAGCGCGGCGCGCTCCTCAGGGGTCGTCAGGCACTTAAACTCCTTCTTGCCTCCCAGGACGACTGCGGGGTGCGGGTGGAAGGTCAACACGACAGCAGGCGCGCCGTCTGATTGCGCGCCTGCCGTGAGCTGGCTGAGAATCTCCTGGTGGCCGCGGTGAACGCCGTCGAAGACGCCGATGGTCAGCCAGGCATTTTGGAGGGCGAGGGTATCGAGCGAGCGGTAGTGAGACATGCTAAACACAAAGGACACGAAGGAACGCGTTCAATGTACCATCGTGCTCCTTGGTGTCCTTTGTGCCCTTCGAGGCGTGGTGTGGTTACGAGAAAAAGACTTTCTTTGGCTGCCACTCCGGCGAGCCATCCTCGCCCTGCGCCAGATCCATGATGGCGATCAGCTCGCCAGCCATGGAGACGCCGCGCACGAGGCCGGGTTTGGCATCCGGCGCGGCCTTGGCGCGGTGCCCGTGCTTGACCTCTTCCACATCGTCGGGGTTCAGCTCGACGGCGGGCCAATCGGCCAGGGCTTCGGCGGCAGGGATGAGATACTGATACCAATTGCCGGCGATGAAGGATTCTTGCAGCTTGCGCAGGGGAACGGCGTCGCGCAGGCTGAAGCGCCCGCTCTTGGTACGGCGCAGACCCACCAGGTACGCGCCGCAACCCAGGACATTGCCGACGTCATTGGCCAGCGAGCGGACGTACGTCCCGGAAGAACAATGCACGTCAATGACCACTTCCGGCGGCGCCCACTCCAGTACTTCCAAGTGATAGACTTGGATCTTGCGCGGCGCCAGGTCCACTTCCTCGCCCTGGCGTGCCATTTCGTAGGCTTTGCGCCCGTGGGTTTTGACCGCAGAGAAGGGCGGAGGCGTCTGCTCGATCTCACCGATGAATTGCTTGAGGGTTTCCTCGAACTTTTCCTCGGTGATGTTGACCGGTGCGGGCGTCGTCGGGCGGGTGAAGCGCCCTTCGGCATCGTAGGTATCCGTAGTACCGCCCAAGCGCAGGATGGCCTGGTAACGCTTATCCGAGGCCGAAACGAATTCGCTCAGGCGCACGGCCGGGCCAACCAGGATGACCAGCACGCCGGAAGCGCGCGGGTCGAGCGTGCCGGTGTGCCCGGCGCGGCGGATGCCTGTACCAGTGCGGATGATCTGCACCACGTCGTGCGAGGTCAGCCCGACCGGTTTGTCCACCACCAGGATGCCGGAGATGGCATTTTTGATTTCTTGACTTTCCATTTGAATTTTTCCTCCTAAGAGAGATGCTTTTTAGGGAGATTGGGGTCTGTGCAGGTGTGCTTTGCCACCGCAGCCCCATCTTCCGATTTTTTAACCTTTATTTGTTCAATGCCTGCCGCGTGGCTGCCAGGACACGTTCCTGGACTTCGGCCAGCGCGCCGGGGATGTCAGCCCCGGCCGCCCCCGGATGGCCGCCCCCGCTGAATTTTACTGCAATTTTCGCAACATTGATGTCCGGATTTTGGGTTCTCCACGAGATCTTGACCGTCCCATTGGATTGTTCGACGAAGACCATGGTAATGTCGCTATCGTCAATGGACGAGATGACGTTGATGAGGTCAGCATCGTCATTGCCGGAATAATCGGATTTCTTGCGATCGGCCAGGGTGAGCGTGCCCCAGACGATGCCATCGGCGCATTGCAGGGACGAAAGACCGGCGCCCCAGTAGCGCGCTGCGGGGAAGGTGCGTCGCACCAGGCCGCGGTAATAAAGATTGGTCATGTCCACACCAAGCTCCATCAGCGAGGCCACCTGGCGCAGCGACTCGGGCGTGGTGTTGGCGGTGCGAAAGCCGAGCGTATCGGTGACGATGCCGGTCACCAGGTTGGCGGCCACCGGCTGGGTGATCTCGAATCCCCATTCTGGCAGGTGGCGGAACAGGATGCTGGAGGTGGCAACCGCGTCCGGTTCGATCAGGTTGACCGTTGCGAAGCGTTCGTTGGTGATGTGATGGTCAATGTTGATGTTGGGCTGGCCGCGGCCATCCAAAACTTTGCCAGTGCGCTTGAAATCGGCGCAATCCACCACGATGGTCAGGTCGAGGTCCCCCTGGGCGGATTTGCGTACCTGTTCGCTGCCGGGCAGGTGACGGAACGTGGATGGGACGCCATCGGCCAACACCATTTGGACGGTCTTGCTGGCCTGTTGCAGCGCCAGACCGAGCGCCAGTAACGAACCGATGGCATCGCCATCCGGCCGGACATGGGAAACAAGCAGGATGTTTTGGGCGGTTTGCAGCCGCTCACGGATTAGGTTTATTTCAGTAGACATAATTCATTGTTATTGGAAACTGGTACGATCTTATTCATAGCTCAATCCTGACAACGAATTTTAAACGAATAAACGAATATGCGAATTTTTCCTGGACAACTCATTCGTTTATTTGTTCGCCATTCGTTGTCGGTTTGTTCTGGCGCAGCTCAACCAACAGCCTCTCGATGTGGTCTGCGTTCTCCGGCGTGGGGTCCCAGTGGAAGCGTAGTTGCGGAAAGGCGCGCAGCTCGACGCGGGAGGCCAGCTCGTGGCGTAGGAAGCCGGCGGCGTGCTTCAAGCCTTGCAGGATCTCCTCGGAGCGCGCCACCCCTTCCACCGCCGAAACGTAAACATCGGCGAAGGCCAATTCGCGATCCACGCGCACGTCGGTGATGAAGATCTGGTGGAGGCGCGGGTCGCTGATCTCGTGGATGAGCATCTCCGAGAGTTCTCGGCGGAAGCGGTCCGCAATGCGTTCGATGCGTACTTTTGATGGCATGGGTCGATTTACGATTTACGATTGGCGATTTACGATTTGCGATTGACGATTGATGCTGGCAACTTGAAATTTGGAACTTGACACTTGAAACTCATTCTACCTTTTCCATAACAAAGCACACGATCATATCGCCGACCTGGAACTCGTTGAAGTTCTTCAATCCGATACCGCATTCGAAGCCCTGGCGGATCTCATGCTCGTTCTCTTTTTCGTGCTTGAGCGAACCGATCTCGCCTTCGTAAACAATGTCCTTGCCGCGGTAAACGCGCGCCTTGCCGTTGCGGCGGATCTCGCCTTCGCGCACACGGCAGCCGGCGATCCTGCCGACCTTCGAGATGTTGAAGACCTGCAGGATTTCAGCCTTGCCGACCACCTTCTCAATGAACTCTGGCGCCAACATGCCTTTGAGCGCTTTTTCCACATCCTCGGTCAGGCGATAGATGATATCGTACAGGCGGATCGAGACGCCCTCCGCGTCGGCCAGGCGGCGGGCGCCCACCTCGGCCTGGACGCTGAAGCCGACGATAATCGCCTGCGAGGCCGAGGCCAGCATCACGTCATTCTCGCTGATGTTGCCCGTCTCGGCGTAGAGGATGTTGACGGAGATATCGCCTTTGCTCAGGTCGTTGAGCGAGTTGACGATCGGCTCCAACGAGCCTTGCACATCCGCCTTAAGGATCAGGCGCAGCTCCTTGACCTCGCCAGCCTGGTAGCTGGCGAACAGTTCCTCCAGGGTGGCCTTCTTAGGGACAGCGGCTTGTTTCTGCGCGGCTTCCTTACGCTCCAGGACGATCTGGCGCGCTTCCTTTTCTGTATCGACCACGCGGAATAGATCACCCGCGGCAGGTATCTCGTTCAAGCCCAGCACAGAGACCGGCGCGGATGGCCCGACCTTCTGGACTTTGCGGGTGTGGAAGTCGAACAAGGCGCGCAAACGCCCGTAGGCATCGCCGGCCAGCACCAGGTCACCGGTATTCAGCGTGCCGTTCTGGACGAGGAGCGTGGCGACCACACCTTTACTCTTGTCCAACTCTGCTTCGATAACTGTGCCGATGACGCGCCCTTTTGGGTTGGCGCGGATGTCGGTGTTATCTGCCACTAGCAGAATGGCTTCCAATAGGTCCTCGATGCCCTGTTTTTGCTTGGCCGAGACCGGCACGACGATGGTCTGCCCGCCCCACTCGTCCGGGACGAGGCCGTTGTCGCCAAGTTGACGCTTCACCATGTCGACATTGGCGTTGGCCTTGTCTATCTTGTTGAGCGCCACCAGGATGGGGACACGCGCCGCCCGTGCGTGAGCGATGGCCTCCTTTGTCTGAGGCATCACGCCGTCGTCGGCGGCCACCACCAGCACGACAATGTCCGCTCCTTGGGCGCCGCGCGCCCGCATGGCGGTGAAAGCCGCGTGACCGGGTGTATCCAGGAATGTGATCGGACGGCCTTTATGTTCCACCTGGTATGCGCCGATGTGCTGAGTGATGCCGCCTGCCTCGCCTTCGGCCACGTTGGCGTGACGGATGGCGTCCAGAAGCGAGGTCTTGCCATGATCCACGTGACCGAGGATGGTCACGACCGGAGGACGCGCCACCAGTTGCGACTTATCCTCGTCGGCAATCATCCGCCTCCATAAAGGCACTTCACCCGTCTCTTTTTCCTCGGTGGCTTTCAAGCTCTCGGGAACGGCCTCATAACCCATCTCGGCGGCAACAATGGCCGCCGTATCGAAGTCAATCTGCTGGTTGATGTTGGCCATCACACCATTGGTCATTAAACTTTTAATGATCTGAATTGCGCTGGTTTCGATAGACGATGCTAGATCGCGAACGGTAATGGTTGCCGGTAGCTCTATTTTCTTGTTCTTGTTTTCGCTCATACGGCGCCTCCTTCGTTGCACAGCTCCGTTATTAGAATCCACTTGCTGCCATTCTGCGTGGTTCGACACGTTGTGGCGCAGTGCAAGTTTGTAATGGTGATGGCATCCCTGCTGCAGGGTGCTGTGAGAAGGTCTACCCGCTTGAGCGATGGCGAAAGGATCAGCCCATACTGCCCCTATTGGTTCGCATCCGCCGTCTCGCTTTCCTCCGCCAGCGTGGACATAAAATCCCGCAGGCGCTCGAGGTCAGCAGGCGTCAGCTCGACTTTCAAGGCGTGGGAGAGCGGTCCTTTCAGACCCCTTTCCCAGCAGGAACGCCGGTTGTGAAGGTACGCCCCGCGCCCGGCCAGCTTGCCGGTAAGGTCAATTTGCACGCCATCCGGCTGGCGCACCAGGCGGGTCAGCACCCGCTTGGGCAAGACCGTGTGGCAGCCCACGCAGGTACGCTGGGGGATATGCTTGGGACGTTTCGCAGTTTTGCCAGTCACCTTCATTCATCCATAGATAGGGATGGAAGAACCAATCCCTGCAGGTCTTACTCTTCCCACTCCTCCCCCCAGGCCTCTCCGCCGCGCTTATGCTTCTTGCGAGCTATGTTCTGGCCTTTCTCGTCCAATTCGACTGGGGAGTGTTTCTTTTTCTTTTTCTTCTTATCCGAGGCTGTTTCCTCTTCTTCGACGGTGGCGGGTTTCAACATATCCGGTTTTAGGACGAATATTTCTTCGAGCGGTTTGACTTCCTCCGCGGCAAGTCCTTCCGCGACCGGCGCGGCCTCTGCCTCGGCGGGAGCGGCTTCGACTTTGGCTTGCTCCTCGCTTGCAGGCACGACCTCCACGGCCTCGGCGGGCGCCTCGATGGGAGTCTCGGCCTCAACAACTGCCGCAGCCTCAGGGGCGATCGCAGGAGTGGCCTCGGGTGCAGCTTCCACAACCGGCTCAGGGAAGCTGACCTTTGCCAGCGCGGCCTCGATCGACTGCATGGATTTCGACCCAATGCCTGCCAGACCCAGGATGCGATCCCTATTGAGCTTCAACGTCACCAATAGGTCGCCGGCGGTGCGTATCTCAGCCTCGGTCAGGATGTTGACGATGTGCTCAGCCAGTTCCAAGTCAAAGACCTGCACCTCGAAGGCCGCCGGCGGTACACCGGCGCGGGCCGCTGCTGCGCGTTCCTCTGCGGCAATGCGTTCGGCATTCTTCTGTTCCACCGTGCGCCGCTCGATGCGATCCACGAACTGCGCCAGTAGCGTGTACTCTTCGGGTGTAACCGGGCGGCCCTCGTCCTTCTTGATCAGGATCGCCTCAATGGTGGCGATGTGCCCTCTTTCAGCTTCGGCTAGGGCGCTTAGTGTGATGTCACTTTGAAGCTTGGCAAGGGCATCGGTGGTTGCCTCGGGTAGCGACTTGATGTCAATCCGCCAGCCGGTCAGCTTAGCCGCCAGGCGCGCGTTCTGCCCGTCGCGTCCAATGGCCAGGCTAAGCTCTTCTTCCTGGACGACCACTGTGGCGGTTTTATCGGGTTCCGAAAGGTAGACACCCGAAACGCGCGCCGGGCTGATGGCTTTTATAATATAGATGACCGGGTCGGGATTCCATCCGATGATGTCAATTTTCTCGTCGTGCAACTCTTTGACAATGGCCTGGATGCGCACCCCGCGCATTCCAACACATGCCCCCACCGGGTCCACGTTGGGTTGCGTGGCCGAGACGGCCACTTTGGCGCGCTGTCCCGGCTCGCGGCTGATGGCGCGGATCTCGACGACGCCGTGATAGATTTCCGGTACCTCGTTCTCCAGCAGGCGGCGCAGGAAGTTGCGATGCGAGCGCGAGAGGATGATCTGCGGGCCGCGCGGGCTTTCCTTGACCTCCAATACGATCGCGCGCATGCGGTCATGTACTTTGAAGTGCTCGCCGGGTATCTTTTGGCTGGGGGGCATGATGCCCTCAGCCTTCATATCCAACCCGACAGTGACGCCCTGCGTATTGCTGGTCGCCTGAACTACGCCGCTGATGATCTCCCCGATCTGCTTTTCGAAGTATTGCGATTGCACCTGGCGCTCGGCCTCGCGGATGCGCTGCTGGATGACTTGGCGCGCCGTTTGCGCCGCGATGCGGCCAAAGTCAGCGGGCGTCGAGTCTACCATTACCAAGTCGCCGATGTTGGCTTCCGAGTTTACGGCGCGGGCGTTTTCCAGTTGGACCTCGGTGCGTTCATCCTGCACCTCATCGACCACTTCCTTCTCGGCGAGAACCATCACCTTACCGGTATCGGAGTCCACTTTAGCCTCCACCCGCTGGTTGGTGGAGGCGTTGACTGCGCGCCGGTAGGCCGAAACCATCGCCGATTCGATCGCCTGAAGGATGATCTCTTTCGGCAACTGTTTCTCTTCCAGCACCTCGTTGAATGCCAGGCTAAATTCGTTCTTCATCTGAAAACTGCTCCCCGGGATAGTCTATCATTGCGAGGGTCAGTAGCCCCGAATGGGCGAACTGAGACCCGAAGCAATCTCCTTGTGATGAGAGCCCCTATTACACGCAGAAAAGTGGGGGACGCCCACTTTTCGATGTGTTCAGTATCGGCTCTTTTACGCCGGCAATTCTAGCACAGGAGTTGGAAAGTTGCAAGTATAATAGACATTATTCGGAATAAGGTTTTGGCTAGATTTTCAAAGGTACGATCCGTTGCTGAATGCGGAGGTTATGCAAGCCACAGGCAATGACCATCACAAGGTCAGAGGTGCCATCTTTGGTGTTGCGA
>Ga0233425_10002184_pt1 | contig 39706 bp, 41 predicted proteins | sample Watercolumn_Towu_2_FD_181712 | JGI IMG/M metagenome (GOLD analysis project Ga0233425, IMG submission 181712) | Freshwater microbial communities from Lake Towuti, South Sulawesi, Indonesia - Watercolumn_Towuti2014_140_MG | ecosystem: Environmental > Aquatic > Freshwater > Lake | place... | reverse complement strand
CGTCCTTAAGAAATAAGATACTTCTCTTTGTTTTTCTTGCCACTATCTCTCCTTTCGAAGTTTTTGGCAAGAATTATAACAAATACGTTTATTATTGTCTAGATTTTAATGAAACGCTATACTAGAGCATTTTTGTTGCTTTTGGCACAGAAAAATCCCAAAAATTTAGTAAACGGAACTGTAGTAGAACTTGGCATAGCTTTATCAGCTTTTAACCGAAAAGAGTATCACCATATATTTCCACAAAAATATTTGAAGGGAAAAAGTATTCCAACCAATAAAATAAACTCTTTATGTAATTTCACATTTCTTCCAGCAGAATCTAATAAAACAATATCATCAAAATCCCCCGCAGAATATATCTTGGATATAAAGAATAATATATTAAGAGATGTGTTAAATACGAATTTACTGCCATTAGATATTGAGATTTATAAGAAAAATGAGTACGATAAGTTTTTACAGGAAAGAGCTGCGAATATAAAACAGTTTCTTGATAGTTTACTAATATAGAAGGTATGGAAAAAATTAGGGTAGAGTATAGAGTAGGGAACTAGCTATATATAATTTAGGTTGGCCTATCTGAGAGAATTAAGGGAACACTCCCATATTATTACTTCTTCATCTTTTCCTTTGGCCGTTCTGCTTTCTTAGGTAAAATGTCCCGCTCAAGCATCTTCTCAAGTCTTTTTATAAACCGTTCTATTTATTTAAACAAATATCTGAGTACCAAGCTTCAACCTTACCATGATTGCGGTCGGCGTTGGTTTGGATGCCTACATAAATAATCTTCGGCGGTTCTTCCCCGAATTCCTGCATGTAGTCCTGGTAATGGTTCACTTTGTAACTGAGCCATTTGTCCGCATCCTGCGCTCCGCTCTGTACGACAATCATTTTTGCCTTAGCTTCACAGGGATTTTCGAATCGCTCTCCAACAGGCAGGTTATTTCCATACACGTAGATTATTATCCTGTACCAGTACGGTACGGAGAGAAACGTCTTGCCATATACGATACACACGGCGGCAGGATAATCATCACCCCCCTCTTCTTTTTCTTTACTCTCTAGCATTATGCCAGAAATCTTCCAACTCCAGCTCAAAAAGGGATATTCTTTTGGATTAAGACGGACCGGTTTGAAGATGATAGCGCCGTTATCGTTGGCATTTACATACAGCATCTTTCTGCCTTCGATTTCCACGATCCTGGGCATAATCCTGTTTTTAATCTCTCTGCAAATGCCTTTGTGGGTCTTCCAGCCTAAAGGCTCACCCTTGGCCAGTTCCTTGTTACTGAATTCCGTAATAGGGAAATAATCTTGTGAGAACATTTTAGAAGTGAATGCAAATGAACAAAAGAAGATGATGGTTAAGATTACGTATCGCATAAAAAATCATTCTTTTCCAACGCAAAGTGTAGGAACAAGGGAGAACACACCCCTACCCCCTCTTAATAGAGGGGAATTTCAACTCGTTCCCACGCTCTGCGTGGGAACGCAACACCTGACGCTCTCTTTAGCTCTTATAGGAAAGAAGCATTGATTCCAATTCTTTCGGGGATTTATCAAGCGTATCCCTTACTTGTTTGAGGAAATCGTAGCTTGCATCTATCTTATCCTTCAATATCAACTGGATAATGAGGATGCTACTGATCTTTTCGATGAGCTTATCGGCATTGGGTATGTTCAAACCAGACATCTTTTCTTTGATTTCGAGCTTTTGGTAGAGGAGGTCTACAGAAGGGGTCAAAGTGCCGGTAAAGTCATCAAAGAGGGCGTTTTCTTTCTTCAAATTCAGTACGTTAGCGGCCGAATCAATGACGGTAACCGTCATGGGTGCAGGACCGCAGAGGTAAAATGCGATATTCGGATCAGGCGGGAGATATTTTCTCAGGAGCGGCCCGATAAATCCGACCTGGCCCTTCCACTGGCTTCCCTGTTCGTCCACAAGCCCCTGTTCTTTGATAATCTGCCTGTCTGCCTCAGAAACATTATAAAAACATTTTTTGTCCACGTCGTTCATTTCAGCAGGATTGTCGCCGCGAAATGCCCCGGAAAGTACCGGCACAAATTGAAAGTTAGGATTCGTTCGTTCCCACTTTAACCATTTGGGCAAATAGACCGTTGGAATGTCCTGGAATCGTCTTTCACCCAGGAAAAATATAGCCTTGTCTTGCCGGCCTTCCTGGAACCATTGCTCCATGACTGCCAGTATGGGCGCCAAACCAGCGCCACCGGCCACAAAGACGGCGGTATGCGGCTGCTCCTTCAACATAAAATGACCATACGGACCCGTGAAGCGTATCTTTTCACCGAGGAAAAAATTCCACAGGCTTTGTTCCTGAATATAATTATGAATACAATTAGGCCCTATGCAGGGAGGACCACCCTTCTCCAGAGGCATGCATGGATCCACGGGAGCCATACGAACGATGAGTTTCAAAAGGTCTGGTTCTATGGAAGCAAGGGAATAGCCCCTGTACAGCGTTGTGCCGGGTACATAAGGAATGAACTCTTTCCCTAATTTGCCGCATGCTTCCTTAATCAAGCCCCCATATTTTTTATAGTGTTCTTCCGCAAAGTCCTCGGGAATGGCAAGCTGGATATACTGACCGGGCTTGTATTGAATCGGTTTTGAAGGTTTTAGCCACATCTCCATCTTGTCGCTGGTAATGGGTATTTTCTTAATGACACGGGCTGTGTATTTTTTAACGTGCAAGGTATCTTTGGGCAAATACAAACTTACATCCTTTTCCACCCGGACCTGACATGCCAATCGCACATATCCATCACCGGCTCCCTCCTCCAAATATTTTCTGGCAGCCTCTCTAGTCTTCATATCAAAATGAGGCGTCTCTACTGATGTATATGTTCCGACATCCGTGTGGAGTTTTACCTTACACTGTCCGCATGTGGCCATCCCGCCGCAGGCTGCGGGGATGTTAAACCCCCTGTTCTGAAGCAGGGATAAAAGCCTTTCCCCACCCTCGATATCGAGTTCTTTCCTGTATTCATCGTCGCTTAATACGACAAGTTTGCGTTTCTCACCACGACCAAAGAACTGGTATACGACCTCGCTGAATATGCTCAGGAGCAATACCAGTAAGGCAAGGATGCCTGCGCCTAAAAATAAAGGGGTAACCATGATTTTTTTAATTCACTCTATTACAAAAGAGATATAACCTTAAACCCATAATAATACAAAATGAAAACTGCAAATTTAAAAATGCAAAATATTAAAGAATATTTTTAGAATAATTGTCAACAAGGATATGATTTTGCAATTTGCATTTTATAATTTTCAATTCTCATTTAACGTATTTAAAATATATGAATCATCCCGATCCCGGTAAAAATGGCTGCCATGATACCCAAAAGCAGGATAGCAACCGTGTCTTCATCCCAGGCATTGGTGGGAACGAACAGTCGCTGACGTCTTAGCAGGGCAAGCCACACAACAACCATCATCCAGTGAAGCCCGTACCCAAACGCCGTTGTCGTAGTAACCAGAAACTTTGCCCCTGTGGGAATGGTAAATGTGGCGCTGGCAAGGACAATGCAGTTGACCGTAATCAATTCTAAAAACTGCCCCATCTGCTCGTATACGTTCTTCGCAAATTTTCTCAGCAGCACGCTCAATATCTGCACAAAGACGGCAATGGTAACGATAAAGACCGTCAGATAGAAAATATTCTCCAGCCGTATAGGAAGAGGCGAATATTTTGACAGAAAGTCACTACATTTGACCAAAACACTATTATACACAAGCCAGTTTAATGCCGTAGACAGTGTCGTTACAATAATCACTGCCACCCCCATCTTCCATGCCGCATCGATCTGGCGCGACTTATTGATCAATGGACATAACCCCAAAAGCTTACTCAGCACAATCCCGTCAAAGAAAAGGGCATTGAGCAGGACGGGAAGAAGTATCATGAAATGCTGATGCAGTGTAGGAATTGTTTGTATGTGTATGATCATGCTAACAAACAAACAGACTCCCAAACCTAAAGTTATTAAAGACGTCCTGGATAATCCCGCCTTTGGACGGGCTTTAGGTAAAGGAGTTCCGCCATTTGTGGCCGATGCACATTCGCACGCGGAGGCTTCCGGACACACAATTCCAGTTTTAATAAAAAAGGGACGCAAGAGGAGCCGAAAGGCTGCCAACGCAAAGAAACCGCCTACTGGAGTGACCATAAGGACGACCCGCGGAAATGTCTCCGAAAGCACAGGAATGCCTAAAATTGTTCCAAAACCCAGAGGTTCCCGCAAAAACGCAAGCAAGACCAGGGCCATAGAATACCCAAGACATGCCTTAAAAATCTTCCTCTGGGCTTCCCAGAAATCCACCGTCAACCCTTCCGAAATTACTGCAAGCACGATGCAGTTTGTGGTGATAAGGTCTATGTATGCCTTTATATTGGCCGTAATTTCGGGCACAAATGCCTGGGCGAAAAAACCAAAGATGGCCACAAAAACGGATACAATAATCATTAAAAGGGAAATCTTGTGATGCGTCCCGGCTGTGGATATCAGCCTTTTGAAAGGATAAACCAGACAAAAACTACCGGCAGTTACCAGTGTCACGCCGATTCCCATGGTCAGGGAATTTTCCAGTTTATTCGTTACCGCCAGAGAAGAACAAAATCCAAGTCCGGCGCCTGCCGTTAAGATGAGATTGTCCCTCATGAAGTACTTGGAAATCTTTCGTATGTTTCGCTTTAACACTACCATGCAATCTCCTTTTGCCCTTCCCAGAATTCTTTCATGGCGTCATTGAGAAATGACTCGATCCCCCTGCTTGTGTTGGTGGCGCCGGTAATTGCATCAACCTCATTATTGCCCTCAGCCGTTCTACCTTTAACCACCATTATTTTAGGCCGCAATTTCTTACCTGCAAATTGGTTTTTAAACCGTTCTTCTGTAATTCTGCCCCCTAAACCAGGTGTTTCGCTATGATCCAGCACCTCAATGCCTTTTAGTGTTTCCAGGTCCGGTTCTATGCAAATGAAAAGCGACATGATACTTGACTTATTGTAACCGTATCCCAGCTTTGATTCTACAAATCCGACACCCTGAAGCTTTCCGTCTTTCACATACTTATACAATCTTTTTCCACCCTTCGGTTTCTCTGCGGCTGTTTGTGCGCCTGTGGGCTGAATCTCAAAAGATGGCACTGGCGGCTCTTCTACTGTAATGTTTTTCTTGAAGACTTCCCGAATATCCTTTTTGTCAAAGCTCTTAAAGGTAAAACCCAGCAGTCTTTTTTCTATCGTACGATAAGGCAGTTTAAAAATATCCAAAACGGCGCGTTTCTCTTTTATGTCATAGTATTCGGCAATTTTGGGGGCTGTATAAAAATATACCATGAGAAGACCCGCACAGGGCAAAAAGGTAATCAAAATGATTGAAGCAATGCGGAGTATAATTTTTTTTAATTCTTCCATAGTTCCAGATTTCTTTCACGTACGATACTTTATTTTTACCATCAAAGATTGAATTGGTATGGCTAGAAGGTTCATGAGCAATATTGAATACATCACCCCTTCGGGCAATGTGGTAAAATCCCTTATGAGCACGGTGATGAACCCGCACCCGGCGCCATATATCCACTTTGCAGCCTGATTATACGTCGCCGTTATTGGATCAGTTGCCATATAAAAAGCGCCCAAAATTAGTCCGCCGCTCAGTATCTGGAATAAGGGAGGAGCCACGGCCTTACCCATAATCAACGACAAAAACACGGAAAAAACAAGCACACTCCCCAGATAGGATACGGGTATCCTCCAATTCACCACCCTGATTTTGATTAGCCACAAACCCGACAATATCAACGCCAGCCGGCACGTTTCACCCAGAGAACCACCCGATGTCCCCACCAAGAGTGAAAAATATGATGCAACTTCGCCATTGGTCTTGAATGCCGTCAACGGTGTAGCGTGAGTTACGGCATCGAGTCCGTAACGAAAAGAATGCAGGTCGGGCATGCCCACAAAGGGCGTTTGATATCCTGTAACCAGGAGAGACGGAAAACAGATGGTTAAAAACAATCGACTGAACAGGGCAGGATTCACCAGATTATTCCCAACGCCGCCCAGCACATTTCTAAATAATATAGCCAGCGCCGCTCCCAACCCCACCAACCAAAGGGGCGATTGCGGCGGTAATATTGCAGGAATAAGGAGACATGAAACAAATCCACCCTCACTGATATGATCCTCCCGCGCGATAATAGCCCAGAGCACATCAACAACAAACACGCCAATAATAAATGAAACCAGCAGTTTGGATACAACGCATTGCCACCCAAAAAAATACAGGGCGGGCAGCACCCATCCAATAACCAATGCCACAAGCACGGCCCCCATAAACCTTTTCACGTCATAATTATTTCGGATAAAGGGTTGTGTCTGAGTTGTTTCCTTTGCACCGCGGAGGAGACCGTCAAATGCTCCAAAAAGCGCGCCAAAAAGGAAATTGACCGTTGGATGGGTATGGATAATAGATTCTACCCTGTCGAGACTCTTACCTATAATTGGCTCTATTGGCTTTGTCAATTTTTTCATTTTTGTTTATCCAGCGCCTTGCATTCCTTAATGATCTGCAAGAGTTCTAATTTAGAAGGGCAGATGAAACTGCACAATCCGCACTCAATACACTTTTCCAGATTATAGAGGCGCGCCTTATGCTTTTCACCTCTCTTGTAACTGTGATAATAGAGCGCCGGTTCTAAATCCACGGGACAAATGTCATCACAAAAATTGCAATAGACGCACCGCCTCAATTCTCCGAGCATGTTTGTGGTCAATACCAATTCATCCGATTTGAACATAGGAAACATTACCTTCTTGCCCAGTTCCTCTAAAACCACAATATTGTTGATAGACCAGTCCATCTTCTGTGATAAATCCGTTATCTCCCTGCCGTGTAAAGGACCGTTTACAAACACGCGATATGTGCCGGACTCTTTGATCCTATTCCGGAGTATTTTTTCAAGAGATGTCCCCAGTTGTACATTGATAATCTCATTCTCCTTCAAGCCTGTGCCTGAAAGGGCAATAAAACGAGAATCAACCTTGTTCCCCAGCATACAGTTTTCATAAATAGCCGTTACCGTTTGCGCATCCAGAATCAACACCCCCTGAGTCATTGTATCCTGACCGAAATCCATTTCAATATCTAAAACAACCTTTGAAAGCATGACGGGGTCGTCTTGAGGATATTTTGCATCTACCGCAAAAACCTTCATCCATTCGGCATTGCATGCGTAATCCTTTACCGCAGAAACAGGTTCGTCTTCTTTTTTATTTATGACTATATAAAATCCAGCCTCTGGAAGGTACCGTGTTTTTATCTCTTTGAGCTTGTTGAGGAATGCAGATGTCTTGTGTTCAAGGATTACCCAGTTAGGTAATGCCCACGGTTCGGTAGGACACAGATTCACGATAACATGTTGAATCTTTTGAGCAGGAACACGAAATTCAAATACTTCGGGGATGCCATCCGAAGAGATTCTTTCTATAATGTTGCAAAATCTTAACGGATAGGTGTCCGAGAGATTAAAACCACCTTTAAACCCTATGTTTTCCTTTTCTTTGAGCACGGTTTAATCGCAAAAACACCAAAATTAGATTAACGAAATACCTTAGTAAAATATCAATAAAACATCAAAACGTCAAGGAATACATTACTTACCGTTTTTGCCCAGTTCAAGAATAAGCGGAATTTCTCCGCAATCCGGAAATTTGTGGCATTTGACGCACTCTGACCATATCTTGTGGGGCAGGGTTTCCTTCTCTACCCTGCGGAATCCGCATTTCTCAAAGAACTCAGGCACATACGTAAGGACGAACATCTTTGCGATGCGCAGTTTACGCGCCTCCCGTATGCACACCCTCACCAGTTTCCTGCCGATTCCTTTTCGTTGAGTGGTTTCCTGCACAGCAACTGATTTTATCTCCGCAAGGTCCTTCCAGAAAATATGGAGCGCCGCACAGCCCACCAGGGTATCATCCTGAATAAACACAAAAAAATCCCTGATATTCTCATACAGTTCACTCAACGAACGCGGCAACATCACATTTTTAGCTGCAAAGTCGTTGATGAGTTTGTATATCTTTTCTACATCATCTATAGTCGCTTTTCGTAACATACCTTAATAGTCCATAAAACTCAGATTCACCGCGGAGAACGCACATGAAAAGAAAAAAAAATCCGCATAACAACCCCCTAAGTCCCCCTTAACAAATGGGGATTTAGGGGGTTGTTACTCTGCGCCCTTTGCGCACTCTGCGGTGAACTAGAAATTAACCGAGCACATTATATTTTCTGACCCTGAAATCGACGCCCAGTTCCTCGGCTATCCTCCTGCATTTTTCCGTGTCGACATTGGGAGATTCTACAATAGAAACCTGCACGTTGGGTATAACCTGTTTTGCATCCTTAATAAATTGAATCAGGGCAGGATAAGTCTTTTTCCCAAAAACAGGTTTACATATTTCTTCATATTGCTCTGCAGTTTCGGCATTCAAACTGATACAAACCGTATCGATCAGTCCTTTTAATTCCCGGATAATAGGCCTTCCATTGATCAGGTCTCCGTGACCATTGGTATCCAATCGGATACGCTTCCCCTTCGATTTCAGAAATTTTGCTACGGTTATCAACTCATCCAGCCGTTCTGTCGGCTCACCGTATCCACAAAAGACAACTTCGTCGTATTTACCGGGGTCTCCTATAGCCTGTATTACTTCTTCTGAGGTTGGTTCTTTCTTCAACCCTAAATTATGGCCTTTCACAATGGGATAGGTTTCTCTCATGCAAAAGGCGCACACATTCGAGCACCGATTGGTAAGATTTATGTATAATGAATTTCGGATGGCATAAGCAATCCTTCCTTCCTGCTCAGGCTCACCAATACCAAATAATTTGTAGGCATTAAAGGTGGTAATCCGTTTAATATCCTCAACGGACAAACCATAGATGTCGGCCAGCACAGGAATGATGTACGATAAATAGGAAGGCTCATTGCGCTCACCTCTCTTTGGCTGAGGAGACAAAAAAGGAGAATCCGTTTCTAAAAGAAGCCTTTCAACGGGGACCGATTTCGCAACCTCTCGCAAGTTTTGAGCATTCGAAAAGGTAATCGGCCCTGCAAAAGATATATACAATCCCAATTCTATGCACTTCTTTGCGGTTTCCCTCGTCCCGCTAAAACAATGCACCACACCTCTGAGCGTGCCGTTTTTGTATTCCTCCAATATCTTCAGGCAATCGCTGCTGGCATCGCGTGAGTGAATAATTACAGGCAGGTTGTGGGCTTTAGCCAAAGCCAGATGTTTACGGAAAATACGCTGCTGGTCTTCATGAGGACTGCGATTACGATAGTAGTCAAGCCCCGTTTCACCAATCGCTATGACCTTCGATTCCTTAACCAGAGATTCAAGGGTCTTCCAGTCTTGTTCGGAAACCTTCATGGCATCGTGGGGATGAATCCCAATGCTGGCATATACGTTATTAAATTGATGAGCCAAAGTAACGCTTTTTTTACTTGCGGAAAGATTCGTACCCACATTTATAATACATCCCACATCAGCTTCCTTTGCGCGAATCAAGACGGAGTCCAGATCGGATTTATAATCCGGAAAATCCAGATGGGCATGGGTATCAATTATCATATTTATGCTTTATATCCTCGAAGAAATTGAATCGTTTTTGGTAAAGGCATTTTTAAAAAGTGTAATCACAGGATATTTTTTCATCGGCGAGTGGAAGATAGAAACCACATCAAATCGGGAATCTATGCCTTCTATCTTCTTTTCTGCAACATAATGCAAGGCAACCTTTACAATTTGCCTCTTTTTAGCTTCTGTAACAGAGAGTTCCGGCGGGCCGTAGGTATCAGAATACCGCGTCTTAACCTCGACAAATGCGATAGTACCGTGATCGTAACAAACAATATCTATTTCCCCAAGTTTACATCGGTAATTTCTCTGTAAAATTTTATATCCACTCTTTTTCAAAAATTTTACGGCGAGTTGTTCTCCTCTGGTACCTACATCTCTTTTATAAGATGTCTCCCTGATCTTGTGTTTAAACAAATTTAGCATTGAAGTAAAATACTTAACACAGAATAATTGCAAGGTTTTTATCCAAAAAGGGAGGGATAATTTCGTTGCAACTCGCTACGCATTAATTATTAGGTACTGACAATAAATAATCTGAACAACTTTGTTGCCCGACAACTTCGACAGGCTCAGTACAGGCGCTTTGAAGATCAGGCACTGTCATGGCTAAAGCCCAATTCCGATAAGACCGCCATTAACCCCAGCCTTAAGGCTGGGGTTAATGGGCACACGTCATAGCGGGGCTTTAGCCCTGATGCCGCAGCAACATGAAGTCGTTCATGTTATTTATTGTCAACCCCTTAGCCTCACCTGTTAACGCTGCCATTCGACATGAGCACTACCCACAGACTTTCCTGGCTTCAATTATTTTTTAGCAGCCTGTGGCGCTTCACTGGCCGTTTTTGTGGCTTCTTTCTCAAATTTCTCTTGCAGCCTTGTCCCTTTACTTGTCCTGCCACGCATGTAATAGAGTTTTGCGCGTCTTACCTTACCTGATTTTACGACCTTAATATCAGTAATCTTCGGAGAATGAATGGGGAATACACGCTCCACGCCTTCGCCCTGAACAATACGTCTCACGGTAAACGTCTCTTTGAAACCGCCGCCGTTTCTCGCAATTACCACGCCGCTAAAAACCTGAATACGTTCTTTGTCGCCTTCAATAATCTTTACCGATACATCCACCTGATCGCCAATGGAAAACTGCGGTGTTGCTCTTTTCATCTGTTCTTTTTCAATCACATCAACAATATTCATAACCCCTATCTCCTGTTTCTAATGTATAAATTTATAATCAAATCAGTCTATATTTTATTGAAAAGATCCGGTCTTTTCTCCAGGGTTCTTTCCATGGCGCGGTTTCTTTGCCATTCTTTTATTTTCTGATGATTACCGGACATCAATACCGGCGGCACTTGCATACCCTTGTATTCCGCCGGACGAGTATATTGTGGATATTCCAATAAACTATCATTAAAGGATTCATTGGCCGTAGAATTCATATCCCCTAAGACACCGGGTATCAATCGCACCACGGCATCGATCACGACCATCGCAGGTATCTCGCCCCCGGAAAGAACGTAGTCGCCAATAGAGATTTCCATTGCATCAAGCCCTACCCGAACTCTCTCGTCAAAACCCTCGTAATGACCGCATATCAGCACCAAATGAGATTCATTTGCCAGTTCTCTGGCAATGGATTGAGAAAAACGATCACCCTGCGGCGTCAATAATATTTTTTTACATCGAGCATCAGTTTCCCGTTCAATAGCCTCTACTGTGTTAAAGATAGGCTCAGGCTTCATCACCATGCCCGGCCCTCCGCCGTATGGCCTGTCGTCCACGCATCGTTTATTTTCGGCATATTCCCGTATATTGAAAAGATTGTATTGAACAAGCGTCTTTTCCCTGGCAATCTTCAGAATGCTGTGTCCCAGCACATTTTCAAACATCTCCGGAAATAATGTTAAAATATCGATCCTCATATCTTACTATCTTATTTTTTGAATGCGATACCAAATTTTTTAAGTACGCTGGCAACAGATTCCGTTGGCTTTGCACCCACGCTCAACCAATACTCAACCCGGTCTTTTTTTAAAGTAACCTGCTTTTCATTATTCGATTCCAGAGGATCGTACGTCCCCAGATTCTCGATAACCTTTCCATCCCGCTCCTCATGAGCGTCAAATGCGCCAATCCTGTAATACGGTCTATTTTTACGACCCATCCGCATCATTCTAATTCTAACAGCCATTATTCTCTCCTTACTTAACCTAACGTAAATTTATAACTACGCATCCAATAACAGTTACCCGCATCATCGTGCCATGCCCTTACCGAAAGGTAAACTTTTGGATAACATTCCCATTCTCTTGAGACTTTTTTCATTTCCTTTAAAATGTTTCATCAGTTTTTTCATCGACTTAAATTGCTTGAGCAATTGATTTACATCCTGAATGGTTGTTCCGCTTCCGTTTGCTACCCGCTGCCTCCGGCTTCCATTAATGATATCGGGATTCAACCGTTCATCAGCCGTCATGGATCTAATAACTGCCTCAACCCTCTGTAATTGTTTTTCATCGACATTCAGGCCATCCATCTTATTTCCCATACCCGGAATCATCCCCAGGACTTCCTTGATCGGCCCCATCTTCTTAATCTGCTGGAGTTGCGCAAGGAAATCGTCCAGACTGAGCGTATCATCCTGTATTTTCCTGCTCAGTTTCTGAGCTTCTTCCAGATCAATCGCTTGCTGTGCCTTTTCTACAAGAGATACTATATCCCCCATGCCAAGTATTCTGGACGCCATACGGTCTGGGTGGAACTCTTCCAGACGGTCCAACTTCTCCCCGATACCTACAAACTTAATCGGCTTTCCGGTAACCGCCTTTATTGAGAGCGCAGCTCCACCTCGCGTATCACCATCGAGTTTGGTCAGAATCACGCCATCGAATCCTAACTGGGTATTAAACTCCTTTGCACTGTTAACGGCATCCTGCCCTGTCATCGAATCGCACACGAAATATATCTGCTGCGGTTCCAGTTTTCCTTTGATCTCCTTTAATTCCGACATCAGTTCGTCATCGATGTGTAATCTTCCCGCAGTATCAAAAATAACAACGTCATTTGTGTTTTCCTTAGCATGTTTAACCGCATTCTTGCATATCTTTACGGGCTGAGAGTTGGTCTCGAAGTAAACCGGTATGTCAAGTTGCTGGCCTAGGACCTTCAACTGTTCCACAGCAGCAGGCCGCTGGACATCCGCTGCTACCAACAGGGGTTTTCTCCCTTTGGAAAGTATCATTTTAGCAAGTTTGCCAGCCGTGGTAGTCTTTCCGCTACCCTGCAACCCCACGAGCATAATCAGCGTCTGATCCCCGTCCCTGAAAGGGATCGAGGTGTCAGAGTCCCCCATCAGTTTGATCAATTCATCGTGAACAATCTTAATAACCTGCTGTCCGGGAGCGATACTTTTTATAACTTCTTCACCAACAGAGCGTTCTGTAACATGCTGGATGAATTCCTTAACGACTTTATAATTTACATCGGCCTCAAGAAGCGCCAGGCGTACTTCGTGTAATCCATCCTTGATATTGGCTTCGGTAAGACGTCCTTTGCCTCGGAGTTTGCTAAAAACACTTTCAAGACTATTGGTAATTGATTCAAACATAATCTGATAAATTCAATTTAAATTACGGAGACATAAATACTAAAAAAATTGAAATATTTATTATATTTAATTATTACAAACATTCAAATGAATTTTATAATAAAATTTATATTGCAGAGTGCCTCGTGGTTTGTTAAAATTTTTTGAGTGTTTTGAGATAACTATTTGTCTTATTTTGTCATGCGTTTATAAAACGCATTGTTTATTTCAGGGGGAAACAATGAAAGAAGGAATTCATCCGGAATACATGGAAACTGTTGTAACGTGCGGGTGCGGAGAGACTTTTAAGACCAGGTCAACAAAACCTAAAATCGCAGTCGAGGTTTGTTCGAAATGTCACCCGTTTTATACGGGCAAGCAGAAGTTCGTAGATAGCGCAGGTCAAATTGAACGATTCCAGAAGAGATTACAAAAGAGGCAGAAAACTGAAGAACCAGTAAAATAAAAATGAATGATAATTTGTTGAAAAAATTAGAAAAAATGTATGAAAGGTATAACGAACTGGAAAAGCTGTTGTCTGATCCGGAGGTAATTGCAGATTCAAATCGTTATACGACGTATATAAAAGAACATGGCAGTCTTTCCAAGATGGTAAATAAATACACCCAGCTGACAGAGACCCGTGCAAAGAAACAGGAGGCGGAAGGGTTCTTGACTCAGGAAGGCACAGACAAAGAATTCGCCGAAATGGCCAGGGATGAGTTGGGAGAATTGGAAAAACAAGAAGATGCCATCATGGAAGAGATCAAAGGGTTATTTATCACCGATGATAAAACGTATGGCAAAAACGTAATTGCCGAGATACGCGCCGGAACCGGGGGAGAAGAGGCAGCCATCTTTGCAGCCGACCTCTTTCGCATGTACACCAAATATGCTGAAAATCAAGGATGGAAGGTAGAGCTTTTCGACAGTAGCGAAAAAGATTTAGGAGGTTTTCGGGAAGTAACCTTTTCGATTGAAGGAAAGAACGTATACCAAAAACTGCGTTTTGAAAGCGGAACGCACCGTGTTCAGAGGGTGCCTCAGACTGAAGCCAGCGGCAGGGTTCACACATCAACAGCCACAGTGGCTATTCTGCCGGAAATTGAAGAGGTGGAAATCGATATTAATCCAAACGACCTCCTGATAGACACCTTCCGTGCGTCCGGTCCGGGTGGACAAAAGGTCAACAAAACGAGTTCCGCCGTTCGAATTACCCACGTCCCTTCCGGATTGATCGTGAAATGCCTTGACGAAAAATCCCAGCACAAAAACCGCGCAAAGGCCATGCGTATTTTAAGAAGCCGATTGTACGAATTATATGAAGGACAGAAACGAAACGAAAGAGACCAGATACGCCGGGATCAGATCGGAACGGGAGACCGCAGCGAAAAAATCCGCACTTACAATTACTCGCAAAACCGGGTTACAGACCACAGGATAAACTTTTCAGTATACAATCTTGAACAGGTCATGATAGGATATCTGGACGAAATCATCGAGGCCTTGTTGAACTATTATAAGGAAGAACAACTAAAACAACTTGCTGCAAGTGTTTGAAAAATACATTTTCTGACAAATATACCATTTCCAGCCTCGTTCACCGGGCAAGCAAGCTATTACAAGAACACGGTATAGATTCCCCGTCTCTGGACGCAGAAGTTATTTTATCACATCTCCTGGATTGCAAGCGTATCGATCTCTATATACACCCCGATCAACCTGTAGAAGAAACTGTTGCCATGCGTTACAAAGAGTCTATCCGGAGACGCTCACAGCGTGTTCCCCTGCAATATATCACAAACCACGCGGAATTTATGTCATTGGACTTTTTCGTAGACAAACGGGTACTGATCCCGCGTCCCGAAACGGAGTTGCTCGTGGAGGCCGTTATAAAAAGGGCACACATTCTAACGCACGAAAATGAAATTGTGATTGTGGATATCGGGGTCGGAAGCGGTAATATTGCAGTAACCCTGGCAAAAAAGATAGACAATGCCAGGATATTTGCAATAGACATATCCCCCGATGCCTTGGCAGTTGCCAAAATCAATGCTCAAAGACACAACGTTTTTAGCAAAATAACATTCCTCTGCGGAGATCTCTTTCGACCTCTCGAAGGATACGGAATCGAATCAAAGGTAAACTTTATCGTGTCCAACCCGCCCTATGTATCAAGCAACGAATTCGATAATTTACAGAAGGAAGTAAGGGATTTTGAACCATATGGAGCGCTCGTCAGCGGCCGGGATGGCTTGCAAATGTTCAAACGAATTATTGCAAACACTCATACCTGGCTCAAACCGGGGGGTTTTGTTATTTTTGAGGCCGGTGAAAAACAGGCGCGTAAAATAGCAAGGGTGTTTGAAGAAACACGATGTTTTAAAAAGGCAGCGTTCATAAAAGATTATCAACATATATCCCGTATCGTCATTGCACAAATGGAGGAATGCCGTGGATAAAATTGTCATTGAGGGGGGACATCGTTTAAAGGGAAGCGTAAGAATCAACGGGGCAAAAAATACTGCCTTGCCTATCATGGCAGCCTGTTTGTTGTTAAACGGCACATCCCGGATAAAGGGGATACCCAACATTGTCGATATCCAGACCCAATCGAAAATACTGGAGAATCTCGGTGGACAGATAAAGAGATACGAAGACGGTACCCTTGAAATAATGTTTCGAGACGGAGAAAACAACGACAAATACACGGCGCCTTACGAACTCGTCAGAAAGATGCGGGCTTCTATATGTGTACTCGGTCCACTATTAAGCAAAAGACGCAAGGCAAAGGTATCGTATCCCGGAGGGTGCGTTATCGGCCAGAGACCTGTCGATTTGCATATAAACGGTCTTAGGGCATTGGGCGCCCGGATCGAAACGACAGAAGGTTATATAAACGCTTCAGCGGACAGATTAAAAGGCACGGAAATTTCCCTGAAAGGAAAATACGGTTCGACCGTGCTGGGAACTTGTAACGTCATGTCAGCGGCAGTATTGGCCGAAGGAACAACAATCATTGAGGACGCAGCCCGCGAACCCGAAGTGCAAGACCTTGCAAACTTTTTAAACAAGGCAGGCGCAAAAATTTCCGGGATTGGTGAAAACAAATTAACCATTGAAGGCGTTCAGGAATTGCACGGAATCGATTATGAAATCATTCCGGACCGGATCGAAGCAGGCACATTCATGATTGCCGGCGCCATTACAAAAGGCAACCTTATCCTGGAAAATGTGCGGGCAGACCACCTTACCGCTGTAATCGATAAATTAAAAGAAATAGGCGTAGAAATAAGCACCATCGGCAACAGCATCCGGGTCAAAGGAAACAATCTATACCATAATGTCGACATAACCACATTGCCCTATCCCGGCATGCCTACCGACATGCAGGCTCAATTTATGGCCTTGTTATGTACGGTAGAGGGGAAAAGTATTATTACCGAAAAGATATTTACTGACAGATTTATGCATGTGCCGGAATTAGTGAGGATGGGGGCGGATATCCGGGTGGAGGTGTCCAGTGCGATCATACGAGGGACGCCGTATCTATCCGGCGCCAATGTAATGGTCTCCGATCTGCGCGCCGGCGCTGGACTCGTGCTTGCCGGCCTGGTGGCTAAAGGGACAACAACCATCGATCGCATTTACCATTTAGATCGGGGCTATGAGAGACTCGAAGAACGACTATCCAAACTCGGAGCTGTTATAAAACGCATTCATTGAAATAGCTCAAAATTATGGTACAATTTTCATATACCATAGAATACACACCACAATTGTATGGAATCAGCGCTATAGATTTATAAGATTAGGCTGCTTTTTTACGAACACCCTATATACGATTCATTGCAAGGGAAAGAATTCTGAAATAAAGTAAGAAAAAGATTTTCCCCTGCTCATAACGTGCAATTTACGCAAACGTTACTACGATTTTTAACATTAAATTTATCTATTCGGAATACTTATCTATCCATATCACATACTGAGCAATTATGAAGCAGGAATAAAACTTGCATTTCCCATAAAAGCAATGCTTTCTTAAATTAGTCCCCCTTAGAAAAGGGGGAACCAGGGGGTTGTGTTTTTCCCGGGGTTATTTTACAACCCCCTAACCCCCTAGTTTATTAAGGGGGATTTTAAGGATATGGAATTCAAAAAACCTGTCATTCTGGTTGTTGATGATGAATCTGACGTGTGTGAAATGCTTGTTAGTATACTTTACGAGGAAGGATATGTAACTGACATAGCAAATAATGGAAAAGACGCCGTTAAAAGGGTAAAGGACGGAGGCGTGGATTTCGTACTGCTGGATATTATGATGCCTGAAATGGGTGGCATCGAGACCCTCCGGCAGATCAAGGCCGTTCGGCATGATATTCCTGTTGTAATGATCACGGCCTATGCAACCCTGAAGACGGCTCAGGAAGCCATGCGGCTTGGGGCGTGTGACTACATAACCAAACCATTTAACCTCGGATGCGTCAAGGAGGTTATAAAACAGGGCATAGAGGAACAATACACTAACACGTAGACGATGGGACGCCGACTTATCTATATACCGATCATTCACACAGAGGTTGACATGGGCTCATTGGCAGAGCCATTAAAAAAAGAATATATTAAAAAGTACGGTATGCATAAGTGGGAGCAACACCTGAAAAAAATAAACGACCTCTGGACAGGCATTGAAGAACGGTTAAATCAAAAAAATCTTCGTTATAATCAGGTCAGGGTCTATCAGGATGGTTTGCCGGTCTGCGGAAAAGAATTACAAATTGTGCAGGATATCGCAGATAGCGGAGGCAGAAATCATCAGTTGCTGCTAAAACTGATCCATGAAGGAGCAACCCTGATGGGAACCGAAGACCCGGCGTTGTTGATAAAAGAATATCAATTAATCAAAAATGCAGCCGCGCTAAAAGGCGGTAAAAAAGGCGCAGACGGGCGTTCTAACTACCTGGCGGAACGAGATGTTTTTATAGCGAATCGAATTGACAAGACTTTAAAGGATGGCGAAACCGGCGTCCTTTTCCTGGGGATGCTTCACAAGGTAGACGAAAAACTACCACCAGACATTGTTATTGACTACGTGATTTACCACCTGCCATTCAAAGAGGCAGTTAGTAAAAAGAAAAATTTATAACCATGGCAACTGATTCCAATATAAGCATCCTCATTGAAGTAGATATGTGCGATATGCTGTCGCACGTCCTCAATCAGGCAGGATTTACAACCCACATAGCGCACGATGGGAATACAGGGCTGGAGGTTTTTAATAAGGAATCTCCCAGCGTAGTCATTCTCGATCTTCGTATGCCGGGCATGAACGGGATGGATGTCCTTAAGCAAATAAAGCATACCAGCAGTGAAACTCCTGTTATTATTATTACAGCCTATGGGGAAATACAATCGGCAGTCGAGGCCATTAAACACGGCGCTTATAACTATTTTAACAAGCCCTTTGATAATGAAGAAGTTGTGGTTACGGTAGAAAAAGCCATCGAAGAAAGAGCAATGCGCCAGGAAATCCGCATGCTCAAAACACAGTTGAGTTTTGTCATGCCCCTGTATGAACAGATGGGCAACAGCGCCGAAATTGTAAAAGTAAACGAATCGGTAGTGTGTGTCGCCCCGACCAATTTCACGGTTGTCATCTATGGGGAAACAGGCTCAGGCAAGGAATTGATAGCACGGAGCATTCATAACCGAAGTCCCAGGTGTGGCAAACCGTTTGTGGTGGTTGATTGCGGCTCGATTCCGGAAACCTTGATTGAAAGCGAGCTTTTTGGATTTGAGAAGGGAACATTTACTGGCGCAGACCAGAAAAAGGTTGGACAATTTGAAATAGCCTCCGGGGGCACGTTATTTCTGGATGAAATTGGGAATCTACCCAAGTCTATGCAGGGCAAATTGCTGCGGGTGCTCCAGGAACGGCGAATTAGACGTTTAGGAAGCAATAAAGAGATTGATGTTGATGTGCGAGTCGTTGTGGCGGGAAATGAACGACTGGAGTATCTCATAGAATCGGGGCATTTTAGAATGGACCTCTACCAACGCTTGAATGAATTTTGTATTGAAATACCGCCGCTGCGGCGGCGGAAGGACGATATCGTATTTCTCTGCAAGAGGTTCCTGGATATTACCAATAAAGAGCTCAATAAGAACGTTCGCGGGATTACAAAAGAGGCGCTGGAGATATTGCTGACATACAACTGGCCGGGGAATGTGAGAGAACTAAAAAACGTCATCCGGCGAGCGGTCTTATTAGCATCTGAGGTTATAGAACCCAAACACCTTCTGATAAAGATACAGGAGCAGAAACAGCAGGCAAGTCCTGCAACAGAGCAGACAGCAAGTGAGGCCAACCGTGATACCGGCCATACCATTTCACTGGATTTGGACACGAACAACGGTAACAACCTTTCTCTCCGCGACATGGTAGCTAAATGCGTTGAGCATGCCGAAAAAAAGCTGATTACAGAGGCGCTGAAACGAACCGGCGGGAACAAGAGCCAGGCGGCCAGGATGCTCAAGATCGATTATAAGACCATGCATTATAAGGTCAAGAATTATGGGATTAAAATACAGACTACAACCGAAATTACAGAGAAGTCACCGACTGAGGATTCGTGAAATATGGTAAGCGCCGGGTGATAGGCGACTGATGGCGTTTCTCTCGTCTCTCGCCATTCGTCACACGTCACCCTTGTTAAATACTTGTAAAAGAAGAAACATTTATAAAGTATCAATCCTATAATGAACATACCGAGAGCAAGACCCGGCAATTCATACTTTTCAAGAAAGGAAGGACGTTATGGCGGCTAAAAAGACAGGAAAGAAAGAAACAGGAGGTGAGTTTGATTTGGGATTGGGAGGCATTTTTAAAGGTCTCGGCGACTTTGTAGAAAAACTTTCAGACCTCGCAGAAAAAGGAAAGGAGTTCCAGAAGACAGGTGAGATAAAGGGTCTGGACAAAAATCTGAGCGGTTTGTTCGGCATTTCCATAAAGGTGGGCGGGTTGGGCGCAGATAAGATTAAGGTAGAACCCTTTGGCAATATACATAAGGATAAAAAGGGAGAGGCCGTTGTAGATGAAGTGCGAGAACCCATTATAGATATCTTTGAAGAATCGGATCATACCATGATTGTGGCCGAGATGCCGGGGGTGGAAGAAAAGGATATCCGTATCGATTTGAAAGACGACATATTGGAGATTTCAGCAGAGACACGCGAAAAGAAATATCATAAAGAAATCCTCCTGAAGGAAAGCTTTGCGAAAAACAAAATGACACATGCTTATAAAAACGGCATCCTTGAAATAAAACTCGTGAAATAATACCTAACACGAATGAGTCGGAACATGTAGCGCGACATTTGTGTCGCTGTCCTGCGAACTGAAGTTCGCGCTACATAAGGGTTGGTGCTAAATTTTTTTGCCGAAAATGTAAAAATATTTCTATTAGGAAACTATCTAGCCGCTTAAGACACCAAGTCACAAACATATTATTGTAGGGAGGGGCACGGTGTTCCGTGCCCTTACTGATCAGGTGATTTTGTGGCTACTTTGGAATTCCGTAAACATCAAGCGAATCATGCTTTATTTTTTATCTTTGTGTTTTCGTGCCTTAGTGGCAGGAATAGGTGGATAATGAATGAAATAACCTTAAAGGTGGCAGAGGCAGTAAAAAAGGATGTAGGACGGGGACTGGCACGAATCGACCCTGCCGATATCGAAAGATTACATACCACGATTGGAGAAATTGTTGAAATCGCGGGCAAGAAGCGCACGGTCGCAAAGGTAATGCCTGCCTTTAAAGAAGAGCGGGGAAAAGGAATTATTCAGATCGACGGCCCGACTCGTGGTAATGCCCACATAGGTCTTGATGAAAAGGTCACCATAAAAAAAATAGCCTGGAATCCTGCAGATAATGTCGTCCTTACTCCTGTCAACGCAGTTAACCTTGAACGGGATAGCAAGTACATTGGAAGTCTTCTTGACGGTCTTCCTGTTATTGCAGGCGATAGGATACGCGCCACGCTTTTTGGCAGCCGGTTTACCGATTTTGTAGTTGAAACTACGATTCCCAAAGGTGTCGTAGTTATCAATCCCACGACCCTGTTAAAAATCAATGAAAAAAAGGCGGGAACTGCCGAACGTTTAAAATTTTCGTACGAAGACATCGGCGGCCTCGGTCATGAGATACACCGGATACGCGAGATGATAGAACTTCCCTTAAAGCATCCTGAAGTATTCGAACGGCTGGGAATCGATGCCCCCAAAGGGGTATTGTTATATGGCCCGCCGGGCTGTGGAAAGACCCTCATTGCACGGGCTGTGGCCAATGAAACCGATGCGCACTTCATTACGATCAACGGGCCGGAGATTATTCACAAGTTCTATGGAGAAAGTGAAGCCCGGCTTCGACAAATATTTGAGGAGGCGAAAAAGAATGCGCCGAGCATTATCTTTCTTGACGAAATCGACGCCATCGCCCCGAAACGTGAACATGTCGTGGGAGACGTTGAAAAAAGGGTAGTGGCGCAACTCCTGGCGCTTATGGACGGACTTGATAACCGGGGACATGTAATTGTCATCGCCGCCACGAATATACCAGGGGCGCTGGATCCCGCACTACGGCGTCCCGGACGTTTTGACAGAGAGATATCCATCCCCATTCCTGATCAAAATGCACGACTTTCAGTCCTCGAAATCCACAGTCGTGGCATGCCCCTCTCTGAAGATGTGAATCTCAATAAACTGGCGGAAATTACTCACGGCTTTGTGGGCGCAGACCTCCAGGCGCTCTGCCGCGAAGCTGCCATGCTCTGCCTGAGAAAAGTCATACCGGAGATGGATTTAGGGACATCGGATATCCCTTATGAAACCATGATGAATTTAAAAGTAAGCATGGATCACTTTATTGAAGCGCTGAAAGAGATAGAACCTTCCGCGTTGCGCGAGGTATTCGTGGAAATTCCCAATGTGCGCTGGGAGGACGTTGGAGGGCTAGAGACGGTCAAACAGCAGATTCGGGAGGCCGTGGAATGGCCATTGAAGTATCCCGACCTGTTCAAACAGGCAAAGATCAATACGCCAAAGGGCATTCTCCTCCACGGACCTCCGGGAACGGGGAAGACCCTCCTGGCAAAGGCCGTGGCCAATGAGACAAAGGTCAATTTTATATCGGTCAAGGGACCTGCCCTGATTTCGAAATATGTCGGCGAATCGGAACGCGGCATCAGGGACATGTTCAAAAAGGCAAAGCAGGCGGCGCCCTGCATCATCTTCTTTGATGAACTTGATGTGATTGTCCCCAGGCGGGGAGAAGGAAGCGATTCGCATGTGACGGAGCGCGTCATCGGTCAGTTTCTCACAGAAATGGACGGCATCGAAGAGTTAAAGGGAGTCCTGGTGCTTGCAGCCACAAATCGCATGGATCAGATAGACCCGGCGCTGTTGCGCGCAGGACGATTCGATTATCTTATTGAAATTCCCATCCCCGATGAAGAGACCCGTTTGAAAATATTCCAGGTACATACAAAAGACAAGCCCCTGCAAAAGGGGTTGGACCTGAAAATATTCGCACAGGAAACCGAAGGGATGACCGGCGCCGATATAGAATTGATTTGCAAGAAGGCTGCATTAATGACCATCCGTAATGCCATCGGTAAACAGAGCACGAGCAAGGAGGAACTCGTGATAACGGAAAATGATTTTACTCATGCCATTGAAGAGGCAAAGCAACGGTAATATATAGTAAACGTAATAAATAATTTATATTGGATAGCATGAAAACAAAAAACACATCGGAGGGGCAGTCATGCGTGACGGCATTAAGCGCAGATATCGGTATTGCCCTTGTACAACACGGCAATCTAAGGGACATATTGCAAAAATGCGCGGAGGCATTGGTTAGAAATCTTGATGTGTCGTTTGCCCGCATCTGGACGTTCAATAAAGAAACAAACATGCTGGAACTACAAAGCAGCGCCGGGATATACACCCACACTGACGGTCAGCACAATCGCATGCCTCTAGGCATGTTCCAGATCGGTCTTATTGCTGAGGAATGGAAACCCTATTTTACAAATTCAGTAACCGATGATCCGAAAGTGCCGGATCAGGAATGGGCAAGACAGACGGGAATGGTTTCTTATGCTGGTTATCCACTGACTGTCAATAACAGCCTTGTGGGAATTATGGTAATATTCGCTCAAAAGCCGCTTGAGGAAATTACCTTAAAAGCATTGGCGTCAGTATCGGACTCTATAGCCATGGGCATCGATCACATGCGCATAAAGGAGAATTTATTGATCCTCAAGAACAGGCTCGAATTCCTGTTTAAGGTGAGTCCGGTAATGACTTATTCAGCCAGGTATGACGATTATAGCATGACATTTATGAGTGAGAACGTCCGTTTACAGCTTGGCCATTACGCAGAGGAATTTATTAATAATCCAAGGTTTTGGATTGACCATGTCCATCCTGAAGACCTGCCGCATATTTTCGACAAACTCTCACACCTGGCAGAGGTTGATACTATGGCGTTTGAGTACCATTTTTTGCACAAGAATGGAACCTATCGGACAATGTACAACGAAGTAAATTTAGTGCGAGATACGGCGGGAAACCCGGTAGAAACCATTGGTTACTGGGTGGACGTCACAGAAAAGAAGCGGATGGAAGAGGAACAAAATACTTTGAGGGAACATCTCTATCATTTACAAAAGTTAGAATCAGTCGGCACCCTGGCGGGAGGCATCGCACATGATTTTAATAATATCCTGTCAATAATTATAGGCTATGGAAATCTGCTGGAAAAGAGTTTAGGAAAAGGCATTCCACCCCGGATTTATATTCAAAAAATTCTGAAGTCCGCAGAACGGGCTACTAATTTAGTTCAGGGGCTGCTTGCGTTTAGCAGGAAACAGGGAAGCAACCAAAAACCTGCACCGATAAACAGCATCCTGCTTCCAGTAAAAAATCTCCTTTCGAGGCTTATAGGCGAAGACATTGCACTCGATATCATACCGGCAAAGAAAGATTGCATAGTGATGGCTGATAGTGGCCAGATGGAGCAGGTATTGATAAACCTTGCAACGAATGCGAGGGACGCCATGCCCAACGGCGGCAAGCTGACTATACAGGCAGATATTGTGGAATTGGGCAGCGAATTTATAAGAACCCATGGATACGGCGAAACTGGGGAATACGCGCGTATATCTGTTTTTGATACGGGTATCGGTATGGATAAAGAGACTCAACAGAGGATTTTTGAACCGTTCTTCACAACCAAGGAGGTGGGAAAGGGCACCGGTCTCGGACTATCAATTGTGTATGGCATTATAAAGCAGCATGGGGGGTACATAAATGTTGAAAGTAAGCCGGGCAAAGGCTCTGCATTCAGGATATATTTGCCGACGATTAAATCAACCGTTGAAGAAGGAAAACCAACATCACTGCCGGCTTATCTCAATGGAACAGAGACGATACTGGTGGCAGAGGACGAGGAAGAGGTCAGAAATCTTACGAAATTACTCCTTGAAGAGGCAGGCTATACGGTTATAGCAGCAGGAGATGGATATGACACGATAAATAAATTCATGGAAAATAAAGACAATATCAACTTTCTGTTATTGGACGCGGTTATGCCAACAAAGAATGGCCGGGATGTGTATGAAGAAATAAGGAAAATACGACCCGATATAAAAGCGCTCTTTATGAGCGGTTATTCTGAGAGTTTTATTCACAAAAAAATCATCCTTGAAGAAGGTCTCTATCATATTTCCAAACCCTTTTCTCAAACGATGCTTTTAAAAAAGGTCAGGGAAATTCTGGATAATGGACAAAATAGCCAATACAAATCAGGCTAATAGCATTCTATCGGATACTTCTCCCGGGATTTATACTTACTGTCTGACCAGGACGCCGGTATCATTTCCACATACAATTATAGGCATTGACGGTGTACACGAAGTCTACCCTGTGGAACAAGAAGGTATTTTTGCCGTGCTCAGCGATGTATCCTTAAATGAATACAGCGAAGCGGCACTCGATAAACATATGACTGATATGGCGTGGCTTATCCCAAGGGCGAAGAGACACGAAGAGGTAATAGAGTTTGTTATGACGCAAGCGACATTGAACCAGAATGCTGTCTCGAATTCCCCCCTCCCCCTTTCTCCCCCTCCGGAGGGGGACAGGGGGAGGACTTTCTCCCCCTCAATGAGGGGGGCAGGGGGAGGAATACAAGAAGCAGGTTGGGTGAAGCGAAGCGCACCCAACAAAAATATTGATGGGTTCGCTTCGCTTAACCCATCCTACATGGCTTCAACAGGACAACACATCCCGGTTGTTCCCTTACGGTTTTGCACGATTTATAAAAACCGGGAAGGCCTCTTTAAGACCATAATGCCCCATAAGGAACAAATCATAAATTTCCTGGATTATACCGCAGATAAGACCGAATGGTCGGTAAAGGTATTTTGTGACAAGACAATTTTTATAAAATATTCTGACAAAAATAAAAAACCCTCCGCAACGACTGCCCAAACATCATTATTGCCAGGAGAGGCGTATTTATTGGCAAAGAAGATGCTTAAGATAAAGGAAGAAATTTTTAATCAAGACCTTCAAATGTATTTGAAGGATATTGATTCAACATTATCTCAATTCGCCGATAGCAACCGCTTCTTGCAGTGCACTGATAAAAGTATCCATGGCAGGCCGCTCGATATGGTTATGAACACGGCCTTTCTGATAGAACAGCAGACCTTTAATATGTTTAAAGATACTTTGGATATGCTGGCTGAAAAGTATAGGAATGAAGGACTGGCGTTTGAATTCTCCGGCCCGTGGCCTCCCTATAATTTTTGTCCAGCGTTATGAAGAACTCCAAAGTTAAAGTGAATAAGAAAGAATTTACGAATTACGAATCTTGTAATTGTATCTCAGCGTTTCATTGCATTGGTGTTTCCAAAAGAGCAAAACACATTAAACTCCTACGGAGTTTATATGGAAATGAGAAATAACTGCTACAAATATTAAACCCCTACGGGATTTTTTGGTAACAATTGCCCTAACGGGGCAATATATAAAACAGAGATAAACAACAAGTATGAAATCCCTATGGGATTTGTAATTTTCAGTGATCAATTGTGAAAGCTTGCGTTTTTTCATAATACCGTACCTTGATGACCCTGCTGCAACAATTGCTCCAGCGAAGCGATACATTTATAGAGCAGCAAATATTAAATCTCTATGGAATTTTTGACAGGCACATTCAACATTGAAGTGCAACAACAATTGCTCCAGCGGAGCAATATATTTATAGAACTATGATAAACAAACACCATGAAACTCCATTGGAGTTTTATATCTAACTCCCGAAAAAGGGTATTATCGTGTACCTCTATTTATACTGCATCACAAATGCATTGCACAAACCACTCATAAATGTGGTGGGTATTGGAAATGATAACGTCCGCGCTTTGCAGTATGAAGACATTGTGGCCATTTTATCTGAAGTCGCAATGGCCAAAATACCCGTATCAAATGGAAACGTGTTGCGCCATGCAACGGTGATTGAAACCGTTCAAAAAGAACAGACTGTCCTACCTATGCGGTTTTCATCAGTGTTTCATGGGGATACAGCAGTGCTCGAATTCCTGAAAAATCGCTATGCGATATTTGTTTCAGATCTGGAGCGACTGCACGACAAACTGGAAATGGGAATACGCGTTATTCAGAAAAAGTTAACAGTTCACCCCCCTTTTCCCCCGCCGGAGGGAGACAGGGGGAGGGCCTTCTCACCCTCAGTGAGCGGGGCAGAGGGAGGAATACAAGGGACCAATGAGTATTCCCCGCCCCTGATGGGAGTCGGTGACCGGTTGACTGAGTCGCCAATCCCCGATCTCCAACCATCTGCATCCCCTGCCGTATCATATTTACAACAGCGACGCATCTATTATGCGTCTCAGGATGAGAACGATGAATGGGTTCGTGAAATTGTAAAGACCTGTCACGCGCAATTTGAAGATATCTGCGTAAAGTACAAAAGAGACATCCGTACATCTTTTTCTCAAGGGGTATTTTTAAATTATTTGATCCACAAGGATTCTTTGAATGAGTTCAAAAACAGATTTAACGACCTCAAGTCCAGTTTGAACGAACTCCACTTTCTGTGTTCCGGTCCCTGGCCGCCATATCATTTTGTTTCTCCAGAATAATATGAAAAGCACAGATTTTGATAATATGAGCCTGTCAGAGAGAAAATATGAGCGTCTTTGCACGATGATCTTTTCGTGCATTCCCTCATCTTTGCTGATGTTTGATCGCAACCTTCGTGTGGTAATTGCCAACAAAAACTTCCTGGAGAAATCACGCCGGACCGAATATGAAACCATAGGAAAGCACGTTGACGATATATTTCCCAGTGTTATCCTTCAATATACCCGTCTTTCAGAAAGAATACGCACAGTTTTTGAGACAGGTGTGGGAGATCGGGGGCGGGAGATGTATTATCGGTCACCCGGTCTGCCAACCAGGGTTTATTATTATAATCTGACCCCACTCGTAGATAACCAGGGGATTGTTGAAAGCGTCATGCTCATCATGGATGATATTACCCAGCAGGTAAGTTTGCGTGAGAAAGTCAGACAAACGGAGCGTCATCTGGCCGGCGTGGTAGAAAGCGCCAACGACATCGTTACCTCGTTGGATCCAAAGGGAATGATCCTGACATGGAACAATGCGGCAGAGCGGATTTCAGGTTACATAGAAAGGGAATTGTTGAGTAAGCCTCTGACATCAATCTGTGCAGATACGCAAAAAGCAACCCTCGTTTCCATCATCGAGGGTCTTTCGAGAGGAAAAACGGTAAAGCACATCGAGTTAGGCCTCAAAACAAAGACAGGAAAGATAATCCCCATTTCATGGAGTTTCGCTCTCATGCGGGATGATGCGCAGGCAGTGGTTGGTATTGTGGGCGTTGGGCAAGACCTTGCCGAGAGACGTGAACTGGAGGCGCAATTATTTCATTCGGCAAAGCTGGCATCCCTTGGAGTAATGGCCGGCGGTATAGCGCATGAGATCCGAAATCCATTAGGCATCAGTTCTGCCGCTGCCCAGCTTTTGCTGGAATACCCGGAAAATGAAACACTCAGGAAGGAATGCGCGCAGAAAATTTATTCAGGCATCAAACGCGCATCGCAGATCATTGAAGAATTGCTGAAGTTTTCCCGCCCTTCTGAAGGACGTTTTGAGCTTACCAATATCAACGATGCGATTATGGAAACCCTGACTTTAATTGAAAAACAGCTGGTATTAATGCGAATCGAGATTAAAAAAAACCTGGACCAGCATATCCCTGTCATTAAGGTTGAAAGAAATCTCATGAAGCAGGCATTCCTGAACATGCTTCTCAATGCGGCCAATGCCATGCCGGACGGCGGCACTTTGACACTAACAACCACAACTGACGGAAAGAATAGCGTTCTGATCGGCTTTAGGGACACCGGCTGCGGCATTCCATCTGAGAATGTTGATAAGATATTTGACCCGTTTTTTACCACGATGCCCGTGGGCAAGGGAACGGGACTCGGGCTGTCAATCACCTACAGCATTATCAAACATCATGAAGGCGCTATCCATGTAGAAAGCACCGTAGGAAAAGGGACTGCCTTTACCATTAAATTGCCGATAAAGAAGACGTGAAGTAAATATTTTAGATTTACTGTAACTATTCAGGCACAAAGGCAGAAGGCATAGAGAGGAAAGGGGATGGTAAAAAGTTATAGAGATTTAATCATTTGGCAAAAGTCAATGCAATTAGTAACACAGGTTTATCGTAAAACAAAAATGTTGCCAAGAGAAGAACTCTATGGTCTCGTTGCTCAAATACGGAGAAGTTCAGTTTCTATACCCAGTAATATTGCTGAAGGATACGGAAGAAACTCAACAAACGACTACCTTCGATTTTTACAAATAGCGAGTGGCTCTCTTTACGAATTGCAAACCCAACTGGAAATTTGCCTGAATTTAGAGTATTTGTCAAAAGAAGATTTTGAAAGCATTGATGAACAAAGTAGAGAAATAGAACGTATGCTCAGTAGTTTAATTAAAAAAGTGGGTGTGAACAAATAACTTTGTGCCTTCTGCCTTTGTGCCGGAGTAGTTACAAATCGTAATTCGTAAATCTTTCCATAGCGTAATAAAACAAACATAAAGGAAACCGTAATGTCAGAGAAACCACGGGTACTGATTGTAGACGATGAAGTGGACATGTGCTGGGCATTGGAAAATATATTGATGCTGGAAGGTTACAAGACACACACCGCAACCAGCGGAAAAGAGGGACTCGAATTGATCCGGCAGTTGCATCCAAATATTGGCATGCTTTTCCTGGACGTCAAACTGCCCGACATCGACGGCCTGAAGTTTGCCAGTTTTGCCAAACAGCACTATCCGCAAATAAAAATTATTATCATTTCCGGTTATTATTACTGTGACAGCGAGGCAGTCCAGCAGGGTCTTGCCAATAACCTCTTCGACGGTTTTATCGGCAAACCCTTTAACATTTCAGAAATACGTTCGGCCATAGAGACAATTGCGGCTTCGCAATAGCATTGGCAAATTACGATTTGAGATTTTAATTAATTATCAATAAAAAGAGGAAATTGAATTGGTAGCTATTTTTACCACTGCCATAAAGAATTCAAAAAATAAATCGTAAATCTAAAATCGTACTTCGTACCTCATGGTTATGGAATCCATATCATAACTACGGCAACCTTACCATAGAATCCATTTCTTCCAAGACATATCTAATCCTGATGTAATCTCGCCAGTTTAAAAAATAAAGCCTCCAAATTCCCTTTTATAAAGAAGATATAACTTATTAAGAAATCATTCTTTTGATAAGCCTGGAAGGCATGATTTTGGCTAATACATAAAAACAATAAGATTGAAAGCTAGTAACGCAATGCTCAAGAATTTCAAAGTTGAAAGCATAGCAGTCAGACAACCCCCTGAATCCCCCTTTTCTAGGGGGACTTGAGGAATTCCCCCTTAATAAAGAGGGCATCGAAGAAATCCCCCTTAGGGGGCAAGGGGGTTGTTTATGTAGGACATTTGTTGCATATCAAAAGGTCGCTGCCTATAACAGCCTAATTTAATGTTCAGGAATTTCAAACATTGTTCACGTCTGTCATGCCCGAATGCTTTTATCGGGCATCCAGTCTTTACAATCACTGGATTCCCGCTAAAGGCATGCGGGAATGACAGGGAAAGGCAAAGTCGTTGGGTTTTTGTCTTTTAAAACCCAGCCTAATTCAAATAATTTTTAGATCAATTGAAAGGGGGTGATAAACATGGCAAAGGTACAAAAATCCACCGATTCGTCCAGCCTCGCAGAGGTCGTAGACAGAATACTCGATAAGGGTATCGTGGTTGATGCATGGGTAAAGGTATCATTGGTAGGTATTGAGTTGCTTTCCATTGAAGCCAGGGTCGTGATCGCGTCAGTTGAAACGTATCTGAAGTACGCAGAGGCTATCGGTTTGACGGCAACCGCCGCATCACCGGCCTAGTATACCGTTCTGAAATTTAACGTGATTTCGTAGCGCGGGGGTTATCCTCCGCCCCCGTATCAAGTACGGGGCAGGCAATTGCCGACCGCAAAGGTTCGGCGCTTTATACGTAAAATATGAAAGGAGAGTAATAACATGGCAAAGGTACAAAAATCCACTGATTCTTCCAGTCTTGCTGAGGTTGTAGATAGAATACTTGACAAGGGTATTGTGGTCGATGCATGGGTAAAGGTGTCCCTTGTAGGTATTGAGCTGCTTTCAATAGAGGCCAGGGTCGTGATTGCATCAGTTGAAACGTATCTGAAGTACGCAGAGGCTATCGGTTTGACGGCAACTGCCGCATCACCGGCCTAGCATAATGCATAGGAATTTCAAATTTTAATTCCTCCCCCTGTCCCCCTCCAGAGGGGGATAAAGGGGGAGGAGTAGAGGAAAGGAGTAGTTTATGGGTAAATTAACGGATGACATGTCAAGACTTGTAGATGAAATACAGACAATGGGTGAGTCACGTGACAATTTTATTAAAGGAATCCAAGATACGGTCAAACAAGAGGCTGATGAGACAAGGCGGTTTATTACCAATTTCAGAAACGAGATGGCCAGCGCTCATGAAGCATTCTTTGGGAAATTATCCTTCCGTAAAAGGTAGTTCGTATCCGATTGGGTTAGGGAGCAGCCGCAACTTTAGGTTGCGAAATGTTTCTGTCATTCCGAACCTTGTCTGGAATTTGTAACTTAATTCTGGTCCATTTGGTGTGGAAAGGAAAGGAGTTCGGATGTCTGGTATTACCATAGAAAAGAAAAAAATAAGCACTATATGTGCATTTTGCAGGGGCAGTGGCAAGGACCCTTTTGGCATTATGTCGTACCTTTCTACGTGTTGCATTTGCGGGGGAAGAGGAATAGTCGTGACTTCCTCACCGTATCGTCGATGCGCCCACTGCTGCGGCACTGGGGCTGTCAAAACGCTGACATGCACTGCTTGCATGGGAAAAGGTGTTCTTCCAATCATTGCGAATACTTCTCATACATGTCCGACCTGTCATGGTTCAGGCGATGACCCATCAGCTCCTGCAATGTATTGCTTGCGGTGTCGTGGCAGAGGATACGTCCATTCGTAAAATTATAAGGTATCAACAATAAAAGGAGGTATGTAAATGAACACAGCAGGAATCGAAACCTACCAGCAGTCTCATGAATCGGGAGTAGCTCTGGAGCCAAGCAACGGATTTGCAGTTACTCCGCAAATAGAGGAGGTCGTTGAATCCGCGCTTGCATACCTTCAGGCAGGGTACCCTGTCCACTTTTCCGGGCCCGCAGGAACCGGAAAAACGACACTGGCGTTCCACGTTGCCTCCCGGCTTGGAAGACCGGTAACGCTGATTCATGGAGACGATGAGTTCAAAACGTCAGACCTTATCGGTAAGCATGACGGTTACCGAAAGAAAAAACTGTATGATAATTTCATCCATTCGGTGGTAAAGTCTGAAGAGGAGATGCAAACCATCTGGGCAGACAACCGTCTTACCAGCGCATGCAGGAACGGCCACGTGCTTATTTACGATGAGTTTAATCGCTCAAGACCCGAGGCAAACAACGTACTGCTGAGTGTTCTTCAGGAAGGGATTTTAAGCGCGCCAAAACGGAGCAGGTATGGAAGCGGCCACCTTGAAGTGCATCCCGACTTCCGCGCCGTATTCACATCGAACCCTGAGGAGTATGCCGGCACCCACAAGGCACAGGACGCGCTCATCGACCGTCTCGTAACGATACAAATTCATCACTTTGACAGAGAAACTGAGGTCAAGATCGTGGAGGCCAGATCCGGCATTCCGCGGGGAGAAGCAGAAATAATTATTGATATCATCAGAAGGCTGAGGAATATGGGAGTCAACAACCGTCGTCCCAGCATTCGGGCAGGAATTATGATTGCGCGGATACTTGCCTGTCGCGGCGGATGCGCTGCCTGGAGCGATCCGGTTTTTCGTCGTATCTGCCAGGACGTGCTTAACACCAATACGATAAAAATTACCCGTGATGGAAAGACAATCATGCAGGAAAAGGTATCTGAGGTCATACAAAAAGTATGTAATGCAAGGAATGGAAATGCTGAGGAAAAATTGTCATTTATTCCAGAAACATATTGTGTCCCAGACTCAGGAGAGTAAAGAATAATGAAAGCGCCCATGAAACGAAAAAGTCTGAATGACATAAAGACCCATGCCGGTACAGTAGACCGGACTTTTCTACCTCACAAGGCATTTATGAGAATTTCCTGTCTGGAGATGGAAAAGGCTCACCGCATTAAGGAAATGGAAAGCTCGCGCCGGCGCATCGAGGCTGCTAAAAAACGCCTGAAAGAGATAGAGACCGAAACAAATACCCTTTTGGATCGTATCAAAGAGAAGGCCAGTGTGGGGACTAATACAAATAAGAACAAGGGGCTGGTGCTCAGGTACTAATTTAAGGTTTGCTGGGTTTATTGCATTGTCTCTGCAAATTTTGGAAGTGTGATGGTAAATTTTACATTTTAGATAACTTCCGGAATTCAGGATTTTAGAAGCCGGAATGAGGCAGAAGACAGAGTGCAGAATACAGGAAACTCATGTTTCCTGTGATTATTCTGAACAACTGGATTTGAACTCTTCTCTCCTGAATTCTGGGAATTGAAATTTCATGGAGGTATGCCGTGCTATCAATAAAAACTTCAAGTCATATCCGTACGATGCGAAACATAAAGAGTTACCGTTCTGGTCATGCGTCTACAGGGGTCTCAATGTCGCATGAGGATAGGGGAATGATATTTCGAGAGGAAGAGCGTTTGTTACAAAGGAATGAGCGCCGCAGGTGGCTTATTTCCCAATGGAACACGTTCCCAATACACAGACACGTACTGAATTTTGCTGAAGGAGATTAAGTGATGAAAATAAATTGTATTCTTTGCGGTCATAATTTCGACTTGAACGATACGTATGATGATTACGAAGGAGAGGTTAAATGCTGGGTCTGTGGAGGTGTCCTGGATATTAAGGTGCAGGTCGGCAAGCTGAAATCTTTAAAATACATCAAGACACTTCATCCTGTATCGGAAGAAACCAGGACTGCATAGCCGCCACCGAAAATAGTATAAAATGACCAAGGAGGCGAGTGACGTGTTTCTCTTGTCGCCCGCCATTCGTCACACGTTACTATTTTTAAATACCTACACGAACTGGAGAATCTGTATGTCTGGCAATGGGAAATATATTTACGGCTTTATGAGGAATGGTGCAAAACCCACTTTTACCATTCCTGGTATTGATGGCAAGCCCGTTTTCACAATATCCGACAACGGTGTTGCTGCCGTGGTCAGCGACGGACCGGATGGCAAACTCCGTCCGGAACGGAAGCATCTGAGCACCCATCATGGTGTGATCAAAGAAATCATGAAGACATTAACCATCCTCCCGGTGTCTTTTGGTGTTGTGGCAGATAATGAAGCAAGCATTAAAAAGATATTAAAGCTTAATCATGATAGCTTTATAAGCCAGTTGGAAAAATTGGAAGGCAAGGTCGAGATGGGTTTGAAGATTAACTGGGACGTCGAGAATATCTTCGAGTTCATGGTCAGGAAACATCGCACGCTTGAGCTGTTCAGGGACAACATCTTTTTAAAGCCGACAGGGGCCACGCAGGAAGAAAAACTGGAACTGGGAAGGATGTTTGAAACCATCCTGAATGAAGATCGTGAAAGGCACATAGCAACGGTACAGGAAATTCTGAAAGACTACTGTTGCGAGATAAAGGTAAATAAACCTAAAGATGAAAATACGATAATGAAGCTGGCGTGCCTTGTGGAAAAGACAAAACTGGAACAATTCGAAAAGGGCGTCTTTGAGGCGGCAAAGGAATTTGATGATAATTATGCCTTTGATTTTAACGGCCCCTGGGCGCCGCACAATTTCGTTGACATAAAACTGAAGACGGCATGAATATTTATCACCGCAGAGGCGCAAAGAACGGGAAGACAAATTTACGATTTTAGACTTCGTCGTGAGATCAGTCGAACGATTTGGGATTTGCCTCCCCCTTTATCCCCCTCCAAAGGGGGACAAAAAGATGTCCCCCGCTGGCGGGGGGCGCAGGGGGTGGATTGTACATCATACGAGGAATCTATGTTTTTAATCGACGACATCCTGCTTTCACCCGCAAAGGGTTTGTTTTATATCTTTAAACAGATTCACAAAGCCGCGGAAGAAGAGTTTCTCAATGAAGAGAACGTCTCGGCAGAATTATCCGAGCTTTACATGATGCTCGAAACCGGAAAGATCACCGAAGAGGAATTTAATAACAAGGAATCCGAACTCCTGAATCGGTTAGAACAGATTGAAGAATACAAAAAGAAACACTTTGCGGTTGTAAAGGGAAGCGAAGCTGATGAAGATCGCGAAAACGAAGATGCAGAAAAGTGAACAAATTGCGCAAGGCCCTTTATTTCTTACAAATCCACAGTTATCCCTGATTTGTTTTGGAGGCAAAGGCGGAGTAGGGAAAACAACCTCTGCGGCAGCAACGGCGCTCTATCTTGCAAAGAATAATCCTCATAAGCGTATTCTGCTGGCTTCCGTCGATCCTGCCCACTCCCTCATAGATAGTCTGATAGATAAGGATTTGTTCAAGAACCTTATGGTATGGGAAATAGATGCACATACCTCATTCCAGCAATTTATGAAGAGACACAGTAACACGTTAAAAACAATTATGGAAAGAGGAACCCTCCTTGATAACACCGATATATCTGCGCTTCTCTCCACTTCCCTGCCTGGAATAGACGAAGTGATGGGCATAATCGAATTGGTTGATCTATTGGAAAATGATACCTACGACACCATCGTACTCGATACTGCGCCAACAGGACATACCGTCAAATTCCTGCAAATGCCTCATCTCATAAAGAACTGGACTCATTTACTGGATCTGATGATGGAAAAGCATCGTTATATGTCAAAGTTGTATATGCGGCATTATCGATCAGACGATACCGATGCGTTCATTGAGGCATTTTCTAACGGCGCAAAAAAGGTTGAACGGGTGTTGCGGAATAAGTCATGCGAATTTGTACCGGTAATGGTGCCGGAAGCGCTCAGTGTTAACGAGACAAAACGTTTTTTATCTGTGTTAAGAGGGCACAAAATCCCCGTAAAAGACATTATTGTAAATCGCATCAACCCTTTTGGCGATTGTTCCTTTTGTAATGGACAATATTTGTTACAAAAGAAATATATTGATGATATAAAGCATTGTTTTGATGGGTACAATTTACTGATGATGCCTCTGTACAAAGAAGAAATCCATGGGAGAGATTTCTTACTGAATTTTGCAGAAATGATGACGGAGACCACCCTCCATCATGGTACAGAGGCTCATCCTCAAAATATTTTCCATACAAATGAAATCCTCCACACCGCAATTCCCATCAATCACCCTTTCACAACACCTCCTGATCCACCTTTAGAAAACGGAGGCTTAGGAGATTCCGTGTTCCTTTCTCATATGAGAAACCGCCTTCCTATACCAAAAGCCGCTATAGAATTCCTGATGTTTGGCGGCAAGGGAGGTGTGGGTAAGACAACCATTGCCAGCGCCTCGGCGTTGTCACTGGCAGATATCTACCCTGAAAAGCGTGTTTTGCTTTTTTCAACCGATCCTGCCCATTCCCTTTCCGATTGTTTGGGTGTGGTTATTGGAGAAGACGTTCTATCCCTTAAAAACAATCTTTACGTACAGGAAATGGATGCAGGAAAAGAATATAAAAAATTGAAATGCCTTTATTCAGATGAAATCAAAGACATTATGACCGCATTTGTAAAAGGGGATGCTGCCATAAATGTGGTATTCGAGAAAGAGATCATGGAATCTTTTATAGATATGACCCCGCCTGGCATAGACGAGGTTATGGCCATTGCCACGATTATTGACTATATGGATAAAGGGAAGTTCGACTTGTTTATCTTGGATACGGCGCCGACAGGGCATCTCATACGGTTTCTCGAAATGCCGGAATTGGCGCTCGACTGGTTGAAATTCTTTTTTAACCTTTTTTTAAAATATAAAAATGTCTTTCGTATGCCGAAACTTTCGGCCTTCCTGGTCGATCTGTCAAAAAATGTTAAAAAGCTTTTAACCCTGCTCCGGGACAATGAAAAGTCGTTCTTTATTCCCATCGCCATTCCTACTGAAATGGCTTACCATGAAACGAGTGACCTTGTCGAGGCTCTCTGGAAGCTTAAAATTCCGGTGAGTCGAATGATACTGAATATGGCGCACCCCCCTTCCCCGAGTAGCACAACAGCCGCCGAATGTGCGCTGTGCGTCAATAGAATTGCATACGAAAGAAAGATACTCGATAGCTTTAAGCACCTGTTTCCTGTGGGAACCCCGTACGTCATTCATAAACAGGAGAAAGAGGTGTGTGGGATAGATGCGCTCAAAAAGTTTGGCGGGGAATTATATGGATGCGGGTAAATATTTATTATGTCTGCTATATAAAGGGTGGCAGATAGTATTAACCGCCTCTCTCATGATAAAACCTCGTACGTCATATACAGGCAAGAGCAGGAGGTGTGTGGAGCAAATGCCATAGAAAATTTTGGCAGGGAATTGTATGAATATCATTAAAAAATTGTTTGGTCTGCTATATAAAGTATACATAATCTTAAGAGAACGCTTTTTCCTTATTCCTCCTCCGGAAACTCATCCTCCCCAGCCTTCCTCCTTTATGGGGGAGGGTATGGGAGAGGATGAATTTCAACCCTCGCCGTTTTCTACTTCCGAAAGCGAAGAGGTGCTGGAGGAAGAAAGAACAGGTGATTTTGAAATCCCTCCATTACTGGAAGATCAGCGTATCTCTCTTTGTGAAACACTTGACCGCGTGCTGAATACAGGCGTGGTAGTCCACGGTGACATCACGATATCTGTGGCTAACATTGACTTGATTTACATTGGGCTGAGGGCATTATTAACCTCTGTGGAAACTGCAAGACAGTCAGGTATAAACAATGATAGATATTTAAATTTACCACAGAAAGGTGGATATGAATGGAAAGACAGCGCACCGCTATAACACAGTCGACCAATTCAGCAACACTCGCCGATGTATTGGAACGAGTCCTCGACAAAGGACTGGTCATTGCAGGAGATATTAAGATTAAGCTCGTTGACATTGAACTCCTGACCATACAGATACGCCTTGTGATTGCCTCAGTCGAAAAGGCAAAGGAAATGGGGATGGACTGGTGGACAACAAATAAGGACTTCAATTCCACATTCAATACGTCACAAAATGTGGATGAACTGGAGGCAATAAAAAAACGTATAGAAATACTCGAGTCCAAAAAACTAGCGTAACTATTTTATCGTAGATTAACACAATAAGAAAGCGTAAATAGTATCTTCCCAAAATTATTTTGACACTTTTAGCAAATATTTACGATTTACGAATTACGCCCCCGATTGATTCATTCGGGGGCTAAAATCGTAAATTCCCATCAAAGAACTCTTTCGACTCGTTTGGGTTAGGATACAATAAAACTTATTTTGAAAGGAGGTTGGTATGAAGAAGTATTTGATCGGCGTTTTTATATTTTTGTTTGTAGCTGCTTTTAGTTCGGCATACGAGGTATTTGCACAGGAGACGTATGATTTTGATGGAAGCATTCAGGTGAAAGTGGGAAAAAAGAAACTGAAAGAAGATGTGTATGGAACGGTAGACATTACTATGACTGAAGAAGAGGAAGAGGAGTTTGTTAAAAAGGGAAACACCAAATCGAGCCATGAAGATTCCGGCGGTGGTAGCGCCTTAGAGAGCGCAACCTTTAGTTTTGAGTTTGGAACAGAGGACACAGAATGTGGCGATACCCTGGATGAAGAGGCATTAGAGGTAGATGCCGAACCTCAGAATGGAGGCGGTGGAAGTAAAACGAATGTCAGAATAGAATTAGATCAAAATTCGATGACCGATGTTATTGCAAGAATTCTGGAAAAGAATGGAGCAACGGTACAGGAAGCGTTGGATTTAGACGATTGTTTTTCTACAACGGGTGGTGGTGAGCAGATCGTGGATTTCTGGGTTAATTATGTTTCAGGCACTGCATATATTAAAAGCACTTACATAAAGATAAGTTTTAGCGGGAACGCAGAAATTCAAATTTCTGATCAGGACTATCAGAATCAAAAAAGGTACAAACAGAGGATATCTGGCAAACTGAAGATACCACTCGAATAGAATGAAGATACTTGCGCTGCATGACGGTAGACAAAACCTTCTTGGCTGGTTCAATCTTGTAGATTGAACCGAAACGGTTGGTATAGTTTCGTCTCATTGCAGGATTCAAATTCTATGGCTAATTCGAAACATATGGGGGCTGTCCAAAAAGTCCATAAACCATACAAAAGGTAGGGGCTGAAAATCTTCAGCCCCTACATATGGTGCGTTCAAAATACTTTTTGGATAGCCCCCAGCTACGCGTAAAGCCCGAAGGGCTGACAGAGTATAGCCCAGGGCGACAGCCCATAAGCGCTAAGTTGTTTTTGATATTTTTTACAAGTAGTCTAATATCGAATATCGAACAAGGAATAATGAATGTCGAAGGATAATAGAATATTTGATCTTGAAGTACGCTTATTAGATTTTGCCGTCAGAATTATTCGTACAGCTGAATCCTTGCCAAAAACCAAGGCGGGAAATCACATTGCCGGGCAACTCATTCGCTGCGGTACATCACCCGCTCCCAATTATGGTGAAGCTCAAAGCGCAGAATCTCGTTCTGACTTTATACACAAGATGAAAGTCTCCCTTAAG